>Ga0208457_1002098_pt1 | contig 12025 bp, 7 predicted proteins | sample June2015DPH_10_1_FD_185513 | JGI IMG/M metagenome (GOLD analysis project Ga0208457, IMG submission 185513) | Peatland microbial communities from SPRUCE experiment site at the Marcell Experimental Forest, Minnesota, USA - June2015DPH_10_150... | ecosystem: Environmental > Terrestrial > Soil >... | reverse complement strand
CCCGAGCGGTCTCGCGATTGACCGCGTGTTGTTGCCCGCCGATGGCCGCACGCGAATATGAGGAAAAGCCGCAGAGTCTCAAAGGCAGAGACTCTGCGCTACCCGCTCAAAGGGAGAGACTCTGCGCTACCTGCTTCCCCCCTACTGGCCAGGCGGGACGGGCGGGCAGGAGGCCATCATCGCAGCACTCGCCGGCGTTGCCATTCATCGATGAACACTTCGAGGTTCCGCCACGTCCGGGGCGCATCCACGGTGATATTGTCGACCGGAGAAAGGATGAAGCCCTCCGGACCGAGTGTCTCGATAGCCTTTCGCACGGCGGCGCGGACTTCTTCCGCTTCGCCCATTTCCACGGTCACGGCGCCGGAAACCCCACCCCACAAACAGATGCGCCCGCTGGTTTTCTTCTTGAATGATTCCAGGTCCGTATGGGTGCCCTGAATGGGATCGATCCCGATGAGGACATCAATTCCCGCCTCCAGATAGTCGTCCACCAGAGGCATGATACCGCTGGAGCAGATGTAACCGAAGAGCGCGCCGTGCTCATGCGCGAGGGCGGCATCGCTCTTGAGGCGCGGCAGGATGACTTCATGGTAGAAGCGGGGAGTCAGGAAATCGCAGCCCTCATACCAGGCGCGGTATATGAAGAGATCCACTTTTCCCGAAAGCATCACAGCCATGCGCTGCTGGTTCCAAGCGTGGATCAGTTCCAGAAGCTCCTCGGCGAGGGCGGGCCGGTCGTGCTCAAGCAGCATCAGGTTTTCAAACCCGCATAACCAATCCGCCATATCCACGCCCACGCCCCAGCCGCCTGCCAGCAGAACGCCCTGTTCCCGTGCGAAGATGTGGGCGCGCTCGGCTTCCAGCTTATACTGCGCGATGTCATCGGGGTGAGGCGGCGTCAGCAAGAAACTCAAGGCTTCGATCTCCCCCGCCTCGCCGGTGAACAGAGGCTTGAGGGCGCGCGGCACTTGGTAATCGTCCACAAAGGGGATGTGATCACCGTGCGGCCAGTCGTCGGAGACGCGCACACTAGTCTGCAACTTGCCCGCAGGCGTGGAGTACGCTTTGTGCAGGATTGCATGCTGGCCGGGAACGTATTCCCGCGACTCTTTTGTTTCCACCGCAGGGTGGAAGCGCACCGGCAAGCCCCGCAGCTCCGGATGTTCCGGGCGCTCGGGCCGAGGCAGTGTGGGAATGAAGAGAAACGAATCCAAGCCCATCGCCCGCTCAGCCTTGACCAGTTCGTAGAGGTTCTCCTGGCAGCGGCGGCGCAGCGCCGTGAAGCTCATAAAACAACACGGAACGTGATCAGGCCGCTGGTGATGCAACGCCCGCAAAAGGCGGTCTCGGGCAGTGAGTTTTGCCATCCGGATGACTCCGCATACAGTTAGCGCGGATTTCTCACCACGCTGGAACGCTTGGGGGGGGGCGGCCGGAAGGGCAGGGCTTCACAGGCTGCGGAAGAACCGCCAAAACTGTCATCCTGAGGAGCCGCAGGCGGTCCTGAGTGAAACGAAGGAAGGATCTCCGCATTTGCCTGATTCTACAAATGCAGAGATTCTTCGCTTCGCTCAGAATGACAGTTCCCACGGGTTTTTCCGCAGCCTGTTCAGCCCCGCCGAAATCGCGGCTCCCGCCCTCTGTTCGTCCCGAGCCCCTTTACCGTGAGACAACCGAACTCGGGATTTCCATTTCCCAAGGAGGCGTAATATACGCCTGCCTGCCCCGGCTTGCAATGCTCCCGTTTCGTGCCCATGCCCCTTGCTGTCATCCTGAGCCCTTCGTCTGTCATCCTGAGCGCAGCGAAGGATCCTTTTCATTTGACTCAGGATAAACTCCGCGAAGCCCCCCCACATTTGTAAATGAAAAGGACCCTTCGTCCAAAGAACGGACTCAGGGTGACAGCACGGAACTTGGGCAGGCCAGCCTGGGCCGTGTCATTCTGAGCATTGACAGCCTTTCGGCTGCCCATGATGGGCAGAGACTCGACAAGGAGAACCAATGCCCCTTGCTGTCATCCTGAGCGCAGCGAAGGATCCCGGCAGTTCGCGGGGGGTTCGCGAACAGAGTAAACTACGGGGATTCTTCGCCCAAAATGCGGGCTCAGAATGACAGCGCAAGCAATGCTGAATCTGAATGGCTTACGCGTCGAGTTTCTGCAGAGCGGGCAGAGCGAGATTCTTCGCTTCGCTCAGAATGACAGCGAAGGACTCAGGATGACAGCATTGGAGGGTTTTTCCGCAGTCTGTAAGGCCCCGCCCTTCCAATTCCCGTGGTGAGAAACCCGTTCTAGCGGGTATCGATCTCGAAGACGCTATCGTCGGGGTCGGGCGCGCGGGGTGGAACGGCGATGGTCAAACGTCCCTTCGCCTGCTGAAACTGAACCTTCCGTCCGGTGGCGAGAACGGTAATCTGCCGGACGGCAGCGCCCAGCCCGGGCAGATCAAGTTGTGGTTTCGATGGCCAGGTGAACACGTGCAGGTAAACGGTATGTCCCTTGGCGGTAGTCTTCCCGAACCGCAGGTTCTGCCAGGGACCGTAGGTTGTCCCATAGATGGAGTCCCCATTGACCTTCATCCACTTTCCGATCGCCTGGAGCCGCTCCACGAATTCCGGCTGTATGGTCCCTTCCGAAGTCGGGCCGACGTCCAGCAAAAAGTTCCCTCCCTTGCTTGCCACATTGACCAGGTCCCGGATGAGTTCTTGAACGGACTTAAAATGCCGGTCGTTCTTATTATACGCCCAGGTATTATTAATCGTCATACAGGTTTCCCAGAGTTGAAAGTCGCGGGAAGCCGGCGCCGGACCTGGCCCCTGGGGCGCCTCGATGTCCTCCGACCCCTGGGCTGCGCTCCTGGTTGGAATCCGGTCCGGGATAGCTTGTTCGGGGGTGGCAAAATCACCGGGCAGGCCAATCCGGTTGTTCACCAAAGTGGCGGGCTGCAGTTCGTGGATGAGCTTCAGAAACCGCTGCCCATCATACTTTTCCGGGTGTTCCAGGCCGTCGAACCAGATCACGGCGACCGGCCCGTATTGCGTGAGAAGTTCGCGCAGTTGACCTTCCATGTAGTTGAGGTAGCCCGCCCACCCCGGCCGCGTTGGCTCGCCACGCCAGGTGTCCCGGACGGGTCTGGAGATATCGCGATAGCCAGAGTGATGCATATCGGGAGGTGAGTAATAGAAGCCCAAAGGCATTCCGGCGTCGTGGGCTGCCTGCGCGAGCAGGGCCGTCGCGTCCTTGCCGTAAGGCGCGTTGGTCACCTTATAGTCGGTCAGGGCCGAGTCGAACATACAGAACCCGTCGTGATGCTTGGTCGTGAACACCAGGTAGCGCTGGCCGGCCTCCCTGGCCAAATCCACCCAGGCCTTGGGGTCATATTTTTCGGGGTTGAATCGCTTGAAGAGCGACACGTACTCACCTTCGCTGATGGGCCATTGGCTCTCGGGCTCCATAATGGGCCACGAAGCTTCCACGCTGGCGAGCGAGTACGGGCCCCAATGGATGAACATGCCGAATTTAGCTTCCCTGTACCAGGCCGTCCTCTGCACCTCCGCCTCTTCGGCGGCTCCCTGCCGGGCCACGTCTTCAGCCTTCGCCGCTCGCCATGGACCGACCATGAAAGTGTAAGCGGCCAGGCTGAGGAGAAAACCCCATCTCCGGGCAGATTTCTTCATCACGGTGTCCGTCCTTGACGGCAGGATTAGGGAGCGAGTCGACTACCCGCGCCAACTTCTTGTCGTGACCAGCACGCTCCCGACTGCTTCTTCACGTCAGTGGCATTTTCTCCAGCATGATAGCACTTCAAAATCGTTCACCGCACAGAGAACAGCCGGGAAGGGGTGGTGCGCTGGATGGGCGGTTGCAACTGGGTTGCAATGGTCACGTATATGGCGAATATGTCCGTTTCTTGGTCCATGCCTGCCTTTGTCTATTCTTCTCTCTATTCTTCTCTCTTGACATGTGCCAAATGAAGGAATAGGCTGCGCTCGGTTGGAGCCCTCGCCAGCCGATGGAAGGAGCGATGTTCGGGAGCCTTTCATTGAAATGTTTTGGGTTTCGCTCCGCGAACAACCCCCTTCCCGTTGTTGTCACTGATTACTGCGTATTCCTTGCAATCGTCGGGTCCTCCTTAGGAGGTTTCTCACATGCAGAAGCGCGCTTGGAGGGCTGGCCAAACCGCTCGTAACTGGGCATGGTCAGCACTCGTGGTCATTTGTCTCTTTGGATGTGTTCCCATCTCAGCCTGGGCGCAAGTTACCTCCGGCTCATTGACGGGCGTCGTCTCTGACCAGACCGGAGCCGTGGTGCCGGCGGCCAAGGTTGTATTAACCGATACGAACAAGGGCTACGACTACCCTGCGACAACGGATGCCGTGGGGCGCTTTGTGATCACTAACCTTCTCCCCAGCATTTACAAGATCACCGTAGATGCGCACGGGTTCCAGACCTTCATCCAGGGCAACATTGCGGTGGATGTCGGGGCCAGGGTTTCCGTGGATGTCCGCCTGGCACTCGGAACGACGGCTCAGGCCATCGAGGTGGTCGGCGCCGCGCCGATTCTTTCCACCCAGGACGCCGTCACGGGCCAGGAAGTGGATCGAGCCATGATTAACGATCTTCCCCTGGTCGGTCGCGCCGTTTTCGACCTAGCCTTTATGGCTCCTGGAGTCATCCAGGCGCCGGGCGCCACGTTCGGCCCCTCCAACGGCGGCAACAACTTCTCCTCCAATGGTGGACGGAACGCCGTGACGGAAGTCCTGATTGATGGCGTCGCTGCCACCAGTTATGAACCCAACACTGCCATCAACACCCTTCTCTACACGCCTTCCGTGGACGCCGTGCAGGAATTCAAGATCATGCAGAACAACTACACGGCGGAGGAGGGGTTCACGGGCAACACTTACATCAACATGGTGCTCCGCTCGGGAACCAACGCTTACCACGGCAGCGTCTATGAGTTCCTCCGCAACGACAAGCTGGATGCCAACAACTGGTTCAGCAACCAGGCGGGGGGCAAGATTCCTCCCCTGCGGCGCAACCAATATGGCCTCACTTTCGGCGGGCCCATCAAGAAGGACAAGACCTTCTTCTTCGTGGACTGGGACGCTACCCGGGAGCACTCCGGGCAGACCCACAATGCCGGGGTTCCTTCCGCCGCCGAAAAGGAAGGTGACTTCACTGAAATCTGCACGGCCCCGGACATGGGCAGTGGCAAGTTTGACTCCAACGGCCTCTGCTCGAACGGTGACCACCAGCTCTGGGATCCCTATTCCGGAACCTACGAGGCCGGAACCGGACGAGTCTTGCATACGCCTATCCCGTTCAACAACCTCGCCCTATACACCAGCCCCGGGCTTAACCCTGCGAATCCCGCGAAATTGCCCGCGGCCTACCAACTCGCTCTGGTGGCTGGCAACCTGATCGACCCCGTGTCGTCCAAGATGATCCAGTATTACCCCGCACCCAACGTCGGCACCCCGGGGACTGCAAGCTACGACCGCTATAACAACTGGACCGCCTCAGGCATCAACCTCAACACCAACGACCAGTTTGACGTCCGCATCGACCAACGCTTCACCGAAAAGACCGCGTTCAACGCCCGCGGCTCCTATGCCCAGGGTATGTACCATGGGATGAACTGCTTCGGAAACGCGCTCGATCCCTGCACGCAGGGCCCTGGGGTGGGCGGCGCACGGTCGGTTGCTCTGAGTCTGAATCACACCTTCAGCCCCAACACACTTTTCAATGTGTCATTGGGCTTCACACGTGGTCTTTCCGATACCAAGGGAATTGCGCAGGACTATCCCAGCTTCGACCCCATTAAGACTCTCGGCCTTCCCGCCTACATGATCGACTCCGGAACCGTTGGTTCGCCCGTGGTGTACGTGTACGGCGGTTATGCCCAGGCGTCCGGCGAAGCGCTCGGCGCCCAGGCCTGGTCGGTCTACAAGAACGGCAACCAGGTCTACCACTTGCTGGCCACCCTCACGCACGTGAAGGGCCGGCATGAAATCAAGACGGGCGGCGAGTGGCGTGAAAACCAGATGAACTGGTACCAAGTCGGACCTACCGATGGGTTGACGGTTTTCGACCAATACAGCACTTCCCAGTACCCCTATTGGAGTGGCGGCGACGCCATGGCCAGTTTCCTCACCGGTACGGCCAGCCCCAACCAGTGGGGTGAGTACGAGATCGCTTCCAAATTCAGTACCCAGAACTACCGCTGGGGCGGGTTCATCCAGGACAACTGGCGCGCCACCGACAAGCTCACCGTCAACGCCGGCCTGCGTTATGACCTGGAGATTCCGCGCACGGAGCGTTACAACCGCGGAAGCTGGCTCGATCCAACCCAGTCACTGTCCATCCATCCCGCGGCAGTGGATGCCGCCACGTGGCCTTCCAAACTCGGAGCCATCCCGGACGTGACCCATCCTGTAGGCGGTTTGGTCTTCCTGAGCAAGAACCAGCGTCACCCCGTGGATTCCTACTACAAAGACATCGGGCCGCGCCTGAGCCTTGCTTACAGGCTCGACAACAGCACGGTGCTTCGAACGGGGTACGGCCTTTTCTATAACCCCACCCAATGGGGTACCACGGGGGCGGGACCGGTTGGCAACGAGGGCTTCGAGTCCATCACGAACTGGAACACCACCATGAACGGTGACGGCGTCACCCCCTGGTCGCGCCAGAGCGATCCCTTCCCGGGCGGACCCTTGCTCCCCACGGGTCCCTCGCTCGGCAACCTCACCAACCTCGGCATCGGAATCACCGAAGGGGAACGGAACGCGAACATCCCTCCCTATACGCAGACATGGAGTTTTGGCATCCAACGCCAAATTTCCGGCAATTGGCTGCTTGACGTGAACTACGTCGGCACCAAGGGCACACACCTGTACTACCACTCCGCTGGGGGAATGCAGCACTTCGGCACGTGGATTGAAAATGAAGCCACTGACGCCGACCTGCGAACCGCGCTGGGCACGTATGTTCCCAACCCCTACTATGGAATTATCACCACTCCGGGTTCGGGAATGACGGGGCCCAAGATTACGGCTGACCACCTCATGTTACCGTTCCCGCAGTTCAGCGGCGTCAGCCAGCCCAATCCCCCCTGGGCGAACTCCATTTACAATGCCTACCAGTTAAAGGTTGAGAAGCGCATGTCGAATGGGCTGGCCATGCTGGTCACCTACACCATCTCCAAGTCCATCGACGACGCCTCGGTCTCTACCAGCACGGAATGGCTGGGCGGGTTCGGCCAACTGCGAGACCCCAATAACCTCAAACTCGAGCGCGCCCTTTCGGAGTGGGATATTCCGCAAGTGTTCCAATTCGGCTACCTCTACACCCTCCCCGTGGGAAAAGGCAGGAAGTGGGGTAGCACTTGGAACCCCTATGTGAATGCCATTCTGGGCGGCTGGCAGACCAACGGCATCTGGCGCTTTGACAACGGCCAGCCCATCCATGTCGGCCTCAACGGCGGGACGTCCCCGGACACCTACGGGGGGCAACTTCCCAACCAGACCGGCCCACTCATCGTCAACCCCAAGTCGAAATGGTTCACGGATGGCTACTTCGCAAATGCCTCGACTGCCCTTTGGGTGCCTGCGAAGTGGACCGTCGGCAACGCACCACGTATGGAACCTAATTGTCGTTACCCGGGAACCAGAACCGCTGCTCTCTCTTTGTTCAAAGAAGTCTCGTTGAACAAGATGCGCGAAGGCTCCAAGTTGGAATTCCGGGTGGAGTCCTTTAACGCGCTCAACCACCCGCAATTCGGCAACATCGCTAGCACCTTCAACGCGGGCGGCTTTGGGAACGTCCAGAGCCAAGTCAATTCACCCCGCGAAGTTCAGATGGCTCTGAAGATCTACTTCTAAAGCCATCCGGTAGGGGCGCATGGCCATGCGCTCCTACTGATGGCACGTCTTGCAAGTCTCCAGGGAGGGGCCCATCGCCCCTCCCTTTTTTTCGATGTGGGGGCGCCCCCAAAACGGACGTAGGGGCACCCCTCGTGGGTGCCCTTGAACAAAATGTAGGGGCGACCCTTGTGGTCGCCCTGGGACGGGCAGGCACAACGCCTGCCCCTACAGGATGTACGACCCCAATATCCATCACCGACGGTCGATTCGCTGGGACGAACACGACTATTCGTCACCGGGCGCCTACTATGTGACGATATGCGTTCAGGATAATCGATGCTTGCTAGGTAATGTCGATGCAGGAGTGATGAATCTCAATGACGCCGGTCGCATGGTGGACACTGAGTGGTTACAAATTCCAACTCGATTTCCAACCATGCAACTGGACGAGCATGTCGTCATGCCCAACCATTTCCACGGCATCATCCATGTCGTAGGGGCACCCCTCGTGGGTGCCCTGGAACGGGCAGGCACGACGCCTGCCCCTACACTTGGGGATGCGGTTGGTGCGTTTAAGTCGCTCACAACCGATGAGTATATAATGGGAGTGCACAAGCTGGGTTGGCCGAAATTCCGCAGACACTTTTGGCAACGGAATTATCACGACCATGTGATTCGGCACCCGGACGAGCTAGAGAAGATCCGTGAATACGTTCGGCAGAACCCATTAAGGTGGACGTGCGACAGGTACAACCCGGAGAACACTGTCCTAGTCGTTGATGAAACCGGCTGTTTGCTGCCATGGAACGAAACGTAGGGGCGCCCCTCGTGGGCGCCCTGGGACGGGCAGGCACGAGGCCTGCCCCTACAGCGCATTCTTTGACTATGTCTTACCGCACTCTTATCAATGCTATTCTTCTCGAGCTCCTTTTTTCGTTTTCGCTGCTACTCGCACAGAACGCGCGGAATGAGGTTCCTGATAACGTTCTCCACCAAGCCGCGGCGGATTTCCAACAAGGCAACGTCTTCCAGGCCGAACGGACTCTGCGAGCGGCTTTGCAGCAAGCGCCTCGCGACCCCGCGGCGCTTAGCCTGCTGGGTATCGTCCTGGATGCCCAGAAGCGCTATGCTGAGGCGGAGAAGGCTTACCAGCAGGCCCTGGCACTCGCGCCGGGCTCGCCCGCCGTGCTCAACAACCTTGGAAATCATTACCTGGCGCAGGGTAAGACCGCGCCGGCACGCACCACTTTTCTCAAAGTAGTAGCTGCTGAACCTAGCCATGCCAATGCCAACCTGCAACTGGCGCGCCTGAGTATCGAGGCAAAACAGGGCGCTGAGGCCACGAAGTATCTCCAGCGCCTGCCGCCGCAGGACCAAGCCACGCCGGCCGTTGCCATGCTGCACGCGCAAGCGCTGCACCTGACCGGCCAGGCGCAAGCCGCGCAGGAACTTCTGGAAGGAGTCGAGAGGAAGGGCGGCGAAGACTCGCGCCTTCCCTTCTCCGTAGGCATGATCTACGCGGATTGGAAGCTCTTTGACGCGGCGGAGAAATCCTTCGCGCGCGCCCTGGAGATGGCGCCCACCAATTTCGACATCCTCTACAACCTGGGGCTGGCCGCCCAGCGCGCCGGCCACTTGGACCGCGCCCAGGAAGTTTACGCGATTGCCCTGAAACACCAGCCCAACGACGCGGACTGTCTCTACAACCTTGCCAATCTTTACACGGCAAAAGGCCACGCGGACGACGCCATCATCCCGCTTTTGCAGGCCCACAACGCCGCCCCGGAACGCACCGACATCCTCTATGCCCTGGCAATGGCCAGCGAGGATATCGGCTTCTATGCCGACGCGGCCAGCGCCATCGATGAATACCTCAAACTGAAGCCCCACGAGGACGTGGCACGCCGCGAACGCGGCTTCTGCCTGGCGCGCACCGCCAAGCTCGAGGAAGCCCTGGTGGACCTCCGCTGGTATGTCCAGAAATATCCGAAGGATGCCCGCGGGCTTTACGAGCTCGCCATCGCGGAGACAGTGCGGGAGCCGGACAAGGCCCTCGAGCACCTCAACCGGGCGCTTGCAGTCGACCCCAAGTTCAATGCCGCCCGCTACGCGCGCGCCGTGCTCGCCTACCAACTGGGCAAGACAGCGGAATCGGTGGAGGACTTGAAGATCGTGGTCGCGAAGGAACCTGATGACTACCGCGCCCTTGACGCACTGGGGGTAGACTACACACGCCTGGAACGATTTGAGGAGGCTGCCAAGGTTCTCGAGCGCGCCATGGAACTCGCGCCCAAGGACGCCAAGGTCCTTACGCATTACAGCCGCATCCTCCTGCGACTGAATCGCAAGGAGGAGGCCGAGAAAGTCCTCGCGGCCTTCCGGAGCCTGGGGCCGGAAGAGGCGCGCCGGCGGCCCTACGGCGGGCTGTTCCAGTTCTTGAAACTCCCTCCGGAGGAGCAATACGCCCAGTACATGACGAACCTGCGGCGGACGATCACCACCCGGCCCGAGGACCCCGGCCTGCGCGTGCGATTAGGTAATGCGCTCCTGCGCGAGGGGAAAACCGACGAGGCCCTGGAATCCTTCCGCGCCGCCCGCAAACTGACTTCCGACGCCACTCTCCTCGCTAGTTGCGGAAAAACCCTTCTCGATTATGAGCTCTATGCGGCCGCGCGAGAATTCCTCGAACCTGCCTCAGCCGCTAACCCCGCCGCCGCCGACGTCCGCCTGGATCTGGCGACTGCCTCCTTCCACGCCGCCGGCCCGGAGGCGGGATTGCAGGTCCTTGACGAAACCCCTCTCGCGCAACAAAAGGGAGACTACTTCTTGCTGCGCGCCCAGATCTTGGACGCCCTCAATCAGCCGGAGGAAGCCGCCCGGGCCCTGAACCGCGGCTTTGCCGCTGCCCCCACCCGTGCCGATCTTTATTTCCAGGGCGCCATATTCCTGATCAAGCACAAGCAGTATCAGCAGGCGCTCCGGTTTCTCAAGCAGGCCAACCAAGCCATCCCGGACTCGCCGGAACTGCAATTGATTCACGCTATGGCTTATGAAATGATTCGCCAGCACGACGACACCTTGCGCATCCTCGCGCAAATCCAGTCGCGCTGGCCGGAGTGGTCCCTGCCTTACCTGGTTCAGGGCATCACCCTGGCCATCCGTCTGCGTTCCGAGGAGGCCAAGCCAGTGCTTGAAAACGCCATCGCCCTGGGAGCCGACAACGGCATCAGCTACTACTACCTGGCGTTGGCCATCGTGAACGGCAGTCGCGAGAATGTCGAAGAAGCGCAGAGTGCAATCTCCCAGGCGCTGCGATTGACTCCGGACGATGTTTACGTGCAGTCTCTGGCGGGGACGATTGACTATCTGCGCAAGGATTACCCCTCCGCGCTTGCACACCTGAATGCCGCTCTGCGCTTGTGGCCTGAGATGGCAGAGGCGCACCAGACGTTGGCAGGCGTCTACAAGGCGATGGGCGAGAAAGAGAAATCTGTCGCGGAGCTGAAGGAAATCCTGCGCATCAAGCAGGAGAATCCCACCGCCGACCAGACGCCGCCCTTCCCCATGGAAGGCCTGATGTTCTCCGTCCGTCCACCTGCTCACCCCGCGCCGTAACCCCCGCGCGGGGGCGGGGATTGAAATATCGCCCCCCCGCCAATAACATACGCCTCTGACCGCCTCAGCGTTCAACGCTCCAGCCGGGTTTTCGTTCCAGGGCACCCCAGGGGGCACGTGTAGGGGCGGACCCGTTTGTCCGCCGAGGCCAGGGCACACACACAGGTGCGGAGAAAACGGGCGCACACGTCTTGCGTCGTCACCCCCGCGCAGGCGGGGGTCCATCTCGTCAGATCCCTCGCAGAGTTTACCCTGAGCTGGCAGAGCCAGATCCTTCGCTGCGCTCAGGATGACAGCGAAGGACTCTGCAGAAACTCGACGCATAAGTCATTTAAATTCAGCATCGCTTGCGCTGTCATTCTGAGCCCGCATTTTAGGCGAAGAACCCCCGAAGTTTACTCTGTTCGCCAACCCCCCGCGAACTGCCGGGGTCCTCCGCTTCGCTCTGCAGAAACTCGATGCGTAAGTCATTTCGATTCACCATCGCGACACTGTCATCCTGAGTCCCGGTTCTTTCGGGACGAAGGATCTGCATTTGTCTTTG
>Ga0208457_1002089_pt1 | contig 12074 bp, 6 predicted proteins | sample June2015DPH_10_1_FD_185513 | JGI IMG/M metagenome (GOLD analysis project Ga0208457, IMG submission 185513) | Peatland microbial communities from SPRUCE experiment site at the Marcell Experimental Forest, Minnesota, USA - June2015DPH_10_150... | ecosystem: Environmental > Terrestrial > Soil >... | reverse complement strand
GGTTCCACGGGTTGTGGAGGCCTTCGCGCTCTCGACCGTCTCCGGCAGGTGGTATGGTGCCGGGGGGGTCGCACCGGCGGCAGGTCCGATTCAACTCTTCAGCCTGGATTTTCCCGGTGTCCCGCCGGGTGTGTGCCGTAATCCCGTTCGCACGCCAATCAGGCGATCTGTCTTTGCCGGTCCTCTTGGTGGAACGCGCTGTGGGGAAACCGAGAGCGACAGGCCCTAGGCGCCATTTATCACCGATGTAAGCCATGTCAATCCCATGCTCGATCACGACGAAGTTTCGCCGCCTAGCCTTCGGCCTCTTTTCACCCTGACAAAAGCGGTGGCCTTAGCCGGGTCCATCAATTCGCGGCCGGATGCCAGCAGGCGGTAAAAGTTCTTCAGTTTGCGTACGCACTTGGGTTCTTCCACGGTGACCGCGATTTCGCGGCGGAAGTCCAGACTCATCGCCGTCTGCGCCATGCTCCCGATGGCCGCGATGCGCCCGTCGACGATCATCAGTTTGCCGTGCGCCAGCAGACCGCCGAGGTTCCCCTGGCCGAGCACCTGCACGTCCACGCCCTGCGCCTTCTTGGACTTCAGCAGCGCCTGCATCGCGGGATCGTCCAGTTTGTGGTCGATGATGTGAATCGAGCGCTTGGCGCTCTCCAGCAGCGCGGTGAATTGCGCGCGCGCCCGTTCCGGGCCGACGATCAGGCGCGGATTGACCTGCGAGGAAAGCGTCGAATGCGGCGCCAGCCAGTCCACCTCGAACAATTCACGCAGGCCGGCGACCACCCCGGGGTCGTAGGTCAACAGAATGAAGTCGCAGGTCGCTCCGAAGCATTTGGCCGTCAGGTTGAGCGAGGTAATCAAAGCGGGGCCATCGTCCGCCAGGAGATACTTGGCGTGATACTTCACCACCGGGTCCGAATACGGATGTACCTTGGCGCCCATGCTCTCCAGATACGTGCCCAACGCTTTGAGCCTCTTTTCCCAACCGCGGGCCCGGGGCGTCATCAGGAAGCGGACGTCCACTTTGCGGTTCAATGCCTCTCCGATGGCGTCTAGCACGGCGACGTCGGTGCAGCGAAACACCGAGATCAGCAATCGCTCGCGCGCGGAGCGGATGACCTGAAGCACGGCTTCGCGCCGTTGCTTGATCGCCAGAATCACCTGGTCCCGTTCTTGAGCGATGCCGCCGGGCGAGTTTATCATGCTAAAGTCCGGTCTCCTCCGATTGTAAGGTATATTCGGTTTAGACATGTCCTTTCAGTGCCCCGATGCGGCGGAAGACCGGAGACTCCGCGAACTCCTGCGCCGGCAGGACAAGAACCGCGGCTTCCTGGTGGCGTTCGAAGGACCCGATGGCTCCGGGAAAACCACGCAGCGCAAGCTGTTCAAGGCTTGGATGCGCAGCGTCGGGCACGATGTGGTGACTTATAAGTGGAACTCCTCGCCGCTCATCTCGCCCATCTTGAAAGCCCGGAAGCTGGCGCATTCGCTAAGCCCCGAGGAGTATTGCCTCCTGAGCGCGGCGGCATTCCGGCACCAGTTGAATACCGAGATCCTGCCCGCGCTTTGGTCCGGCAAGGTCGTGGTGGCCGACCAGTTTCTGTACACGGCGGTGGCGCGCGACTCGGCGCGCGGGCTCGATTTGAACTGGGTGTTGAACGCTTACCTGCCGCTCTTCTGGCCCGACCAGGTCTTCTATTTTGCGCTCTCCGCCGAGGCTGCTTCCGACCGCGGCCGGGCCAAGATGCCGGGCTTTTACGCGGCTGGGCAGGACGTAACGAATATCGCGGACCCGAAAAAGAGCCACCTCCAATTCCTGGGCCGCGTGATCCAGGAGTTCGAAGCGCTGTCCACCATCTTTCAGTTCTTGAAGGTGGATGCACGGCAATCGATTTGGGAGCAGCATCGCGAAATCCGGCAGATGTTCATGACGGCTGAACGCAGGCCTTGGGGCGAGTGGAACAGCGAGGCGGTGCTGGCGTGGCTAAGTGCCAGGGCGGGAGCCCCGAATGGCGAAACCGGAAAAGAAGAAGAGTAAAAAGGATCGCGGAAAGGCCGCTGGCGGCACCGGGCCTCGCGGACGGCTGGTTTCGCTGGATGGAACTAATGGCGTGATGCTGCGTTCCGAAGCCGAGCGTCTGGCCCGTCTGTGCTGCGGAGCGGCCGACCCAGCCTGGAGCCTCTGGGACGCTTCCAACACGTTCTACGAATTGCGTATGGTCAAGGCCAAGAACCTCACGCCGACCCCCAGGGTGTTGATGCTCTTATACGCCTCCGACCTGCTGTTCCGCCTGCGCTGGGAGATCGAGCCCACGCTGAAGGAAGGGCGCACCGTGGTGGCCGCGCCCTACGTGGAAAGCGCCATGGCATTCGGTGTCGCCGCCGGTCTGCCCAAGGAGTGGATCGAGGAGTTGTTCCGCTTCGCCCCCAAACCGGCGGCCTCGTTTCGCTTGAAAGAAAAGAGAAAGGGCAAGGGAAAGAAGAAAGACGGCGACGGGGAGCCGGGCTTCGTGGAGTTCTTCTGCGCCAGCCTTGCCAGGCACTACCCGGGCTGGGAGACCGCCGAGGTGCGCCGCGAAATGCTGAAATACCTGAAGAGTCTGGAAGAGCGGGACCGGATCCACGAGTTCGGCAATAAACCCTACCACATCAAACGTGCGCTCACGCCCGCTGGCTAACTGGCAGATCTGCGGCGCTGGCGACCGCGATTGAGCATCACTTGACCGGCAGCGGCACCGCCGGCGCCCTTACTCCGCCGATGTTGATGGTGAGGAACGAGCCGGGAGCCGCGTTTGCGGGAACCTGCACGTTCACCTGATACAGGCCAATGAATCCCGGGGTCAGGCCGGAGAAGGCCACTGTGGCGGGAATGCCGTTAAGCGTGGCCGTCGCGGGCTGCGGGGTGGTGGGCTGAAGACTGGTCGACGATGCGGGCTGTCCGTTAACCATCGGGCCGCTCACCGGCCCCAATCCGGTGGCGTAGACGACCACCGTTTCATTCGCAGTCGCGGGACTAGCGTTCGATACCAGGCTGCCGTCGGCGTGAGTAATCGCGGCCTGAGCCGGAGAAACCATGAAAACATCCGGAGAATAGGTCATCACGCCGGCAGACTGGACGTTGCTGGGCGTGCCGTTCACGATCATGCTGAACGAACTCATCCCGGTAGTTTCCCAGGGCACTTGAATGTTGAACTGGCCCGGCGAGCCGAAAAACACCGGGGCGGCAAGGCCGTTGATGTAGACCGTGGTGTTGTCGCCGTTTCCCATGTTGGAACCAAAAATGCTTGCCAGTCCGCCCCTCGCGACATCGGCCACGAAAGAGGCGGCGCTCACTACACCGCCGTCGTTAAGCTTCGGATAGTTGGAGGGCAACTGGTAGCCCTGCGTCACGATGTCCCTCATAATGAACTGCAACCGCGCCGGGGCAAACGTCACTACAAACGCCGCCGCGGCGTCGAATTGATCGTTGGTGGCGGGCGCATTGTAGCCCCATTCCATATAAAGCTTGAACTTGGTGTCGGCGTAAGCCGCCTGCTGGATCTGGTTGTACTCGCGCGTGGCTTCCTGTTGCAGCCAGCTGTCCGTGATGGCCATCATGGCGGTTTTGACCAGGGCTTCGAAGTAGTAATTCTCGTACTCGGGGATCGCCATGAGCCGCCGCATGAGCACGTTTTGGTCGGCGTTTTGCAGCACCGGCCGCGCCGTCGAGGTGAACGCGTTGTCTTTATCCCAAGGGATGAATTGCGACAACTGCTTGTTCACAAACCGGTAGAAGTGAAAGTTGTTCATCCCGAATGCGTCGCCGAGAATACAGTCGAAATCCGCCACGTAACTCTCCACTGCAATGTGGCTGAGGAAGAGCTTGAGATCGAGATAAGGCGCCATCGCCGAAAGAAAAGTGGCATCCGGCTCCTGATTGATCGTCCGGATCATCCCCTCCAACGTCACGGTGTCGGGCGCATTGGTGTGGGTCTCGGGGCTGAACGGCGTTGGAACGGTGGCCGACGCATACTTCGAAAGATCGGGGCCGAGGTATTCAAAATGGTAGCCGCTACCGAGGATACCCGTCGCCCAGTCGCCCGGAACGTAGTTGTATTCATATCCGGTGCTCTCGTTGAAGATGCGTGTCAGAAGACTGGTATCCGGATACTCGACCAGCAGGTAGACGCCCATATACTCCCCATTCACGTAGAAGGTCGAATGAACCTCGCGTGAACATGGGATGCCCATGCGGCCGAACAACAGAAAGGTCACCCGCTCGTGAAGCATGCTTAGGTCCTGGACATTGGGCTTGAGCTCGAGGTTGGACAGACCGAGAAAAGTCTGGCCCTTGACGTTGGCATCGAAGGTCAGGTGCAACCCCGGTTTGATTGGGTTGCGGCTGCCGTGGCCGCGGTTATGCATCTGGAAATTACCGACCGAGGCGGTCAGACCGCCGGCGCCCTTCCACTGGAACGTGGCGACATTGAACGGCGTGTCGGTCTGGTAGGCGGCCTTCAGCGCCTGCCAATCGGCGTCCAGCATGGTCACGCGGACTTCGTGAAGAACGCTGCCGTCGAACAGGTCCGTGGTGGTCGGGGTCTGGGCCAGCGCAGTCGCCTGCACTCCGAACAACGCGATCAACAAGAACTGCTTCTGGAATGCCACCGCGTTCCCTCCTATGTTCTCAACCCGAACTCAATCCGTTCCGTGCCGGCGTCACGAGGCGGAAACCGGCATAAGCCGGCGGCTTCCGCGCCGGCCATCGGAGCTATTCCGAGTTGCGCGGCAAAGCGGTTGCCACGCGACCGCCCATCTCGCGGTCTTGGGAAGGGGGAAGGCACGTGCGTGGCCAAATGCAAACGCATGACACGCTATTAGGCGCCTATGCGGATACCGGCAGAAACTGCACGCAAGTGCACTAGTTTTGCCTGTCGTGAATGTCGGATCGGGAACTACCGGCGCCGGAGTGGAGCCGGGAACCCGCTTCCAATCTGGCCATGCATGTGCTGAGTTTATTGACTGGATTCACATACAACGGAGGCCAGCTCTGTGGAATGGCTCTTGCGCGGATTTCTTACCCTTCTCATTTCCAGCACTCTGTTTGGCAGCGAGCACTACGGTTACGTCCGCTCCGGTAAAAAGGCCATTCCCGGCGCTACCGTCACCGCATCGCTGGACCAGTGGAAGCTGGTAACCACCACCGATGAGAGTGGCATGTATATTCTCGATCTTCCCGGTTCGGGAAAGTGGGTGTTTCAAGCCGAGATGTTCGGCTTCGCGCCGGCCCGCGAAGAACGGACCCTGATAGGCCTGGCATCGGTCCTGGATTTCGACCTGGAACTACAGGCTGCGGGCGTTGCCGAAACCCCGGCCACGGCGCCCGCCGCCGGATTCCAGACGGTGGATGTGAAGGAGCAGGCCGACAGCCAGGCGCAGATCGAACAGCAGATGGAGGCAACCGTGGCTCCCCCCACTACGCAGCCCATGGGCGGCTCCGACGTCAACGAAGCCTTCCTGGTAAACGGAAGCCTCAGCGGCGGACTGCAGTCCGTCCAGCAGCAGAACTTCTTCGACCAGTTGGACCAGGATCAGACCATTGGCAAGAAAGAGAAGAAGTCCAAAAGCGACCTCGCGCCCGGCGAAAAACGCGCCAAGAAAGCCGCCAAGAAGGCAAAGAAGAAGAAGTCCCTGAACGACACGGTGAGCAGCTTCGGCGCCACCAAGCAGCAGAACCAGATTAAGGGCAACGTCCTGTACACCTTCCGCGACTCGGCACTGGATGCCAGTCCTTACTCGCTCAGTGGTCAACCCCTCAACAAGCCAGGCTACTCGCAGAGCCGTATTGGCGCTGCCGCCGGCGGCCCGCTTCCCGGCAGCCCCCAGACCATCTTCTTCCTCAGTTTCGCAGCCCTGCGCGGCCAGACGCCATACGCCAACTTCGATACCGTCCCCACCGCGGATCAGCGCGGCGGAAACTTCTCCAAACCCACCGTTGCCGGACCGCTGGTCCTTTACGATCCTATCAGCCATCTGCCGCTCGCCGGCAATATCGTGCCGGCCAATCGCATCGATCAGATCGCCAGCCAGTTGCTCAATTACATCCCGCTACCCAATCTGCCCGGCGGCGTCCAGAACTACCAGATCGCGACCGCGGTGCCTCTCAACACCGCCGATTTTTCGGCCAAGCTCAACCATACGCTCAGCAGTAAGAACCGCTTCAGCCTGAGTTTCGCCCTGCAGAGCCGCAACGGAAAGCAGGCCCAACTCTACGGCTTTCAAGACAAGCTGGATGGGTTCGGCTGGCAATCCGAAGTGGGCTGGACGCATAACTTCGGGCCGCGAACCATCAACGCCTTTCACTGGGCGTTCAGCCGCAACCGCTCGAACTACCTTCCCTACTTCGCGAACGGACCCAATGTGGCGGCCGCCATCGGCATTCAAGGCACTTCGCCCGATCCCGTCAGCTACGGCCCGCCCAATCTCTCCTTCACCAACTTCGGCAACATGACGGATGGCACCCCGTTGGTGAAGCGCGACCAGGCGTCCGCATTGCGCGATGCTGTGATCGTAGTGCGCGGGCTACACAACGTAACCTTCGGCGGCGAATACCGGCGCGTTCAAAGCAATCCCATCACGGATACGTACGGCCGCGGCCTCTTCGTGTTCAGCGGCCTCCTGACCAGCGGATTCGACAACAACGAGCGCCTGCTGCCGGGCACCGGCTTCGATTTTGCGGATTTCCTCTTCGGTTTTCCGAACCAGGCCAAGGTCCGGTATGGAAGCTCCGCCAATTACTTCCGCTCGTCGGCGTACAGCGATTGGAAGGTCCGCTCCAACCTGTCCCTCAACCTGGGCCTGCGCTACGAGTATTTCTCACCGTACACCGAGAAGTACGGCCGCATGTCCAACCTGGATCTGGCCCCCGGTGTCACGGGTGCGATGGTGGTCACCCCGGGACAAATCGGGACCTACACCGGCGCGTTCCCGCGGGCGCTGATCGATGGCGACCGCAAGAACCTTTCTCCACGAGGGGCGGTTGCCTGGCGCCCCACCCCAAAGAGACACATCATCCTGCGCGCGGGATACAGCATCTTTTACAACGGCTCCATATACGGCGAACTGCCGGGCCGTCTCGCGTCTCAGCCGCCATTTGCGCACAGCAACTCGATCCTTGCCAGCCTGGACTATGCGCTGCGCCTGGCCACCGGCTTCACGAGCGCCAGCACCAAGACGATCAACAACAGTTTTGCCATCGACCGGTATTACAAGGACGGCTACGCGCAGACCTGGAATTTCGCCGTCGAACAGAATTTGAGCAAAGCCTGGGTGCTGGAACTAAGCTATTTGGGCACCAAAGGCACGCGGCTCGACGTCGAGCGCGCGCCCAACCGCGCGCTTCCCGGTTCGCCCCTCACCGCGGAGGACCGGCGTTTAATCGGCAACGCCGTCGGCTTCACCTATGAAACCTCCGACGGCAATTCGATATTTCACGCCGGGCAGGTGCGGCTGACCCGCAAACTAAGCAAGGGGCTCTCCGTCCAGGGGCTGTACACGTACTCCAAGTCGATCGACGATGCGTCCGTGCTGGGGGGCGGCGCTGCGGTAGTGGCGCAGAACGACAAGAATCTGCGCGCCGAGCGCGGCCTTTCCACTTTCGATCAACGCCAGTCGTTCAATCTGGCTTTCACGGAGCAGTCGCCGGTGGGGAGGAGAGTGCCACTCGCCAGTCCGGCCCTTACCGGCGTCCTGCGTTCGTGGATTCTGTCCGGAAACATCGCCGCCCTGAGCGGGCTCCCCTACACGGCGCGGGTTCTGGGGAACCTGTCGGATTCTGGGGGCAGCGGGAATTTCGGGGCCAGCCGCGCCGACGCCACCGGCCTCAGCGTCTCCGGCGGAAGCGGCTTCTTCAACAAGGCCGCATTCGCGCAGCCGTCGCTGGGCGCGTTTGGCGACGCGGGACGCAACACCATTCCGGGGCCGTCGCGGTTCTCCATGAATCTCGCGCTCACGCGCTCCTTCCACGCTACCGAGCGCAATCACATTGAAATCCGCATCGAGGCCACAAATATCACCAATACGGCGACGTTTTCCAACTTCGGCACGGTGCTGAACGCCTTGAACTACGGCCTGCCCACCGTGGCGCAGCCGATGCGCACCTTCAGGGCTACATTGCGCTATAAGTTTTGACCGGGAGATCCAGCATGTACAGGCTCGCAGCAACAGTCTTCCTGACGCTCTGCCTGGCCGGGCAGCAACCGGAGACCGCCACGTTCAAGACCACCACGAGGCTGGTGGTGGTGGATGTCTTCGTTCGCGCCAGGAACGGCAAGGCCCTCGATAATCTGAAGAAAGAGGACTTCACGCTTCTGGAAAACGGCAAAGCGCAGGAGATCGCGGTGTTCGACTTTCAACGCATCGCCGACCAAACCGTGCAACCTGCCGTCCCCGCGGCGCCCCCGCCTTCCGCTCCCGCTCCCGCCATGGCTGCCCGAGCCAACGTCATCAATGTCCAAACGGCCGGCAAAGTTCAATACCAGGACAAGCGCCTGTTGGTGCTGTTCTTCGATTTCTCTTCCATGCAGCCCCAGGAACAGATCCGCGCGCAGCAATCCGCTCTGAAGTTTCTGGCGGAGCAGATGACCCCGTCGGACATGGTGTCCATCATGACCCTCGGCGGGGCTGTTCAGGTGGCCCAGGATTTCACCTCCGACCGTGATCGCCTGACCCAGGTGATCAAGAGCTTTCACATCGGCGAAGCCAGCGAACTCGCCATTGAGGCTGATACCGGCGACCCCAACAGCGGCGAATATACCGGGGCCGCGTTCATCGCCGACGAAACCGAATTCAATATCTTCAACACGGACCGCAAGCTGGCGGGCCTGGAATCCGCGGTCCGCATGCTGGCTCCGCTGCCCGAGAAAAAGGCGCTGATCTACTTCTCCGCCGGCATCCCCAAGACGGGCGTCGAGAACCATTCGCAGCTCGAAGCCACCGTCAACGCCGCCATTCGCGCCAACGTCTCGTTCTACCCCATCGATGCGCGCGGCTTGGTGGCGCTGGCGCCCGGCGGAGACGCCAGCAAGGCAGCCCCGCGCGGCTCGTCGGTGTTCACCGGACAGGCCATCACCACGCAGAAGACCAAGTTCAACGACCAGCAGGAAACCCTGTTCACGCTCGCTGAAGATACCGGCGGCAAGGCGCTGCTGGATTCCAACGACCTCACCCTGGGCATCCAGCAGGCCCACGAAGACCTTGGCAGCTACTATGTTCTCGGCTATTACGACAACAGTCCCGTGGCCGATGGCAAATTCCGCCGCGTGCAGGTCAACGTTCCCAAGCAGTACCAGGCGCAGCTCGACTACCGCGACGGGTATTTCACCGCCAAGGAATTCAACAAATCGACCTCCACCGACAAGGAACGGCAACTCCAGGAGGCGCTGCTCCTCGGCGACCCGGTGACGGATCTGCCGATGGCGCTGGAGATCAACTACTTCCGGCTGGTGGGCGACCATTACTTCGTGCCGGTGGCGGTCAAGATCGCCGGCGGCGAAATCGCCCTGTCGCGCCGCGGCGCCGGCGATACCACGGAATTCGATTTCATCGGCCAGGTCACCGACGCCCGGGGGCAGGTAAAGGGCAACGTGCGCGACACCATCAAAGTCAAAATGGGAGAGGGCGCCGCGCAGCTCGCCAGTAAGAACATCCAATACGACACGGGCTTTACACTTTCGCCCGGCAAGTACCGCCTCAAGTTTCTGGCGCGCGAAAACCAGGGCGGCAAGATGGGCACTTTCGAGACGGACTTCACCGTTCCCAACCTGAATGCGGATCGGGAGGGCCTGCGTGTCAGTTCGGTGGTTTGGAGTGGACAGCGCCAGCCCATCGCCGAAGCCATCGGCGCGGGCGCCAATCAGAAATTGCTGGTCAACCATCCGCTGGTGTACGAAGGTCAGAAGCTGATTCCCAGCATCACGCGCGCCCTCACCGGTAAGCAGAACCTGTACGTCTATTTCGAAGTCTACGATCCCGCGCAGCAGGCAGGCACCAGGAAGCCGCGTGTGGTGGCGGCCGTAAGCTTCTATCGCCAGGGCCGGAAGGCCTTCGAGTCGGCGCCGGTCGAACTCAGCACGCTCTCGACAACCCGCCAGGGCACGCTGCCGGTGCAGTTCCAGGTTCCATTGAATGTGCTGAAGCCGGGCCGGTACACTTGCCAGGTGAGCGTCATCGACGAAACGGCGAAGAAGTTCGAGTTCCTGCGAGCGCCGCTGGTGGTTCTGCCGTGAGAGTGGGACAGACGATCGCCTTCTGTCGTCTGTCAAACAGCCGTGCTCTAGCGAGGCCTGACAGACCACAAAGAACGATGGTCTGTCCCACAAGAACGCTAGTCCGCGCTGGTAGTCCCCGTCGCTGTTGCCCGCTCTTGCACGCGGAACTGGATGTCATGAAGCTTGGCGTACAGACCGCCTTTCGCCAGTAGCTCCTCGTGCTTGCCGGTCTCCGCGATCGCACCGTCCTGGATCACGAAAATCTTGTCCGCCCGCTGGACGGTGGCCAGCCGATGGGCGATCACAATCGACGTCTTGCCTTCCAACAGGCGGTCCAGCGCATCGAAGGCCAGTTGCTCCGACTCCGCATCCAGCCCCGTTGTCGGCTCGTCCAGAATCAAAATCGGAAGGCTGCGGATCAGCGCCCGCGCGATGGCGATGCGCTGGCGTTGCCCGCCGGAAAGCGTCACCCCGCGCTCACCCACGACGGTGTCGTATCCGTCCGGCATCTTGTCGATAAACTCGCTGGCATTGGCCAGTTCCGCGGCGCGCACGATCTCGTCCATGGTCGCGCCCGATTTGCCGTACGCGATATTGGTCGCTATGGTCCCGTGGAACAACAGCGTCTCCTGCAGCACGAAGCCGATCTGCTGCCGCAGCGTCGACTGCTGGAACTGCCTGATGTCGAATCCGTCGATCTTCACCACCCCGGCGGTGGGATCGTAGAAGCGCGCCACCAGGCTGGTGATGGTCGATTTTCCGGAACCGGTCGGGCCCACCAGCGCCGCCGTCTCTCCCGGCGCGATGCGGAAACTCACGTCGTGGAGCACCGGCAACCCGGGACCGTATCTGAAGGCGACGTGGTCGAATTCGATGCTGCCCTGGAACGGCGGAGCGGGCACGGCGCCCGGCAAGTCCTCTATATCCCGCTTGGTCTGCAACACTTCCTGAATGCGTTCCCACGCCACGGCCGCCTTGGTATAGGTATCGGTCATTTTCGAAAGCTCCTGCATCGGTTTATACATCCTTCCCAGATACAGGACGAAAACGATCAGCGAGCCCGTCGACAGGCTGCCGTCCAGAACCATGCGCGCGCCAAACCACAGAACTATGCAGGTTCCGCCGGCCACGATCATTTCCACCATCGGCGAGAGCTTGGCTTTCAATCCACGGGCGCGCAGCGCGATGCCCACGCTCTCCATGCTCTCCACTTCGTAGCGCCGCTGCTCGTAGTCCTCGCGCGCGAAGGCCTTCACCACGCGCACCGCGGCGAAGACCTCTTGGATGATGGAAGCCATCTCGCCTTCTTTTTTGCGCACCGCCCGCGAGGCTTTCTTGATCTTGCGCGTGTAGGTGAACACCACCGCGAACAGCAGAGGCATGATCGAAAGCGCCATCAGCGTGAACCGCCAGTTGATGTAGAACATCACGCCGATCATCCCGAACAGGGTCAGCAGGCTGACCAGCGTGCTGAGCAGGCCCGAAGCCAGAAAACTCTGCACCGAATCGATGTCGCCGGTCACGCGGCTGATCAGATCGCCGGTCTGCTTGCTGTCGCGGTACGCCAGCGAAAGCCGCTGAATCTGCGCATAGAGCGTCCGCCGCATCTCGTGCAGCACTTTCTGCCCGATGGTGGTCGTCAGCGATTTCTCCGCATAAGAACAGGCGGCGCCCAACGCCGCGATCGCCAGCACCGCCAGCGCGGCCAGCCGGAGGATTGCCAGCGGATCGGTTCCGGCAAGTCCCACGACCACATCGTTTAGCCACCCCTTGGTGGTACGCGCCTTCAGAACCGTATCGATGATGATCTTCAGCGGCCAGGGTTGC
>Ga0208457_1002077_pt1 | contig 12128 bp, 9 predicted proteins | sample June2015DPH_10_1_FD_185513 | JGI IMG/M metagenome (GOLD analysis project Ga0208457, IMG submission 185513) | Peatland microbial communities from SPRUCE experiment site at the Marcell Experimental Forest, Minnesota, USA - June2015DPH_10_150... | ecosystem: Environmental > Terrestrial > Soil >... | reverse complement strand
CCTGTGCCCGAAAGGCTGTCGCCGAAGCTGTCAGCGAATGAGTCTCAGGCAGCCGTCCTCATCGACGCTGCCATCCGGGCCGCGCCCAATCCTGCCGATCGGTGTGCAAATAATCCTGCCGCCAACAGGCCGCAGTTCGTCGAGAGCTCTTGCTATGCGACCGGCCTCCACGAAACTAGCTATCGCTGCCAGGCCATACGCCCCTCCACAATGGGCTTTCGCCTTCGCCGAAAACAGGCGGTTGAATGGTTCCGTCGCAATCACAGTGCCAACGCTTCCGACCACATGGGCATTGATGATGTCGACAAAGCGCCCGAACCTAATCCGCTTCTGCGCCTCTGGCCAGTGCGCGTAAGCCTGTGCGCCGTTGACGAAATCTGTCATGTGGAAGAAGGGGAGCCCGTAGTCGTCGAGTGCGCGCTGCCACTCGGACTGGAACGAGGCCCATCGATCATCGAGGGAGACGTAACCAGCGACCGCGACGGCATCGGAGCCGGCATGGGTGCCGCTGTCATCGAAGTAGGCCGTGAATTCGAGCACGAGGCAGCCTCCGGCGCGGCTGCGCCCGCGAGAGTGGGCTGAGGCGCGGTAACCGACGCGTTGGCTGACGGAGCCGCAGAAACACTCTAGACCACGCCTGGTAGCGGCAGTTGGCGAGCATACGATGAGCGCACAGATAGTCTCGATCCGGCAGACAATGCGGGCGCGGCTTCGTAACTGGAGGAAGGGGGACGCGACCAATGCCTCGGGCAATCGTTCAGTTCTGGCGCCGAGTCAGTCGGGCTGGGCCGGCAGAGCTGGTCGCGGCGGTCGCCATCGTTGTGGCCGTGACGGCCGCGGTGCTGTACTGGCGCGCCGGCGGCCCGAGCACAAGTGTCGGGAGCAGCCCCACTCCGAGCGGGTCCCCCACGTCGGTCCCGACGCAGATCAGTGAGCCGGTGCCAACGTTCATACCCATGCCGGTGACGTCGCCCACCGCCCCCAACGCGCTCCTGGACGTGCCCGCGTCCGTTCGAACCAACGTCCCGCTGCCCGCCGGAGCACAGGTCGACACATTCCGCCTGGTAGCGGACAGTGACTGGCTGGTGATGGGCATCACCTTCCCGGATTCGCCGACCACGGAGGCTCTCTACGCGGCCAACCTCCGTACGGGCGCGCTCCGCGAGATCCGCGATGCCTCGGCGTTCAATTCGGTGCCGCTCGACATCACAGTCGCCGGCTCGCGGGCGGCCTGGGCGGACGTGACCTGCGAGTCGTCGTGGCCGTCACCCATGCCGACCGAACAGGCCCACCCGCTGCCGCGGGTTCAATGCAGCAGCTGGCGAGTCGTCCTGGCCGATCTCGACACCGGAGCCAGCAGAGTCGTCGCCCACGGTACCAATCCGGAAATGGTCAACGATCCCATGGCCCAAGACACACCGGTTCCGGTTGTGCCTACGGTCGCCCTCGGGGACGACGTGCTCGCCTACACGACCGGCGACCTAACGCATGACATCAAGCTGAACCTGCTGACGCTGTCGTCAGGCGCGACGCGGACGCTGCCGCTCAGCGGCCCGCTCGAGGAGATGCGCTGGGCGGGCCAAGACCTCGCCTGGGTGGAGGACGTGGGCCTCCAGGCTGCGGGGACTGGGCCGGATGCCGGAGCCTACGCCAACCCGTACTACCTCGGTTCGCAGCTCATGGTGCTACAGAATGGTGCCTCAGCCCGCTCCATCGCCGATGGCGCCTACTGGCTGTCAGCCGACTCAGGGGAGATCGCCTGGGCGGTCGGCGGCGCCGACATCTGGACCGCGACGTCCCCCGGCTGGCAGCCTGTTCAGGCTGGGCATTCGTCGGACTTTGGAGGGCCTTCCGTCTCGGGCGGCTGGCTAGCGTGGACCGAAACCTGGCAACAGCAGCTCTTCCTGGTCCGCCGGCCTGGCGACTCCGCGCAGCTTGTTGTCCCCGATGGGGTGGCACTTTCGGGAGGCTGGCTCATCTTCGGTTCCCAGCCGGGGCAGCCGACGGGCTATGTGTTGATCCCGACGAAGCTCGACGTCGTCCGGCTGTCTGACCTGAAATAGGGGATGGGACCCGCAGCGTCACTAACCAGCGATCGGGGGCGCCGCATCGGCCGGCAAGTCAAGAAAACCTGGCTGACTCCTGTGGCCGGCGCGGTAGCCGGAGTCGCTGCCGGGTGCGTTTGTTCGCCCATACTTGCTCTGTGCGTAGCCGGGCGAGAGCGCCGGATACTCTCACGGGCTCTCGGGTCGGCGCGAGGAGAACCTCAACGTGATGCGATCGCACGGGCGTCGGCTGACGGCACTGGCCGCTCCTGGCATCGCCATCCTGCTAGTCGTCGCCGGCTGCGCCGCGCCGAACGCCACGAGCTTCCCGTCCTCGCCTGTGCCAGCCACGCATAGGCTGCCGTCCCCGACGATTGCCGGGAGCACTCCAACGGAGGCTTCGTCCCCGAGCCCGGAGATCACCGGGCCGCCCTACACTCCGCCGCCGCCCGCCGGGAGTCTTCCTTTGGTAAACAGCTGCGACCCGAGTTCAGTCCCTGGCGCAGTCGCGGTGGCGGGGCCGCCGGACGCTAACCCCGGCTCTTTCACTCTGCATGTGCCGATCCTGATGTACCACCGCATCGTCCCCATCGCCCAGGCCGGGAACTCGATTCCGAGCCTGGTCGTGCCGCCGGAGACATTCGACGCCCAGCTCGCCGCCCTCGCGCGGGCAGGCTGGCACACGATCACGATGGCGACGCTCGCGACCGACCTTCAGGACCACACAAGGCCCGCGACCAAGACCTTCGTGGTCACCCTCGACGACGGCTGGTACGACGGCTACACGTATGCCTTCCCCATCCTGCAGCGCCTCGGCTTCGTGGCGACGTTCTACGTGATCGCCGGCCGGATCGATGAGCCCGACTTCCTATCTTCAACCCAGCTCCAGGCGCTCGTGGCCGCTGGCGACGATATTGGCGATCACACGATGGGCCACGTCAACCTGACCGGACAGGGTGCTGCCGGGCTCAGGTACCAGATAGACGCGGCCGCCGCTCGGATCGCCCAGGTCACAGGCTACTGGCCCGAGTCACTGGCCTATCCATCCGGCTACGAAGACGCAAGGGTGATCGCCGCCCTCGGCGCGTGCGGGGAGCTGCGCATAGCGGTGCTCGAGAGGGCTTTGTACATCGTTACGCCTGCCCCGGCGCCGAGAGCTGGGGCGACGCAAGGCCCTCCGACGACGCAGGCGTTTCAGGGCTACGAGACCTGGGCCTATCGGTTCTTGGTGCCGCGAATCCGGGTCACGCCCGGCACGACCCCGGCCACCCTGCTGGCCTGGCTCGGCTAGCTGAAGGGTCCAGATCTCACATCCGCGTTTGCTTACCTTGGGCGAGCGGGGCACACGCCGCTTGGCGGCCTGACGATCAGTGCGTCATGGTGGCGGCGGGAGCAGGCTTTGGCTCGACAGGCGCCCACCGGCACTTGGCCCGCCATTGGGCCGAGCCGCACCGGCTCTGACGTGCAGTCGGACGAGGGCGACCATCAGGCCCACGAGATCCCAGTCGGATCTCGCCGCCACGTAGCGTGGCTCCCAGCGGGGATCGAACTTCGCCTTGAAGAAGGCCAGGCCGGGCACGTTGTACCAGTGGCGTACGAGGCGGGCCGACCGGCCGAGCACGCGTTCGCGCCAGGGGCGGCCTTCGACATCGAGCCCGGCCAGCGGCGCAAGACCGAGCGAGAGCGTCCTAGCCCCGGCTGACCGGAAGTTGCAGGCCCCTTCTACCAGGCAGGCCTCGAGCGCTCCGGGCGGACCATTCGGAGCCCGCTCGATGAGGTCAACGACCCAACCGCCATCGGTGCCCGTCGGCGCGAACGTGGCGAAGGCAACGGCCGTACCCGAAGGGTCGAGGGCCACCGCGATCGGGACCCGGCTCAGGTCCGTCTCGGCCAGACAGCCTATGGAGAAGCCGAGGGGCGGCCACCGACGCCACGCCCGCTCCACCCCGCGCAGTTGCTCGGCGAGGCCGCTGCTTCCCGGCGGCAGGCCGGCCCCGTACCAGTCCACCGTGACCCCGCCCCGTAGCGCGCGAGTGACGGTCTGGCGGAGGTTCCGCCGCCTGGCTCCCGCGAGATCGAAGGAGTCGAGGTCGAGCACGGCCTCGTGTCCGACACGCATGACCTCGAACCCAGCCCTGAGCAGCAGCGCCCGGCCGAGGCCGCTGGCCTGGTAGACGACCGGTACACGGTCCAGCCGGGCACATTGCTCGATAAAGGCGGCGAGCAGGCCCGGTAGGGCGCGGTGCGGCCCGATGGGGTCGCCGAGGATCACGGCCATCCGCCCGGCGAGCCCGTAGACGATCAGGCCCTCGATCCCGGCGGGCTCGAACACCAGCTTGTCGTGACCGAGCTGAAACCGGAGGAGCGCACCCTGGCCATACCGGGCCGCGATCGCCTCCGCGCGCGAGCGGGCGGCGGCGTCGGGCACGGGCTCGGGGACCGCCGCGAGCACCCCGATGGCGCCGAGGACGACCGGGAGCCGGGCGGCGAAGAGGAGGAGGGCGAGGAGACCGCCCCGACTCGCGAGGTCCAGCACCCGCTCGCCCATCTCGTCGCTCATGCCGAGCGAGGAGGCCAGGCTCGAAGTGGCGTCCGCGAGCGCGCTGAGGGGTCGTGGCCACTCACCCGTGCTCGCGATGAAGAGCAGGGTCTCGGCGAGGACCGCGACCGCTGCCATGATGAGCAGTCCGCCCGCGACCCGAGCCCAGGCGATCCCGGACTCGACACGGTAGCGCCGCCGATCGGCCAGCAGCACGCCTAGGACGCCGCCGATCAGGACGACGCCGACCGGATGATCGAGGGCGACCGCCTGCCCGAAGAGTGCCACCGTGAGGGTCGCGACCGCGAACCACCACGCTAGCCGCTTGCGGCGGCGCAGGCCGACCGCGAGCGCAACCAGCCCGATGCCCGACAACGCTCCGAAGAAGGGATCGGCGTCGGTCACGTCGAGCGGGACCAGGCCGATGATCCGGTCGAAGCCGCGGCCGGCGAGCACCGCCCAGGCGAACGCGGTCAGTGCGGCCGATGTGAGGAGCAGCGCCGGCAGGGGTTCGACCAGATGCCCGAGCGGCACGATCACGCGAAGGCTCAGCTCATCACGGAGCTCGTCTGCCCTTCGACCGCCCGGCGCCGAGGAATCTCGGCTTCGGTCTCTCCGCCCCACGGACCCCACCTCTTGGGCCATATTCTGGCCTCGATCCGCCGAACTTACCAGAGCCAGGCGACGGCCCATTTGACCGTCATGATGACCCCAACCCCGACGATGGCAGCCCGATCCCCCCAGGTCCGCAATCTGATTGGCTGGCCACCACACCCAAGAGTTGGTGTCGAGATCAGACCTGAGGTCCGGCCGCCTGACGGTGGCCTCTCGGTCACGGCGGCGAGCGCATTCTACGAGCCCCACTGATGGAACCGTCGCGGCCCGTAGCCATGCCACGACGCGCGCTCAGGCCACACGTTGCCGAGATGCGAATGTGGGCCTGCCAGCGGCGCCCGGGCCTAGGCGAAGATGCCCAACTCGGCCTGTCGCAGGCCCACCAGAGTCAGCGCCTGAGCGAGGTAGTCGCGGACCTGCGGCCAGCCGTGCGGCTCCGAGGCGTGGATGAACACATAGCGGATCGCTGCGGCAGCGAGGATCTTCGCGTACCCGGTGGCCTGGCTGCCATAGAAGGCCTGGCTGGGCTGGGCCACGAGCACGATGTAGAGGCGCGACTTCACGCTTGGCGCGAGCCCACTTGCGATGTAGCTCGGGGAGTCGGCGTAGATGAGCTTGGGGTTTCCCCCGAACGGGGGCTGGGTCCCGACGCCGCCCGCGCCGGCCGTGAAGTAGCCCGAGAAGGAGATCTCCGAGCCAAACACACCCGGGTGATGGAGGATCAGGATGGCGGCGCAATAGCCGCCTTCCGACATGCCCATGATTGCCCGCGCCGCCGGCTTGGCGATGGTTCGGTAGTGCTTGTCGATGTAGGCCGGCACGGTTGTGCCCATGAAGTCGTCCATCTGTTCGCGGCCGTCGTAGGTGTTGGCACACTCGGGATCGGCATAGGGTCCCGCGCCCGTGTTCATGAAGATGAACAGGCTGGGCGGGATCACGCCCTCGTCGATGAGCGTATCGAGCGCGGCCTTCACATGGATTCCGCTGTTCCAGAGGTTGAACGTGAATGGCGCCTCATAGACGGCCGGATAGCGTTTGGACCCGCTCGTGTCGTAGCCTGGCGGGAGGTAGACGGTCACCTCTACCGTTGCCGACCCCGCGTTCACCCAAGGCGCGCCGAGGGCCAGGTACACGACCCGGCCCTGACCGGATGGCGGCGATGCCTTCCAGGGCGGTGGCACTTCGGTAGGCGAGGGACCCGGAGTCGGCGTTGCGGAGGGCGAAGCCGACGCAGTGCCGCTGACGCGGGTTTCGCCGGGCGTCTGCGTCGGCACCTCGAGGGGCGGACCGTTGCCGCTTGGCAGCCCTTGATCGTTGGGGACGAGGCCCTGCCGAGGTGGACCGCCGCTGATCATGCGCTCGTCGGCGCCGTAGTTGAACAAGTCCACCGCGAGCGGCAGGGTCAGCGCCAGCAGGCCCAGCACCAGCAGAGCGGCGAGAGGGCGACTCCATGTCCCTCGGTCGAGGTGTCGTTTCCTTCCGGCCGCAACCAACACCTGGGAGCTCGCGAAGAGCTCCCGACGAACGGGCACGGCGCACGTCGCGCAGGCCCAGACCACCAGCAGGCCGATGACGACGAAGGCCAATAGAGTCTCGGACCAGCCAATCGGGTCGAAGGCGCCGATGGCGCCGGTGGCGGCCATCGCGTTCTGTGTCTCGCGCACGAACGTTGCGCCGAAGAGCCAGGAGGAGCCGGCGAAGCCAAGGGCGATGGCTGCCGGGCGAGCACCGCCGCACAGACAAGCGAGGAAGGCCGTCGTGCCCCCGACCACGAGCGCGGTGATGAGCTGCGCCCGGTCGGGATCGAATCCGAGGGCAACCAACAGCGTGTTCAATCCGTCGACGAGGCCCAAAGCCCCCGACCCTACCAGCACCAAAGCCGCGACCGCAGCCGTAACTATGGCGCCGCGGTGGCGGCGGATGCCCGCACGGACTCGCACGCCCGCAGCCGGTTTCTCGACCCGCTGCTTCTCGATCATCGGCGTGGGTTCCGTGGTCGCTCGCAGTCGAGGGCGCGTTCTTGCATCGGTTGGCTCTGTCTCCTCCGAACCGTTGCGTCGCGCCCAGTCTATAGACCACCGGTGCGTCTACCCAGCCTCCAATCAGTCTCTCGGGTCTGCCCGCCCGCCTGCCCGGTCAGGCGCACGGGCCGGTTTGATTGTCACGATGCAGCCATCGTGTGGAGGCCGGCCTCTCAGCTAATCCCCTTCGGGACGTCCTCGCACCGGGGTGGCGGACGTCGATAAACCGCCCGGTGTGGCTCCCTATACTCGCCATCGTGACGCCCGCCATCCCGCCGGAGAAGCAACTCGCGATCTGGAAACGGACTTCGCGAGGCGATGTACTGTTCGTGCTCGCGGTGCTCGGGGCTTATCTCGTCGCCACCTTGCTGGCGATCCAGTGGCGCGGCTTCTTTCCCGACCGGATGATGATGGTCGCGGAACGGGCGCTCGGCGGGCACCTTGACTCGGGCGCCCTGAAGGGGACGATCGACACCGTCGAGATCAGCGGCCGCTATTACTTCGCCCTCGGCCCGCTACAGCTGATTGCCTATCTCCCGTTTGCCGCCGTACCCGCTCTGCAGGTTGTCGGCGGGTATTTGACCGGGCTCTTGTTCGGCATTCCTGCGGCCTGCTTGGCTCTGCCGCTGGCACGGGCCTACGGAGCCAGGGGCGCCACGGCGTACTGGATCGCCGCGTTCGCGGCCTTCGGATCGCTCCTGTTCTGGGCCTCGGTCTTTGGCAACGTGTACAACCTGGCCCATGCCGAGTCGTTCCTGGCGCTGACGCTCTTCCTGATCGAGTGGGCCGGCAGGCGACGACCGCTGCTGTTGGGCGCCTGTCTCGGAGTGGCTTTCCTCGCCCGCCCGTCGACCATCCTGGCGGCCATTCCATTCGGTCTTTACCTGGTCTGGACGCGGCGGACGGAGCTTCGAGCGATGGCCCGCGGCGCCGCGGCCTTTGGCATTCCTATTGCCGGGGCGATCGCCTTCTACGGCTGGTTCAACTGGGTTCGCTTCGGCTCGCCGTTCGAGACCGGCTATGCGATCTCGCTCCTGCCTCAGAGCCTTCAGGACCGGCGGGCCCAAGGGCTCTTCTCCATCGTGCAGGTCCCGGAGAACCTCAGGCTGGCGCTCTTGGCCCTTCCGGACCGGATAAGCCAGTTCCCGCTCTTCACGGCCAGCCCCTATGGAATGTCGATGGCGCTCGTCTCGCCAGCGCTCGTGACCTCGCTGTGGGCCGGCTTCCGGGATGGCATGGCCCGCCTGCTGTGGATTGCGACTGCCCTGGTGGCCGTGCCTGTGTTCCTCTACTACGGTGGCGGCTTCGTCCAATACGGCTTCCGATACTCGCTGGACTTCACGCCTTTCCTGGTGGCCCTCATGGCGATCGGGTCGCGACGCTGGGTAGGCTGGCCCGAGAGGCTCCTCGTGCTGGCCAGCATCGGATCGGTCATTCTCGGCATCTGCTGGTACGGTGGCGTCGGCTAGGGCTCTGTCATCCGTCGGCGCCGCATCCCCGCGTCGTCGCTATTCAGCCATTGTGGTAACGGCGATCTTGCTGGGGGGGCCGACGAGCGCCCCCAATCCAATCAATCGCATGGTGCATCTCGTTCCACGCGGCTCAGCGCCCGTCCAAGCCCTTCGCTGCCGAGCCAACCGCCAAAGTCCTTGTCTGACGGGTGTCAACGCGAGGTCAGGGTCATCCTTACATTCTTCCCAATAGCGCCCGCCACGACCCGCATGCATAATCGCCCCGCCCTCCAATTGGGGCGCTCTCATCAAGGAGACCATCGATGCTCATCCGTTCCGAAAAGGGCCAGGGCCTAGCCGAATATGCCCTGATCCTCGCCCTGATCGCAATCGCCGCGGTTCTGGCCCTGCTCTTCCTGAGCGGCACCATCCAGTCGATCCTCAGCACAGTCGGCCACGCGCTGTAAGAGAACGGCAGCGTGACGAACGGGCCGCGCTCCGCGAGGCGCGGCCCGTTCTCTTTATCCGCCCCAAGCCAGTTAGGCGCACGACGACTGGACGACCGAGATCCGACCGCTATTCAGCGGCGGCACGGTCCTTGTGGCGGTAGAGAGCGACGCCCGCGCATCGTGCTCCTACGACGCCCGAGTCTGGACCACGATCGCGTGGAACGGTCCGCCGCCCGACTCCGAGCCCCTCGCGATCCTGCCGCGCGCCTTGGTCGTGGGAAGCATGTGGGCAGCCGCCAAGTAGCGGATGCGCTCGGTCTCGGGCTGACTTGCTGTCTCGGCCTCACCTCCGCTCGCCCCGACTGCCAACCATTTGGGCTAGGATTCCTTCGCTCGGCGGAACAACGTAGCCACAAGCTCCGTCTGTAGCGATGACGGGTAGCGGGGCAAAGCCAAGCAGCGGAGGGGGCCGGTGATCAGGAGTCACGGGGGAGACCGAGCCGAAGTTGGCCCCAGGCTTGGGCGCGCCGCCAGCCTTGCCTTCGGCGCCATGCTGGCCGTCGCCGCGTTTGGCTGCGCGGGCCCCAGCCCCACGGTCTCACCGACCACCACGCCCACCGCGAGCCCTTCCTCGGGCGCGCCAGTCACCACGTCGAGCGCGAGTCCTCAAGTCGCCCCACCGACCACGGCCCCAACACCCAAGCCGACCCCGACCCCCGAGCCAACTCCGATCCCAATGCCAACCTTCAATGGGCACACGACGGTGTTCTGGGTGTTCGCTCACCCCGACGATGAAACACTCTCGTCGGCAGGGGCGATGTACGAGTCTCAGGAAGCCGGGAATAGGAATGTGCTCATCACTGTGACCGACGGGGAAACCACAGCCGTGGGCCCCCTGCTGCGACTCAGCCTCAAACAGGTAGCGACCGCGAGAGAGAAGGAAGGCACGGCAGCGTTAGCGGTGATCGATATCGCGCCGGTCTTCCTACGAGAGCCAGAGACCGGAGGCGGTGTGCAGCTGGGTTTCGTGGAACAGGAGATAGTGAAACTAGCAAGCGAGACGAAGGGCACGGTGGTCTTCGAAGGGTTAGGCCCGAACGACGCCTATCGGGGCTTTCCCCACGGTGATCCGGACCATTACACCGTGGCCAGAGCGCTCCAGGCGGAGTTCAACCGCGGAGTCATCAAGAATCTTGTCTTTCGGAACCTGGCCAACTTCTCCAACGGCAAGCGATACGGGACGTGCGGGTTCTTGTCGGCCGCGGCGATGCAGGCAAAACAAGAGATGCGAGCGGCCTACGCCTATGTCAATCCGTCCATCGGCCGTTATGGGATCGCTGTCAAGAGTGTCACCTCGATGTGGAGGAAGACCACAACCGAGCCCGAATGCCATGAGAACGTCGCGTTGCATGCCGGGATTGAATTAGCTCCGTAGTTGATCCTGCGGGAAGCTGCGATGGCGTGCCGGCGCATGGTCCGGTGTGCGAAGATGATCGCCAAAGGAGGGGGCGGTTTGGACTCCAAGCCGAGCACGGGACCGCTGCGGATCGCCCAAGTCAACGACATAGCTGCGGTCGGGAGCACCCTGGCTCGTTGCATGACGGAGCTGGGGCACCAGGCCTCGTTGGTCGAGCCGCGCCGCCTGGCAACCAGGCTCCACTACCCGTGGAAGATCGCGTCGCTGCCCTTCCGGGCCGCCGGGATCTTGGCCGCTGGGGCCTCGCTGAGGCGGGGCCGTTTCGACGTGGTCCACGTCCACTTCGCCCGGCTGGGCATGCTCGGAGCGATGTCCGGCCGGCCGTACACCCTTCACCTGCACGGGACCGATATCCGAGGAGTGCGGCCGGACAGCTGGTGGGGGCGGGAGACCGCTCCCTTCCTGCGGCAGGCCAGACTCGTGTACTACTCGACCCCCGATCTGCGCCCATGGGTCGAGACCTTCCGCAGCGATGCGATCCTCCTGCCCAACCCGATCGAAACTGACAGATTCCGGCCGTTGGCCGCCGACGACCCGGCCCGCGCCGTCCGACGCGATCTCCTTGTTGGGACGCGTCTGACTCCGATCAAGGGTCTGGCCACGATCCTCGAGGTGCTCCGACTGCTAGCCATCGAGCGACCGGCGATGACGATCACCATCGTCGACCAAGGCGAAGGCGTGGCGGCCGCTCTGGCGGCCGCGGGCCCGAACGCCACCGTGGTACCCAAGATCTCCCGTGCCGAGCTGCCCAATGTCATGCGGCAACACCGCCTCGCCCTCGGGCAATTCCGGCTGGGGATCGTTAGCAACTTCGAACTCGAGGCCCTCGCCTCGGGCGTCCCGGTGATCATGCGCTTCGATCCAACCGAAGCCTATGCCGCGCCGCCGCCGCTCGCCTCCGCGGCAAGCGCAGAGGAGGCAGCCACCCGCATCGGCGATCTGCTCGATGATGAGGAGGCACGCGACGAGCTGGCCCGCCTCGCATCGGCGTGGGTGGAGGCCAACCACGCGGCCACGGTCGTGGCAGCCCGCGTGATCGACGACTACCGGCGGACCGGACAGACGCCGGGTTGAGCGTGGGCCCGACACGATCCCCGGCTCGTGTCTGAGGCCGGGTCTCTCGTCTTCGGGCTCTACGGCCCTGTGGCGCGGCCTAGCCGGCCGGAGGAATGGCCTGGGGGGTCGAGCGCCGACGCTATGGCTTGAGTGTGGCCGAAGGGAGTCAGTAGAGCGCCGCCGTATCGGCCGGCGCTGACGTTTGGGAACAGGGCAAAACCTCGCTAACCGGCGCTGGTCTGCGTGGTCGCCGACTGTTCGCTCTCGCGGTCCTTGTGGGTGACGCTCAGGTAGCCAACGAGGATGATGATCAGCACGGCCAAGACGATGCTGACCGCTCCCGTACCCAGCCCGAGTCCGCTCAGTGTCTTCGCCTTCCCAGCCCAGTCGGCGAACGAGGCGCCAAACGGCCGCGTGAGGATGTAGGCGACCCAGAAGGCCGCGATCGCGTTGAGGCGGAACAGCCGATAGGCCA
>Ga0208457_1002068_pt1 | contig 12166 bp, 15 predicted proteins | sample June2015DPH_10_1_FD_185513 | JGI IMG/M metagenome (GOLD analysis project Ga0208457, IMG submission 185513) | Peatland microbial communities from SPRUCE experiment site at the Marcell Experimental Forest, Minnesota, USA - June2015DPH_10_150... | ecosystem: Environmental > Terrestrial > Soil >... | reverse complement strand
GGCCCACAAAGTGGCGACCGAAGCGTCCTCCTTAGGCCCCCTACGTGGGTGGTCCACGCAGGCCCACACACTTTCCTGGCTCAAACAATTCGCTTCGCAAGAACCGAAAGACCAAAGCACGTGCCCAGCGCTAGTAGCCCCACCAATGCCACAAGTGACAAGGGGCTGGCTGTTTGAGGCAGGGTCTCTGGGGCGGCTGTCTCCGCGACGGCTACCTCTGTCGGCGGCGGAGGCTGAACCACTTCAGATACTTCTACCACTTCTCCTGTAGGTTTAACGGCCTCCACCGGCGCCGTCTTCAAAGCTTCTACGGGCGCTGCTGTCAGCTCGATAGGCGTAAAGAGAACGGGCTGATTTGTTACCTTTGCCAGCTCAATAGCCCTGGATTTTGGATATACGAATTCCTCGCCCCATTGACGCCCCGGATAAAACCACGCCCGGATGGCTTCCGGCTGGCCGGCTGCCCGTTCCCCAAACGTCATTACCGTTTTGTTGGTCGCTTTCAGACGGTAATTCGGGATCGCGAGGATGGTTGTATACACATGGTCTTCGGCTTTGTTGAAAATTTGGACGATGTGGCGATCGCCTAGGGAATCAAGGATCTTAAAGACATACGTACCAGCCGGCAAGGTCTGCGCACCCACCCCCGGAACCTCGACTGGCGCGTTGAAGGTCACCGTCGTTTTCCTGTTCCACTCGTCTGCCTTCGCACTGGGTAGAAACGTTAGAGCCACCAGGGACAAGCAGAAAATCATCGCTACTACTTTGAATCGATCCATCTTTTTCATCGGAGTTACCTCGATACTTTCTTGGGGCGTTCTTTTCTGCCCCGCCGTAACCCAATCTGAATTACTAATGGTTAGCAAAATCTCGACCCGCGTTGCGGTCACCTTGCTCGATCACCTTTGGTGCCACTCGGACCCCTCACAATCGGTCAAACGTTCGTCCACCCGAGGGAGAGTATTTCGTCAGCGCGCTGTCCAGAGCCTGGGCCGCACGAGGAGTGCGCACGGTGCCGTCGATCAGAATTTCTTTCGCGGTCACCTTGCGTCCATAGATCTTTTGGTTATCGTCTTCATCTTGCTTGTACACCGCGCCGTCGAGCGACGCCCCGCCAAACAAACCCCGTGAGCGCGAGTAGCTAAGAATCTCCGCATGGAGTTGAACGTCGGTCGCGCCTTCCGCGGAACGACCCACCGGGCCGGCCGCTACGGATAATTCCGCGCCCAGCTTGACGCTGTCCTGAACCAGTTTTTTCATGCCTTCCGGGTTCATCACGAGGAAGACGACGTCGGTGGCCTTACCGCCGATCTGAAATCCCACGCTCGCGCCGCCCATGGTGAACATGGAAGGCGCATCCCACGCACCGTTCCCGCCCTTGCGGCACACCAGCACACCGCGTCCATAAGTGCCACCAAATCCAAAGGCGAACTTCATTTCAGAAGGAACGATGCCCACACACACGGCTTTGTCCAGCAAATCATGAGGAATGCCCTTGTCGGGAGTCCCCATGATCTCGTTGACAACGTTCGTTGCCTTTTGTAGTTGGCTCTCACCGGCGAAAGCCGTCGCACAGAACGTCAGCAACAGAAGAATCAAAGTAAGTCTTTTCATTTAAAGCTCCCTTTTTGCAACCACACCTACTGACCGGAGCGTCCGATGTTCCCATTCAGAACTGTTGGACTACTGGCCGGCATTGCTATTTTTCGAGGACTTTCTCCACCTGGCCGATTATCCCTTGAACCTTCCCGGCCGCCTTTTCAACTGTGCCCTCGGTTTCCAAACCGGGATGATTCGTCAGTTGTCCTGCTTTCTCCTTGAGCTTGCCTTTCATTTCGTGAAACTTGCCTTCGGCCTTATCTTTGGTGCTTGGCTTCATCACGGTTGCTCCTGTTGCAGGTTTCAGGGCTGCAGTCCCAGTGCGATCCACCGGAGAAAGTGCATACGCCTCCTTGCTTGAGCGGATGATGCGACACCTGCGCCTCTCTCCTGCCGACTATCTCTTCTCTGGGCTCTTATCAGCTAGAGACTCTCGCGAGTCCCCTTCCTGTTATGTTTATAGCCCGGGGTGATTCGCGTGTCTGTACAGCATGGCTCACGTGTTTGGTCTGAATTGCTCACCGCAGTTCGGGAGGGGGAACTACAGTCTGGGCCAGATAGGAATGACCGGGGGTTTGACCTGAAGGCTGGTCGCGCAGGATTGCACTGAGGAGACCGCCATGGACCGTCAACACGCCGTTGCCATTGTATTCGACAAAGCCCAGCTTCCTGAACTTGTTCATGAAGTGACTGACCCGCGACCGGGTGGTGCCGACCATTTGGGCCAAGTGTTCCTGATTGATTCTGGGAAATGCAGTTCCGTCTCGACCTTCCTTGCCAAAATGCGTAAGCCGTAAGAGAATCCGGGCCAGGCGTTTCTCGCTGAAATTGAAGAGTCGATCCACGAAATCTTCTTCGACTCGAACCATCCGAGAAAGCAGGTAGGAGATAAAAAGCTTTGCAAAGGCAGGCTCTTGACGGATGAGGCGAACCAGGATTCCTTTTTTCACGCAGGCGATCGTGGATGGTTGAATCGCTGTTGCGGTCGACATCCGCAGGGATCGATTTACCAGACAGCCCTCTCCAAAAACGTCCCCTGGCCCCAAAATGGCGATGACAGCTTGTTTGCCGCGCGGCGATGCAACCGCGAGCTTCACGTTGCCATTCTGGATTTGGAACATCGCATCAGCCGCGTCCCCTTGCGAATATATGGCCTGTTGGTCTTGGTACTCCCGAGTCGTCTTTTGAGTGCCGATCCTCTTGAGGAAGTTCCGGGAATTGAAAGAGAGCGTATGTCTGCTCATGCTAGATGCCTCCAGAGGCCCGATCTCGCCACCGGGCCGCGTCACCCTCGTCAGCTATCGTGGCCCCCAAACATTCTATATATCGAGAGTGACTCGCGTGTCTGTACCGGAAGGCACAAGCGTCTGGTCAAAATTGCTCACCGCAATTCATGCGGGGGGATTTACGTCTGGGCCCGCGGGGAATTACCGAGGATGCTCCATGAAGGCTCGTTGGCGGCGATGCATTTACGGCCGCCGCATCGGTTACGAGGAAGTCAACGACGCCGAGTGGCTTGCGCAAGACCCAGCCTTCCGGCTAATTGGTTCCGAATCGGCTTTTCAGGACTCACCGAAGTGCGGGGACGAGCCAAGGAGAAAAAATGCGCTCGAACGGCTCAGTTGGAGGCAACTGGGTGTATATTCTTGGCTGCCAGAATGCCCGAGTGGAATTTCGGGCCTATTCTACCTATCTGGCGCAACATGGTGTTCGTCTCCGACATCCACGTACTTTCGGCCGCATTTTTCATGGGATTGGCGGCGGCCGCGCCCATGGGCCCCGTCAACATGCTGGCCATCCGCCGCGGCATGATCGGCGGTTGGCGCCGTACCCTCGCCTGCGGAATCGGCTCCATCACCGGCGACCTGATCCTCTTCTCCCTGGTCCTCCTCGGCGGTCACTATCTCCTCTCCGACCTGTCCAACCCGACTCTCCGGACCGTCCTCGCGGCCATCGGCGTAATCGTCCTGCTTCCGCTGGGGATCTACTTCCTTGTTCGCGCCGTCAGGGAACCCCTGCGGGCCCACACCAGAGCTCGCAAACGCTGGGACAAAGGCACCGTCCCCGCGCATCTGGTCGCCGATGTCGCCGCCGGTGCCGCCCTGACCATCTTCAACCCCTTAACCATAATTTACTGGGTCGGCGTCACCTCCAACTGGCTCCCCTTCGCCCATTCCATCTTGGGCTCCAACGCCCCCGGGTGGGGAATCCTGATGGCCGCCGCCGGGCTGATGACCTGGTTCACCACGCTGATCGTCGTCGTTCGCTTCATCCCCCACCGCATCGGCCCGACCTTCTTCCGCCTCGTCAACGCCATCCTCGGCCTGATCCTCCTCGGCTTCGCCACGTTCTGTGCAATAGTCCTGTCCCGCCATTTCCTGCACTGAAACGCAATGTTCCCAAGACTTGTGATTCGCCAGGATTTCAATGGCCCTGTTTTGTCTGGCAGTCACCTCTGGAAACCGTCAGGTGTTTGTCGCCAGAGTCACGGGACACGACTGCTTCAGTTCAGTCGTCGTAGGGTTTTGCGGATCCTGAAGGAGTGCAAGGGTTGGATTCGGGTCGGCTTGTCGGCTCAGTAGAATCGCTGGGGGTTGCCGATGGTGCTTGACAAAGTCCACCGACACGTCTTGTCTACTTGACCTAGTATTGCTAGTGCCCTGGAGACAAGTGTTCCCCCAGATGGCTACCATGATTCTTATATCAATCAACCTTTGCTCGCCGCGCGGCTACGTGATTGCTCAGATTCTGGCGCCCAATAAGGCGACCGGGCGTAATAATCGTAAAGCCTATTCTCGTAGTCACGAGTGAAGGGCATAGACTCGATCCACTCCGGGCCGTTCTTGACGCTTTCCCGGGATAGATCCACGTAGACTTTGGAGTCCGGCCAACTCACATTGTCGATCCATTGGGGTGACACCAGCACCGTTTTGCCAGGCAACCAGTTCCGCGTATCCACCTCGAGGTATCGAATGGCCCAGGTTTCATCATCGACGATGAAGTCCTTCACGTGACCGATCGCACCATCAGCCGCCTCGATGTGATAACCCGTCACCTCGTCGGTGCTGCGCAGATGTGAATCGGCCGACTCTTTTCCCGCCCTGGCTTGCGACGCTTCCCCTTCCGTCACCGCTTCCCTTTGAACCGCCAAGCCTGCCGGGTAAGACGCAAGCCCCCATAATTGGGGCCCACCCCAATAATAGGGGTAACCGTAATACCCCAAGTACACGGCCTCGTGCTGCCGTGAGACGGGCTTGTGCGTATCGATGGGGGGGCTGTCCTCGATCTGCTTTTTCGTCAGCGCCACATCGAGTCGCTTTGATTCCCACTCCGCCTGGCGGAGGGCAATGGGCGAGACCAGCACAAGCCGACCGGCCAGCCAACCCCCGGTCTTGACCACGAGGTAGCGGATGGCCCAGGTCTCATCGTCGAAATAGAACTGATCCAATGTTCCAATCTCCCCATCCCTGGCTCGGATCTCAAAACCCTTTAGATGGGTGACATTTCTTAACATCGTTTTATCCTCCTTGGCATTTTGTAACTTAACGTAGGATTATCTCGCACTGACCGCGGCGTGTTGCGCGCGTTCGACGTCGTGCAGTGCAACTTCCACCGGGCGAGTCGTCTGCAAAATGTCCTTCACCTTGGCCACCTCATCCGCCGTGCCGTGGGCCAGAACGAGGAACTTGTCAGATTTGATCGCCGACTCGTATTTCACGACGCTGTCCTTTGGGATGCCAATGCTGTACAGCCCCGCCCCGACCGCGCCCAGTCCGCCTACCACCACGGCGCCCTCGAGAGCTCCGACAATCCACGCGACGAGAGGGCCGGCTACCAAGACCGGGCCGATGCCTGGAATGGCGAAGAAAGCGGCTCCGAACAACATCCCCCAGATCCCGCCCCAGAAAGCCCCGAGCTTCCCCCAGTACTTCATGTGGTCGCCGGTATTGTAGTATCCTACGACGTGCTCTTCGGTGTGATAGTCCCTGCCGACGATGGACAGTTTTTTCATATCAATCCCAGACCTCTGAAGTTCCTTCACCGCTTCCTCTGCCTGGGAATGGCTGTCGTAAATGGCTACAACTGCGTTCGTTCCTGGCATGGCTTATTCTCCTTTTTCTTTGGATGAACGACTCCCCCGCGACCCTGAGCGGCACCGATCCCCTCAGATTGCCTTTTCGCGTGGCGCTCCCTGCCCGACGGCTGGTCTATGTTTCAAGCCGGTCAGTTGACAAAGTCATGGTCTCCGGGAACCAGCCGATATCGTTATACCGCAGCGGCTTTTCCCGTAGCAGTCCAGTACTGCTCACCGACTTGGTCAAAAGTGCTCATCCAGTTTGTGATGAGGAACTACAGTGTGGACCGGGGGAGATTACCGAGGGTTCAGCAGGGAGGCTAATCGTGCAAGAGCACGCCCCAGACCGCGCATTCTTTCTCTATGCGATCCTGAGGCGATTGAACACGGGGACTTTGGCAAAGTCCAAGGTGAATGCAAAGACCACTGCCGCCACGAGTGTTCCTCCCACAAAGAGTATTGGCAGAGGAGTCATGGCGATTCCGCAAGTCGCCAGCGTTGAGGCGATCAGCAGATCAACTACAGACGACCCGATGAGCCACCGGCTTGGACGAGAGGACCACAGGCGCCGGCGTTCACGATTCGTATAGGTCGTGGCTTGGTTGCCGAACACGATGACCACGAAGGCCAGAGTTCTTAGCGTTTCGATTCCAAGGCCCAGGCGGAATTTTGCGATGGCCAGGATGGCGGTGCAAAAAGCCAGTTCGGAGATTCCCATGAAGACACCCGCGATCGTCAATTTGCCGATTCGCCAGGCATTGGGCATCGGGGACGGTCGCACGTTGTCCGTCGTCATGGACATGCCGAGGAGGTCGCCGGTGAGCATTATAATAACAACATGGGAGTCAGGATCGCGTGTCCGGTCATAACCAGACCCACCGCCAGGAAGAGCACCTGGACAGTTTTCTTGGTAAGCGACTTTAGCGCATAAGTCAGGATGCGCTGGAACGTCACGCGGCCTTCTCTTACCGAAGCGACGATACCGCCGAGTCCTGGTTTGGTCAGCACGATGCCGGCCGCTGACTTGGCAACATCAGTCGCAGTTGACACCGCGATTCCCATCTGCGCCTGGCGCAGCGCCGGCGCATCGTTGGCGCCGTCGCCGCACATACCAACAGTGTGGCCACTCTTCTGGAACGCCTTGACGAGGTTGTGCTTTCCCTCCGGGAGGACGCCGGCGAAGACAGCGAAATCCTCAGGGTGTACACCGTCGGGGATGAGTCCGGGTGGCGAGACAGCTCCGTCGAGACCTACCGCGCGAGCCACGATCGCTGCCGTCGCAGGGGCATCGCCCGTCACCATTACGGTGCAGACGCCCAAGGTGCGCAACTCCGTAATGAGCGCTGCCGAATCCGTTCGAGGCGGATCGCTGAGAGCGATGATTCCCGCGAGCTTCACCGCGTCCGGCGGACCCACCGCGACGGCCAGCACCCGGAAGCCCTGTGCCTCCAGTTGGTTCGCTGTCGAGGACGCATCGGGCGAGGCTTCGGTGAGGCCCATGACTGCGGCAAAGGCTCCCTTAACGGCACGCACCGTGGCGCCGCTCGGATCCACAGCCGTGGCCTCGGACATCTTCGTGGCGGAATCGAAAGGCACAAGTTTACTCAATTTTGGTAGATCGGAGACAACGGCCTGCGAGGCGGCGGAGCGAATGGCCGCGTCCACGGGATCCTGCCCGCCATCCGAGCTGGCGAGGGCGGCGATTCCCAGAACGTGTGATTCGTCGAAGCCGGGCATAGGGTGTACAGCAGTCACCTTCAGCTCGTTGCGCGTCAGCGTGCCGGTTTTATCCGCGCACAGGACCTCGATGCTTGCCGCTTCATCCACGGCGGAGAGCCGCGTTGGAAGGACGCCCAGATGTGCCAGAGCCCGCGCGCCGAGCGCCGCCGCAAGGGTAAAGGTGGCAGGCAGCGCTACTGGGATCGACGCCAGAACCGCCGTGAGCACCAGGGGAATGATCTCGCTACCCGGCAGCTTGAGAGCGTAGGCATACCCCACCAGCGTCACGATGACGACGCCATTGAACATGGCGAGATTGCGCACCACGCGCAGAACGGCCTTCTGCTGGGAACTTTCGACGTGCGCGGTGCGAACCAGCTCCGCGGTGCGTCCAAACTTTGTGCGCGCTCCGGTCGCCGTGACCTCCGCAACGGCTTCGCCGCGCCGCACCAGCGCCCCTGCATAGGTTTCGAGGCCTGGCCCAGCTTCGATGGGAATGGATTCGCCGGTGAGCATGGACTGGTCGAGCAGGATCTGGCCTTCGGTCAGACGCAGGTCGGCGGCAACCACGGCGCCGAGCGATAGCTTCACAAGATCGCCAGGCACTAGTCCGGCAGCGGGCACGGTCGCCCAAACATTATCGCGACGGACCGACGCGTTCAGCGCGAGCCGCGACTTCAGCGCGGCTAGAGTCGCCTGAGCGCGCCCTTCCTGGAAGAACCCGAGGATGGCGTTGAAGGCCAGGAGAACCGCGATGATGGCCGCCTCGACGTACTTGCCGAGGGCAACCTCGAGCACGATCGCAGCCTCGAGCATCCATGGAACCGGCGCCCAGAACTTGGTCAGCGCCCTGCGTAATGGATGCAGAGCCGTGTCAGGCACGGCGTTGGGACCGAACTTCTCGAGCCGGCGCCGGGCTTCATCGCTCGTGAGGCCGGTCGAGAGCGAGACATCCTGAACGGAAGCTTGCGGAGTGATTGGGTAATCCATAGTAGCCCATGTCCTGAATGATGCAGCCGCCGTAGGCGTGGGCCTCCTTCAGTTGCTCGGAGGTCAGGCCGAGGTAGCGTGCCAGCATAAGGGGCTGGATGTCAGTTGGCCACGCGCTATCAACGATAGCTTCATGTGCGAGCACGGACTAACTGCGCGCAAGTCGTGGCGAACAACACAACCACGAGCGCCATGGCCGCGCGGCCAATACACGCCCGTCGAAGCTTCTTTTTCATTGCGTTCATTCGGTTGCCAGCCACACAAGTTCGGAGTGCGAGAAGGCCTACCGGCCAGTTCTTCTCACTCATTACAGAGCGAGCACGTTCTGAGTATGCAGGCTCCCTGCTATGGGGGCTGTCTCAAATTGCTCATGGTTGCGTCTCCGTTTCCAACAGCTTGACTGACGAAGCTTGCCCCAAGGGTGGCGGTCGGTGACTGTCTGCCGAAGTTCTGGTTTGATAGCGAGCCTTTACGAACAGACAGCTCAAATCCTGATCTGCTAGCTTCAATGCGGAGGCACTTCCCACCTTGTCTCGGATGGGAGCGACGGAGGCCGGCGCGGACTACTGGCGCCGAGTCGCGGTCAAACAATTTCCCTGCGAACGACTCATGCCGGGCGAAGGCGCGACAGATCGAGGATTGACGGAACAGGCAAAACTGAGACCGTGAGCAATTGTGGACAGACGTGCAATGCGTCATCTGCCATCATCAAATGTATTGTTCCTGGATGAACGTTCCTTGAGGGTTAAGCAATCATGAAAGTGGCATTAAAGCCTATTATCGAAGCACTCAAACATGATGGCAATCAACTGGAACACCACGCCCGGAAACTGAGAACAATCTCTCCCAATCTCGAAGCGGAGGCCGAGGAAATAGACGACAGGGTGGCGTCCATCAGAAAGCAGATCGAGATTTTGGAACAGTGGGAATAGCCAGGAATCCGAGGGGGAGCGTTGATTCTCCATTCCATCTGGAGTTACTAAGGTTCGGCAGCGCAATATGCCGTGGACAGGTGAGGGTGGCGGGTCTGTGCAAGACTTAACGTCTTGCATGCCAGAAATGAGAGACCATAAAGATATGGCAAACACAGGTGAAAGACGAGAGATCACTGCCCGCGCGAATGCGAAGGAAGCGGAAACCGTTCGGCAGTCTCAGAAGCTGTTGTCGAAAACAAAGCAGCTCTCCGCAAGCAAGGACGCGAAGAGCCTGGTGCGAAGCGCCAGAGCACTGAAGGGCCGATCTCGCGAGCGTATAGCGTGATACTGTGCCTCGCCGAAATTGCAGCGCACGCGGTTTCAAGAACTTAGGAGTGAGCTCTTAACATTGTCAAGAGCCACTCAATGTAGCACACGATCTTTACGGATCGGAATTATTGCGGAGCACAACCTGCATCGTCCGTGTCCTGGCCATCCGGGAGACCGGCAAGTCACAGGACGCGGATGAACGCATGAAGTACTCCAAGCCACCGAGATCGTATCTGGTATCCTCGTACGGAAACATCTTCGCCAGATACCAAGCAGCGCCCCGACCAGGACCATAAACCTAAACCTTTGTGTCTTCTTTTAACATCTTACCGACCTTGATGGCTGATACACTCGCTGAGTTACCTAATGTGTCCAGGCGGGTCCACTCGGAGTGCTCGATGGCTGAATCTCTCGCTGTACTCCAGCGTCTGCCAATGCCCCCTTGGATAGCGCATCGCACTCTTCGTTTTGCGTACGAGGAATCCAGAGCAGGTCTACTTTCCAGCCGAGGCTGCGCAAGCGTCCAAGCAACTCTCGTGCCTCAAGGGCAACTGAGTGATATAGCCCTTTGCGTACACGCCACTTACTATTGAGCTGGTTTATCACTAAGTTCGAGTCCCCGTGGACAATCACGTGGCCCGGCGAGCGAGATATCAGGTACTCGAAGACACGGATTATAGCGGCATACTCCGCTACGTTGTTCGACATGCCGCCACCATTCCCCACCAAGCGACCTTCCTCTAGCAGGACGGTGCCGTCTTTATCTTTGACTATTGCGCCAGATGTGGCCGTTCCACCAGGGTTGAAAGGTTCGCAGGCGCCATCGAACCAGGCTACGTAGTCATTCATCACACCCCTCCTTAGATCGCTGATACCGGTTTCACGTCTCTATTCAGCACTTCCACCTTCATAGGCTTGATCCTGATTGAATCTGACCCCTGTTGAATCAGTCTGTTGCATTTATCACGAACCAGGAAACGGCTGGGCAGAGCTATAGCTAACCATCGCTATAGCTACCATCACTCGCCGAGGTGTCCGTATGGTTTAGATTGATCCTTACAGTGCGGGATCCGTTTGAGCTCACGCTTGGTCGGAGGTCTTGCACCAGTTCCCACAAAGCTGTCCACGGTGAGAATCAGCCACCTTTGCTCATCTGCTGTCTTTACATCCGTCCCGGCCCTCGTTGGGTTCGCCACGGCGTAGCCGGGCCAGCAAATGACTTGGAACAGCTTCTAACCACTGGATGGAAACTGCTGCATCAGCAGTCTCCCTTGCCTTGTACCTTGCCAGGGACTTCCCTTGTTGCTGGCATTCGTCACCGTGGATGCGCGTGGACCTGGTCCTTCCACGGTTCCATAGGCTTTACATACCACCTGCAAGTGCCTATGTTGTTGATTTAAAATAGTATAACTTGTTTCCAGGCAGTTGCCGGTATTCCTGTTGTCCATACCTTGGTTTCCCGCTGAGTGCCACTTTTCCATGCCGATGATCCGTTTCATTGGGGGACTGTAGTGCCGGCCTTGCTCATCGAAGGGCAATGCTTTTGGTCGGCCCCGATGTGGACGCTCTGCACGCCCCCGGCATCGACCGTGCCCGCACTCACGCAAACAATGGGCTCGCGTCCGGGATAATCTCCTTGCTTGGTGTTGGCCGGGTTGTTGTGGGACAGGTTGAACCTCTTCCGGCATTTCGAGCAGCAGAACCTGCTGTCGTGGCGTTTACCATCGAGAGTGTCACCGCATTCCAGGCAGGCAATGCCTGTGGGAACCTCTTTGCCAGTGAGCCCGGCGAACAGGCGTGGCTGATGACGGCTCAACCACAGGGCAAACCGTTTACCTGATCCGAAGGGCGAAGTCTCATTCGACGTCCGGCACTTCTCACCGCAGAAGGCAGACTGATCGGGGTCGAGGGCGAAACCGCACCATCGGCACCTGCCTGGCCCGAATAGGCGGCACTCGACGCACTCGATGCAGCAGAAGTATCCGGGGACGCTGGGCACGCTCATCAGGCCACCCACGCGGCCAGGGAGACCGCACACGCCGCAAGCACCCTCCCGGGTATTAATGAAAGATGGGATAACATGCAGTTGCAGGTTTACAGGTTCAGAATGGGTATTCATGATTCCTCCTTTGATTGGGGCCGGGTGGCATCGCTCACTTTGACTACGAGGACTGTTATCTCGGGAACTGCTCATTGGGCCAGCCGGAAAGTGGGAAAAGGGGCGAGCATCGAGAAACGCAATAGGAGACGATTTAACGCGTCGGGGCTGAAACGGCTATTGGGGGGCCAAATTGCCACCACGGCCAGTGTTTATGCGGGTCTGACGCACTTCGAGGCAAGTGGACGATTTTACTGGGGTATTCCAGGAGGGGGGTAAGTGTCCGCACCCCTCTGGGAGGCGCATAAACAGCGGGTCTGGTGCGCCGGGATAAACCGGCAGGAAGCAGAGAATGAAAGATTCTCACGAGGAAGGAGTAGCGATCCACTCGGCCCCGAGTTTTGCGCTACGTGCTGCGAGGCACGGAGCGAAGCGTAAACA
>Ga0208457_1002047_pt1 | contig 12262 bp, 8 predicted proteins | sample June2015DPH_10_1_FD_185513 | JGI IMG/M metagenome (GOLD analysis project Ga0208457, IMG submission 185513) | Peatland microbial communities from SPRUCE experiment site at the Marcell Experimental Forest, Minnesota, USA - June2015DPH_10_150... | ecosystem: Environmental > Terrestrial > Soil >... | reverse complement strand
GGAAGGTGCGCCCCGGCGCGATCATGCGCAGCGGCGGCCCCAGCCGTTCCATGCCGCGCACCTGCACGGGAGAAGTGTGGGTGCGCAGAAGGTTGCCGCCATCCAGCCAGAAAGTGTCCTGGGCGTCACGCGCGGGGTGATCGGCGGGAATGTTGAGGGCGTCGAAGTTGCGATATTCGGTCTCCACTTCGGGGCCATCCAGCACCGTGAAGCCGAGCGAGACGAACAGCTCCTCGAGTTCGCGCTGTATGCGCGTGATGGGGTGCAGATGCCCGCGGCGCGGCCCGGGAGCGGGCAGTGTGAGGTCGATCCATTCGGCGTCGAGGCGGGCGCGGAGAGCCGCCTCGGCGAAGTGCCGCTTCTTCAATTCCAGCGCCTCTTCGAGCTTCTGCTTGGCGCTGTTGAGCAGTTTGCCTATGCGCGCCCGCTCTTCGGGCGCGAGTTTCCCCATCTCTTTGCTGATTTGCGCCAGCGCGCCCTTGCGCCCCAGCGCCTCGACGCGGACGGCCTCCAGCTCCTCGGGCGAGCCTGCGGATGCGACTCGCGCCAGGGAACGGGATTCCAGTTCCTGTATGGACTGATCGGCCATGGTTGCGGAGTTTTCCATTGTAGCAAGGGGAGCGGCGCGCTTTTTTCTTGGACGACCCAACGTTCTGCGCGCGGCTCGTCATAGATTACATTGGAAGCAAGGGAGATTCCAGCAATGCTACGTGCGATCGTGGGCGCCGGCCTGGTAGTCTTCACGTCCTCCACGGCCCTGGCGCAGACGGCGGAGAATTCGCCGGCATTCGAAGTGGCGTCGGTCAAGCCGGCCGCGCCGATCACCGGAAACAGAATCCAGGTGATGATGCGCGGCGGCCCCGGAAGCCCCGACCCCGGCCAGATTACTTATTCCAATGTCACGGTGAAGAACGTTCTCATGAACGCGTACGGAGTGAAGGGCTTCCAGATTTCGGGACCGGGCTGGCTGGATTCCGAGAGATACGACATTGTCGCGAAACTGCCGCGCGGCGCCACCAAGGCACAGTTCATGGTGATGCTGCAGAACCTGCTGGCGGAGCGCTTCAAGCTGACGCTGCACCGGGAAAAGAAAGACTTGCCCATGTACGCGCTGGTGGTGGGAAAGAATGGTCCGAAGCTGAAGGAATCGGTGGACGACCCGCCTCCCAAAGAAGGCGACGCCCCCAAGGCTGGCGGCCCCGCCGATGGCCCGGTCGTCATGGGCAGGATGGCGATGGGAAAGGACGGCTTTCCGGTGTTGCCTCCCGGGGCGGGGGGCCGCGGCTCGACGGCGATCATGCTGATGAACGGAAATGCCCGCATGACGGCCACTAAACAGTCGATGGCCGGGTTGGCCGAAATGCTGTCGGGCCAGTTGGACCTTCCCGTGGTGGATATGACCGGACTGACGGGGAAGTACGATTACACCTTGTACTTCGCGCCGGAGGGCGGCCTGGGCATGAAGCTGGGAATGCTGGCTCCTCCTCCTGGCGAAGGAGGAGGGGGAGCGCCGATGGCGAGCGCGCCGGACGCCCAATCCAGTCCCAATCTCTTTTCCGCCCTTCAGGAGCAGCTCGGGCTAAAGTTAGAGCAGAGAAAAGGCCCGGTGGATCTGTTGGTCATCGACCATTTGGAGAAGGCGCCGGTTGAGAATTGACGGCCTCAGGTACGCGGCCCTCGCCTGGCTTGCGGTGTCTGGCCTGGCGGCCGCCGAGCATCACGGACAAGTCAACTTCAACGGCCTGCCGGTTCCAGGCGCCACGGTGACCGCGGTGCAGGCGGACAAGAAATTCGTCGCCGTGACGGACCAGCAGGGCGCGTATTCGTTCGCCGACCTGGCCGATGGCGTTTGGACCATTCAAGTCGAGATGCTCTGCTTCGCCCCCATCAAGCAGGAAGTGGCCGTGGCTTCAGACGCGCCCAGCCCGGTATGGGAGCTGAAGGTGCTGCCGCTCGAGCAAATGCACGCTTCCGCAATGCAGCCCGCCGCGGTTCAACAGGCGGCCGCGGTGGCCGGCGCTCAGCCTGCCAAGCCCGCCAAGAAAGCCGCGAACCCGAAGAGCGCAACCGCCGCCTCCAATCCGCAGGCGGGATTCCAGCGCACCGACGTGAACGCAGCCGGCGAGGGCGCGGCACAGGGCGGTCTGGGCGCGGAGATGGGAAACGAAGGCGGGGCGGCGGGCGATCTCAATCAGACCGCGTCCGACGCCATGGTGGTGAGCGGCAGCAGCAGCGGGGCCATTGAGAGACGCGCCATCGGCAATGCACGCCAAGGGCCGGGATCGATGTACCAGCGCGATCTGAGTCTCATCCTGGACAATTCGGCGCTGGACGCGCGACCGTATTCGCTCACCGGCCAGAACACGGAGAAACCGGCGTACGACCACCTGCGGGCGGGCGCGTCTTTCGGCGGGCCGCTGCTGATTCCGCATTTGCTCCCCGGGCAAGGGCAGTTCTTCGTGAACTACCAGGCAACGCGCAACCGCAATGACAGCACCAATAGCACCCTGATGCCAACCCAGGCGATGCGCAGCGGAGATCTTTCGCAGGCGATTTCCGATCCAAACACTGGGCAGCCGTTTCCAGGGAACGCGATTCCGGCGAGCCGGACGGCGCCGCAATCCACGGCGCTGCTGAAGTTCTATCCGCTGCCGAATTTTCCGGACTCCGCGGGTTACAACTACCAGATTCCGCTGGTAGGCATCAGCCATCAGGACGACGTGCAGGGACGCGCGAACAAGATGCTCAACCGGAAGCACTTTGTGAACGGCAGCTTCGCTTACCGCAATGCGCGGAGCTCGGGACCGAACGTGTTCGGCTTCGACGACACCGGCAATACCACCGGGTTCAACGCCAATGCCAACTGGCGGTACATGGCCAGCCAGCGGCTGAATTTCAGCCTGGGATATCAGTTCAGCCGCATGACGATGCGCACCACGCCGTACTTTGCGAACAGGCAAAACGTTTCGGGCGAAGCGGGGATCACGGGCAATAACCAGGAACCGGGGAACTGGGGGCCGCCGAATCTCTCCTTTTCCAGCGGCATTGCGGGGCTCTCGGACGCGGCGCTATCCCTCACGCGCAACCAGACGAGCGGCGTGTCGTTTACCGGATTCTGGATGCGCCGGCCGCACAACATCACCTTTGGCGCCGATTTCCGCAGGCAGCAATTCAACCTGCTCGGGCAGCAGAACGCGCGCGGCAACTTCACCTTCACGGGCGCGGCCACGGGCAGCGATTTCGCCGATTTTCTGCTGGGAGTTCCGGACACGAGCGCGATTGCCTTCGGCAACGCGGACAAGTATTTCCGGGCGGTGTCTTACGACGCGTATTTCACCGACGACTGGCGGGTGAGCCCGGGACTCACCATCAATGCCGGCGCGCGCTGGGAATACAACTCGCCCATCGCGGAGAAATATGGCCGGCTGGTGAATCTGGACGTAGCGCCGGGATTTGCGGCGGAAGCGCCGGTCGAGGGCAGCAACCCCACGGGTCCGCTGACGGGGCGGCGGTATCCGACGTCGCTGGTTCAGCCCGACAAACATGCATGGCAACCGCGCGTGGGTCTCTCGTGGCGCCCGTTTTTCGGAACCTCCACGCTGGTTCGCGCGGGATACGGTCTCTACTACAACACCTCCATCTACCAGCCGATTGCGACGATGATGGCGCAGCAATCCCCGTTGTCGAAAAGCCTGAGCGTACAGAACAGCCCGGCCAATCCGCTGACGCTGGCAAACGGATTTAACGCGTCGCCCTCGACCACCACCAACACGTTTGCGATCGATCCGAATTTCCGCGCCGGCTATTCGCACAACTGGAGCCTATCGGTGCAACAGGACCTGGCCGGATCGATGGTCATGACCGCGACCTATCTCGGGATCAAAGGGACGCGGGCGGCGCAGGTGTTTCTGCCGAATACGTTTCCGGCGGGGGCGGTGAATCCGTGCCCGGCGTGCCCCGCGGGCTATGCCTACATGACCTCGAACGGGAATTCGACGCGCGAGGCGGGGCTGGTTCAATTGCGGCGGAGGCTGCACAACGGCTTCACGGCGAGCCTGCAATATACATTCGCGAAGGCCATCGACAACGCGGCGTTGGGCGGCAGAGGCCAGGGAAGCCAGGTGATCGCGCAGAACTGGCTCAACCTGGACGCGGAACGCGGGCTTTCGAATTTCGACCAGCGCCACCAAGCGACCGCGCAGGTGCAATACACCACCGGGATAGGAGTCGGTGGCGGAACGCTGTTGCGCGGCTGGGAGGGGGCGGCTTTCAAAGGGTGGACGTTCATCGCGAACATCACGGCGGGCAGCGGAATGCCGTTGACCCCGGTTTATGTAGCGGCGGTGCGGAACACGGGCGTGACGGGCAGCATCCGGCCGGATTACACCGGGGCGCCGGTTTATGCGGCTCCGGCGGGCCGCTTCCTGAACCCGGCGGCGTACGCGGCGGCCGCGGCCGGGCTGTGGGGCAACGCGGGGAGAAACTCGATCACCGGTCCGGACCAGTTTGCGCTGAACGCTTCGATGGGGCGCTCCTTTGGGGACGTCGACCTGCGATTCGATTCCACCAACGCGCTGAACCACGTGACGTTTCCTAGTTGGAACACTTCCGTGAACAGCGCCCAGTTCGGGCTGCCCAATGCGGCCAATGCCATGCGCAGCGTGCAGGCCACGCTGCGATGGAGGTTCTGAAGCATGGGACGCGTGAGAGAACTCAGCTACGCAGGCGGAACCGCCTGCGCCACCACAAGAAGCCCCGCATTTTCAGAGGTGGGGCAGGCGGTTCCGCCTGCCTCGCCCGCTGGCGGGCGGTTCTTTCACGGCTCCTTAGCGAGCGGATGCGCAAGGATCTTGCTCGCAACGGTGCTGTCTCTCGGTCTGCTGGCGCGGGCGCCGGCCACCGGGCCGCAGAAGGCGGCGCAGCCTTCGAGCGGGCCGGTGAAGATCACGGTGAACACGCAACTGGTGGTGGAGACGGTTTCGGTCACGGATAAGAACGGCAAGCCGATCGAGGGTCTGACCGCGAAAGATTTCGTGGTGACCGAAGACGGGGTGGCGCAGACCGTCAGTTTTTGCGAATACCAGAAGATGCAGGAGGCCGCGCCAGCGGCGCCGGTGGCGGCTGCCGTGCCGGCTCCGACAGCGGCACCGGCTGGAGACCAGGTTGCGCCGGTGACGCGGGGCCAAATCTCGCCCGAGCGGCCCGGCGATGTCCGCTACAAAGACCGGCGCCTGCTGGCGCTGTACTTCGACATGAGCGCCATGCCGGTCCCGGACCAGTTGCGCGCGCAATCCGCGGCCGTCAAGTTCATCAGGACGCAGATGGCGCCGCCGGACCTGATGGCCATCCTGTCGTTTTCCGATGGCGTCCACGTGCTGCGGGATTTCACCGACAATCGCGACGACCTGGAGAAGACCATCTATAAACTGTTTGTCGGCGAGGCGCAGGGATTCGACTTCACCGACGCCGACGACAGCAGCGCCGATACAGGCACGGCATTCGGCGAGGACGATAGCGAATTCAACCTCTTCAACACCGACCGCCAACTGGCCGCTTTGCAGACGGCGGCCAAGATGCTGGGCGCGCTCAACGAGAAGAAGGTGCTGATCTACTTCGCCAGCGGCCTGCGGCTGAGCGGCGTCGACAACCAGGCGCAGTTTCAGGCCACCACCAACGCCGCCATTCGCGCCAACGTGTCGCTGTATTCCATCGACGCACGCGGGTTGGTGGCGCAGGCTCCGCTGGGCGATGCCACCCGGGGATCGCCGGGCGGGATCGGGATGTATTCGGGCAGTTCGGCGATGGCGAGCGCCAACAATTTTCAGAAGTCGCAGGATACGTTGTACGCGCTGGCGGCGGATACGGGCGGGAAGGCGCTGCTGGACAATAACGACCTGTCGGTGGGAATCGTGCAGGCGGAGCAGTCGATTGGGAGTTACTACATCCTCGGCTATTACTCGGCCAACCAGAATCTGGACGGGCGCTTCCGCCGGATCAAGATTACGTTCGGCGGCGACCCATCCGCCAAACTGAACTATCGCCAGGGTTACTTTGCCGGCAAAGAATTCGGCAAGTTCACCACGGTGGACAAGGAACGGCAACTGCAGGATGCGCTGATGCTGGGCGATCCGATTACCGAGTTGACCATCGCCATGGAGGTGGACTATTTCCAACTGAATTCCGCCGAGTATTATGTGCCCGTGGTGATGAAGATTCCGGGTAGCGAGCTGGCGCTGGCGCGGCGCCGCGGCGCGGAACATACGCTCATCGATTTCATCGGCGAGGTCAAGGACGAGTACGGCGCCACCATGGCCAACGTGCGCGACAAGGTGGATATCAAGCTGACCGGCGAAACCGCGGTCCAGCTCGCCCGGCAACCCATCCAATACGACACCGGCTTCACGCTGCTTCCAGGGGCTTACACGTTCAAGGTGCTGGCCCGCGACGACGAGACAGGCAGAATCGGGACCTACACCAAGAACTTCGTCATCCCCAACCTGAACAAAGAGCTGAAGCGGATTCCCATCAGCTCGGTGGTGCTGAGCGGGCAGCGCGTGGACCTGAAGGATGCGCTGTTCAGCGCGAAGGACAAAGGGCCGGTGGTCAACCCGCTGATTCAGGATGGGCAGAAATTGATTCCCAGCGTGACGCGCGTGTTCAGCAAGAGCCGGGACATGTATGTGTACCTACAGGCCTACGAGCGCGGGGCAACGGCCATCCAGCCGCTGGTGGCCTTCGTGACCTTCTACCACGGGCAGACCAAGGCCTTCGAGACGCCGCCGCTGGCGGTGACGGAAGGGTTGGACCCGAAGTCGAAAGCGCTGCCGCTCCGTTTCAGCCTTACGCTGAATAAGCTGCCACCGGGACGGTACGACTGCCAGGTGAGCGTGGTGGATCCGAACGGGCGGAAGGCGGCCTTCTGGCAGGCGCCGGTCCTGCTCGTGCCGTAGAATGAAACCATCATGATGGCCAATGGCAAGGTCGCGCTGGTGACTGGCGCCGGCAGCGGCATAGGCCGCGCGGCCAGCCTCGCCCTGCACTCCGCGGGCTATTCCGTGGTGCTGGCCGGGCGGCGGGCCGCGGAACTCGAGCGGACCGCGGCATCGGCAGAACCCTCCGATGCCAGGATGCTCCCCGTGCCCACCGACATCGGCCAACCCGACAGCGTCCGGGAGTTGTTCGCCAGAACCAAAGAGACTTTCGGCCGGTTGGACGTGCTCTTTAACAACGCCGGCCTCAGCGCACCCGGCATTCCCATGGAAGACCTCACCTACGAGCAATGGAGCGCCGTGGTGGCGGTCAACCTCACGGGAGCATTCCTCTGCGCGCAAGCGGCCATCAAGCTGATGAAGGCGCAGCAGCCGCGCGGCGGACGCATCATCAACAACGGCTCCATTTCGGCGCACGCGCCGCGGCCCAACTCGGCGCCGTATACCGCGACCAAGCACGCCATCACGGGGCTGACCAAGTGCATTTCGCTCGACGGCCGCAAGTACGACATCGCTTGCGGCCAGATTGATATCGGCAACGCCGCCACCGAAATGACCGAGTGGATGACGGAGGGCGTTCTACAAGCCGACGGCACGAGAATGATCGAGCCGCGCATGGATGTGCGGCACGTGGCCGAGGCCATCGTGTACATGGCGAATCTGCCGCTGGACGCCAACGTGCAGTTCATGACCGTGATGGCCACCAAGATGCCGTTTATCGGGAGGGGGTGAAGCACTGGAATCCTGTCCCACCACCCAGCATAACCCCTCTGCTAAGCGCGGGCCTTGCTACTGCCAACCTTGCGCAACTCCAGCACCAAGCGCAAGGCTTCGTTCACTGCTCTTTCGCTGCGAAAGGCCTTCCGGATATCCGGCTCCAGTAGGACAAGATTCGTGCCTGCATGGTAGCGTTTCGCGTACTTGCCCCGTACCCCTGCCTTGAGCAACTGCCGCAGATCGTACTCTGGGCGTAGCTCGTCGTTCATCTTATCCCTGTGTTTCCTCATAGACTCGTCTTTCGTCTCGGGTGAGCTTTCGAGCGCTGATCGCTCATCGCCAGAGTGGTCGGGGTCGGAGGCTGTGATCGCGAGAAAATCACCCAGCACGGTAACGGCCTCGGTGAAAGAAACCTTATGCTTACGGAGATTGTCGGCCGCCTTGCCGGGGTCCCACTCGAACTCCATTCGCCCAGTGTAGCCGGTCGAAGGCTGGCTCCGCAGTTTTCTCAGATCAGCAGACGACGACCGTGGAAAACGTCCTGAAGACTGGCGGCGCCGGCGTGCCCGCCTATGCCCGGCCCCAAAATCCGGTAGTCGCCAAACGGAACCGCTCAACGGGATTCCAGCAGGTTGAGGCGGCTCCCGGAGTGCTCGGGTGAAACCGACGAGAACCGGACCCGGGACGCGTGTGTGCGCACTTCTATGCGAAGGGCAAAATAACCGGCCAATGTTCTGAGTGAGGGCTCGCGGCGAACGTCGGAAAGCAGTATTCTTTTTTCGTTCGAACCTGACGTTGCCGGGAGGGTGAAGGCCCGGCAGCAGATCGAAACTTTGGCAGGGAACGGTCAGCGGCGGGCCTTCACGCCAGCCGTGATTCTCTTTATCTCACTGCCAGAGGCGAAAGACAACATCGACCCGGGGTGATCCCGCTGGACCTCCTGCCGAGGCGATGTCCCGTTTGCCGTGACTACACCATCGTCGGCCACGGACGGCGATTGCGTCAGAGCCACGATGACAAGCACGAATGCATCTGGGTGAGGCGCGGAATCTGTGAGCCGTGCAGGAAGACCTTCACGATCTTGCCCGATTGGTTGGCGCCATCCGGCCACTACAGCCTTCACTGCCGGCAGCAGGCTTGTGAGCACATCGCCGCCGGTGAAACTGCCGAGCAAGCCGTACCGCACTGCAAGGACCCGGCGCACTTGCCCGATCCATCTACCGTGCGCCGATGGGCACAACGGCGAGTGGTCAGCCTGTGGTGCTGGATCAAGATCGGAGTCAAAGACCGGCACTTTCTGCGGACACCCACCATCCTCGCCTGGGATCTGAGCGCGCTCTGCCGTATTCTGCCCATCGAGGCAAGAAGTCCATGAGTCGCCAGGCTCTCGACGATTTGAAGCAGCAGATTCCGCTGTTGGATTATCTACAGGCTCATGATTGGCAGTCGGCTCGACAACTCAGCCGCGGTCGATTAGTGGGCCTGTGTCCGCTGCACGCCGATCACAAGCCCAGCTTCCTGGTGGATCCCCGCAAGAGCCTGTTCTACTGTTACGGCTGTGGCCGCGGCGGTGACGTGATTCGCTTTGCCGAACTTTATCACCAGGTGAAGTTCCCGCAAGCGCTGGCACTACTCCACCAGTGGCGCGGTTTGGCGCCGTTGCTGCACGAAGTCGCAGTATTCTATCGCATGCAGTTGCACCGCCACAGCGAGGCGGTTGCCTATCTGGATCAGCGTGGGGTCCGGTCGCCGGAGCTGATCGAGCACATGCGGATCGGTTACGCGCCCGGAGGCTGCCTGCGCGGTTGGTTGACGCGGTTGGGCCACTCCCTTCAGTCCCTCCGTGAAGCTGGCTTGGTTACTGCCTCCGGCTACGACGCCTACACGCATCGCATTGTCTTCCCGCTGGAAGAAAACCTCTATGGCCGCAGCCTGTCTGCGGCGGCACCACCGCATCGTTTCTTGCCGGGCGCCAAGGGTGGCTTGTACTCATGGGACCAGGCCCGGCTATATCCGGAGGTGATTCTGGTCGAAGGGCTGTTCGACTACGCCGCATTGTGGCAGGCCGGTTTCCACAACGTCACCTGCTCGATGGGCGCCAATCTCAATGCGCGCCAGTTTCGCCAACTCTGCGACGGTCCGCAAACCGTCTACCTGGCCTTTGATACCGATAGCAACGGCGGTGGTCAGCAGGCGGCTCAATCGCTTGCCTGCCGGCTCACCGAGCAAGGTGTAAACGTGCGCACCGTGGCGCTGCCCGAGGGCCATGATCCGAACACCCTCTTTGTTCAGGGCGGTGATGCGCGTCAGTTTCAGTCGCTGCTGGAGGCGGCGCGATGATGACCTTCCGCGTGGTTCACAAGCCTTCCAACAACCATGTGCGGTGCCCGTATCGCATTGTCGACCAGGCCACCGGTCGTGAGATTGACTGGATCAACCAGTACCTCGACTACGAAATGCTCCGCCGCCTGGCCGACACCACCCTGCGAACATATGCGCACGAGCTGTTGCACTTTCTCCGGTGGTGGGAGGCGGTTCACCACACTGACGTGGTCGCCAAAGAGGCCCTCACCGAAACGACACTGCTGGACTATGTGCGATTCCAGTCCGGTCAGGAACGCGAGTTGACCGGCGCCACTATCAATCAGCGCGTGGCCATCGTCGATCGTGCCTTGCGTATCACCTTTCCTGACGCACCCCACCAGGCCGCTCCAGCGTTACAGACGACCTACTGGCAGCGAGCACCCATGGGTATCGGCAAACCACGGCCCGCGTTGAGCCGGTTGCGGGTAAAGACCCCCAAACGAACCATAGTGCCATTGTCCGTCGATGAGGTGGCGCGATTTTGGTCCAGCTTTCGGAACTCACGGGACCTGGCCATCGTGGGATTGATGCTGCTGCAGGGACTCCGGTCGCAAGAAGTCCTGGATCTGAATCGCGACGATCTTCTGCTATCCGAAGCGCAGATCCGCGTGCGCGGCAAGGGCAACAAGACCCGCTTCCTGCCGCTGGCTCCGGAAGCGAACCAACTCCTTGACCACTATCTGCGGCTGGAGCGGCCACAGACTTCGACCGACGCTCTGTTTGTCTCTCTCAAGGGACCCGCCCGCGGCGCGCGGATGACTCCCGCGGGATTGCGCTCGTTGTTTCGACACCATCGTCGGACTACTGGCGTAAAGATGGCCAACCCCCATCGGTTCCGCCATACCTTTGCTTCAGATATGGTGCGCGCCGGAGTCAGTCTCCCGGCCCTGATGCGGTTGATGGGACACGCGCAAATCCAAACGACGATGGTTTATGTGCAAGTCACTCCTCTGGAGGTCTATCAGCAGTATGCCCGAGCCGTGTCGCAGCACATCAGGCCCGTGCCGGGAAAGCTGTCGTGATGCTCTCCCGCTATGCTCCGCTGGAACATCCGTTCGCACACCAGTTCCAGCGAGCCATCGAGTCCCTCACTGCCGCCCTCGCTCCAGACTCAGCGCGTCAATACCGCTGCGCGTCGCGTTACTTCCTGATTTACCTCGGCGAAGACCATCCTGCCGTTTGTTCGTTAAATCAACTGTGCCGTGATCCCCACATCCTCGGCTGGTTTGCCCATCTGCGCTCACACAAGCCGCCCTTGGCCCCGGCCGTGTACGTCTGTCGCTTACTGTTTCTGCGGTCCATTCTGCAGGAGCTTGCCTGGACTGCACAGCTTCCCGATCTGGCTCATCTGGTCCGTCGCGAGGACATTCCGCGCATTCCACAACGTCTGCCCCGCCCGCTGACGGCAGAGCAGGATCGATTAATCCAGCAGGAGTTACTGCGCCGCAATGATCTGCCCGCCAATGTCTTCCTGCTACTGCGCCACACCGGCATGCGTATCGGTGAATGCGCCGACCTTTCCTATAATTGCCTCCACAATATGGGCCCGGATCGTTGGGCGATCCACGTGCCTCTCGGCAAACTGAAGACGGAACGAATGGTCCCGGTGGACTCGTTGGTATGTGAGCTCGTCCAACGCTTACGCTTCTTCCGCTCTTTCGACCCCCTCCCTGACGGCTGGCTGCTCGCACGGCACAGCGGCAAGCAGACCCTGATGAAACGACTGCGCCCCTACCTGTCCGAGGCGGCGGCTGCCGTCGGTATTTCCACCCGCATCGTTCCGCACCAACTTAGACACACGTATGCCAGTGAAATGGTTCGCGCGGGCGTAAGCCTGCCTGCGCTAATGACGCTGCTCGGCCACGTCAAGGCGGAGATGACGATGAAGTACGTCCTGGTCGCCGGCGACGACCTGCAACGTGAGTTCCACCTGGCCCGCTCGCAACCCCGGCACCTGGCGCCACAGCCGAAGGCGCCAACCATTTCCCCTCGCGCCGGATTGGAAGGTGTTGTCGATTCTCTACTCTTCGCTCAACACGCTATCGAGATGTTCCGGCGATCCCAGCCAGACGGCCCCCCGCGACGCTGCCTCGATCGGCTCTCCAATCGGCTGACCAAGATCCTCTCCGAAACCCGCAAACTCAACCCCGCAGGATAACGAGCACAGATTGGCCGGATAAGGGCGTGATACG
>Ga0208457_1002045_pt1 | contig 12267 bp, 12 predicted proteins | sample June2015DPH_10_1_FD_185513 | JGI IMG/M metagenome (GOLD analysis project Ga0208457, IMG submission 185513) | Peatland microbial communities from SPRUCE experiment site at the Marcell Experimental Forest, Minnesota, USA - June2015DPH_10_150... | ecosystem: Environmental > Terrestrial > Soil >... | reverse complement strand
CGCCTCCGTGTTATCGGTGCTGATATAACCGGGCGCGATGGCGTTGACGTTGACGCCTTTCCCCGCCCATTCGTTCGCCAGGGCCTTGGCAAGTTGACCCACACCGCCCTTGCTGGCCGCATAGCCGGGAACCAGAATGCCGCCCTGAAACGCCAAAAGGGAAGCAGTGAAGATGATCTTACCCTGGCCTCTCTCCACCATCCGTTTTCCGATTTCCCGGCTCAGAATGAACTGCGCGTTGAGGTTGACTTCAATTAATTTATCCCAGTATTCGTCGGGGTATTCGACGGCAGGTTTGCGCAGGATGGTCCCGGCATTATTCACCAGGATATCGATGGTTCGAAAATCGGCCTGCACCTGTTTGATGAAGGCATAAAGAGCCTTGCGGTCGCTGAAATCGCAGGCATAACCACGGAAATCTCTGCCCAGTGCCCGAACCTCCCGTTCCACCTGGCTGCCAGTTTTCTCCTGCGAGGCGCTGACCCCGATAATATCTGCTCCGGCCTCTGCCAGAGCCAAAGCCATGGCCTTCCCGATTCCGCGCCTGCAACCCGTCACCAGGGCGATTTTGCCCTGGAGTTTGAACTGGTCAAGAATGTGCATTCCGCTTTGCTACCTCCTGCCCGGACTTATGCTTATTCTCCACATTTAATCAAAACCTTCATCACGGCGCCGCCGCGTTCCATTTGCTGGAGGCCCGATTGCACCTGTTCCAAAGGATAGGTCTGGGTGATGAGCCGGTCGAGCGGAAGCGATCCTGAAGCGGCCAATCGAATCCCTGCCTCGAAGTCCTGGTGCTCATAGACGCGGGCGCCACGCAACCGCAATTCGCGCCAGAAGAAGCGAAACAGGTCAACCTTGGGAGGGTCGGCAAATATTGCGACAACCACGATTCGTCCCCGCGTGCGAAGGAGCTTGGTCATCAATTCGGCGCCTGCCGCCGACCCTGTCACTTCAAAAACCACATCCGCGCCGGCTCCGTTGGTTTGGTCTGTTACATATTCCGGAAAATCTTTCTGCCGGGGATCCATGGCCTCGAGCCCCAACTCCTGGAGAAGTTGCAGGCGGTAAGGATTGATCTCTGAGACCAGGACCCTGGCGCCTTGGCTCTTCGCCACCAGTGCGACGAGCGTGCCGATCGGGCCACCCCCAAGCACTGCAACATATTCGCTTTCCGCCACGGAGCCCAGGCGCACAGCGTGGCAGGCCACCGACACTGGCTCGACAAGCGCGGCGATATGGAAGGGCAAGGTGGCGGGAAGATGATGCAAAGTGTGTGCGGGGACCGTCCAGTAGGTCTGCATTGCCCCAGGAGTGTCAATGCCCATGAACTTCAGGTTCTGGCAAATGTGGTTGTGACCGGCGCGGCAGGCCGGGCAATTATTGCACGGATCGAGAGGCATCACGGTTACCGCATCGCCCACCGAAAAGCCCTCCACCCCCGGTCCAAGTGCTGAAATCGTGCCGGACATCTCATGCCCCATGACCTGTGGCAGGTGAACCCGATGATCCATTTTGCCGTGAAATATATGTAGGTCAGTGCCGCAGATTCCGCAATAAGCCACTTGGATTTGCACTTGGCCCAATGTGGGTTCAATGGCCGTCTGCGGACCGGTCCTCATGGTTGCACTTCCTACGTAAAATGCGGCTTTCATGCTCCTTACCTCGGAAAGGTTCTTAATCCCAAGAATCGCCACTAAGAATAAGCCACAGTGAGTGTTGACACCAGAACCAAGTTGATCTTTTACTGTACAGCGGAATTTGGAAGTTGCCGGCAAGCGAGGCCTCACATAAACTCGCGTTTCGGAGTTGAAGGGCACTGACGCGATGCCTGCGGCTGCGGCGACAGCGACGAGCAGAACGATCATGACAGCAGAAGGCGGTGCTTACGCTTTAATCCTTTTCTGTGCCCAAGAAGGGCCGATCCAAATAGGGAAGCTTGGAATATTGCAGCTTCGACGAGGTTTCTACGTTTATGTGGGCAGCGCGGTGGGGCCGGGAGGTGTCCGAGCCCGCGTCGCGCACCATCGGAAGTTGTCGCTTCGACCTCACTGGCACATAGATTACCTGCGACCCCATACCTGTCTCGACCGGATCTGGTATTCTCACGACCGGGTTTGTCGCGAGCATCGATGGGCTCGAATTATCCGTGCGCTGCGGGGAGCCTCCATTCCAATTGCGGGATTCGGCTCGTCGGATTGGAGGTGCAAGACGCACCTTTTCTTCTTCACGAGGCGGCCATCGTTCAAGGAGTTTCGGCAGAGAGCACAGCGCGGCCCGATGGCCGCAAACAAAACGGGATTCTCCGTGTTTTCCGAGCCTCCAAGGCCTCAACACAGAAAGCACGGAGGACCTCAGTGACCTCTGTGTTAAGTTTTTTCTGGCCACGGAGGACACGGAGGCATTACTTGCGCGAGAAGAAACCTTCGCGCGCCGACAGGAAGTTTGCGGATTCTGTTATCTTTCGATTCTGAACCCAATTTTAATGGTGACTTGGAATTCCGCCACCGCACCGTCTTTGATCTTGCCCCGTTCGTCCACAACCTCGAACCAATCCATGTTCCGCAGCGTTTTTGCCGCTTCCGCAACGGCTGCCTTTGTAGCTTCGGCAAAACTCGTGGGTGAGGTTCCTACCAGCTCTGTGATTTTGTATGTTCCCGGCATAGTGCTTCTCCTTGGTCAATTTGCCTTGCCTGTAGAAATGCATTCTAACCCCAAAAGGTCGTCTAGTGAGACCCGAATTGTAGCACGGCGTATGCTTGACAGTTTGCACTGTGCCTCATAAAATTGAATTGTTGTAGCTCATTTGGCGGCAAAAAAGGTCAGACATGGACAAGAAGAAAGTCGAATACTACAAGAAGCGCCTGGTCACGACGCAAGACGAGTTATTGCGACTGGTGACGAAGTCGGAGCGCGACGGGCGTGAGGCGGACGAAGAAGCCACGCAGGATATCGCCGACAAGGCCGCCAACTCCTACACCAAAGAGTTCCTTTTCCACCAAAGCGACGAGAACCGGCGTCTCCTGCAGATGGTCAACGAAGCCTTGGAACGCGTCAAGAACGGCACCTACGGCCTCTGTGTGTCCTGCCAAGGGGAAGTCCAGGTAAAACGCCTGGAGGCGGTGCCTTGGGCACGCCATTGCATCGAGTGCCAGGACAAGCAGGACCAGGGTCTCCTCTAGCGCACCACCCCTTAGTCCCCTCCTCTCTGAGGAGGGGACTAAGGGGTGGTGCAAAGCGAGGTTCGTCTTCAATCTCGCCAGCAATTCGAAAGTGCCAACGCCCTCCATTCTTAGGGAACTAGTCGGCAGTTTGCTTGCTGTAGTGTCCCCCACCGATTGCCTGTTGTGTCAGCAGGAACTCACGCAGCCGGGCGGCGCATCCATATGTCGGGCATGCTGGGAAAACCTTCAACCCTGGCTCGGCCCTGCTTGTGAACGTTGTGGTCTCCCTTTCGCCTCCTTACAGGCAGTGGACTCTGTAGACTCGCTTTGCGGCTCGTGCCGGCAAGGCGAACTGGAATTCGACATGGCGCGAAGCTATGGGCTCTACGCCGGAAACTTGCGCAAGGCTATCCTTCATTTGAAATTTTACGGGCGGGAATACCTGGGCCACCGCCTTGGCGCGCTTTTGGCGCGGGCATGGGAGGCGCTGCCCGAGCCTGATTCAGCCATCGTGGCGCCGGTACCGTTGCATCCTTCCCGAAGGCGCGAAAGAGGGTTCAACCAAGCTGAACTGCTGGCGAGAGGTCTGGTAAGAAGTCTCAGAAAAGAAGGGAGACTCCACGGATTGCGGTTGGTGGCGGGTTCCCTGCGACGCATCCGCGCCACTGTTCCGCAAGTCGGCCTGAGTGTGAGCGCGCGGCGGGAGAATGTTAGCGGCGTCTTTTCCGTGGGCCGGCCCGAAGATGTGCGTAACCGTACAGTTGTGGTGGTCGATGACGTGATGACTACCGGGGCGACTCTTTCCGCTTGCGCCGCTGCCCTCAAGCGGGCGGGCGCCGCGCGCGTCCTGGCCTTGTCGCTGGCTCGCGCGACTCCGCAATTCCCGGACATGGGCGCCCTCGAGCTGACCTCGCCTATTGACGAACTTAGGCATAACTGAACATAATGAACACGGGGCGGCAAGTAATAGTGCCTCAGCGGGATGAATGTTATGTCGGAGGATGACCACCAACGGTCGCTGCAAGAACCGGTTCTCGTATTGAACGCGACCTACGAGCCCATTAACGTCACGGCAGTTCGCCGCGCCTTGGTTCTTATCCTGAAAGGCGCCGCAACCGCAGAAGAAGATGACGGCAGCTTCATCCATGCCGCTCGGTTCGCAGTTCGTATTCCCTCGGTCATCAGACTGCTGGAATTTCGGCGGATTCCTTATCAGACACGGGCCTTGTCTCGGAAGAATCTGCTTTTGCGTGACCGCTACACCTGCCAGTTCTGTGGCCGGGCTTTCCCGGCGCACGAGCTCACGCTGGATCATGTGATTCCGCGCTCGCGAGGTGGCCATACGGACTGGGATAACCTGGTAGCCTGCTGCCACAAGTGCAACAATCTGAAGGGCGACCGGCTGCCGGAAGAGGCGGGGTTGGAACTTCTGCGACCGCCGCGGCCGTTTACGCTGCACACCAGCCGTCAGATCATGCGCATGATGGGCCGCTCGGACGAACGGTGGCGTAAGTACTTGTTCTGCTGAGAGACCTGAACTCTTTCCTCCTTTTGACTTGGCGCGAGAGGCTTGTGACCTTTTTTTGGCGGCCCAATGGAAACCCTTGCAATTGGGGCAGGGAAGTGAGTCATTTGGCGGAAGCGCGAGCACAAGCTGATTCGAGTGTGTCGTCGAGCTTGCCCGGATCTCGACGTTCAATACTCTGGACCGACGGCCTGCTGCTGGCTTTTCTGGCGGCCTTTGCCGCCATTCCTTACCTCAATACTCTCCGGAACCTTTTCGTTTACGACGACTTCAAACAAGTTGTGAATAACCCCTACCTTCAGAATTTTCATCACTTGAAGGAGATTTTCACCACCCCTGTCTGGTCTTTCCTTGGCGGAGACTACTCCCGTAACTACTACCGTCCCTTGATGTCATTCGGGTATTTGCTCTGTCACCAGTTTTTCGGACCCAGGCCGTTGGCCTTTCACCTGGTGAACCTCGCACTGAACTTGCTCGTGGTGCTTCTGCTGTTTCTCGTTACCTGGCGCATGTTTAGCGACCGCCTGTTGGCGTTTGTGGCCGCGGGCTTGTTCGCAGTACATCCTATCCACTCTGAGTCGGTCGCCTGGATCGCAGCCATCACGGACATCGAGTTGGCCCTCTTCTATCTGCTGACGTTCTGGTTCTTCTTGGGGCTTTCTAAAGTTAGCGGGCGAAGATTGATGCTCGGTGAATTGTCTATGGCCGTGAGCTTCGCCCTGGCATTGCTCGCAAAGGAACCGGCGGTCACCTTGGTGGTGCTGGCCACGCTTTACGAGCACTCCTGTCGGGAGGATCGCAAGGAGACGAGCGTTGGAATCAAACTTTCGCGCTACGGCCCTCTTTGGCTCCTGCTCCTTGTATACCTGATTGTGCGAACCCACTTTGTGGGAGGGTTGGTAAGCAGATCCCAATTTCCCGGTATGGGGCTGGACGCGGTAATCTTCTCCGCCCTCGCGCTGGCCGGCCAATATGTTTGGAAACTGTTCTGGCCTGCTAAACTTTGCGCTTTTTATGTCTTCCACTCGAGCACGAGTCCTTCCGACCCGCGGGTAGTCGGGGGTGCTGTGGCGTTGATGGTGTTGGCATTCCTTTTTGTCTTCTTCTGGAATCGCGTGCGGTTGGTCTCATTTGGACTGCTCTTTTTCTTCCTCAACCTCGCCCCCGTCTTGAACGCGCCTTGGATGGCTGCCAATGTATTCACTGAGCGCTACCTGTATTTGCCTTCTGTAGGATTCTGCTGGGTTCTGGGCTGGGCGGGGACGACTTTGTGGAGAGCTACGACAAGACATAGCGCCTGGTGGCGCGGCATCGTGGTTGTTGCCGTACTTGCAATCGCGGCCTTATGCACTCTCAGAATTATCCGGCGAAACCGGGATTGGCACGACAACGAGACGTTCTACAAGGCTACACTTGCCCTACAACCTGACGCCTACATATTTCATATCAACCTCGCCGCCATCTATCTCGACCGAGACGATTTCAAGAATGCTGAGCAGGAATTACGCGAGGCGGATAAGGTAGCACCGGATTATCCCTTGCTTCTGGATAACTTTGGATTACTAAATCTGAAACTAAAACGTTATGACGAGGCGCTGGGCTACTTAATCCGCTCCATCATGAAGAACCCGAACGAGCCTCAGCCTCACCTGTACCTGGCACTAGTGTACGAACAGACCGGACAAGCCGACTACGCAGAAAAGGAATACCGGACGGCGATCAAGCTTTCCCCTCTCAGCCATCCTGCCCATGCGGGATTTGGCGAATTCTATTTCGACCAGGGGAGGCTCCTGGAGGCCGAGACACAATTCCAAGAATCCCTCCGGGTGGTCAAGACGCTGCGTGGTTATTGGGGGCTGGGGTTGGTGTACTGGCGTGAAGGCAGGTATGCGGAAGCTGAGCATGCCTTCCAGGAAGCTGAGGCATTAGTGCCCTCTTCCGGTCGCGCCCATATCATGCTGGGGTTGCTTTACACAGATACAAAAAGGAATCGCGAAGCGCTCCGGGAATTGCAGACCGGATTGAAGAGCGAGCCCACAAATCCTCAAGCCCTCGAGGCGCTGAGGAAACTCCAGAGTCAGGACTCTTCGGGTGGTGGTTCAAACGCCAGTCCCGTGCGGTGATCAGCTCCAAAGCCGGTCCCAGGAACGTTCGTTGTCCCACTCGGTAGTGGGCTCGAAATAGCCCGTGCCCGGTTTCAGATGCTGCCTGATGACGTCTTCGTTGAGCGTCACGCCCAGGCCGGGCTTGTCCGGAACGGTGATATAGCCTTTGTTAATGATGGGTTTCTCAACGCCTTCCACGAAGTCCTGCCACCACGGCACATCCAGGGAGTGATTTTCGAGTGCCAGGAAATTCTCCGTGGCTGCGGCGCAGTGAACGCTCGCCATGCAGCCCACCGGCAGGCCTGCATAGTGCATCGCCATCGGGACACCGTATTCCATGGCCGCGTCGCCGATCTTGTGCGTCTCGAGGATTCCGCCCGACGTGGCGAGATCGGGATGAATCTTGCTCACGGCGTGCCTCTCGCACAGCTTGATGAAATCCTCCTTCAGGTAGATATCTTCCCCGGTGAGCGTGGGTGTGGGGCTTGCCTCCGTGATGCGTTGCCAGAGGTCAGTGTATTGCCAGGGAATCAAGTCCTCCATCCAGGAAAGGTTGTATTTCTCATAAGCCTTTCCCAGCCGGATGCAAGATTTCACGCCGATGTGGCCGAGGTGGTCCATGGAAAGCGGGATTTCCATTCCAACGGCTTCGCGGATCGCAGCCACATACTCGCAGAGCATTTCGATTCCCTTATCTGTCACCTCGGTTGCCACAAACGGGTGAGGGAGGAATGTTTCCTCCCAGGCGCTCAATCCCGAAGGCCGAGTCACGGTGCCGGGGGTGTTTTGGATCATGTCGATTCCCAGATCCATCTTCAGCCACGTCAAGCCCATTTCCTCCTTGCGAATTTTCATGTTCTGAGCGTAAACCTTGGGGTCCTTTGACTCGGTGGTGTCGGCATAAATCCGGACCTTGTCGCGGAATTTGCCGCCCAGCATCTGGCAGATCGGCACCCCATACACCTTTCCCGCGATATCCCAGAGTGCCATTTCGATGGAGACAACGCCGCCTGCCTGCCGCGCCGGACCGCCGAATTGCTTGATCTTCCGGAATAGGTGGTCGATGCGCAGTGGATTCTCGCCTAGAATGCGGCTCTTCAACATGAGCGCGTAGGTTGGGCTTGCGCCGTCCCGAACCTCGCCAAGTCCATAAATCCCCTGGTTTGTATCGATGCGAACGATCGTGCAAGGGCCTGGCCCGGGTTTGACTACGGTCGCCACGCGCAGGTCTGTGATCTTCAGGCTCGAGGGACTCGAGTTGGTATTCACATTGCGGAACTGCGGCTCTGAGTCGGCCGCGGCGTCCGTTCCCACAAATGCTCCGCCCAGCATCGCGGCCGACGTCTTCAACACCCCCCGTCGGTCTATCGTCAGGTCATTTTGCTTAGACATCGTTTCATCTCCTCTTCGTTGGTTACTCTTAGTGCTCCTTCATCCGTTGTTTGGAGCCCTTCGAGGCGGCCCATTGGTTGAATTCCTCGATCATCTGGTGGGTCCATCGGCCGTCAATTTCCCCTGGCGCGTACTTCTGCTGCCGCAGCATCATGTGGCCCCACTCGTCGACCAGGTGGGTAAGCTCAGCTTTGTCGGCCACCTCTTCGCACATCTGCGGAGGGATGAAGGTGATCCCTTCGGGATCCGTCACGGCCACGTCGCCCGGCATCACCGTAGCCTGTCCGATCCGGATGGGGACGTTGATACCCATCAGCATCACGTTCCTCAGCGCGGAGGGATCCACTCCGCGGGCGTAGACTTGAAAGCCCTCAATCTCCTTTATTCCCGACTCGTCGCGAACCGAGCCGTCCACAATCAACCCGGTGTGGCTCTTGGACATCATCGACGTTCCAAGGTTATCACCGATGAACGTGCCATCTTTGATCTTTCCGAACAAATCCACCACCAGGATGTCATCGGGTTTGAGGGTGTCGATCACCCAGGAATTCTGCGCCCCAACGCGGCCCTCTGCCTTGCCGTGCTCGTTGAGTACGGCGTTGACGTCCGGCCTCACCGGCATGAATACGGCAGTGACCACTCTTCCCGCCAGACGCGGCCCCGCGTTAATCACTTTCCACCCCCCCTCGAACTGATACGGGTATCCCGCGCCTATGAGCACGCCCCACGCTTCTTCTGCGTCCACCGTCTTCATCCGGTTGAGCAATTCATCCGGAACCTTAGGCCGCCCGTCCGGAAAGCGGTCGCCTTTCCATTCCCGGGTCAGCTCGAGGCGCTGCTCCTTGGAAAACATTCCAAGCTGCGCCCATCCGCATACACTGAATCCCAGCATGACAACGATCAACACAAGCAAAGAGAAATTCTTTTTCATGGTTCCGTCTCCTTAATCGAATCAGCAGAGTATAACAGGGAATCCAGCCCTGCGGAGTGCTGCCGTTGTAGGGGCGACCCTTGTGGTCGCCCCGGTCGAGGATTTCCCGCCTAGCGCCGCCTGCCCCGGTGTGCCGTGAGTCCCGGCGGCAGTTTTGGGCGGGAACATTATGGTCGGTTAGGGGGTTCATGATAGACTTGACGTGATCGAACCTACGAAATGCTGTACTAAGGTGGTCGAGTGAACCGCGCCGCAGATTGGTTAAAGCAGGCCGAACGAGACTTGGGATTCGCGGAAACCGCGATTGCCACGAAGTATTACGAGTGGGCCGCCTTTTGCGCACAACAAAGTGCTGAGAAAGCGGTTAAGGCCCTGATTCAGTCTTTACATGGCTCGGTTCGCGGGCATTCGATCACCGAGATGCTGCGACAACTGCCAGCTTCGGTGGAAGTTCCGAAGGCGGTGCTTGGCGGGGCTCGGGAACTCGACAGGGTCTACGTGACATCGCGTTACCCCAACGGATTTACTTCCGGAACGCCGGGCGACTACTTTGACGAGGAGGCTGGCCGAGAGCTGGTGGAATATGCCCGAACAATTCTCCAGTTTTGCCGAAGTAAGATTCCTTGACTACGACCAGATTATCTGCGACCTGCGCCAGGCCGTGAACGAGGCGAAGGCCGCGCACCCGGAGATTGTCAAGGTCTTGCTCTTTGGCTCGCTGGTGCAGGGCAATTGGACGGCCGATAGCGACGCGGACTTGATTGTGGTGGTGCGCAGGGAATTCCCGGATTTCCTCGGCAGCCGCACCCCTTACCAGATCTTCAGCCAATCGATTCCCACTGACTCGCTGGTGTATTCTGAACGCGAGTTTGAGCAAATGTCCCGCGACCAGGAAAGCCTTCTTGCCCAAAACCTCCCCACCGCGCTCCAACTTTAGTCTTCGAAGTCAATCATCAAGCCTTCCGCGATCTCGCGGGAATCGGCGCTGGGCCGGGAATTCAGGTCGATATAGAGAGAGTTGGTCTCGGGATAATAATGCAGTTTCACCTTTCCTCCTTCCAAGATTATCACCGATTGAAAGGAAACCTTACTTCTCGCCAGGATACACCTTCTGCAACAACTCCAGTCCAGCCAAAATCCCCGCCACCGCGAAATGGCGGAGAAAGCGCTTGCTGATTTAGAGACGGTTTTGTCAACCCGGTTTGGCCTCTTTTGATCATCTGATTTGGCCCCACCTAAGTTCGTGTTTTTTGTTGTGTCCTTGGCGTTGCTCTTTGCTTCGGCGTTTTGTCTTACTTCCGCCGAGGGCAGGCTCGGAATACCCGGTTGAAGCAGACTTTATGTCTCTTGACAGCAGGAGGTTGATAGGCTAGAATTGTAAGTGGGGTTGCGGAAGAAACAGGGTTCAGGATTCAGGATTCAGGATTCGGGATTCAGGAGTCAGGATTTCGCAGATGGAAAAGCAGGGACAGGTGATAAGCGCAATGGTGAATGGTGAATTGTGAATTGCTTTCTTCCCCTTTCGCCACCCTGGGCTGCCTTCTGCTTACTGCCGGCTGCCTACAGCATTTGAGGCAGGCGGGATGGAGAGGGCTCTTCGCACGCGTGGCAGCAACGGACAAGATGTCACCGCCGACAGGAAAAGAAAGAACTAGTAAGTTTAAAAAGTGAAGGACCGACGCGGGAATGTATATGAGAACAAAGGACCGGCCCTCAGCGGCCCACGACAAAGCGGGAATGTTAATGATAACAAAGGAGATACTCCTAAAAAGCTGGGATGTTGTTGAAAAGAATAGAGGTTAGGTGGTAGGTAGCAGGCAGCAGGTAGGGCCGATCACGGACGACCTGATAATGGCCGATGATGTGCTCGACGTTAGAAGTTGAGTGTCAAAAGGCACGGGGCCGGGCCTCCATGAGAAGGAAGAAAGCAATTCAGATTTCACAATTGTTGGGATCCCCAGCCTCGTTTATTTCTACTGACCCGCCGCGGCGGGCCACGGCCAAATGGGAATACGACACGTTGTACCAAGTACAATATGTCCCTAGCTTTGAATCATCGAAACTGTTAATATTGCCCTTGGCCTGCAGTACGTTCCCTCGCACAGGAAGCAGGTATCGTTGAAGCTGGAGAATGTCGTCTCTGAAACTGCAAGCGTAGTTCCCCTGGTTGAGTCCTTAGCCCACACCCGGATTCGGGACTGTTATCAATGCGGGAAATGCACTGCGGGATGCCCGATGGCCGCTGGGATGGACATCCCCCCCACTCGCCTCATTCGCCTGCTGCAACTCGGCCATGCCGAGAGGGCGCTGCAAGCGCAAGCCATTTGGCAATGCGTCTCCTGCCAGACCTGCGCCACACGTTGTCCGAAGTCCGTGGATTGCGCGGGAGTGATGGATGCGCTGCGGCAACTGTCGGCGGAGCGCGGGGTCACCACACCCAAGCAGCAGCGCACCGTGCTTTTCCAGAAGGCCTTCCTCAGAAACATCCGCCGCAACGGCCGCCTGAACGAACTAGAACTGATCGGCGAGTTCAAATTTTCAACCTTCCTACACGGTCGCAGCCTTTCCTTTCTCTTCAAGGACGCGATGCTGGCCCCCCAACTGATGAAGCGCAAGAAGTTCCATCTGGTGGGGGAGAAAGCTCATGACCGGGCCGTGGTAGCCCGCATCTTCGCGCGCTGCACGGACAACTCACTGTTATGAATCTGGCCTACTATCCCGGCTGCGCCTTGCACGGTTCATCGAACGATTATGAGCAATCGCTTCGGGCTTGCCTGGAGACTCTGGACGTCCACCTGAAAGAAATCGACGATTGGATTTGCTGCGGCGCCACCGCCGCGCACTCGCTGAACCAGAAACTCTCCATCGCCTTGCCCGCGCGCAACCTGGCCCTAGCGGAGGACAAAGGTTTCCGGGAGATGCTGGCGCCCTGCCCGATGTGCTCGATGCAACTGCTCAAGGCACGCAAAGCTCTGGCGGAGGACGAGGCGCTTCGCCGCAGCGTGTCCGAGATCGTGGAATTGGAAGTCCGCGGCGACACGCTGGTGCTGAACTTGATCCAACTTTTCGAGACGATTGGTTTGGACCGGCTCAAGGCCGCGGTGAAGGCCCCACTCGGCTCGATTTGCGCCGCCTGCTATTACGGCTGCC
>Ga0208457_1002044_pt1 | contig 12270 bp, 6 predicted proteins | sample June2015DPH_10_1_FD_185513 | JGI IMG/M metagenome (GOLD analysis project Ga0208457, IMG submission 185513) | Peatland microbial communities from SPRUCE experiment site at the Marcell Experimental Forest, Minnesota, USA - June2015DPH_10_150... | ecosystem: Environmental > Terrestrial > Soil >... | reverse complement strand
CCAGTCGGCAACCATACCGTCGCCAGTCCTGCCGCGGGCGCCCCTTCATAGCCCACTTGCCCCGCGATCAGCAGCCGGTCCATCCCCCACAACTCCTGATCGTAGGCGAAGGCCGTGCCGGCGTCTCCGGAGATGTTCGAAACCGAACCGGATCGCCGGGTGCCTGTTGTCAGCTCCAGGCGCGCATGCGGATTCGCGCTCGCACGCTCCTTCGGTCCGCGGTGGCTCTGGCCGCTCTCCGTCCATTGCAGCACCGGGCGCATCGCCGCGGCCGAGCGTAATACCCATTTCCAGTCTTCGCCATCTGTCGAAGGAGTGGGCTGCTGGCGCAACCGGTCGAGCGAGGTGAACAACGATTCGAGTTCCACACGCACGAGCGTCGTCAGATTGGCGCTCACTTGCACGTGCCGCTCAAAGCCCGGAAGGAAACCAGCCAAGGTGACCCGCACGGTGTAGAGACCGGGCAGCAAAGGACTGCTGGCGAACACGCCGCTCGTGTTGGTCAGCATCTCCACCGCATTCGAATTCACCGTATTCTCGGGGAGGAGTCGCACACTCGCGCCCATCTGCGGAATCCCCGTGAGATCCAGCACAACCCCGGTCAGCTTCCCCAGGGACGCCTTTGTCTGCGAGCGAGGCCGCGGAACTCCCCATGCGCCCGTCCAGAACAGCAAGATCGCCGCTCCCAGGACCAGTGAGCCTGAGAACACTCTCCGGAGCTGCCTTCTCTTCACTGCTCCTACCTCCCGGTCGCCGAATTCACCGCCGCCTTTACCTCCGGCGCAGCCTTGACCGTGAATTCCGAACTCCGCGATATGGTCTGGTTTGTGACTTGGTCCGTGGCCTTGATCTCGATGCTGTACTTTCCCGGGCTCAGCGTGTCCAACGGGAGCAACCGCTCAATCGTAATCTGGTCGCCCGTCTGCTTCAAGTCCGTCGTGGTCTCTTTGAGGTTGAACATTGAATCGTTCCCCCTCTTGACGACGTATTCGACCACGGCGTTCGACTTGTGCAGTTTCTCGTCGATCTTCAGGTTGTAAATCTGCAGGTAGATTCCCATCTTGTCGCTGGTCGTGAATTCTTGATTCAACCGCGGGCGCACCTTCATCGCCCCCAGAACAAATTGCCCGCTTCCCCCGACCTGCGTTGCGGGCAACCGCTCGATCTGGTCCGCCAAGATGAGAGTGCTTGCCTGAATCGTATCTTCGTCGAACTTAGGCACCGCGAGGCGCGTGTTCACCACTCCCACGTTCCCGCTCTGCACATCTTTCAGAACGAGATCCAGCCGGTATAGCCCCGGACGCAGCGGAACGGTCTTCTGATAAATGGACGCTTGTTTCATCTCTCGCTGGAACAGCGAAGCCGGGAAGTCACGCTTCACTACGTCTTCCACGGTCTGCACCACGCGTCCGGTCATGGTGCTCACCCGTGCAAAAACGTTAACCGAGCCGGAATACACGCCCTCTTTGTTCTGATAGGAAATCTCGCTGTTCGGAATTTGCACCGTCACCGGAACGAGGATCGTATCGTTCGTCACTTTCAAGAAATCCGTCCGGTAGGTGAATTTCAGTTGGTCCCGCACGATCCGCGACGTCACCAACGCCTCCAAATCCTTGTATTTGACCGGCGGCGGCGCTTGAACCTTGTAGAACTGCTCGAGCTGCTCGAACTCCTTGGCCTGGTACGAATCGGCCCCGCCCGAGGGTGTGGGCAGCGTGTTGATACCGGCTCGGTTATAGCGATCCGCTTTACTCGCCATCCCCAACGCTTCGAGAGTCCCCAAACCGGCGTTCGGAACGTGCGCCAAAGCATCCTTCTCCCCGGGATCCATGGTCAGGTGATACTCGCCCGATTGAGTCGGATCCACGAATTCCAGCTCAACATTTTCGCCAATATCCTCCATGTGTCTATAGCGCCACACTTCCCACGGATAGGTTTCTGTCGAGCCGCCACCTTGGTTTTCCGGACGATCCCAGTTTCCTCCCGTAGGATGCGACTCGATTTCGTCCGGCTTGCCCCACATGATGTAGATTCTGCCCCGATCCGTTCTCCACCCTGGCGCCCCCGAAGCAAAGTGCTCGTTGGCGTAGGCAATCCGCCGGTAGTGTTCTTCCTTGAACGAATTCGTCTGTTCATCCGGATTCGGGTTACGCCGCAGCCAGAATTGCTCGATAAACTGTTCGCGCTCTTCGTTCGTAGAGAGCTGAAGAAACGCTTTCCGCTCGTCGGGCGTAATGATGTAAAGGACATCCTCACTAAGCCATGTCTTATATGCCTCGCCAAGCTCGGCGAATGCCTTCTTGGAACGCTTCTTCTGTTCCTTTTGGGAAAGTTGGGGCTGCGCAGGGGCTGTACTCCCCTCCTGCTGCGCAAATACCGGCGAATTGAGGACAATGGCTGAGAAAAGAAGAACGACACCAAGACGGGCCCATTCTCGCATGGAGACACCTCTACGTCTGGAACGCCCGGATTCTATCCCCCGGGGGATGACGCGTCAACCGCTGAATGTCCTTACACACCTAAAACTTGCCCTTCTGGACAGTATTAGAAGTCGTTCTGGGCCAACGGGTTGCCCATTCATCTCCCCGGCGGTAACCATCTGGGATGCCTGCCCTGACGGACAGGAAAAATGGCGCGAGAGAATCGCGCCGGCGAGCCCACGGCCTACTGCACGCGGTGCGTCATGTTGTCGCAGCCGATCAGGGAATCGAAGATGGCCAACACATGGCGGCGGTATTCGATCATGCGCACGAACACGTCCCTGAGCCCCGGCTCGCGTTCTGCCTCGCGGTGCCACTTGGCCAACACGTTCGGCGGCACTTCGATGTCCCGCCGCAGTTCCTCAGCAGGATGCCCGCGCAGGAACAATCCGTAGAAGATCGCGGCTTCGCGCTTCGGAAAGTCGAAGTCGCGCTCGGCCTCGGGAACCACGACTTGTGCCGCTGTGGCCATGGGTAAAAAGGCAGTTTACAGAAACGACTCACGGCGTCAAGTGGTACCCTCGTACCGCCGACTCCACCTGGATACTGGCAAGCCCGCGTTGTTTGATAGAATTGAAGCCCTGTGCAAACCACTCTCCGACAGAATGGTGAACTCATGAACTCGTCCCATCTTCGTCCGAACTTGTTTTTCGCTGCGGGTCTCGCATGCGCCTTAACGCTTCTGCTGGCATCTCTCTGTGCCGCCCAAGAGTCCGGCTCCTCGAAGGAGCCGAATCTCCCCAGCCAGATCCCGAGCCTCGACCTCACCGCGCTGGATCGCACTGCGGACCCGTGCGTTGATTTCTACCAATTCTCGTGTGGTGGCTGGATGAAGAACAACCCGATCCCTCCGGACCAGGCGACCTGGGGCCGCTTCAATGAATTGGCGGAACGCAACCGCGCCATTCTGCACGGCATCCTGGAGAAAGCCGCCGAGGCCACAAATCGCACGCCCAACGAACAGAAGACCGGCGACTACTACGCCTCGTGCATGGACGAGCAGGCCATCAATCGAAAGGGCGTGGCGGTATTGCAGCCCGAGTTTGAGCGCATCGCTTCTCTCGATAGCAAGGCTGCTCTTCCCGGACTGACCGCCCATCTCCATCAAGAAGGAATCAGCGCCTTCTTTGAGTTCGGTTCGGAACCTGATTTCAAAAACGCCAAGGAAGTCATCGCGGACGCGGACCAAGCCGGCCTTTCTCTCCCCGACCGCGACTACTACCTGAAGGATGATCCTAGCTCGGTCGCGCTGCGCAAGGCCTACGTCGAGCATGTCGCCAACATGTTCAAGCTCCTCGGCGATGCCTCGGAGAAAGCCGCCGCTGAAGCCAATGCGGTCTTGGCCATCGAGACGGCTCTGGCCAAGGGATCGATGGATCGCGTCTCCCGCCGCGACCCCGCGAAGGTCTATCATAAAATGTCGGCCACGGAATGGCAGGCCCTCGCGCCTTCCTTCTCCCTGCCTCGTTATCTTGCCGACATGGGCGTGCCGCAGGTCGCCAGTCTGAATGTTGACGTCCCCGATTTCTTCAAGGTGCTCGACGCCGAACTTCAGGGCGCCAGCTTGAACGACCTCAAGACCTATCTGCGTTGGCACGTCGTGCATTCCCAGGCGCAGTTCCTGCCTGTCCCCTTCGTCAATGAGAACTTCAACTTCTTTGGCAAGACGCTCACCGGCGCGAAGGAATTGCGTCCGCGCTGGAAGCGCTGCGTCGCGGCCGTTGATGGCGATCTGGGCGAAGCCCTCGGTCAGGTTTACGTCGAGAAGTATTTCCCTCCGGAAGCCAAGGCCAGAACCCTGAAAATGGTCCAGGCGCTCGAAGCGGCCCTGCGCCAAGACATCACCGGCCTCCCCTGGATGACCGAGGCCACCAAGAAGCAAGCGCTCATCAAGCTGGACGCCATCCAGAACAAGATCGGCTATCCCGATCGCTGGCGGGATTACAGTACGCTCGAAGTTGTTCGCGGCGACGCCCTCGGCAATTCTCTTCGCGCCAATGCATTCGAGGTCCGCCGCCAGCTCAACAAGATCGGCAAGCCGGTTGATAAACAGGAATGGGGAATGACTCCGCCCACCGTGAACGCCTACTACAACCCCCTTGAAAACAACATCAACTTCCCCGCCGGGATCCTCCAGCCGCCTTTCTATGATTTCAAGGCGGACGACGCGTTGAACTTCGGCGGCATCGGCGCCGTCATCGGCCACGAGATGACCCACGGCTTCGACGATCAGGGCCGCCAGTTCGGCGCCGATGGCAATATGAACGACTGGTGGACCGCCGAAGACGCCAAGGCCTTCGAGCAACGCGCCCAATGCCTCGTGGACGAGTACGGCGGTTTCACCGCCGTCGCGGACGTGAAGTTGAATGGCAAGCTCACGCTCGGCGAGAATACCGCCGACAACGGGGGTGTGCGTATCGCGTACATGGCTTTGCTGGCGACGCTCGCGAATGAAACCAACCCGCCGCAGAAGATTGATGGCTTCACGCCGGAACAGCGCTTCTTCCTCAGTGTTGGACAAGTCGACTGCACGAATCTGACGGACCAGGTCGCTCGCTTGCGCGCCATGACCGACCCGCATTCACCCGGCAAATACCGCGTCAACGGCGTCGTCCGCAACATGCCCGAGTTCCAGAAGGCTTGGAGCTGCAAGGTCGGCCAGCCCATGACCCCCGAGCCGGCGAAGGCTTGTAGGGTGTGGTAGTACTAGATTTTACGATCTTAAACAAATTGTTGGGTGCACTGGCAACTCTTAGACTTTGCCTTGGGTTTTCTCCGTCATCCCGCCTGTCCTGAGCGTAGTCGAAGGGAGCGAGCGTAGCGACGAGGGATCTCTCTTCGTTCGTCCGCTCGCCTTGGGTCATGTAGAGGCCGCCTTTAGGCGGGCATCTTGCCTCTCTCCGTCATCCGTCTGCCCTGTAGCCCAGGTCTTTAGACCTGGGGCTTCTAGGGACCAAGGATCTCTTTTCGTTCGTCCGCCCGCCTTCGCTTATGTAGAGGCCGCCTTTAGGCGGGCATCTTGCCTCTTTCCGTCATCCGTCTGCCCTGTAGCTCAGGTCTTTCGCGGTTTGTGCGTCCCGACTGCTTTCGTCGGGAAGACCTGAGGCTGTGCCCTCCTCGCATTCCGCCGCCCCTCTTCGTCTTTCTCCGTCATTTGTCTGCCCTGTAGCTCAGGTCTTTAGACCTGGAGCTTCTAGGGACTAAGGATCTCTTTTCGTTCGTCCGCCCGCCTTCGCTTATGTAGAGGCCGCCTTTAGGCGGGCATCTTGCCTGTCTCTGTCATCCCGCAGCCATGTAGCCGCGGTCTTCAGACCGCGGGCTTTGTTTCTGGCCGCTGCCTTCCGCGCTTGACGTTTACCCCAACTTTTGGACCTTTCAACGTAGTCCTGCCCCGTCTCAAAAGCCAAATCTGTTTTCTGGGGGTTTCTGCTGCCGATTGTTTTCCATTAGCCACCAGCCACTCGCTTGTCCCGAGCGCCGCCGAGGGGCCACTAGCCACTTTCTTCCAACGTTCTCTCCCCGCCTCTCTTCCCCCCAACCTTTCAACGTTCCAACCTTCTAACTTTCCGACGTTCTGTACTGCTCCCGGCATCGCCTGCCGCCAAAGCCCCCCGGACCTTCACGACACGCCGACGCAACGCCTTTCTTCTCTAGGGGGTCGGAGCTTCAGCTCCGACATAAGAGCTCGCCAACCTAAGTTCCTCCACCTTGCCGCGCGCAGCGCCATCTTCTGCGTCGATGCGCTGACTCACCCGCACCGACCTCTTCTCGATCGCAGATCCCGACCCCGTCGGCACCGCAGATCCCGGCCCGGCCGGGAAACCAGAAGCCGCTCGGGCTAAGGGCGACTCCTAGCGGAGCCGCCCGCTGTCCGCTCTTCGCCTGTTAAGTACACATTCCACATTCAAGTTAGCGGCCGTAGAGCTCCACCGGCGGCCAGTTACATCCCGCTGATCATGGAGGATAGATAAGAGATCCGCCCTGACGTTTCATCCAGCGGTCGAAACATTCATCGAATTGGGCTCTTCCAATCGCATTGATGCCAAAGACATTAGAACTCAACTGACGTAGGCTATTGAGAAGAACCATGGCTCCCGGTCTACGTGCAAAAATGTCGAGGAATGCCTGGGTGACTGAACATCTCGTCTCGGGAACCACCGGCTCCCTATAGAGCCTTATCGTAAACTCAAGATAAATTCTGAACAGGCGCTGCAGGTCTGCGGCCGGGTCGGAAAATATCTTCACGATCTGCGCCGCTGGACGTCTCGCAGGCGACCATGAAGCCAATCTCATCGCGGCAAGTACAGAGGAGCTGTCGAACAGTGTTGTCGCAAATTCCATTCCGACGAGGTTCGCTGCCGCTTCACTATACTCCTCGGGCGTCAGCAATCCCGCATCCGTCAGAGCTCCCAAAACCAGCTGCGTCCAAGCTCGGCGAGATCCGAACTCCTGCGCTGAGAACTGAGCTTGGACCAGATCATCCGTCCAGAGGACATAGTTCGGATCAGAAGCCAGTATCATGCACTCGGCGCCATAAGGACCAAAGAACTTTTCGATTATCTCCCGTTTGTCCGGTTGAACTGCTGCCAACCCTGGTCCGCTCCGCAATTCTGTTGCTTGCTCAATAAAGCGAACAAACTCCTTGTCTTTCAGGTTCTGCTGCTCCTTCTGCTCGGTCGTTTCTTCATAGAACATATGTTTTCCGTCTTTGTACACCAGTGTGCCCCCCGGAGCAGAGGAGATTCGGGCCTTCAAAAGCATCTCCTCCAGGGTGACCCAAGTGCGCTCCGAAATGATGAAATGGAACTTCGTTGACGACAGAATCTTCTCCAAACCGAGAAGGCGTAGAGTCGCCAGCGCAGTAATGTCAACTATTACTGCTTTCGCTGTTTCAAGAGCCCGAAGTGCTTGCCCACGCTCTTCGGAGCTTCCAAGGCAGCACTTAATCTGTTGTCCCTCTTCGTAGGCGAGGCCCATTAGCGCTAGATATGCATTCTGACCAAAGCTAGCCCCGAACCAATGTAGCGAGGCTGGGTGGTTGTTGTAGTCCTCGCGAGCCCTAGCTACCGCGGCCGCACGCCTCTCCGCTGATGCGAGGATGACTTCAATGCCTTTTCGCGGGTCTTCGCCTTCAGTTTGCTCTACTCGGATAGACTCGACAGAGCTGGCTGGTCCAAACCGTACCTGCATCTCTCCCATCGAGTCTTGATACCGCCTGACGTATTTCGGCAAAATCTGCATAATCCTGGCACTGCGGTCTTGCATGCTCCCTTTAGCAATTACGGCTGTGTCGCCCACTTTCTTCCCGATCAGTTCAACAGCAAGAGATGATCTCAACGAGATCTCCTCGAAGTCGCCGCTGGGCTTATCCGTGTCCTCCAGTACCACCCACGTGGTGTTCCCCTGCAGGACTTCCTGGTAGCACACCGCAGCGTCGGGCCCCACGACCTCGAGCACAGCTGGAATGTCTGGTGCAGATGAGCCTGGCATCATGCTGAGGATGAGCGCCTCGTGAGCCTCTATTTCGTTAAAGTGCGCGCGCAAGAACCGATAGGCATAGTCGACTGCCGCGTCGGGATGTCCTCCGTACTTCATCACCTGCACAGCTGGCACGGCGTACTCGATCGGAAGCTCATCCACTGAAGGAAGATCTTCCGGTTCGCCCTGCACCAGCTCCGCCCTATTAAGGCGCAGCCCGATCAACGAAAGCCGCAGCTTAGCCAACTTGTTGTCTCGGTTTTGTGCAATGAAGTCTTGCAGGCGTTGGATAGCACAATCGATTTTGTACTTCTCCAGATAAGGAACCTCGAACTCAAGGAGACGCCAGGTGTTCACCCCCCTTGCATGCAGCCGATGGCAGGTTTCCATCACGAGGTCGTCTCTGTGTAGTCTTGCAACGCAGTCGAGCAAATGACCGGAATCAAAAGCGGGAGCTTCTCGGTCGAACAAATCCTGCCAAATAGGTAGGGCTTCGGCCGGCCTCCCTATGAGCATCAGCAGGCGCGCCAAATACTCTTTTATGTCCGTATTTGCGTTTGTTGCAAGCAGAGACTGAGCTTCTAAGGCATGCCGCTCGGCCTCTTGCACGTGGCCTTGGTAATGGGCGAGGTATCCTCGGACTGTATTCAGAACAACAGCATCGAGAAAGGCCGAGACTTTGCTGAGATATGTCTCAGCACCTTTCCAGTCTTTCTTCTTGGCGAAACACTGGATGGCCTGGCTGACGGTTGCAGGCCGAAGTTCAGAAGGGATGTCCGGAAGAGAGATCTGAAGAAGAACGTTGATCGCATCATCTAGATCACCTTCTCGCCCTCGATTTTGGAGTGCCCGTGCGTACCCGAACGCGATGTCGGGACGTGGACTGAGCCGGTACGCCTTTTTGAACATGCCTAAGCCATCCTCCGTTCGACCGCAGGCCAAGCGGACTTGAGCAATGGCAAGCATCACCCCCAAATCTTCTGAATTCAGTCTTTCTGCATTCTCCGCGTCCGAAACCGCATCATCTTTCTTGTTCAGGAGCAGTCGAATGTCCACACGGACGACAAGTGCAACTGTCTGTGTTTGCTCATCCTTTTCTTTGCGGGCCAAATCTACCGCCGTCGAGCAAGCCTCCTCAGCTTCCAGCAAGGTCGGTTCCTGCGAGACACTCTTGGCGCCGAACCCCAACTGAACATGAAGCGCCTTGCCGACACTGATCTGTGCCAGAACCAGTTGTGGTTGAGACCACTTCGGAGCAGACTTGCTGGCAGACGTCGCGTATTTGAATGCGTCGTCAAAAGCGAACTCGGCTAGTGCCTTGCGCGCCAACGCAATGCACACTTCCGGGTCACTCCGAAGAACGGAGTTAATTTCAGATTCCGCCGCATTGAAGGATTTGTTTTTGGGAGCCGAATTCAACCATAACGCGGCGAGACGCGATGATCCGGGATATTCCTTGCGAAGGAGCTCGGCCTTTACGTGACAAGAACTCAAATCACCTACCAAGAAGTATGCGAAGACCTCATTTATTTTCCCTTGCTCATCTTCCGGTTGCAATTGAGCTGCTTTAAGGAAGAATTGTGCGGCCGCCTCTGGCTTGCCAAGCCCAAGCGCAGCGGCCCCATGGTTCGATAGCACGCGAAACCTCTGACGCGGACTAAGTTTCTCCCCTTGATTACGTTGAATACGATTCAAGAGAAAGGTAGCGAGCTGGAATTCTCGTTTTATGATGTAATCTCGTGCCTCATTTATTTGGGAATCGACCGCATCACCCTCACTTCCTGACGTCAGCGATTGCACTCCATCTTTGATCGCGAGAAGTTGCACCTCCATTCTCGTCGCTCGTTCAGGTGCGATCCCGCCGTAAAATTGTTCTTGCACCTTGGAATACTGCTGCAATAAAGAGCAGACACGTTCCCAGGTCAGCAATTCAACTTCAAAAAGACCAGCTGCTTTGTGGGACTGGTTGATTTCCCGCACCTTCATCTGAGCCAGAGTAGAGACTTTCGCTGTCGTCAAAATGGCGTACTTTCCAAGAGGCAGGGTGAATTGCTTTGCCTTATCAACCTCACCTTGAATCTCACTCGGAGGGAGACTCTTGTGCTCCTCTTTGAGTTTGCACTGAGCTGCATAGATCGGCGTCTCGCCACCCACGTCCAAAATGTCTATCCCGTACTGACGTTCTCCCCGCTTGCCAAAGATCTCTAGTCCAGGACGAGACCAATAACGGCGCAGCACCTGAAGACACATCTGCTCGAAAGCATCGGGGTCAGTGGGAATGGCAAACCTCTGCGAGATTGGAGACATAGGTACCTCTTGTTGCAGGAGTATGATGTGGACCCAATCGCAAGACTATCATCAGTGGGCCGCTGGCGCAGACGTTAGCCGCTGAGACGAGTTTGGGTGCCGCACCCTTCGATCTCAAGGGTGCGGGTTTAGAGTCAAACTTCATCAAAGACGTACGCCGGATTGAGGAAGTCGCCATTCGAATCCCTCGCCGACCTCGAAAAACCTGTTGATAACTACAGCATAACTATTGACATGCGCCAACAAACGTGCTACAATGGCTTGTGAAAAGTTGGCTTTTATCACGCCTTGCGCATCCGACCAGGATGCGCATCCTGAGCGAGCTCCGCGAGTCGAAGGGCAGCCCCGCTAACTCCCCTAGAATCAACACTTACAAAAAATGCGCCTGCAACCCATCCAGAATCAACACATACGAAATCACTAGACTTAATGTCCTTTGGAATCAACACTGACGAAAAAAGGCCGGTGTCCCCCTCCCTTTTTGGGGTCCGCCGGCTCTCTGCTTAGTTACTTTTCCGTCCGCCTTTCACTCTTCAACATTTCAACGTTTCAACGTTCAAACGTGCAAACGCTCTCTGGGACCTTCCCACGTTCAAACGTTTCAACGCCTCCTCTTGACCTGTGGCCCTCCAGGCGAGACTATCGGTGCATCCGCAGGAATTCGCTGCAACCGGCGTGTGTCCGGGCGCGTCTCATATAGTGGATGGAGCGGTCCCCGAAAGGGGGGCTTATGAAGTCCAAAGTCCTCGCATTTTCCTTTCTGTTCGCACTGGCATTCGCGCTTCCTAAGACGGTCCTCGCCGATGATTACAGTCACGTGCGGATTGTCCGCCTGAGCCTCGCGCAGGGAGACGTGCGTTTCTCGCGCCCCGCCGGCGACAATGGCGCCGAAGGGCAGAGCCCTGCTTGGGAAACCGCCGTAGCCAATCTGCCCATCCGTGAAGGCTACGTCCTGGTGACGGGCGATGGCCGGGCTGCCGTTGAGTTCGAGCATGGCGCCTCCGCCTACCTCGCCGAGAACACCACCCTCGAGTTTGTCCAGTTGGGCCTTTCCAATAGTGCTCTCATCACTCATCTCAAGCTGGATCAGGGCACGGCTACTTTCTACGCCCAGCCGGGGCAAACTGACGAATTCACCGTCCAGGCGCCAAGTCTTTCTGTTTCCCTGGGCGACAAGGGCAGCTTCCGCTTGGACGTCACGGCCGATGGCTCTTGGGTCAGCGTTTTGAAGGGTCACGTCCAAGTCCTCTCGGATGCCGGCTCCCAGGACGTCGCGAGGGGCCAGATGCTCGTCCTTCACACCGGGGAAACCTCGGCCTCGTTTGAGAGCGTTCCGCCTGAAGATGATTTTGATAAATGGGTTGCCCGACGCGAAGAGACGGTCAGAACGGCTACGACCACTGCCCTCCAATACGCGAATTCTCCTTCTTACACAACTGGTTTTGCCGATCTTTCCATGTATGGGGCATGGTCTCCTTACGCGGGTTTCGGTTCCTGTTGGCAACCGTATGGCGCCGGACTTGGTTGGGCTCCGTTTTCTTCCGGCATCTGGATGTACGACGCTTCCTTCGGGGGTTGGAACTGGGTCAGCAGTGAACCTTGGGGTTGGCTGCCTTACCACTTTGGTGGCTGGCTCTACGGAGGGAACGGCTGGTGCTGGGCTCCCAGTGGATTCGGCTGGACCGGCATTGCCCCTTGGCGGCCCATCACCGGCGTTTGGGTGCGTGGTCCTGGCCCTGGCCGCCGCCGTCCTCCGATCGGAATTGTACCGGTGCACCCGCTTGATCGCCCCGGCCTTGCTCCGCGAAATGCAGGCAAAGGCATCATCGTACTTGGCGACAGGCGCACCGGCGGACCTGTCGGCACGACAGTCCACCACTTCGATCCTGGCGATAACCCCCAGGTGATTAGCGGGCCACCGCGCAACTTTCTCCGCGAAGGACTCTCCCCGGCGCCTGCGCCGCCCGTCTCGCGAACGTTTGTTTCTACCGGCAGCGGGAATGCT
>Ga0208457_1002043_pt1 | contig 12274 bp, 11 predicted proteins | sample June2015DPH_10_1_FD_185513 | JGI IMG/M metagenome (GOLD analysis project Ga0208457, IMG submission 185513) | Peatland microbial communities from SPRUCE experiment site at the Marcell Experimental Forest, Minnesota, USA - June2015DPH_10_150... | ecosystem: Environmental > Terrestrial > Soil >... | reverse complement strand
TGCATGTTGTGGGTAACAATAATCAGCGTGCACTGGTCCTGGAGGGAATAGAGCAACTCCTCTATTTTCGCCGTGGCGATGGGATCAAGGGCAGAGCAGGGCTCGTCGAGGAGCAGCACCTCCGGGTTTACAGCCAAGGCTCTGGCAATGCACAAACGCTGCTGCTGCCCGACGGAAAGGGCGTAAGCCGATTTGTGGAGTTGATCTTTCACCTCATCCCACAGTGCCGCGCGGCGCAAACTCTTCTCCACTTTTTCTTGCAGGGCAGCCCCACGGTGGGTCCCATTCACCCGAAGCCCGTAGGCAATATTGTCAAGGATGGACTTGGGAAAGGGATTCGGCCTCTGAAAGACCATTCCGACGCGGCGGCGCAGGGCGACCGGGTCCATGCTAAGAAGATCTTCATTGTCGAACAAGATCTCGCCCTCGGCCCTGGCGTGCGGCACCGTCTCGTACATCCGGTTCAAAGTGCGCAAGAAAGTGGACTTGCCACAACCCGAAGGGCCGATGACGGCGGTGATGCGATTGGTGAGGATCTGAATGCTGATGCCAAAAAGGGATTGCTTGGGACCGTAGTAGAAGTCCAATCCGGAAACCCGCATTTTGACGTCGTCTGCGGCCACTGTCCCTCCTACAGATTGAGCGGGGCGGCCTTCTTGCACAACCATAGTCGCACTGCTGGCCTCTGAAGTCGTCATGGCAGTTACCACCTAACGGGCCGATCGCCCGGAAACTGATAATCTCACCACAATGTTCGCCACCAGTACCAGAGTCAGGAGAACCAATCCCCCAGCCCAGGCCTGCCTGTGCCAATCATCGTACGGCGAGATCGCGTAGGTATAGACCATGACCGGCAGCGAGGCGATGGGTTGATTCCACCCCGGGCTCCAAAACTGATTGTTGAGAGCGGTGAACAACAGCGGCGCCGTTTCACCGGCGACGCGAGCAATATCCAGGACTATCCCCGTGACGATCCCCTTGCGAGCCGCCGGCACGACCACGGTGGCAATCGTTTTCCATTTGCTCGCCCCCAATGCCAGCGCGCCCTCCCGCAGCATCAGCGGGACGGTGCGCAAGGCTTCTTCCGTGCTGCGCACGGCGATGGGGATCATCATCACGCCCAGCGCCAAGCCCCCTGCTAATGCCGAAAAATGTTTCATCGGCAAGACCACGATCGTGTAAGCAAAGATCCCTATCAAAATCGAGGGCACACCGTTCAAGAGATCGGCGGTATAGCGAACGACGAAGGGAAACGACCCTGCCCCGAATTCAGCCAGATAAACGCCCCCCAGGAAACCAATAGGGATGCCGAAGGCAGACGCCAGCAGAAGCAGCTTCCCGCTCCCCACAATGGCGTTGGCCATTCCTCCCCCCCTTTCGCCAACAGGGGCCGGCAAGTGTGTCAGGAAGGCCCAACTCAGGGAGCTTCCGCCATTCCAGACAAGGTATGCCAGGATGAAAAACAAGAAGCCCACCGCAACCAAGGCGCATAGCCCGGTCATGCTGAACATGAAATAGTTGACGAATTTTCGCCAGGAATTACGCCTTAGCATTACTGCCTGGACCCCTTCTGAGTTGTGAAGATAATTGCAATTCGCGCCAAGCCGTTGATCACGATGGTCAGCGCAAACAGCACCAGCCCCAGCTCAATCAGCGCCTGAAGGTGAAGATCGGCGGTGGCTTCCGCAAATTCGTTGGCAATTACTGCGGCAATGGTGTAGCCGGGCGCAAATAAGGAAGAACTAATCCTGGGATCATTGCCAATCACCATGGTAACGGCCATCGTCTCACCTAAAGCTCTTGCCAAGGCGAGGAAAATGGAGGCCATGATGCCAATGCGGGCGTAAGGGACCACGACCTGCCAAGTGGACTCCCACTTTGTAGCGCCGAGCCCCAAGGCCGCCTCACGTTGGTCTACCGGGACAGCCATAAGAACCTCGCGCGAGAGCGAAATGACAAATGGCACGACCATGATGGCGAGCACGAACCCTGCCGTCAGCATCCCCACGCCGTACATCGGCCCCTGAAAAAGTGGTAGAAACCCTAAAGTGCGCTTCAGGAATGGCTCGCCATACTGGCGAAGAAACGGCGCTGTGATGAATATGCCCAGCAATCCGTAAATTACGCTGGGAACCGCCGCGAGGAGCTCGATGACAAAAGTCAATGCATTTGAGATGCGCGGAGGCGCCAGCTCAGAAAGGAAGATCGCCGCCCCTACTCCCAGCGGAACTGCCACAAGCAAGGCAAGCGCGGAGGTGACAAGTGTGCCATAAACGAATGGCAAAGCGCCGAAGTCTCCGCTGACCGGGTCCCAAGTGCGACCAGTCAAGAATCCCAGTCCAAACTTGTGTTGTGCGGTCGTAGAATTGATATAAAGCTCGTAAACGAGAGCGACCGTCACAAGCAGGATGCTCGCCGCGCAGAGAAGCGTGAAGAGGTGGGCAAACGTGTCACCGCTTCGCAAGCCTTGGATAAAGGCATGCGCGCGGCGATTTGATGCCGCGCGCCCGGTTGGAATTGGAGTGCTTGCCATAGAGGTTCATTGGATCTGCGAAATCTGCTTCAATTCCCTCGCAACCACTTCCTTGGGAAGCCGCGCGTAGGACAGAGCTTCAACTTCCTCTTGACCGTCGTTCAGCATCCAGGTGAGAAAACGCTTGATGATATCTTTCTTATTTGCGTCCTCGATTTTCGTCGGAATCAGCAGGTAGGTGAAGCTGGCAATCGGATAAGCAGCTTGGCCAGGAGCGTTCGTGATGGAAATGCGGAAATCCTCGGGCATGGTCTTCGCATAGCCTCCCGCTGCGGCTGTCACGCCTGCAAGGTCCCCTTTGACGAAGACGCCGGCAGCGTTTCGAACGCGACCGTAGGGAATCTGGTTCTGCACCGCGTAGATGAGCTCAACGTAACCAAGCGCTCCTGGAATCTGTTTTACCAGGCCCGCAACGCCTTCGTTACCCTTGCCGCCCAAGCCCACTGGCCAGTTTACGGCGGTGTTCCGGCCCACCTTGCTTCCCCATTGGGTAGAGACTTTCGACAGGAAATCGGTCCAGACGTACGAAGTTCCGCTACCCTCCGAGCGGTGCACAACGACGATATCTTGAGCAGGAAGGTTTACTCCCTTATTGTACTTGGCAATCTCAGGGTCATTCCACTTGGTGATCTTGCCCAGGAAAATGTCCGTCAGAACCTCCCCCGTAAAGTTAAGCTCTTGAGATACGCCGGCAATATTGTAAGTGGGAACGACGGCGCCCAATACGGTTGGAAAATGCAGAATCTTGGTTTTGGACTGTCCAAGCTGTTCGTCATTCATGGGAACGTCTGAAGCGCCGAAATCTACTGTCCCAGACAGGAGCTGTCGAATTCCTGCACCAGAACCAATGGACTGATAGTTGATCTGAATGTCGGAGTGGATCTTGTTGTAATCTGAGAACCACTTCGAGTAAATCGGGTACGGGAAAGTAGCCCCGGCGCCGTTGAGCATGACTGTATCCGGGGTAGGAACAGGTGCGGCATTCGAGGGTGAGGAGTGGAACGCCACAAGGCTTGTCAAGACAAGGGCGGCACTCACAAGAATGATTGCTAGATTTGAAAGTTTTTTCATAGGTGTTGTCCTCCACCTTTACTTTCGCCCGGCTGTTTTACAGGAACATTAAGCGCAAGTTAACAATTGGGTTCGGCAGTCTTTAGTCCGGAGTGTTCTCCGGGCTTCCTCACCCCAAATTGCATCCCCCCAACAGCATGCTGAAGGCCCCGCATTTGAGTTCCGTCCCCCACCAAGAACGTTGGGACAGATCCCCATCGAACGCATCGGCACAGGCCGTAGAGGCGGACTTCCCGAGCACGCTCCCGACCCAAAATGTCGGAACAGGGGCCGAGCAAAAGCGTCCGGATCAAAGCTAAGGTAAACCTTAGCGATCGTCTCGTGGACTCCCACCAAATCAAGAGGTAGGCGCCGTCCCAAGGCATCGTCGATTCAGAATAGTATCGGGCAGGCAGGTTAATCTAAGGTGAAGCCATTGTTACAGGACGGTTACATTTGAAAGATATGGTAGGCCCGTGGGGACTCGAACCCCAGACCTCTACCGTGTCAATTCTGAAACTGGTAATAGCAAGAAACGGCCTAATGATGCATAAGGGCATAGTGCGTCACAGATTTAGCCGCATTTTTAGTGGGGTTTCTCTCGTGCTGCATCCTGGTGCATTTTCCTGCTGTCACAGCCTGTCTACGTCACAATTTACGTCACAAAACGGATCGTGACGTGAGTCGGACCATCACCGCCTTCTCATTCGTGGGAAGGATGGGGGGAGAGGGGGAGTGCCTTGCTTGTTTCCTTCCGGCGCTTCCTGGGCCAATTCCGACGCACTGGCGGCCATTCCGTGAGGCTCCCTTGCGATACCCCCACCCTATCACTGCCACCCACCCCCTAGCGTCGATGCGGGCCGTCACGCCGAAATTTTCCGGTTCTTGAGTTCCTAAACGGGTGTAGCATACCGCTTCGAGGCACGTGTAAGATCAAAGAGTTTCGAGGAGTTCCAGGGGTGATCGCCTAGGTCGTTGCTGGTGTCCTTGGCTCGCGGAATGGTTAGGCACAAGGCCACCTACGAAATTCGCAAGGGGAACAGCCAGCCGATGAATGTGCAGGTCCCCTACATACAGTTTCTGCGGCTCGCTTCATCGGTCCACTACCGCTACTCGGATTACGGCATGACTTGGGATTATCCGGGCAAGCACGCGGCCTTCGCAACATTCCACGCCCAGCCCTCGTCGCTACCAAAGTGACGGGAGCTGAAGTGCGGCCCACAAAGCTGGTGAACCAAAACGGGCTTGCCAGAAAAGGAGCAGGCAGGATAAAACAATTTAGTCCCTGACACCGTCCATTGGCCGCTCATGACCTGATCATCGTTGGCCGCTTTTGAGGTGAGCACCGAGGGGCAGGTAGCAAATAGCTGGCTCTGCATAGGAGATGCCGCGCTCATGTCGCCCACAACCTGGCTCCTCTCTATTTCGATTATTGTCGCCACTGCTACTGTCCTCCTGATTCTGTACGTTCCACGCGTGGGTGAGCTTTTTCATCAGCATCTCCCCGATCGCCCCAAACGCCGCCTTTTCCTTGCTGCGGTCGGCTTCTTTACCACCTTCGCCCTGGCCCGCTCGCTGGCTTTCTTGGCTTCCCGCAACATCAGCCCCTTTCGTTACATTTACATTCGCGGGACGCATGTCCATCACCTGGTCTGGGGGATTCTCCTTCTGCTGGGTGTGGGGTTTGGCTGGCTGATCGAAGTGGGCACGGGCAGCAGGTCGTCCTCTCTCCTCGCCAGCCGTTTGATGTCCTTGCTCTACGGTGTCGGCGCCGCTCTCACTCTGGACGAGTTCGCTATCTGGCTGAACCTCCAGGAAGGCGTTTATTGGACCCAGCGGGACCGAGCCAGCCTGGACGCCGTGTTGCTCTTCGGGGCCTTGCTGTTAATTGGCCTTTGGGGACGTGACTTCCTCAAGGCCATCAGCCGCGAGCTTCTCCCCTCCCGTCGCAAGAAGAAATCGCGATCCTGCGGTGTCTCTCCGCTCTCCGTCCAGCCTCCACTTGGAAAACCCCGTCCTCCTCGCCCTCGCTAGGCGAAAGACAGACGTTAGCAACTTCCGTCAGGCCAAGCATGCATCCTTGCCGAAGCTACACATTGCGAGAGGACTACTGGTTCGTTTTCTATTCTGAGCGCATGGATAAGATGTGGATGATGTCATCCGTCGAGTTAATTGCTGAGTCGGTTCAAAACACGACAGGCAAGAACGCGGGAATGGGGCCAGCCTTGCTTACGTGAAGGAACAAATGGGACACTCCTCGATACAAGTGACTGTCGATATCTATGGGCATCTTGTTCTCGGTGGAAATATTAAGTGGATTGACCGGCTGGGTTCGACTGTTGAAATGGAACCGGAAGTGGAACCGGAGGCCCTAGTTGCAAAGGTGGGGCGCTCTAAGTGACTGAAAAGAATGGTAGGCCTGGAGGGATTCGAACCCCCGACCCACGGTTTAGGAAACCACTTGCCTGTCCCACTTTCTCTTCCAGCCAAATAGCAAGGCGTCAAAGCAATTCAACACAAGTACCCGCTACATTTTCCGCTACATGGGCTGAAACGCCGTTTTGATAGGCTGCCTAAGTTATTGAAAGAAATGGTAGGCCCGTGGGGACTCGAACCCCAGACCTCTACCGTGTCAAGGTAGCGCTCTAACCGGGCTGAGCTACGGGCCTACAGCACAGAACCAATCAGTCACCTCACAGGAATTCTACCACGGTTCTTGCTCCCGCACACTCGCGGCAATCAAATCTGCTGCGATGACCTTTTCAATTGATGGCTATCCCCGCTTAAAAGAGGCGGGTCAATTAACGGGCAGGTAAACGAGATGTCCCTCATCGATGATTCTGAAGAAGCCTGGGCAGGCTCTGGCTGCGCAGATTATCGGCGCGCAACCGAAGTATTGAGCGGCAGAGATTAACGCTTGGTTCCCACACAGGGGGCAAGCAAGGATAGCGCAAAAGGTTGGTTCGGAATTCAGGCCAGCGGCCTCCAGTTTTTCAACCAGAAATATATCTCCAGGGGCCATTGCCGAAATAGATGATTCATCCACACGACAGAGTTCCGTGGGAGGTGAGATTGTCCCTTCTTGGGTCTGCGAACGTCGTTTTTCTACGTTCTCTCCCTTGTTTCTGCTGATTTTTTCTCTCTCTCGGTCCCGCATGCTAATCGCCCTCGCGGCAGCCAATGAGAACGGTCTCATGGCTCCCCATTGATCGGAGGTAGAAGACCCGTCTGCCGCTCTTCGTAGCGGTCCCGGCCCACCGGGGGTGTCGGCGAAGAGCTTGTACCCAGCAAGACCTTGGGCAGAGAGGGAAACCACCCCGGCTTTTCCAAATCGGGACTCGCTTCCCATTCTGGGACCAGCCGCAGCGGCCTTCGAGGTCCACTCAAGAAATCCGAAAAGGCGCCCGGCGAAAGTCCCCTAGATGTCCCCGGTTGGTCTTGTGGGAGTTCTAGCCTGAACACCAGTTTGACATCCTCCCTGCGGATTTTGCTGTTCCGAGTCACCGCACCGAAGTCGCACGGATTCTCGTGAACGCGTGCTGCCAGCGTGACTTCGGGTGCTCGCTCCCTGCCAGCCCCGCCCACAGACTACTATCGGCAGGGTCCCGCGAGGGCTTGAGGGAAGGCGTTGCTATTTGGGGAAGTGCGAGGTTCCTCGCCTAATTCCGGAGCAAACCATCTGCTAAGCCAAGGTTGCATTTGTCTAATCCAAAACCCTTCCAATTTGGAACTGAAGGCGAGCTTGGCGCGAATTTCCACGGCGCCTCGGAACGGAACCTGGGGCATCAAACTGCTGCCCCCTGGTACGGCGTCATAGCGTGCCAGGGTAGGTCCAGGCCCACTCCTTCCTTTCCTTCCTCGACTCATCCTAGCCGGTCATCCCATTGAAAAGTCGTCGGTTAATAAGGGTCGCCGATCCGAAACCGGCGATTACGCTAGGCTATCTGTAGGCCTACCACTGTAAACACGCTGACCCCATCTTGCTCCGCCAGGCTCGAGAGCGGAATTCGCCAGGCGGATTTATCCCTGGCCGCAAAGGGCTGGCACTGGACTTGCAATTCCTAATCGCAGCGCCACGAACTCACGAACAAAGAAAGCGTGAGGGTTGCGAAGGGCCGAGGGCTCTACGCCTGTGGTGGGGTGTCGGTCAAGACCAAAAGCTGCCTTGGGAATCCGCCTCAAGACGCAACCCAAGCCAAGGCAGTCCCCCCGTGGCGCGAGGCGGAGCGAGAGGAGTCTCATATGGCAACGCAAGTGGGAGTGGTGGAAAGCGCCAATCGGCTGCAACGCCAACACCGAGTTCAAATTTCGCCCGTGAGTGCCCTGCGCACCTCACGCATACGCCGACACCCGGCCCGTGTGCAAAGTGGAGAAACCTGCGGACAACAGGAAGCGGAAGGTCATAACTTGTTACTGGCGATGGCCCCGCTGGTCAAGCGAGTGGCGTTCGAGATGCGGCAACACTTGCCCGCTCATGTGGAGATGGATGATCTTGTGGGGGCGGGGACCTTAGGACTGGTTGATGCGCTGCGGAAATTCGATCCCTCAAGGAAGGTGAAGATTGAAAGTTACGCCCGACACCGGATTCGTGGGGGTATCCTTGACGCCCTGCGAACTCTCGACCCTGCCAGCCGCGACATGCGGAGGCGGGCGAGAAAAGTGGAGAGGACATATCGCGAGTTGGAAGCAATTCTGGGTCGCCCGGTGAAAGATGAAGAAATTGCGCAAGCATTAGGCATTAGCCTCGAGGCATGGCACCGCTGGGCGCGAGAAATCCACACCCTGGGCTTTGACGGATGGCAGCGCCGTGAGACAGCGGCAATGGCAGGTAAGCTGCCTGTGAGAGAAGAGGGTAGGATGGCGGCGCCACAACAAGATCCCTTCGAGCTCTGTTATCGCCGCGAGCAGCGCGATCTCTTCAACCGTGCTCTAGCCCGCCTCCCCGAACGTGAAAGGCTGATTGTGACCCTCTACTATCAGCAGGATCTTACTATGAAAGAGATTGCCGCCCGGCTCGAAGTGGATGAATCGCGTGTTTCACAACTTCACGCGGAAGCCCTGCGACGGCTCAAGGCGCGCGTGCGGGCCTCCCTTTATCCACCGAAACGGGTGACGTTGGCGGTTGCGAGTCCGGCTGGCCTCGCCGCCTGACCCTGCCAACTGGTCATGGGTGAACGGGGCAAGCAGGAAACCTCCTGGCTGGAGCTTCATCGCAGCACGGCCAACATCGCCGTGCTACGAAAGAACATGGGCAGGAATGGAACCTCTTCTCAGGAGGTTCAGCGCTTCTCTGGCCTACTGACCTGAGATGGCGCCGTACCACGTTAATCGTGAGCTTGCGGCAACTGCAAGGTAGTGGTAGCCTCGTTCTCTGATGACTCGACACGAAAACAAGCTCTTCGAAAACCAGCACCTGGTTCTTGACGAGGGGGTCTTCGTCAACTGCACCTTCAAGAATTGCAGCCTGGAGTACTCCGGCGGCGACGTCTACGTACAGAACTGCCAGGGCGAGGGTTGCCAACTCGTCTGGCGTGCAGCGGCGCAGCGTACGGTAATGCTGCTTCAGGGCCTGGGCTTGATGGTTGCGCCACCTCCGCCGCCTGCGGGTGATCAGGCTCGCCGGGTGCAGTAAGCGCATCCCGACTTCTGTCCCCATACTGCTTTCAGTGCGGGCAACGGACTCTGGCCTGCTGGTCAAGCCGGGATGCGACAGAGGAGGCTTGACCCATAAGTGTGACCTCCGAATTCAGCCTCCGCTGACCCCTGCCAGCTTACGCACCTGAATCCCGCACCCTGAATCCTAACTTTTGCTCTCGACACGAGGCTGCAATTGTGATAGCCTACCGTAGTTGACCCATGGGGAACGCCGCCACAGAGCGTGTGAGGGAGCTTCGAAATCGGCCCGGCGGGGCGGAAAATGGGCACCAAATGCAAAAAAGATACTATTTAGACGGAACGAACCGAAGACTTTGTTGACAATAAAGCAGTTAGCCTTTTCAGGCGCTCAAAACGAACTGCCTTTTCAGGGCAAAAACCCCCCATCAAAGCCAATAACACGGCGAAAAATCCACCACTTGTGGGGCATTTTCCTTTCTGCGCGGCCCCCATGAGCAGGCACATCCTTGACGGCAACTCCGCATCAACGTGCGGCTTGGGCGCTAGGAGCCTGCAATCATTCTCAAAATGTCCGCTCAGTCAGCCGCGGCGCAGGTCGGGGTTGGGTTGGCATCACGCATGCTCTAGAACAGGCTGCGGGGGAGCATGTACAGCAAGACGCGGTGTCCTAAGGGGCAAAACCTTGCAGGACCTCACTTCTAGGGCGCGCGCCTCCCTGCAAAAGCAGCTTGACCAAGCCGCTTGGAAAGGCATACAGTGTGCGGCTCGGTGGGCTTCTGGGCAAGACGCGTTTGTTCGGAGCCTCTGACCAGGAGAGCGAAAATGGCTCCTCACGAGCGGATCGCGCTGCGGGTTGGTTCCATCGGCATCCGAGCCGAATTGAACGCCGCGGAAGTCTATGCGGACCACGCCGGCGGGCTCCGCCAGCGTTTGTTCCGACAGAAAAGTGAGCTGCTTGCCAAAGAGGAATTGCGCTCGAAGGGCATCCCCGAGGGAGCGTACCGGAAGCAGTTCCCTTATGTTCCGCGAGTTGCTCTCCCACCTTCTCAGTTCCCCCACGAGACTTCGTGCCAAGCAGATCATAAGCGACCTTCCGTTAGCGGAGTTTTCTTTAGCGTCATTGAGGGCCACTGCAAGGCGTGTGAGTTTTGCTAGGAGAATGATGTGAGCCGGACCCCAGAACGGTTGGCTGAATCCTCACGAGGGGCAGGTAGCGTGCGGTCGGTGTTATTCAATTCACCCGGGGAGGCGCGATGGAACGTCTGTTTTGTGACCCGCGAAAGTGTGTAGGTTGCCATGCCTGTGAGTTAGCTTGCGCTATCGAACATTCCCATTCAAAACACCTTTGGTCAGTGATCTTGAACGGTGAGTCCGTCCGTCCACGACGCGCCGTACACGTGGTGGGAAGTGAGCTTTTCCGTGCAGGCATGGGTGGGCGGGCCGTCTCGCTCGGGTGCCACCACTGTAATCCGGCGCCCTGTGTTGATGCCTGTATCAGCGGAGCGATGCACAAGGAGAAGGGCGAGACCATCTGCACGGTTTCTCGTTGTGTGGGGTGCTGGATGTGTGTGATGGCCTGCCCCTATGGGGCCATCACGCCCCTGGAGACAGCCCTCAAGTGCGATCTTTGTCCCGACCGAGCCGACCGTCAAGGACGAGCCCGTTATGCCTGCGTGGAGGCTTGTCCGACCGCAGCGCTGGTGGTGGGGACGTTTGAGGAATTCCGGCTGGTATTGGCTCAGCCGGTGGAGCGGCCCTTCACGCAGGAGACAGTAACCCGCTGAACCAGGTAAGGAGGTGCAATGCGATACGTTATTGTTGGCGCGTCAGCAGCCGGGGTAAGCGCCGCTGAGACCATCCGACAGCGCGACCCGGCCGCGGAAATCGTGGTGATCTCCGACGAGAGACTTGTTTACTCCCGCCCCCTGCTGTCCTATTACCTGGCCGGTCACCTGAACGAGGAGGGTCTTCTTTATCGTCCCCGGGATTTCTTCGAACGGATGAATATTTCGCTCGTCTTTGAGAGGGCCGTGGCGCTCGATCTCGTGAAGTGCCAGGTTGAGGTCGAGCACGGTCCGCCCGTCCCTTATGACAAGCTGCTCCTGGCCACCGGCGCTTCAGCGCGGTTTCCGAGGGCCGAAGGGATGAAAAAGGACGGCGTTTTCGGTCTCCGGCATCTTTCTGATGTGGAAGGAATTCTTCCGAAGCTAGCGGAGGTCAAGAAGGCGGTGGTACTTGGTGCGGGGCTCGTTGGTCTGAAGGCTGCTGCCGGTCTGCGGGAGCGAGGAGTGGAAGTGACAATGTTGGTCAGCTCCCGCCACGTGCTTTCGCAGATGCTGGACGCAAGTTCGGCACAGGTCTTCCAGGACCTGTTCGAGCAGCATGGGGTGCCAACCGTGACCGGAGTCAAGCCCGTCGGCATTCTCGGAAAGGATCGAGTGGAAGGCGTGGAAACTGCTTCGGGCGAGGTCTTCCCCTGCCAACTGGTGATGGTGGGCAAAGGAGTCGATCCCAACCTCGAACTGACCGGGGGCACGCCCATCCGGGTGGAGTACGGAGTGGTGGTCGATAAATACCTCGCGACCAGTGTCGAGAATGTCTACGCTGCCGGCGATGTCGTTCAGGCCATGGATGTCGTACGCGGGGAGTTGTGGATCAATGCGCTGTGGCCCTGCGCGGTGGAACAGGGCCGCCTTGCCGCCTTGAACATGCTGGGTGAGAGGGTTCCCTATCGAGGTTCCACGCGCATGAATTCGGTTCAGTTCTTCCGCCTGCCCGTGATTTCCGCAGGCTTGGCGGTCCTTACCCCAGGTCCACTGGGCGGTCGATCCGGAGAACACGACTCTACCATCGAAGATCGGCCTTCCCCGACTGTCTACAGGAAGGTTTTCCTCAAAGACGACACCATTGTGGGATTTGTGGTGATGGGGGACATCGAGCGAGCTGGACTGCTCAAAATCCTGATGGAGAAGCGCGTGAACGTTTCCGCCATCCGGGATGATCTGCTCGGACCCCGACTCGATCTCGGTTTCCTTCTTCCCTTTATTGCAGAAAACCGTGAGCGGTTCGATGAGC
>Ga0208457_1002041_pt1 | contig 12275 bp, 25 predicted proteins | sample June2015DPH_10_1_FD_185513 | JGI IMG/M metagenome (GOLD analysis project Ga0208457, IMG submission 185513) | Peatland microbial communities from SPRUCE experiment site at the Marcell Experimental Forest, Minnesota, USA - June2015DPH_10_150... | ecosystem: Environmental > Terrestrial > Soil >... | reverse complement strand
TGCCGATTATGATAAATATCGCAAGAAGAGAATTGGTATGCTGGTTCAATGGATAAGAAACTCGGAGGTTGTATGAACGAACCAATTGATAGAGTAAACATGGTAGGTCCGAGTGGAGTATATCAAATTCATAACAAGAGATGCAAGCTTGAAAATGATATAGCCAAACTGGTTAGAACGTTCATTGATGATACTCAAATAGGCATCGAATCTATTACAGTATCAACTCCAAGAAAAGGTGGTTATCGATCCTTAGAAAGATTCCTGGTTGATCTGACGGTCACTTTAAAACTATAGGAAGATATAAATGAACATAAAAGATTTGTGGAAAGATGTTCATGATCCAAAACTTAAAATACAAACTGGATGGTATCGAAAAGGAAAAATAACAATGTCCATAATTTCTATAGGGAGACATACAACAACACTAAAAGAATTTTGGAAAGATATCAATCAACCTACAGAGCAAATAAGAACAGCATGGTTCAGAAAAGGATTAGTAATCTGTACAAGTCCTATAGCTATTACTGTACTGTTGATATGTTCATTATTAATGATTCTTTGGGGAGACTTTAATATATTAGATACAGTGTGGAAAGACTTTAAAATAATAGTCAAAGATTGCTGGAAAGGACCAACAACATGATGTCAGATAAAGAAAGATAAAGATGGATCACAAAAACATTTTGATTGTCTTCCTCATGCTAGAAGACAATATATTATGTGTCTAGCTGGAATGAAAAATCAAAATTGTGATGAAGAAGAACGACAACAATTATATCAAGACTTGAGGAGCAACTAATGTCAGAAGAACAATATATAAACCTGATAAACGAAATCAAAAAAGTAGGATATGAAGCTGAACACAAAGGTCACTTCATTATCATCATATTACTGTTGTGTATCTTAATCTTTAAATAGAGGAGCAACTGATGTTAGACTTATGATTCATGATTGGACTAAAACCTTTACTCTGAAAGTAACCTATTGGCATTTGTTTCTCTGGACAGTTGGTTGTTGTGCTGGAGTAATAACATTTGCAATGGGAAGTATTATATGGTTAACAAGTTTGAAAACAAAAACCTTATTCACTATAGAGAAACAGGAGAAGAAAGGAATATGAACATGAATATAAAAAAACTATTGACATCTTGAAAGAAACATGATATAGTCAGTTCAAGATGCAAACAAACCCAAAAAGGAGAAAACACCATGTTAAAGAAAATCGTAGCAATCGTAGCAATCTGTATGGCAATGACAGCATGTGTAACTACACCCCGTCCTACTACTTGCAACTCTTGTAATCAACAAAATCCTATCAAAGGTATGAAAGTTGTAGACGTTCAAATGCCTAATCAATGGAACGATATGTCAGATTCCGCAAAAGGTCAGTAAAAAGCAGGAAAATTGTTAAGCTTATTCCTTTAAGAAGGTCGGTTGAATAGAGGCAATCGACCTTCTTTTAGATTATAAACAGAATAACCAGAAGATCGAGCAACCGCTAGGTTGCGAGTCAAACCTAAAAAGCATTTTCTCTTGAAATTGAAAACTTTTCAAAAGAAAATGCTTTTGTTAACATGATCTATCTTGTTATTGTTATATTAAGTTGGTTAAGGGAGGTACGAAGTGAAGAAAATAAAGGACTACTCAAAGCGGCAGTGGCTAAACGTAAACGACCACCCCTCAACCGGGTCGGTTGTGGCGTACCACGGCAGTTCACCGTGGTTACAAGGTAAAAAACGGGATATGTTAACCATGCTCGAAGTTTCCGATTGCCATAGCAAAGTAAGACTGCACCGCACTGACGTAGATAGCATGGAAGACTTTATTGTAAAAATGGAAAAACTGAGTGACGTGGTGAATGACTTTATTGCACACTTGCGGGGTTAGAAATATTTTTGCCCCAGGTGCAAAATAAATCTTGACAAACATGGAACTGTTATATGGTTAACAAGTTTAAAAACAAAAACCTTATTCCCTATAGAGAAACAGGAGAAGAAAGTATGAATGAAACATGGGACTGCCCGATGAAGAAAGAATGCTATGTTTGTATACCTGCTGTTGAACTTAAAATTCAAGAATGTACAGATATAAAAGAAATTGAAAGGTTGAAAAAATGTATTGAATTTTTAGAAACACATGTACAAGTAAAAGGAGGAGAATGGATAGAGAAATGAAATACGAATATAAAGTATCTCAAATAGTATGTCACGATAATAAAGAACTTGAAGATATACTTACTAGTTATGGTATGGAAAGATGGGAATTGATACATATCAAAGATAGTAAGTATATATTCAAAAGAGAATTGAAATGAAAACTATCCAATTACATTCAAAAAAATATCCTGGGTATGAAGCTATAGTAGATGATGAAGATTATGAAGAACTTATAAAATATGAATGGCATCCACAATTTGGTACTCATCATAATACTAATACAATATATGCAACAAGATCAATCAAAAAACAAAAAATTTTAATGCATCGTATTATAATACAAATCCATAATTATAATATAGAAACTAAACTTATAGATCATGAAGATCATAATGGACTTAATAATCAAAAAGAAAATTTAAGAATATGTTCTTATTCTCAAAATGGACAGAATCAAAACAACCAAAATAGAAGTTTAACTTCTATTTATAAAGGAGTTTATTTTAAAAAAGATAGAAATAAATTTAGAGTTTGTATTAAGCTAAATGGCAAACCTATACACGTTGGATATTTTATAGACGAACAAGAAGCTGCTTTAGCTTATAACAAAAAAGCAACAGAACTTTTTGGTGAATTCTGTTGCTTAAATATTATTTCTGTTTAGCTAACTGCTCTCGTTTTTCTTTTCCCCATGATCCCCACGGTCTGCCCCGCTTCCTTTTCACTTCACTTCCAGATTCTTCCGGCAAAGCAATGTTCTCTTCTGGATCGTCAGGTGTAGCAACAACAAAGTCAATTGGTACATTTCCATATGATTCCACAACACCACATGCAGAAACGTCCATAATCGGTTCAGGATGCAATCTTATTCTTTCCTGGCCTACCACTATCTCTCTTGCAGGTTTGTACTGTACAGGAGCTAATTCTGGAAGCTCTGTGAATAGATTTGGATACATCTCTACAATCTTTGGGTTAGTTATTACTTGTCCCTTCTGAAATATGAATGTTCCGAATGTGCTGCATGTTAATGTTATCTGTGGCTGAGTAATATTACAATACCATTTCATATTGAATTCCTTTCGTTATTTTTGTTTAAACAATCTCTTTATAGTTTGCTTATGTCCATCCAGACATTGTTCCAACCATATAATATCTTTTTCTAATTGTGATAACTCTTTCATATGTTCTCTTTTAATTGAGCTAAAATCAATCCTGTTCCATGACAAGATTTACATGCTTTGATTCTATGACAATGAATACCATGATGATGTCCTCTACCTTCACAGTGTTTACAATTATACATGTAAAAATGTATTACATGTTCTTCTTTATGTTCATGATGTTTATGCATACGCTCTCCTTAACGATTCTTTAAAATGACTTATCGATTCTTCAGATAGGAATAGCTCTCTCCATACTTCACAACTATCTGAGCATGTTTCTGGTTGTTGATGATAATATCTTTCAGTTGTCTAGATTCTTCAGATCGATCTAGGTTTCTAGGATCGTCTGATTGATGATACATCTGATAACAACTAAATGATTCTGGAGTTGTCAATTCGAATGTTGTAATGTTATTCTTTTCATCATATGATTCTGCCATTTTGTTTCTCCTTTTATTTCTTTCTTTTATTTATATTAATTCTACTTCGTAGTATTTTTTTATCCAATCCAGGAACTGTTCTTTAGTCAGTGTTAAGGTTCTGCCACCTGTGAATTTAAATTCATCGCCATGATAAGGATCATCAAAATATCCGTCAAGTTCTTTCTTTAATATCTGAACTTTAATTACATATCTACTAAGATAATTTACTGGACCGAGTACCTGTTCTTCCTGTTCGTCATATGATCCTGAATGCTTTCTATTTCTTTCTCCAGAAAGATTCTTATCACTAAAGAAATTGTATGGATGTATTTGGTAATTATGAGCAAGTCTATCTCCATCAATCACAAATCTTACCTCTGGATATATTCCAACTCTTCTGTGGTGATGAAAGTTCTTGTCTCTAGTAAAACTAACATGTCTTGTTCCAGCAGTTGATCCTAATCTATCCATATCAATAATCTGTAATAGATATCTCAGAGTAGTATAATGATAAAGTATTCCAACTTGCTTTCCTTCTATATAGAATTCTTTGAATGATTTCATATCAACTCCACAAAACAATATTCTCCAATGATCTTTAAGTAATCTTTTAAAGACGGATATACAATGCTATTTATTCTTATCGATACCAAATCATTAAGATAACAATCTTCTAGTTCATCATCGAGTATTTGTACTTTGATAATATACTTTCTGATATCTGGCAGTTCTCTAATTCGTATTCGTTCTTCTGATTCATCGTATGTTCCTTGATGTGGTTTAACAATATGATCTCTTGGATTGAAATAGTTATAAGGTTGTAATTTATAATGATGAGAAAGTTTATCTCCATCTATTACAAGTCTGCAATCCTTTGAAATGTTATCTCTATAGTTAATATGAAAATGTTTATCTCTGGTGAATGAAACAAATTCTCTTACTATCGGACCTTTATCCAAATCACTTTTCAATACATTCGATTCTAAAATTTGTAGCAATCTATGTATAGAAGTATAATGATAAAGTATTCCAACTTGCTTTCCTTCTATATAGAATTCTTTGAATGATTTCATATCAACTCTACCTCTGCATATTGTTGTACAAACTTTATATAGTCTTCAGGAGTTTTAAAATCTAAAGCTGTACCAGCATATATAAAAATATTATCTTCATTCTCAAATATAGAACGAAGTCTTCCAGAGAATATCTGAACCTTAAGAAGATATTTATCCAGGTTTCTTAATGGTCCTAGTATACGTTCTTCTCTTTCATCATTCTGTCCATGACGGGGAGCAACAGGAAAATCATTGTATGGTGTTACTTTATAATTCTCTCCAATATAATCTCCGTCTAATACTAATCTGCATTGATCAACAAGTATACCAAATCTAGAATGAGCATGGAAATGTTTATCTCTAGTAAATGAAACCATCTTACTTGTTTTTATAGATTGTAATTTATTGGTAGTTAATATCTTTATTAACATGTCAAATGTAGTATAGTGATAAAGGATACCAACTTGCTTTCCTTCTGATAACTTAACCTTTCTTCTCTTTCTTCTATATGTTAATCTTCTATTCATTCTTCTCTTGCCAACAGACATATCTATTCGTGGTGTGAACTGAGCAATGTCATTCACAGTACAAGAAGGAGTACCAGCTAATGCAGACATTGCACCACCTTCATTCCCACCAGCATTTGCTCCACCATCATCTTCTTTCATCATTCCTTTTACTTTGTATGGTTTGTTATCTATGATTTCTATAGAACAGAACTTTCCTAGTTCATCTATATAGTGTTCAAGTTTTTCTTTGTTGAAAGTTTCATCTTTTATGATTTGTATCTTTATTATATAGTTTTTAATTCCTTTAATTGATCCTTTGATCCGTTCTTCTTGTTCATCATTATATGGACGATGACCATATCTTCCTTGGTAAAATTCATCCTGTTCAAAATCATTATAAGGAGTTATCTTATAATTATGAGAAAGCTTATCTCCATCTATTATAAATCTGCATTGTATTCCTTGTATAATTCTAGCAAGACGATGGAAATGATTATCTCTAGTCAATGATACATAGTTAAAATGTTCGGAACTATTTTCATTTCCATAAACTTGTTTATATGGTTTCAATTCATTATGTTCTAATATCAGTAGAGCAGATTTCAAAGAAGTATAATGATAAAGGACACCAACTTGTTTTCCTTCTTTCACTAACCATTTCTTAGGAGCTTCCAGGAACCGTGGGTCTTTGCCGTCAAAGATTCCTAGAGCAAGTAACATTCCGTTTGCCATCCCATGCATGTAACCATCATAATTCCAATTACCATCTGAGCATTGAATGTCAACACATTTCTTTAGAGAGTTTCTTCTGCTTGCTATTGTTTGTAGAATTTTAGCAACATGGTTTTTATATTTGATTATTGTTGATTCTTTATCCAGATTAGTTTCTGTTAGGATATTATTCTTTTCTATCTCCTGGAGAATTTCATACATCAACAATTGGTTATCTGCTGTCATGGATTCTAGTTCAGGTTTATATGATTCGATATTTAGTTTGAATGGAATAGCTGCTTGTTCTTTCATCAGATATGCAAGAGAGAATATATATGCTAATCCTGATTCACCTACGTATTTAGTGTAGAGTCTTTTCAGAGTCCAGCACAATCTATCTAGCACATCCCATCCTTCACGATCAGACGAGCTATGTGGTCTTCTGAGACGTTTTCCGTCTACAGGTGATATGATACCATTCTCTGCTGCTTTCCAATCTTTCCACGGTCTTAATACTCGTTTCAGTATCATCCAGACAACTAGAGTAGATGTTAGTTTTTCGTTTAGTATATATGACATTATAGTTTCTCCACAACTTCTACTGGACAAAATGTTCTAAGGTAATCTAAATATTCTTTTGTTGATCTGAAAGTTTTGAAAATGTTTTCATGGTTGATAGAAAATGAGAATGCTCCAATATTATTTTCGTATGCATCTAAACTTCTTTTCAATAATTTTATCTTTATTATATAGTTTTTAATATCATTAATTGGTTTGATGGTTCTTTCTGCTTGTTCGTCATAAGTACCTTTATGAGAAGTATGTTCATAATCGTCAAAAGGAATTTCGTTTGATCCAGGTTCATCTCCACCGAAGTAATCATATGGTTCAAGTTTATATCTATGAGAAAGTTTATCTCCGTCTATTACTAAGCAAGCGTCTTTAATTCCTATTCCAATTCTTTGATGTTTCATGAAATATTTATCTCTTGTAAAGCTAACTCTTCCGTTTGTATTGCGTCCTATTGTATTTGTATTCAATATTTTAGGAAGCTGAGATATTTTTGTGAAGTGATAGAGAATGCCAACTTGTTTAGCTTCTGTATAGAATGTTTTGAATGAAATCATATCAACTCCACTGGACAATCACATGCAGCTTCGAATAGTTTTATTACATCTTCTGGTTTCTTTACTGTATAATATTTTCTATTGTATCCATTGTAAAAATTGTCATTAGGAAATTTCAGAAGATAGTTTAAGAATGATTTGAATATCTGAACCTTGATAAGATATCTGTTAAGTTCTTTTACTGGACCATCTTTCAATCTTTCTTCTTGTTCGTCATATGTTCCTTGGTGTCCTACTTCATCTCGATCATGCATAAAATAATCAAACGGTCTGATCTTATAGTTTTCAGAAAGTTTATCTCCATCTAATACTAATCTACATTGGTTTGTGTTGATTGCTGCTCTATTGTGAAAATGAAATCGTTTATCTCTAGTGAAGGAAACATAACTGCCGTATCCTAGTTTATTACTAGTTACTAGTTGATATGCAGTAATGAGAGGAGTATAATGATATAGGATACTAAGTTGTTTTGCTTCAGTAAAGTAAGCTTTAAATTTTATCACAGATGTTCCTCATTGTCAATTATAAATCTAGCATCTATTATTTCTAAGCTATCTACCAGCAGACCAACTTTTCCTTTGTAACTTTCGTTGATGTATGTTAAGATACAATATTTAGCTCGATCAATATCCAGGATGTTTGCTAGGAGATTTAGAATGTTGATAATCTCCAGCAAGTATGATATCTTTTTTGTCTTGTTGTACTTATTGTAAATGGAGTTGATCTTCTTTATGGTTTTGATATCTTGTTCCAGCATTGAAGTCATCATAAAGATTTTATAAGTGTGTGCTAATATTAGTTCATTCATCAAGGATTCCTTTTACAGTTTCTTTTATTTATATAATATTTATATTGACTTTTTGATTTGGAAGTGGTATGATGTCGATATGAAACCTTTAAAATTATACAACGGAAGATTTGGGAGACAGGATCACATTTTCATTGCTGCATATTCTAATGCAGATGCTGCCAGGATTTTAGATGAAGCATATCAGACAATTGGATATGGTTCTTCTGGTATGCTGAATGAAATCAATGTTTACTTTAGCAAAGGTTGTTGGGGCAATGTAATGGAAGGTATTACTCCTGAACGTGGAACATGGGTTGAAGATGGAAAGTTCAGGGGTGGACATAAGATTACCAGGATAATCTAAATGTATGTTAGTTAGGCAATTCATATTTTTGGTTTGTTTTAGTAATATATCCTAAAGACATTCCAGTTTGTTTAGATATTTCTCGGTAAGTAACTCCTTCACGTATTAACAGGAGAACTTGTGTTATCTTATTATTTTTCATATGTAGTCTTTGTATCTTATCAGTTCCGTTATATACACAATCAAATTTATCGAACCATTCTTGTTCTTTTTCAAACTGAAGATGTTCTGGAATATTTTCTTCTATGATTCTAAAATCCCAGGAAGTTATTCCATATTCGTTCCATGCTGTTTGAAATTTAGTATTATGATATCCGAATGTTAATCTTTTAATATGATCTTTCCATCTGAGTAATGGAGAGTTTAAAGTACTTCCAATATAACATTTATTAGTAATACGATTGAAAATTTGATATATAGTTACGGTTCTTTTCTTTCTTAAATATTCGGACATATACATTCTCCTGTTCACTGTTTATTTTATTTATAAAAAGCTGTGAACATTTGAACAGGAATGAACAATGTTCAACAAAATTGTACAATCAAAAATCGTGAACAAAGAAAAGTCTTGACATTTTGATATAAGTGTGAGATGATTCATCAACTGGAGAACACGAATGAAAGTTGAAAGCATTATTCCAATAGGACTTTTTATTCTATATTGGATTATTGGTTACTATGTTGCAAAGTATATGAAGCGTAAAGCAATCGAACCGTGGACTTATGGTATTTTCTTTTTTGTATGTACCTTATGGCCTATAGTAATGATGTTTCAATTTATGAATGTTTTAGATACTACTATTGAATAAAAGGAGAATATAACAATGCCAAATATGTTAGTTTTAAAAGTAAAGAATGCTCATGAATGGAAAGCATATGTAACTGCTCTCAAGTGTATTGGAGTACGAAATATAAACAATCCTACCTTAACAGTCGAACAATTGTTTGACAAGTTTTATCCTCGATACGATACATATATCATTGTAAACCTGATAGATGATCCGTATTTGTCATTAGCAAGCAATACCTATCATCCTGAATATATGCCTACTACATTAGGAAAAGCTATTGACACCATCATAGAATACATGAACGAACCATTACCCATCAAAATTAAATTGAATGATAGTTATACTGCTGATGTATCAACACAGATAGTTAGGTATGAGAATAGTGATAATTTATTTACTATAGATATAGGCAGACCAGATATCTTCAATGATAAGGATAGAGAATGGTGGAGGGTTCTTCATACCTGGATAAAAGAATCTACGATACATATTGGTGTCTCTCCTGCATTCTGGTTTGTTGATAATATTATCAATGAAGGAAAGTGTTATGGCGGAGGAGGATTCAAATATATGTTTTGGTTTGAATCTCAACTCGAAGCAAATTACTTCAAGGAAGTTGTTGATGAATTGGTGCAGAAAGAAAGAGAGACTGTATGTTAGAAATATTAATACCTATTGGTCTTGGATGTATTGTTGGACTTATAATGGTTGCGATAGGATTTATTTTAGTATGGATACATAAGATCAGTCCAACAACTATACATGTGTTATTTAATTTGGCAGCAGTAGCATGTATAATATTCATACTTTATTGTATTGGCATTCTTGTGCAAATGTTAATGGGGAGTCCGTTTCCATGTTGATAAGACCATTCTCTGATCTTCATTGTGAGTTCTGGAATTCAAAGAAACTAGAAGAACAATTGAATCTTATTGTTCCTCATATGCATACTGACAAAGAAACTACTGCATTGATAGCTGGAGACATAGGATTGTTTCATCGTTCTGAAGGTTGGTTGAAAGTTCTCGGTCTGTTAGGTAAACGATTCAAGTATGTGATCTTTGTTGCTGGCAATCATGAGTTTTACAATAATGATTGGATAGATAGTTTTGTTACAAGAAAGATATCTCTTCCTGAAAATGTTTCTCTATTAGAGAACAGTCATATTCAAACAGGAGATAATATTGTTATTATGGGTGCAACGTTATGGACAGACTTTAATGGTGATGAATTTGTGATGCGAACTGCTGAAAAAGGAATGAACGATTTTCATATCATCAAACACAAAGATGGTTCAAGATTTACTCCTGAACAATCAATAAACATATTCAACGAATCGAAGAGATTTCTTTTCAATAAGATTGCATTAGCTAAGAGAAATGGATCGAAGGTTATAGTGATAACACATCATGCTCCGTCTCCATTATCTATTAGTCCGAGATTCAAAGGTGACATATTGAATGGTGCTTTCATGTCTGATCTATCAAATAAGATAGAAGTGAATGGTCCTGACTATTGGTTGCATGGACATATGCATACTTCATGTGAATATACTATTGGTGATACAATCATCATGAATAATCCTTTTGGATATGCAGGAGTAGAAGTCAATACACAATATGAACCTAAGATGGTAATAGATATATGAATTATTCAATAGACGTATATCTAACAGAAATTCAATATAAAAAACAAAGAGGAAATATGATACTCAAATACAATCCAATCAAACATTTATATTTCAATCAAGCTCAACAACAAAAAGAAAAGGAGAAAGAACGAATGGAAAAGATTACGAAGTATAGTATAAAAACAACAAGTGCTGTTCATTGGAAAGCTATCATGGCAGCATTGTTATCGACAGGATTTAAATACTGGAATGGTGATACTGATCTTGATAAGATTTTTAATCAAGGATATGGTGAAGGGTTTGATACGTATATAATTATTAAGATGGATACCAAAACACTTTCTTGTGCTAATGATTGTTATCGTCCTCATACTGATAGTATTTTAACTACCTTAGAAGATGCATTGAAACTTATAAACGGACGGTTGAATCCAGAACCTATATGTTGTCGGATTGGAATAGTATATCCTGACAAAGTTATTATAGGAGAACACACCTGTTCGTTTGAAAATGTTCTTGAACTTGCTGAAGCTATAAAGAAAATGCAAGGGATATAGAATGCTACTTAACAAGAAATGGTTTCATATATTTTCTCTGTTATGTTTCACAACACAAGAGTTATCATGGAAGTATATTATTCTAAAAAATATTCTTTACGGAATTATATGGATTGATATAAAGATATGTTATATGATCGATAAAATCAAAAAGGGGAACTGATTAGGTTCCCCTTGTATTACGAAAGAATTTTAGTTATGACTGGTTCAGGTTTCTTAGTGAATGGAGTTATAAGCTTTGCGAATTTAACATTCCCGCCAACAGTTTTGATTGCTGTCTTAAGAACATTTGCAAGGTAGAGAGCTTCTGCTTTTTTGTTTTGATATGCTCGATCTAAATCTTCCCAACTTTTAAATCCTAACAGCATAGCAAACTTATCTTTCTTACCTTTATCCAGGGAAGGAATACCTAGATCAACAAGTAATGAACCAGGAGTAATAGCAGAAGCAAGGATACCTTCAACAAAGATTATAGGTTCTTCTTTTCTCATTTCTTCTAGGATATCTTTATACTTCATGTTACACTCTTTCTGGAGCGACAGGAGCTTCAGGAGGAGTTCCTTCAGGAGCAGCAGGTTGTTCAGTAGAAGTAACATTCTCGGTACGCACAATACGATTTAGAGCTTGTGCAATCATGTTATTACTTTCTGCAAGTTCTGCAAGTTTCTTGAGGAACAGAAGCACCCCTTGTTTTTGTTGACGAGTCAACTCAACCATATTGAAAGTATTTAAAAGTTGAACGAAGAAAGGATTCATGATCTTGTTTGGTTCAAGGTCAAGAAGCATTTTGTAATTGAATTTGATTGCTCTGGTTTCAGAAAGCACAGCAAGGAATTCTTTGTATGATTCTATAACTTGAGCTTCGGTTACGACTTCTTCGGTATTCTCTACGCTTTCTTTCTTAGGAGTATCTGCTTCCTTTTCAGCTTTAGAGAACAAGCGGTTGATCATTCGTTTAGCTGCTGAACGAAGTTGTGGGTCTTTACGAGTTTCACCC
>Ga0208457_1002040_pt1 | contig 12282 bp, 8 predicted proteins | sample June2015DPH_10_1_FD_185513 | JGI IMG/M metagenome (GOLD analysis project Ga0208457, IMG submission 185513) | Peatland microbial communities from SPRUCE experiment site at the Marcell Experimental Forest, Minnesota, USA - June2015DPH_10_150... | ecosystem: Environmental > Terrestrial > Soil >... | reverse complement strand
TAATTGTCGCGGTCAAATGGGCGAATTCCTCGCATGAGGTATTCGCCTTTTTCATCTTTACGGGACCAATTCCATTGAGCAAGCGTCATCTGCATGGCGGTCACTGCGCCTAAGGCGACCACCATTTTTTTAGGATTTTCTGCTAGCCGTTGTAAATCCTGCCTAAGATACGCGAGGTGGGCATTGAAGAACATAAACATGGCATTTGCTTCTGGCATCCACGCACCTTGATGAGAGAAGTCGGGGGCACCTCCGTAGCGCATAGTCTCCCAAGATGCGGCCTTTTCACTATAGCCAGAAGCGCGAAGACTTTTGTAAGTAGCTAATTTACAACGGTCTTCTAACGCCACGTTTAAATCCGTAACATAATCCAGAATTCGTCCACTCCCCGTTCTTTTTTTCCATCCAAGATTATTGAAATCAAGAAAGTATTCGGGAGTGATGAGCCGTTGCATAATACCCCAACCAGCCCCATTCCGCATCATTTCACGGTAGGATGGGTCATCTTTTAGAGATTGGTGAAGAGATTGTAGCCATGCTTTCACGAATGGAACGAGGGGAGCTTCGCTTTCGATACCAGCCCGGAGTACGTGTGTAAATGCTTGAGGAAGAGTAAACGCAAGATTTAATCCTGTTGCTCCAGCTTTAAAATACTTTGCAGTGAATCCCAACATTCCTGTTAAAGCAGAGCGAGCAGCTATAGGAGAAGATTCTAATGCTTCTGCTAAATAGCTTGGAACTTCATAACGTTTTTGAATCCCTTTTTCATAGGTTCCAACAATGCTAAAACCTTGTCTTGCTCTAGTATCAGTAGAAACTTCTTTGAAATACTCACCAATTGCTGGTTCGGCTTTTCCCGCTTGAAGATAATCTTGAATAACTTTATTGCGAAAGATTTCTCTATAAGAAGCGGTAGCAAATTTTCCGACAACAACGAATGGGTCTTGGTTAGTTCGCTCACTTCCTTCAAGAGTTTTAATAACATCATCATGCATTAAGTAAAGAGGGTATTTCGAGCCTGTCATTCGATTCTTCGCATTTTCCGCGAGGTCCGTCATAATGCGGTACATTGGGGCATATTCATTTGTGCGACTTGTAAACTTTTGATAAGCTGAATCTGTCATAACTTCAAATTTATGTAAATCATCCGTGACTTGTCTAATTTGTCCCCAATAGCGGTCTGCTAATCCCTTCATGTGCTCAAAATCCGCAGGACCCATCTGCTGTTCTAATTGTTGAAGATTATTAGCAATTTTATCGGCATTGAACCCTTTAGGATTGAACGCACCAGATGCCATTTTCTTTTGCAAGTCAATCAGTTCTTTACTGGCCTTCCCAATATCAGAATGTAAAGCTGCTTCTTGCAATGGAGTGATATTGGCGCTTTGCAGTTTGTTTTGCCAACTTTGAATATTTTGTTGATGTTCAGTGATATCTTCTTGTTTCACTTCTAGAACACGTTCATAATTCTTTAAGTTGAGATAGCGGCGTAGATTCGCAATGTGTCCTTCTGTACCATAATTATAAGCGTCTTCAAGAATAGATTTACATCCTACTTGTATTTCACTGATGTGTCCATTTGTCATTCCCACAGCACGACGAGCGGAAACATAGGGACTATCATCAGTTTTTATTCGACCAGAAGCATCTCGAAACGCCGACCCGCGCTGGTCTCCTAAAAGTTGGAGCATCCAACGTTGCACGTGAGAAGGGTTATCGGAAATAAAAAGAAATGGTTCTAAAGTCTTTTGATAAATATTCCCTGGGAATTGGCGAAGTCTTTCACTGAATTTTGGGGTGTTTCCATCAGCAGCGTGATATTGTTCTTCTAAGATTTCCCGCATATCAGGAAGGTCCACGCCTGCGTGGATATTAGGACCTTTGAAGAAATCTTTAAGGGAAGTTCCACTTTCCCTCAAAAAAGGAAGCATAGTATTAGCAGCGAATTTGAACGCAGGTCTTCCAAGAAGGTCAGGCGATACCGCTCCAATAAAAGCTCCAACTGTACCACCACCAATTACACCAGTAATTCCATAAGGTGCGCCAATCTTAGCTCCAGCTAAAGCCCCACCACTAATGGCAGCGGCTCGTCCCATGACTTCAAGACCGCCTCCGCCTCTTTGTGGAAGGCGTTTACCGAAGACTTCTTTGGTGTAATTTTCTATGCCACGCTCTGTAGCGGGAGTTTCAAATCCTGAGACTAATTCGCGTCTCCCATCAGGACGAACTCGATATCCTGCTTCACCAGGACCGAGATTAAAATCTGGAACTTTACCTTGGTCAGTAGGCATTCCTGAACGAGAGATTTTTACAAATCTACCTTCTCTTCCAAGTTCTTCGAGAGAGGCAACTTCGCCACCCGCATGCCTACCTTGTAAACTTGCTTGGATAGATGGGTAGGGGCGAAGAGGTCCCGCTACTCCAGCTTCACTACCAAGTTGCTTTTGAAGCAAATTGGATTTGCGGTCAGCAAGGACAGCTAAACGCTGTGAAGCGTCATCAAAAATCTTTGCCTTATCATTGCGAGTCTTCGCTTCATTAGAGAAGTCTTCAATCGTTGGGATTGTGCGATTGTTCTTATTGAGCGCAAGGTCAGCAGCCTTCTTCGTCCACACGAATCCTTCGTGGATGTTGATTTCTCCACTGGGACCTGCAGTGGGTTCGATATCGGGACGTGCGCCTTGTTTATAAACTTCCTCTGTTTTCGCAAAGCGGCCAAGTTGGTCGCCCAAAGAATCAAGTTCTTTCAGTTTCGGGTAAATCACATCATAAAAATGTTCGGCACTCTGTGTAGAAGAAGCGATTTGAAAATCTCTTCCAATTTCTGCATCCAATTTCTTTAGCTTAACTAATTCGCCTTGTTGGAAGGTGTCAAATTGCTCTTGTTCCTCATGGGACATGGAACTACGTTCCATTCCTTCAGGAGCATCGAATGGGATAAAGTCTTCTAATGTACGTCCTGGTACTTGCGTTTTTCCAGTAGAGCGGGCCATCCGGTCACGAGCGAGACCTTTGAATTCAGGTTCGGTGCCCGCTTCAAGAGCGCCCATATCCTCTTCACCGGGAATGTGGACTTCACCAGCGGTATACCGCGCACGCTTGACCATCATCGTGGCTTCACGAAGCGGCATGTTCTTTTCATGGGCTTCATTGCCAGCAAGGATAGCGTTGGCCTGTGTCTTCAAACGTTCAGCCCTGTCTTTCAAAACCCCTGCTACAGTAGTAAGATTAGGCAGATTGAGTTTTTCTCCAAGCGTGGCAATTAGAGTATTTAATCTTCCTTTAGCAACATCTGCAACTTCTGTACCTGCATGTGAAAGCTGCTGTGAAGCAAGAGCTTCAACAGTCTGAATGTGATTGACAAGGACATTCGTAGGAAGAGAAGTTTCCTCTGGACGCATCCCCTCAACCTTCGCGGGAACTGGTTGTCTATCAGCGGGAATAGGAGCAGCAGTCGGGTCTTGAGGAACCGGAGAAACATCAACTTTAGGTTTGACTTCAGGAGAAACTGGTTCGGGCTTATCCGTTATCTCACCGCGAAGTTTAGCAGCAGTAGCACGAAGATTGGTCGGGTCAAACTGTCCAAACTTATTTAAAAACGGAGACATCGGCTCACGTTCATACTTAGCCGCATCCGTCTCAAATTTAGAAGCTGCATACTCCCTAAGATGGTCAGGAGTCATGCTGAGAACTTTATCGGCATCCAAACCCATAGAAAGAGTGGGATGACCGGGATGCTCAAAGTGGATTAAGCCATCAGAGGTTGGCATCGCACCGGGAATAACTTGGTGCAACCCAGCAGCATTCAACTTCTCATCAAACGGATTAGTAGGCAGCTTTCCTGTAGTCGCAGCAATGGCTTCACGCTTAATTTGGTCTTTCGCAAGTGCGGCTTGAACTGTTTCAGCTTGCTCGTGAGTCAACCCTTCCTTCGGCATCTCGGGAGCAGTAATTGCAGCAATGCCTTCCTTAGCATCACGTAGACGATTGGAGGCTATTCGACGTTCTTCAAGAGTAGCAGCAGGATTATCAAGGACATTCTGATTACGCTCTATCTCATGTTTCCATTCATTGATTTTAAAGTCCAGCCCAAGGTCCTTAGTTGGAGCAGACATTGTTTGGACCTTTTCAGAAGGCCGATAACCAGATTCAGGTAAAACTGGTGGCTTGACTTCTCCAGAGAGTGATGGACCCTTTGCGGTGGGTACATCGGGTGTTAAGGCTGGCGCAACCACATCAGGGATTGCTTTCACAGAAGAACTAATTGGCTTTGGTTCAGGCTTTACATCAGCACGAACTTCGCCCCTCGCGGCATGTTGCCCAGCGAGAGAAGCCATGCCAGCACCAAGAACGCCGTGGGTTAGATGGTAGAGAGCTTCATTCTCATCCCCCCTATCCATCGCAGCTTTGAATGGAGCATATTGGTCATAGGCTCCCTTGAGCATTGTGGCGCTAAAGCCTGCGCTGACTAGGCGTGGTAGGAGCTTCCCAGCAGCCCCACCGATGGTGCCAAGCCCACCAGATGCGGCCATCAATGAGATGTTCTCACCAGACGTGAGGCCACCAGCGAACTCTCCAGTTGCTCTTGCAATGGGATGAGCACGCTGTTCGGTAGGGGTCATTACGGCCTCAGGAGCCACCAAACGAGGGTCCTGTGCTGCTCCACCCATCCTCATGTGTTCCATGAAGGGAGCAACAACAGACCCCAAACGGTCCCATATTCCTGGTGCCGGAGCAGCAGAAATAGTTGCGTTTGGGGGGATTGTAATACCAGTAGTTTGTGGAGGCGCAGCAGTACGCTTCGCCGTCATTGAATCAATTAGGCTATTGCGTTCATCAAAGGGCATCGCCTTTGGAAACTTGAGTGTCCCCAAAGTCGGATGCTGTACTTCGTCCAGTTGGGACGTATCGTACTGCTGAGGGGTATCTGGCATTAGGGATTACTCGTATTTTCCGGTCTTTGGGTTCCAGCTTAGGGCTTTCTGTTGTGTTTGTGGAGCGGCTTGCGAAGCAGGTTGTCCAGAACGAAGGCGCTGCCAGTCTTGGAAGGAAATTCTATTCTTGGCTACGGTTGGGTCGCTGCGCCATTGTTGAACCAGATTTGCTTGTTCGGCTTTCTTTTGAGCGAAGTCTCTTACATAGTCTCCATAGTGGTCAGTCTTCTGTCCACCAGGACCTCCGAGTTCGTCTTCCATTTTTAGATTGAATTGGTGTGATGCGTAGTATTGTTCAGGAGGCAATGGTTTATCCAACCCCGCCATTGCGGTTCTTTCGCCTTGGGTATAAAAGTCTGTTAGGTCTTTGAAAGGTTGCTCTGCTTTCTGACGAGCAGTTGTGGTAGCTCCACCAAGAGCAGAAGCCACTTGAATCTTTTTCTCCTGATAAATTTGGTCGAGTCGTTGAGCGTAGGTTGCATCATCTTCGCCTTCAAAACGAGGATTGCCTGTAAGCACATTCTTCCAAGTCTGGTCTCCAGAACGTCCGGAGAATGGAGATTTGGGGTCGTTGCCTTCAAGCCAGTTTTGATGCGCTTCTTTTGTATTCTGTGCTTGCTGGGCTATATCGGCACGTTGTTCCGCCGTCGCTTGACGTTGCTGCATAACATCTTGCATTACGTCATAATAGCCAGCACGTTTAGTATAGTATGGAATCATCGCAGACCGTTCGCCAATCTGCGACATCACATCCATCTGTTGCAGCCGTGGCCCCATCATCTGATAGGGAAGCATCATTGCTTGTAGAGCGCGTTGGCGATAGAATTCGTTAGCGCCTGTTAGACCTTGAGCAACTCCAGCAATCCCCTGTCCAATCGAACGGGGACCGGGACCAGCCGGAACCATTGAGGCGGCAAGAATCCCTCTGTCTATTCCGCGAGCGAGAAGAGGATGTTGTGCTGTAAATTGACTATTGGGTGGGAAGACCGCGTAAGGTGAAGCGAACTTTTGAGCCGCAGCTTGATAAGGAGCCAGCATTGCGTTGTACTGGTCCATGTAATTTGGACTACCAGTTTGGGGAGCTTGACGGGAAGTTGTATTGACCCCACCTGTCTCGCCACCCATTCCATACATCATTGGATTGATTTGATTCTGAGAATACAAATCACCTGTCGGTTGATTCTGATAATCACCGGGCATGTAACTGGGATTTATAAATTGTCGAAGAACGTTAGAATCACCATTAGACATTATGGTTGTCCTTGCTGTTGAAGACCCCAAAATGGACTTCCCATATTAAGTTGAGAATCCATAGGAAGATTGCCAGTCGGTTGATTTTGATAATCTCCTGGCATATAAGAAGCACCGGGATAAGTAGAACCGGGACCTTGGCTTTGTTGCTTCCCAAAGAAAGCTCCAGCAGCACCCAGTCCTGCCCCAGCTAGTTGTGGCAACCAGCTTCCCAAACCTGAAGTCTGCTCTACTCCCACTTGTCCAGTTTGCAATGGACGATAAGACCCAGCCATACCTAGAGCAGATTGACGCATCTGACCAGCTTGCATCAACAGATTATTGAATAGATTAGATTGTCCAGCCATTCCAGCGCGTTGATTCTGACCCATTTGGGACATCATCAATGGGGAATTACCTTGCATTCCCATAGCTTGAGCGCGTTGCAAGAGAGCTTGATTCGCCGATGCCCCTTGTGCTCCAAGCTGTTGCTGACCCATTCCCAACTGTTGATTGAAGAACATATTAGAATATGGATTAGTAATTTCGGACCCAATTGCTTGGCCAAATTGCGGTGTCAATTGATTGAACACACCCATAGAGGGTTGATTGTATTGCCCGGTGGTGGTGGTTTGCTGTTTTTGTGTCATTAGAGTGTTCTCTTAAAGCGTAGTTCTGGTTCTATAGAAACCTGTTCTGCCCCCCAATTTTTCACAACAGATTGCCATTGCTCATCATCAGCGGCAACATTGAAGTAATAATACTTCACTCCCTGCGCGGCCATCACCGTCTCAAGGTCTCTCACAAACATGGCCTTCAACTTGGTGTTCCAATCTTCAGGAGTAACCATCGGGTCTATCTCTTGACAGAGCCGACGCACTGCGAGTCCCACTCCATTGTGCCCATCGAGCGCGAAGACCAAACAATTCTCATCGAGGTCTGAAACGGGCTTAATCTTTTCAACTTCTTCTTGTGTAGCAAGTCTAATGCGATTCATCGCTCCCTCTCTTATTTATGAAAGTATGCGGCAACAAATCCCGCTGCTGCTCCCAATCCTGAACCTATCCCAGCACTGTACCAAACTTTCTTTTCTACGCCACTAACACGAGTGTCAAGTTTGTCGTGCTCCCCCTTAATGAAGACAAAGCCTTTCTCCATTGAGGTCCTCAAGTCTTGAACCGCTTGTGTAGTTGCAGCTTGGCCTTTGATTAATTCGATGATATGGTCGTCGTTGATTTCCACGGGATTTCCTTAATGGCTTCCTAGAATTTGCGGAGTGTAAATATCACAAACTAAACTTCCAGATGTGTCACTTGCATTTTGCTGACTAACGTATTTAACTTGAATTGCAGATAGATTTTGCGTCAGACTTAAATTTACAGTATCGGGAACTGTCACAGCAGAATAAGTAACTCCTGGTGCTATTGCCCGCAATTGAGTAAAAGTAATTCCGCCATCTAAACTATAACTAATAATCCACACATTTCCAGTACCGTTTAATGTATTAGTTGTGACTGCGGACTTTATACTAAGAATCAAAGTCGCATAGTTTTGATTTGCAAATCCAAAATTACTAAGAATATAGGTGCCGCTTTTGATTTGCGTCGTGCCAGTGCCAGTCAAGATTCCGAATACCGTTTGGTCTCCTGACATTGTATTTGTTTGGTTAGTCCAAGTAGGAGGGGCGGTTCCACTACTTGTATAAACTTGCGTACCCGGACCTCCAACAGCAGAGAAACTTTGTGTCAATGCTTGGTTGGCAGTCGTTTGTGCAGCAGTGGCAGTCGTCTGCGCCACCGCCGCTGTTGCAGAAACAACTACTGTAGTTTTATTAGTTGCTGCGACGTGTGTTTGCTGGTGTTTAAGTTGAGACTCAACCCAATCCGCCCAGCGATTGAGAGATGCTACTTGTTCAACCGGATTGGTGATTCTAAGTGGCAAGATTATAACCTATTCAGTGGCAACACATTGACGCTATAATAGCCGACAAGAACATCAGTGACTTTACTAAGAGCAACGGAAGATGTGCTAGAGAAGGTAAACCTATAATAGCGACTCCGTGAATCCAAGCCAACAAGGAACGCTTTCAGCGGCCCAAACTGAGTGGGAATGAGAGAGGCATTTGTCACAATTGTTATTGGGGTGACAAAATCCGCCGCATTCTCCGCACCCTCAATCGTCACAGTCAACGCGGTATCAACCGTCATCACTTCAATTTCATTGAGGAGCTTACGGAGGGTCGCATCGCCAAGGTGAAGCCAAGTGGTTTGGATTGTTGTGGGGATGTTGGTAGCGTCCGTCTCAGCCTGTTTGTCAACCACCAAAGTTGGGTCTACATAACGAATAGTGCCATCGGATGAGAAGACCATCCAGCGAGGCAAGCCACCAAGAGTAATATAGAAAATTCCGGCAGTCATCTTGTCAGCGAACTGCCAAACGTACCATTTTTGAAGATGGGTATCAAAGACCAATGCTGTATCACAGGCCGTATTAGTTCCTGTAGGAATTTGAAGCACATAAAAATTGTAAGCGCCATAACCTACGAAGTTTGCAAAGCTATTCGTGGAAGCGGAAGTATTGATAGTATTCAGAATTGTCTGAACGCCCTTACCAACGTCCTGATAAGTATTGAAGTCGCTGTTGATAACACGAAAATCTGGTGTGACCCACATGCAACCGATTGGAGTGCCCTCCCGGAAGACCACTTGCCACACATTTTGAGTAAGCAAGCCAGTCTCACTAAAGAGAACATTCGGAGTAGAGAAATTAGTGGGGTCGCTCCCAGTAACACGGTGAATGTGCCGTTCCGTTGCCGCATAGATGGTGTAGCCATCTGACAGTAAGCCCCGAATAATCTCGGACCCCGGAGAGACATCGAGACTATTTTCTGGGGGAAAACATTCTTCATACCGTCCAGCAACGATGCCAGAACTGGTAAGCATGTCTGAAAGGGCTTTTGAAAAGTAGAGATACTGTCCTTGCGCGAGCCAGATTCGGCCTTGATGGAGGGTTGGGTAGGACCCGTTCGGTGGGGGTTCGTTCCCAATCACTCCAATCAGATTCCCATAGCTACTCGTTTCTTGATAGATGTTCTGTAGGGGAAGCAACAACTCGGAAATGTTATCAAGATAGGTTGTTTGAGTATTGGGAATCTGGGCAATGAAGTAAAGAGTTGTGGGGTCGCCGCCGTCAGCAGTGGCGAGGATGATTTTGGAGTCCACTTGGGAATCGCCGGAGATAGGAATGTTTGAAAGGTAGACTTGACCGTTTGTAATTGCGCCAGTCAGGGCGGTTACGGGACTCAAATCACTCATGCCTTGAGTAACGCTGTTGAGAAAAATTACGTAGTAATAGCGGCCTTTGAGAAGGGTAATGGAGCCGACGCCAGAAGGTTCAGGCTCAACTGCGTACCAAGTGATGGTGCCATCTGTGGTGGGATTCCCAACAGCCTGCCAAGTGGGGGCGGTTGCGCCACTCTTGCCCGATTTGGTGACGCTTTGAATGACACTGTTGGAATCAACGATACTCGCGCCGCCATAGGAGGAAGTTGTTGCTGGAGGGACGAAATTATTAGGCGGGAGATACCATGATGTGCTGGCTGCCCAGGATTGAATCTGTCCAACACAGGCCCACGTCACAGCACCTTGAGTTGTAACATCACCATAATTTGTTCCCCATGTCGGATGAGATGCGCCATTGGTTCCACTAGTCATGCAAACTTGGAAGTTGACTCCATCACTAACGACAGTAAAGTTTGTGTTTATTCCAGTATAGCCAATAACTATACCATTGTTGGCGAAAGCCTTTGGCCCCAAGCAACGCCATTGGAGTTGTCCATCATTCGTCAGACTTCCAATAGTAGTCTGCCAAAGAGGGGCGCTTCCTGAAGCTGCGCTTGTTCCACTGACACTTACCAATTGAACATAGATTGTTTGATTGAAAGTGTTTGTAATTACATTATAGGCGCTGGCTGGGTCTACAGGTTCAATGATAACCGAACCAATCCAATTCTTACCCCATGAATTTACGTTATAATAGGTACTAGGTTGCCATTGCGTTAGACCAGAACATAAGAAATACCACTGGCAGCCGCCGTTTGAGCCTTGATTATCGGTTCCCCCATCGCCATGTTTCCAACCAACTGAAGCTGTAAAGGGTGGTCGTGCCGAGCCACTTGTCCTACTCCCTGTTGCGCTTCCACCATTTCCTTGAACATAAACACCATTCGTTTCGGGGTCATAAATGGCAGAAGGGGCATTGACGGTTCCGGCTGATGGATAGTCAATACTGGAATAAGCGGCGTTGGGTGCCCAGAGTCCAATTGGGCTGCTGTTTAACCATGTAATGCTACTATCAGTGGTAGAGCCACCAGCAGTTTGACTCCAAGTAGGCTGACCAACACCAGTCTTTCCAAATTGGGTATTGGTATTGGTTCCAGTCGCATTGACCGAAATCAGTTGTTGAATGTTGTTGTTACCGTCAATGATTAGGCCAAAGGTTGAGAAGACCGTTAGTGCAACCCATGCTTGAGTGGTTCCAGAGGTAGCGAAGATGGCCGGGGCCGCAAGAGGAGCAGCAATCCCCCAATTGGAAAGCCCAGAAACAATATCCCACTTTTGTAGGTCGCTGGCTAGACCGTCTGCAAAATAGGCGTAATCCCGAGAACAAGTTGCATAAACATTCCCCGCCCCGGTGGAGGGAGTAAAGATGTCCGTAGGGTTTCCCGCAGCATCCCAATACAGAACATCATTGGCAATCGAAGGATTGCCCGTACCATCAGATGCCGTTGCGAGAAGGGTGCGCTCGTTCAACGTATTATTCTGATAGAGATAACAATTCTGAGCTTTGATAGTGGGATTTCCCATTACAAGCTGTCTCCACTTCCAGTATCAAGCTTTGGATAGAAAGTGCGATAGGCAAAACGACGCATCAAGACACCTGTGATTGGGGGCATCGTATTGAGAGAGACCAAGAGCATGTCTTGATTCTGCGCGGGGGGATTGACAAAATTATCAGTCCCCGCTTGATGCCAAGTATTCCGGGCATACCTATAGAGTCCATCCTGTTCTGCTTGGATGGGATTCGCGCCATAATAAGGAATGATTTGTGCTTCAGGCATGATTACTCAAATGATTTGAGGTATTGTGCAGCAGTAATTAGAAGTTCGGGGGAGTCTTGAAGAAGCCCGATTGCAATATTACATCTTTGGCAAAGAAGGCCGCGATTTTTATCTGTTTTATGGGAATGGTCTACAGCAAGAGCTTTAAGTTTTCCTAAACGTTTTACAATTTCAGGTTGTTTACAAATAGCACAAACGCCATTTTGTTTACTAAGTAAATCTAAATATTCTTGTTCTGTTACCCCAAATGCAGCTCGTAGCTGACGGTCTTTTTCAGTTTGGGGGATTACAGGAGGATGAATTTTTTGATAGTTTTCTCTCCGACATTGATTACAGATTGTCCGCAATGAACGCTGACCATTTTTGTGAATGTAACCACAGCGAGAGAATTCAGAAAAGACTTTTTCTTGTTTACACTGCTTACATTTTCTAGTTATCATGTGTCTCAGAAAAATGGAGGTAGGTAGCCTAGTATTTGGTTATTGACGTAGGTCTGAGCATCCGGTCGAATAAATTCCACACCTTCTGGAAACAAGTTCTTGTCCCAAATCATTTCGCGCAAGCCAGAATTGAACAAAGCAAAACTCTGTTGAGATTCTTGCGGCTTGCCAATTAGATTCCAACCATAGGCGTTGACGCCGTGGATTATTACATCGAAATAGTCAGTTGGGACTTGGAGGAAGTCTTCCACACTTGTGAGGTCAATGCGGTTCTTGTAATATTGAAACTTGATTAGATACGCGCCAAATTGCGCGAGAGTATTCGCAGTAGGAACTGAGGCACCCGTGGTAGTCAAGCCAGTTGTGGGTTCAGTCCAATCGGTTCCAATGGTAATTGGAGTGACGGTTTGGAGAGTTTCGGAACCTTCAGTGACAGATGCGTAGACATTATACGAAGCATATTTCACGCCGATGTCAGTCGTGTTGAATGCGATGTAGGGTGTCCGAATGATTGCGAGATTGTCAAGAGCAATCCATTGTTCTGTTCCATTGGCTGTAG
>Ga0208457_1002034_pt1 | contig 12308 bp, 9 predicted proteins | sample June2015DPH_10_1_FD_185513 | JGI IMG/M metagenome (GOLD analysis project Ga0208457, IMG submission 185513) | Peatland microbial communities from SPRUCE experiment site at the Marcell Experimental Forest, Minnesota, USA - June2015DPH_10_150... | ecosystem: Environmental > Terrestrial > Soil >... | reverse complement strand
CCCTTACAATATTTTCATTGGAAATCACCATCAACATTTTTTGCTCCTTGACTCAATGTCTATATTTCCCTACACTATCAGTAAAAGTAAGGAATCAAGGGAAAATTGAATATGGAAGAAGTGGTTAGCCTCCATCCATATCTCTTTTAGATCATTGTAAATTAGGGGGAGAAATTTGACCATATTACAGGCTGTAATACTTGGGTTGGCTCAAGGTTTGGGAGAGTTTTTGCCTATATCAAGCTCAGCCCATTTAATTTTGGTTCCCTGGCTCTTCGGGTGGACAGATCCAGGACTTACGTTCGATGTTGCCCTGCATATCGGTACGCTTGTAGCCGTGGTCATCTATTTCTGGAAAGACTGGTGGCAACTCATTATAAAAGGGTTTATAGATGTCCGAAGCGTAAAAGGTCGATTGTTTTGGTATTTGGTTGCCGCCAGTGTGCCGGGAGCAATTGGTGGATTCCTGTTAGAAAAAAAAGCCGAAACCATATTCAGATCCCCTATTCTCATTGCCATGATGTTGATACTGATGGGCATTTTTCTATACTGGGCAGATCGTAGAAGTGTTAAGAAGATTGAGATAAACAATATCACTTTTGGAACCAGTATATTAATTGGGATATCCCAAGCCTTGGCGATTGTTCCGGGAGTTTCCCGTTCGGGGATCACTATGACTACAGGACTGCTGATGGGGGTAACCAGAGAAGGAGCAGCCAGGTTTTCGTTCTTATTGTCAACTCCGATTATCTTCGGCGCTGCCATGGTTAAACTGCCGCACGTTATTTCAAATTCGTCAGTGATAACTGTAAACTTTGCGATAGGTATGCTGGTCTCTTGCGCTACGGGCATAATCAGTATTGGCTTTTTGCTTCGATATGTTCAGACTAAGGATTTTTTACCATTCGCCTGGTATAGATTTATATTAGGTGCTCTGGTTATTATCATTACAATGGTACGTCAGTAAGCACTACCGCTAAAATCCTGAATTATCCTCCCTCTCAATCGGAAATCAACAAGCTCTAACGCAGACTAGTCTCCAAACTTCGTAGGTGTTATTCAACCCCCTTTTCTTAAGGACTCCTTCCTGTAATGTTGTTTTTACATTTTTGCCCCGCCATACAACACTTCGAGTAGTAATCAATAATCCCTGTTGACGTTTGCATTCAAAATTAGTAGTCTTTTATCGAATCATAGGGTATCGAATTAACCTCCCAACTTAACCTCAACCATTTAGAATTGCAGTAAGGGGTTTCTATCGGAGGAGAGCCCAAGAATGAAATGTCCAAAATGCCAGACAGACAATAAAGAGGGAGCCAATTTCTGCATAGAATGTGGGTATAAATTTGAGCTTAAATGCCCTCAATGCGGGCATCCGTTACCGCCAGCGGCGAAGTTTTGTGAAGAGTGCGGGTATCAATTATCCAAGCTCAAAGAAGCCCCTACCATTGACTACTCCAGACCCAAATCCTACACACCGAAATCCCTGGCAGACAAGATTCTCACCATCCGCAGCTCGATTGAGGGTGAGAGGAAGTTAGTGACGGTGCTCTTTGCAGATGTGGCAAACTACACGGCCATGTCTGAGAAGCTGGATCCCGAGGAAGTACGTCAGATAGTGGATGAATGTTTTCACATCCTGATGGATGAAATTCATAAATGGGAAGGAACAATTACTCAATTCACGGGCGATGGATTAATGGCCATCTTTGGTGCACCCATTGCTCATGAGGACCATGCTCAGCGGGCCTGTTATGCCGCCTTGTCGATTCAAAAAGCCATGGTAGAGTATGGCGAAAAAGTAAGGAAGGAGCGCGGACTGGATTTCAAGATGCGCATAGGACTTAACTCAGGCCCGGTGGTCGTGGGCTCCATCGGAGATGATTTGCGGATGGATTACACAGCGATTGGTGATACCACCAACCTCGCGGCCCGTGTCGAGCAGGCGGCAAAGCCTGGAGAAGTCTGGATAAGCCAGGAAACCCGGAATATCACACGGGGGTATTTTAGGGAAGAATCGGTAGGGGAGATCCCTTTAAAAGGCAAGGCCCAGCAGCAACATCTCTATCGACTGATCTCTGATCTGCCCGATATGCGGACAAGGTTTGCCGTAGGTTTGGCTCGGGGGATGACGGATCTGGTCGGCCGTCGGCCTGAAATGGAAGCACTTCGATCGGCATATGAGAGGGTGAAAGGCGGCGAGGCTCAAGTGGTAGGTGTGGTTGGTGAGGCGGGGGTTGGCAAGAGCCGACTTGTCTACGAGTTTCAAAAGATTTTAGGGGGCAATGAGACTCTTCTCACCGGCATTTGCGTCCCTTATGGTCGGAACATTAACTTTCTTCCGGTGATTGATTTGGTCAAGGCAGCCTTTGGTATCGTAGAAGGGATGAGTGAAGAGGAGGGCGGAAATCGAATCATGGAGAAGGCCCAAAATGGCCTTGCTCCTATGATCCCTTTTTATAGGAATCTTCTATCACTAAAGGTGGACGATCCAAGATTCAATGTCCTTGATCCCGAAGGCCGCAAGTTTGGGACGTTCGAAGCTATGAAAAACCTTCTTCTTGCCATGAGTGAGGAAAAGCCATTGGTTATTTTCCTGGAGGACGTCCATTGGATAGATAAAATATCGGAAGAATTTTTTACTTATTTTTCACACTGCATTCATGGTCACAAGATTCTGATGATTTCAGCCTATCGTCCCGAGGGCGCCCCGCCTTGGGCTCAGGGCGCTCATTATCAGCGGCTGGGGTTGGAGACACTTAGTTTCGATGCCTCCATTCGGCTGGTAAGGAATATTCTGCGTGGATTGCCTCTGGACCCGGCGCTTGAGAAAAAGATCGTGGAGAAGAGCGGCGGGAATGCTTTTTTCGTTGAGGAAATCGTGCGGGATCTTCTCGATCGCGGCGATATTGTGAAGTCGGGCGATCGGTACATCTGTAACCGCCCCATCTATCAGTTGGAGATCCCGACTACGATCCAGGGCGTGTTGGCTGCCCGCATGGACCGTTTGAGTGAGGACCTCAAGCAAACCATGCAGGTAGCGAGTGTCATTGGGAAGGATTTCGCCTTTCGTCTCCTCAAGAGCATTATGGAGTTAGGGGAGGAGCTGCGGGTGCGCCTCACGAACCTGGTGGGGCTCGAGATCCTATATGAAAAAACCCTCTACCCGGAACTGGAGTATATCTTCAAACACGCTCTCACCCAGGAAGTGGCTTACGAAAGTCTTCTCAAACAGAGGCGCCAAGAGATTCACGGCCGGATTGCCCGGGCGATCGAAGGACTGTATGCGGATCGTCTACCCGAACACTACGAGTTGCTTGCCCACCATTACGGGAGAAGTGGAAATACGGAGAAGGCGATTGAGTATTTAATGTTGGCAGGAGAAAAATCCAACCAAAATAAGGCCGCTCAGGCAGCATGCGAATTTTTTAGGGAAGCACTGAAAGTGGTAGAAGGCGCCCCTATTTCACTGGATCTGGATAAAGATAGAAGAATTCATCAAGGACTGGCCTCAGCCAGCGTTGACATTGGTGATATTAATACTGCGCTGGAGAATTATAGAAAAGCCATGGAAGTCTGCCAAAAACATGGGATGATCGCAGATGAAATCGAGATCTTGGCGGAATCTGCATGGGCAAAGTGGTTTATGCCTATGACGCGTGAAGAAGCGATCAAATCTTATGAGGAAGGAATCATAAGAGCAAGAGAGGCGGGGGATAAAGGGGCCGAGAGTCGAATATTATCGGTTAAGGGGTTCTATTTGGGTAGCATGGGCTACCGATACGAAGGACACAAAATGACAGTCGAAGCTGAAGAAATGGCGCTTCAGTCGGGGAACCCACGAGCAGTCGTTGCTGTTCGCGGGCTGCGTGCGGTGGCTGAGAGATGGCTTGGCAGGCCCGGCAAAACAGTTGAATTGACAGAGGGAGTGACTGATGCGCTCAGTAAAATGTTTAACCTTACCCAACTCTCAGGTCTTATCTTCATCCGGGGACTTTCTCTTGCTGAAATTGGTCGTATACAAGATGCCTTCGCAGCACTCAAGCACGGAATTGATCTTTGTGAAAAATTTGGAGGCGCAGTTCACTTGGGGAGACTTTACAACACGCTGGGTTACTGCTACAGCGAGATCCGTCATCCTGAAGAAGCTTGGAAATGGAACCTGAAAAGCGAGGGAATTGCACGTAAACTCATGGAGCAATATCCAATGGGAGGCACAATCCTCGGCGAGATCATTGCACAAGCCAATGTCAACTTGATGGAGAATCTGTTCGATCAAGGGAACACGGAAGAAGTATGGAAGCGCATCAAATCTTTTGAAGAAGAGTCCAAGAGTCCCGACTATAATAGATCGCGAGACCGTTGGGAGGCCCGGCTGGATTCCCTGGCCTCTCTTATCCTCTTGCAGCGCGAAAAGGTTGATGAAGCGGAAGCCAGAATTATAAAAAATCTCGAAATATCACGGAAAGAACATATGAAAAAGATCGAAGGACGATTTTTAAGGCTACTTGGTGAGGTTCAGATGAAACGTAACGAGCTCGATAAGGCCATTTCGAGCATTTGTGAAGCTATTTTGATTCTTAAAGAAGTAGGTAACCCACGACAGCTTTGGGAGGCGCACGCTTCCTTGGCATCGGCTTACGGTAAGCTGCGGCGTAGAAGCGAAGCGAGAGAGCAATGGGGCGCTGCGGCTGAACTAATCCAAAAGACAGCAAACGGTCTATCCGACCGGAACCTTCGGGAAGGCCTTCTCAACGCAAAACCAATTCAGAGAATTCTTGCAAACGCTGGAAGTTGAAAGATCAAGAAAAGGAAGGTGGTAAAATGAGAAGAACAATTTCAGTTATTGGTGCTACTGGCCTTTTAGGTGAACCTGTTGCGATACACTTAAAGCAAAACGGTTACATCGTGCGGCTCATGGTGCGGGATATTGAAAAGGCTGCAAAACGATTTGGAGATGATTTCGAAATTGTCAAAGGTAATATAAATGATGTAGAGAGCCTTGAAAAAGTGTTGGATAGCTGTTTCGGCGTTCATATTAATCTCTCAGGAGAAATAGAACAATTAGGCGTAGAAAATGTATCGTCGGTGGCCCCTAAGCTGAAACTTCAACGTATCACATATATCTCGGGTACATCGGTTGCTGAAGAAAACACATGGTTTCCACTGATAAAACGTAAATTTTTAGCCGAGAAAGCCATACGAGGTAGCGGCGTGCCCTATAGTATTTTTTGTCCCACATGGTTCATGGAGAATTTACCAAAGTTCGTACGAGGAAACAGAGCATTCGTGTTTGGAAAACAGCCGAATCCTTATCATCTTATCGCTGCAGATGACTATGCCAGGATGGTTGCGACTTCATACGGGCTTGAAAAGGCAATTAATAAAAGATTCATTATCCACGGGCCTGAAGGTATTCTTTTTCATGAAGCGGTAAAACGCTACTGTAATGTTTTTCACCCAGAGATTAAAAAAGTGTCCACAATGCCATATTGGCTGGCCACTATTATTGCCTCAATAAGAGGTTCGAAAGAAATGAAGTTTGCAAGCGATTTTATGGCTGCCTTTGAAAAAATCGGTGAAAAAGGTGATCCATCAGAGGCCAACAACATTTTAGGAGCTCCAAAAATCAAATTAGAAGACTGGCTCAAGCAAAAAAAGGATCAAATAATAACGAAACCCGGTGGCTAACCTCACGCCTCACCTGACAGCGAAAGCTTTGGGGCTTCGTTGCCGGTGAGCTTGGCGTTATACTTTCTTTCTTCCCGTAATCATCAAAGTTGAAGGTTAGCTCACATTAAAGATTAGGTAGGTGTAACCTTTATACCACTTTTCTGAGGACTCCTTCCTGAACTCCTCATTTTTGAGAATCTTGCCTCCATGCAACATTACAAATAGTAACAAACGGAACGAAACCAGAGTTTTGTTTTGTCCTCCATATCGAAGCCTTTTGGAAGGGGCACTTCTTGGCAAGATATTCTCGGTTTTCAATTTAAGGGGAGATCTCTTCCTGCGATGACTTCGACTTATCTTCCCAAGCTTGGTGCCTGGCTTGTGCTCGAACGTATAAGGGAGGCCTCCCATATCTTGTGGTCCATTTTTCTTGACATACTACATTCTTTTTTGTATATTCAACCCATCCCAAAACAAGTTCTTATCATTTTAGAAGGAGGAGAATTATGTTTCACCTAATTTGGTACATACTTATCGGTCTACTTGCGGGAGTGATTGCTAAGTCAATTATGCACGTCCATCTGGCGCTAATTTGGACGATAGTGCTCGGCATCATCGGTTCGATCATCGGCGGCGCTGTGACGCACATGTTTTCCCGGCCGAGAGAAGGTGTCCCATTTCACCCAGCGGGCCTCATCTTTTCGGTCCTTGGATCCGTTCTCGTCTTGTTTCTCTGCTACAAGCTGAATATTCGCTTTCCACACTGATAGGACACGACAAGCTCCCGACAGCTGGCAACTCAGCTGTTTTCTAAACGAGCCATCCATCACCGAACTGTCTTACTATCATAAGTCCCCCTTTCGCCGTCTTGACCTATACGGTTTGGATTTTTTAGGTTTCACCTCCTTTCTTTTTATTAGTTTAAAGTCATACCCAAGATAATTTAGAATCTTTTCGATAGTATTCCATTCTGGATTCCCACCATTGCTTAATGAACGATATAGGCCTGCGTGGTTAATGCCCAAATCTTCTGCTACCCTTCGATAAGTCAGTCCTCTTTTTTTTAGAATTTCTCTAAGCACTTTTCCAATCATTTGTTGATATATATATTACCATAATTTCTCCTTGTCAAGGATTTTCTTTCCAAAGACTACTTCCTGAATTCTGCAAGGTACATCTTAGCAAAGGATACTTAATTTGAATCAGTAATTATTAGGTGGTCGTGTTCAATTTTTCTTGACATACTACTTTCGTTTTTGTATATTCAACCCGTCCCGAAGCAAATTCTTATCACTAAGCAGAGAGGGGAAACCATGAAAATCCGTGTCGACAAGGAAACCTGTGTCGGGGACGAAACATGTGTGGAGGTTTGCCCTGAACTCTTTGAAATGGAAGGGGATGTGGCGGCAGCCAAGATGGAGAATGTTCCCAAAGACCTTGAGGAGAAGGTTAAAGAAGCGGCAACTTCCTGTCCTGTGGATGCAATCATTATCGAATAATAGAGCCTTTAGTCTTTCCAGGGAATGAGACCGAGCCTCAACTCGCTCCGATGGTTACGGTTCCTGCTATCTATCATCTGTTTCCGATACTTCAAAAAAGCCACGATCTGATTTTCATATATTCACCTGGGATACGTGATTTTTATCAGTAATCCTTAGCCCAAGATGTTATCGTTGAGCGATGATTTGTAGGTGAAGTCCTCATCCCCCTTTTCTGAAGACTATTTCCTGTAACTGTGATTTTTAAATCTTTTCCCCTGATACAATATTTTAAACGGAAATCAATAATAACCCTTTCCCATTTATTTGCAAACGACTTTGTTTAAGAAATCAAAATTTGAATCTCGGTCTGAAGATATCAATATCCGAGGGCACAACCATCCTTTCTTCTGTCTGAGGCGCCTAAGAGAATATTTTGTTTTCTATCCAAATAGATAGCCTGTCCCCCTCCAACCTGGTTGACTGGTGAGTCTTCCTTAAAAAGCTGATGTCCTTTTGCATGAAGGGAGGAAGCAACCTCATCAGAAATTCCGTTTTCTAGGCAAACCTCCATCCCTTCGAGATGCCTCGCCCGTGGCGCATCAATCGCTTCCTGTAAATTCATTTTGAAGTCGATAAGGTTTACGAGAAACTGTACATGTCCCTGAGGTTGCATATCCGCACCCATCACACCGAAGCTTATCAAGAAATTTCCGTCCTGAAAGACCATTGCTGGGATGATAGTATGCATGGGGCGTTTCCTTGGTTCCAGTCTGTTTAAATGTTTGGGATCTAAGGAGAAAGAGTTTCCCCGATTCTGTAAGATAATGCCTGTTCCATCCACCACCATGCCTGACCCAAAATGCATAAAAATACTGCTAATGAAAGAAACAGCATTTCTATCTTTGTCGACGGCAGTGACATAAACAGTCTCGGAACTTCTTTGGTAAGAGGGAGGAATAGGAGGAGCTTTCGCCCGATTTCTGTCGATCCTATCTCTAATCTTTTTTGCATATTCTTTAGAAAGAAGTCCCGCGACCGGAATCTTCTCGAAATCAGGATCGGTAATATAATAATCCCTATCGCTATAAGCAGCCTTCTTCGCCTCGATCAGAAGGTGAAGATATTCTGGACTATTATGTTTTAGGCTTTCTATGTCATATCCTTCTAGAATATTTAACATTTCTAGGGCAGTCAACCCCTGCCCATTCGGAGGAAGTTCGTAAATGGTATAGCCACGATAATCCACCGATATGGGTTCCACCCAAGTCGTGTTATGATCCCTAAAATCTCTGGGAGAGAGAAGCCCGTTGTTTCGATCAGAAAATTTGATGATGGCATCACAGATTTCACCTTCATAAAATGTCTCGGTTCCATCGCGTACAATCTTTTTATAGGTTTGAGCTAAATCTTTATTAAAAAACATCTGTCCGGGTCTGGGTGACTTCTGATCGATGAGGTAGGTCTTGGATGAACCTTCAGAAGAGAGAAGAAGTTTCTCCATGTTTTTCCATTCTCCCGCAATGACTTCAGACACAGGGTATCCATTCTCCGCATAGTAAATCGCGTCATCAAAGACATCTCCAAGACTTAATGTTCCATAGCGCTCTAATGCTTGAGCCCACCCGTGTAAAGCGCCAGGCACTGTGACCGATAGGATGCCCCTTTCTGGAACCTCGTCTATCCCTTTTTCTCTGAACCATTTAATGTTTGCGCGGTACGGTGCCCTACCACTTGCATTCATCCCGATTAACTTGTTCTCGCAGGCCAAGTAGATGAGCGCAAAGGCATCGCCACCTATTCCCACAGAATGAGGTTCTACGACATTCAACGTACTGACCATTGCTATTGCTGCATCCACAGCGTTACCACCCTTTAGCAGAATTTTATAACCGGCCAAAGTTGCCAAGGTCTGGCTTGATGAGACCATCCCTTGGGTCCCCATTACAACGGACCTCTGGGCAGCGCTCTCCCACCGTCTTTTTGAATAATATGTGAATTCCATTAATAAACCTCCTCTTGATATTTGGTCTGGTTTCTCGTAAGCGATCAAAAAAATTGGGGTAAATGCTTTTCGATCTATTCCAGTCTATTCTATCTGTCTCAATCTTTCTCGATCACTTTTAACAAAACTTTAGCACAATGGTTTCGGGGTTAGCAAACCAAAGGTCATTCCACTGTCATACTTTATTCATAACTATTGACTCCCAGGTGTGCATATTATTGAGTACTTCATAAAATCCTTATCGAGGCGTTTTCTCCAAAGACTGCGGATGTCAAGTGCTAAGTGCACCACGACCTCCTCCCAAATTGAAGGCGTCCCCAAAGCTTTTTGTCAACCTGCCCCTCGGACGGCATAAGAAAGCACCCCATATCTTGTGGTTTTTTCTTCTTGATATTCAACTCCGTTTTTCGTATATTCAACTCACCCTAAAGCAAATTCTTATCAGATCTGTGCAGACGCTTGGAAATACTGGAAGGACTTCTGTAAATAGCAGTTAAAATTTCCAAAATAAAAGACCCTTTCAAAATTATTGAAACAAGATTGTTTTTTTATTAGAATGTTCAAACAAATAATTTTCAAAGGAAAGGAGTTCGTCCTATGTCAAAAAAGATTTCGCCTGCTCCTTCGCAAACAGACGGGTTTCTTAAAAGATACGGCCTTATCATCGGTTTTGCAGTACTTTTTGTAATCTGCTTGCTCCCCCCTCAACCGGGGCTCCCGGTTGCAGGGCAGAGAATGATTGGTCTATTGGTTTTCTCAGTTATCGTGTGGATGACCGAATCGGTGTCATACCCCGTCAGTGCATCCATTATCATTTCACTTATGGCATTTATGCTGGGATTCTCGCCAGACCCAGCGAAACTCAACACGGTGTTTGGAACCAGCGCAGCTTTGACAATAGCCCTTGACGGATTCAGGAACCCGGCCCTTGCCCTTGTTGCCGCGGCGCTCTTCATCTCCGCAGCAATGATGCAGACGGGGCTTGATAAAAGAATCGCCCTTGTTGTCCTTTCAAAAATAGGGGCAAAAACCAACAGAGTGCTCTTAGGTGTTATCATAGTTGGATTTATTCTTAGTTTCTTTGTACCGAGCACCACTGCAAGGGTTGCCTGTCTCGTACCAATAGTCATGGGCATAATCGCTGCGTTCGGTGTTGACAAGAAAAGCCGTTTCGCAGCGGTCCTCGTGATAGCCACAGCACAGGCAGACAGCATATGGAACGTCGGAATCAAGACTGCAGCAGCGCAGAATATGGTCGCGGTGGGATTTATTCAGAAAATGCTCGGCACCACGATCACATGGCCAGAGTGGTTCATTGCTGCAGGGCCTTTTGCCGTCGTTATGTCTGTAATACTTTATTTTGTCCTGTTAAAACTCATCCCGCCGGAGGTAAAGGAGATAGAGGGTGGGCGGGAAACAATCAGGAGAGAACTTGCCAAATTAGGCCCTGTGACCATGAACGAGAAAAAACTCATCGTCATATCACTTCTCCTTCTTTTCTTCTGGTCAACAGAGAAGATAATCCATCCCTTTGATACCTCATCCACGACAATAGTCGCAATAACCATAATGCTGATGCCTTATATAGGGGTAATGACATGGAAGGATGCACAGCCCAAGATTCCCTGGGGCACTATCTTACTGTTCGGGGTAGGTATCAGTTTGGGAACGGCGCTCCTGACAACAAAAGGTGCTGCCTGGCTGGCAACGATCATCACCGGAGTATTCGGACTTAATACGATGTCGGCACTCGGTATCATTGCAGTCCTCGCAGCATTCCTCATAGTCATCCACCTCGGCTTTGCAAGCGCGACCGCACTTGCTTCCGCAATAATCCCGATAGTAATAGCGACACTACAGAGCGTGAGCACACCGGTAAATATCGTAGGTATGACAATGATCCTACAGTATGTCGTAAGTTTCGGCTTTATCCTACCGGTTAACGCACCGCAGAACATGGTCGCTTACAGTACCGATACCTTTGAAGTGAAGGACTTTATAAAAACGGGAATACCGCTTACATTCATTGCATACGGTCTGATAATCTTGTTCAGCGCAACCTACTGGAAGTTTCTGGGGCTCGTTCCCTAAGAATTAATATATGAGACCCGCCTCTTTACGGGGCGGGCTTTTTTATGCGTCCCCGCGACTGAAGCCAACGCTGGGCGTCATTCTGCGGGGGGAGCTGCTGGAGTTTGCCCTGGAGAGCTTCGATTACAGCCCTTGGATCAAGGGCCTTCACTTCCGTTTGTCCCGTCCTCTCTTTCGGCCAGATCTGCTCGATGGTGGAGGCGCCGCCGCTTAAGGCAGCGTTACCCTCTCTTTCAACTCGTAATCTTCGATTCCGGAATATGGTTGCCAGTAATGACTTGTAGGTGAAGTCCTCAGTGCAGACTCCTTTCTATAATCTTAATTAGGAAGGTGTTTTCTACGGAAAGGAAATTTCTTCTTTTAAATATTCGATAGAAGGTAGGACAAATTATCCAGGATCGTTGTGAAGAAGACATCCTTCACCACATATCCTTCAGGGACTGTAATCTGCGTGGGTGCAAAGTTAAGAATTCCCCTCACCTTTGCCTCCACCAGCATATTGGCTGCATTCTGAGCTTCTGAAGCAGGGGTCGTGATGATTCCGATCTTGATCTTCCTCTCCTTGGCTACTTCTTTGATTCGGCTGATGTGGAGGACTTCCACAGGCTTGCCCAGCTGTTCTGAAACCCTTCCAATCACCTTCGGAGGATCGATATCGAATACTGCAACAATTTTATAATTCTGCTTCAGAAAGTCTTTATAACCCAAAAGAGAGGAACCCAAATTGCCGATTCCGATTATTGCCATTCTCCACTCTTTGTTTAATCCCAATATTCGTTTAATCTCATAGAACAGGTCTTTCACATCATAACCTTCACTACGAGTCCCAAACTCACCGAAATAGTTCAGATCTTTTCTCACCGTAGCGGCATTCACAATGCATTTATTGGCCAGTTGGGCAGAGGAAACTACCTTTTCCCCTTCCTCCTCCATCCATTCTAAGCATCTAAAATATCGCGATAATCTTCTAATTGTTGCTTCAGATATTTTAGAACATTTCAATTTTGTAGCTCCTTTCACAAGGTAATTTATTATTAAATCCTTATCGATCTGTCAAGCTT
>Ga0208457_1002029_pt1 | contig 12341 bp, 14 predicted proteins | sample June2015DPH_10_1_FD_185513 | JGI IMG/M metagenome (GOLD analysis project Ga0208457, IMG submission 185513) | Peatland microbial communities from SPRUCE experiment site at the Marcell Experimental Forest, Minnesota, USA - June2015DPH_10_150... | ecosystem: Environmental > Terrestrial > Soil >... | reverse complement strand
ATCGGGGACATCTTCCACTCGAGTTGCGATTTCAATTCCCTCGCATCCCCCTGATCATGCCGGAACCACTGGGGTTTCCTTTTGGGCATCATCGCTTTCTCCTTCCGCAGAACATCATCCGTCCTTCTCCGGGTCAGGTCAAGGATTTTGATTTTCTTCCTGGACGGGACTTTGTCCCTCTCTGCGAGGGGACCGGACCCAGCGGGGTCCGCCACTACCTCTAGGCCGTGAGTGCTGGTCACAGGGAGAGACTTCCTTTCTTCTGCCGGCCAGAGAATTCGCCCTGGGCACTCCTGGAAGGGTTGAAGTATAATCATATTAGTATGAGGCAGGACGATGAGCATTACTTGGGGCGACACGAAGATAATTCAATGTTATCTCTGTCTCAAGGAGGACGCGAAAGGATGGGAGGCGAGTATAGGCGAGGGTTCATGTGCTGCGTATTGCTATAATTGTGGGGACTATGAGATTAATTCCCGGGCTTGGCAGTTTCGTTTCAGCGAAGGGCCAGCCCCACCGCGCCTGACTAACGAGGAGCGCGAAAAATTGGCAAAGTGGGTAAAAACAAAATGGGCCAAAACGGGAGAGTCGGTACGTCTCAACATCCCAACTATCGACCGGGTCATAGGCAGAAAAAGGCACGAATCTAAAAAATCTTGATGACTTGAAACCGGGAGGGATGTTTGGCGGGAATAGAAAAGCCCGGAGCCGAAGCCCTTGAAAGTCATGCGGCATCAGTTTTGGGAACTCATCTATTGCGGCGCCGGCAGGGGTGCCGTTGAATCAGGTCAGAGGAGGGCGGGTAAATGCCCCAAGAAAATAGTTCTTTTTCAAGTATTCAACAAACGCTTCTTATCCCCGCTTTTAAGGTGATTGTGGCGCTTCTAAAAGAGAAAGGTATCCAGGCGGCAGTGAGTTCAACTGATGATTCAAGAAAGCTATCATTTGTGGGGAAGAACGGCAAGGAGTGCGAGTATGGTTGCCGAATCTACGCTGGTGTGGCGCCGCGAATTTATGAGCACTACGTGAGACCTGCAAGCAATCACGGTGAGAGCGGGATAGACACTTCAGGTGTTTTTGCTAAGGATGTTAACCCCGAAACGATTGTTAGGTCCTTCAAAAGTCATTTCAGATATCACATTTGATGTAGAAAGATGCCCCCTCCCCGTTTAACAGCCGTGTGCGCGTAGCGTTAGAAAACCCTCGAGGGCCTCTGGCATCCTTGCCTGGTAGAGCCCTTATGCCCGCGTAGCCCTCCTTCCTCTCCGGCTTTGGATGGATGAATCGCCGATCTAGGGTCGCGGGGTGCTTGGCGGCGACGCGCTCGGCATATTGGCTTGAAAATCTCACGTCAGGGGTAGTAGATTGAGCGGGGGCAGGTCAGCCTAGCGACGGCGGACTCCTCGTCTCTTTTAACCACCGGCTTTCATATCCCCCGCTCCCCTCGGCCGCCATCAGAGCGACCTGCTCGAAGGCATGGGCGGGTGGCGGCTTCTCGGCGGCAAACGTCAACTTCAGGTGAGCGAGTGGACAGTGCGGAGAAGTTTTACCCCGATGGCCCACGCTCATTATAAGGCTCTCTTGGGGAAAGTTCTATTGAGGTTCATTACGAAGAAGGATTCCGTACTGGCGATGCCGGAGTGGGTTGTCCATCAGATGATGCTCAGCGAAGCGGAAGCCTAATTCGGACGGAGAAGGGAAAACACTCGAAGAATCGTATGACTTGCTTCTCCGGGGCCCGGGCACGAAGGGTGGACACGAGGCTGGGGACAATCTTTCTCTACATCCCCAAGCTCCGGAAGGGCGGCCTCGAATTGAGCGTTGTCTAAACGGAAACAAAGGCGAAAGAAAATTGTTTTTGTCGGGAAAAAAGTATATCTTCGGGATTCTATAAATTTTTACGAGGAGGAATGTCTTGAAAATACGCAGCAGATTTCATTCGTGTGCACTATTATGGATTCTTGTACTGGCAGCCTTAAATCCAGTAGCTGCGCTACCTCAGGACAAGCGGGTGTTGACAGCCGAAGATTATGCCCGCGCCGAAAAGTTCATGAGCCGTTTTACGGACCCCCTTGTCTTCGGCGCTGATGTGCAGCCTAACTGGATCGACGAGAATTATTTCTGGTACTGGAACGCAATCCCGGAAGGGCACGAGTTCGTCCTGGTAAATGTAAAGAAGAAACAGAAGAATAGGGCGTTCGATCACGAGAAACTCGCCTCGGCTTTGTCCGCCGTTGCGGGAAAATCATGCGAGCCTTTTAAACTACCCTTTAAGAGTATTGAATTCTCGGCCGATATGAATTCTCTGAAATTTACTGTTGAATCCTTTCGGTACACTTACGATATCCGGGACAACCGCTGCCAGAAAGGCAAAGCGGAAGAAAAAATCGATCCCAATATATTCCTTTCCCCTGACGGCAAACTCGGGGCATTCATACGGGAATACAATCTGTGGATCAGGGATCTGGCCACCGGAAAGGAAACGCAGCTCACAACCGACGGGATGAAAGATTTCGGATATGCTACGTATGATGCCGGGTGGATTAGAAGCGACCGTCCGGTGCTGCTCTGGTCTCCAGATTCGAAAAAGATTGCCACTTTCCAGCAGGACGAGAGGGGTGTAGGAGAGATGTACCTGGTCACGACCAAAGTGGGCCATCCCAAGCTGGAAGCCTGGAAGTATCCCCTTCCTGAAGACAAGGAAATTTTCCGTATCCACAGGGTGGTGATTCATGTCGACGGGCCTCGCCTGGTGCGGCTCCAGATGCCTCCGGATCAGCACCGCTCTACGGTCATCGATCACATCGCGTTTAGATCAGGAGAACTGGCCGATGCGGAGTGGAGCCCGGATTCCTCTCAACTGGCCTTTGTCTCTGCTTCACGCGATCACAGACATGTCATTCTCCGGATGGCCGACCCGGAAACCGGAGCGGTCAGAGACATTCTGGATGAAAAAGTCGATACGTTTTTCGAATCAGGCTACAGAAAAGCGAACTGGCATGTGCTGCCCACCTCGAATGAAGCGATCTGGTTTTCCGAGCGTGATGATTGGGGACATCTTTATCTTTATGATCTCAAGACCGGTGAGCTTAAAAAGCGCATAACTTCGGGAAATTGGAATGTACTCCAGGTGCTGCGGGTCGATAGGAAAGAACGCACCATTTACTTTACCGGAGTGGGCCGGGAGCCAGGCGATCCGTATTATTGCTATTTCTACAGCGTAAACCTGGACAAGCCCGATGTAAAGCTTCTTACGCCCGAAAACGCCGATCACAACATCTCTTTTTCTCTGTCGGGGTCTTACTTTGTCGACAGCTATTCGACTCCTGTGCAACCGCCCGTCAGCGAGGTTCGCGACCGGAAAGGCAACAAGATTCTTCCGCTGGAAAAGGCCGACATTTCCCGCCTCGTAAAGGAAGTGAACTGGGTGCCGCCTGTGCCCTTTTCCGTCAAGGCCCGGGATGGCAAAACCGATCTCTACGGGCTCATGTTCAAGCCCACGCATTTCGACCCCGCCAAGAAATACCCCATTATCAACTACATCTACCCGGGCCCTCAAATGGGGAGTGTGGACGGTCGCAGTTTTAGGGCTTCACGCAGCGACGAGCAGGCTCTGGCCGAGCTTGGATTCATCGTGGTCTCCCTTGACGCCATGGGAACACCCATGCGGTCGAAATCGTTTCATGCCGCCTATTACGGGAATATGGGCGACAACGGACTTCCCGACCAGATCTCCGGCATGAAACAGCTCGCCGAACGCTATCTCTGGATCGATATTGACCGGGTTGGTATTTACGGATATTCGGGCGGAGGGTTCGCCTCGACCGATGCCATCCTCCGTTATCCCGATTTCTTCAAGGTGGCTGTGAGCGGGTGCGGGAATCACGACAACCGGTGTTACGAAGACGATTGGGGAGAAAAATGGCAGGGCCTCCTGGAGACATATCCAGACGGAACCACAAGCTACGACAATCAGGCGAATCAGCTTCTGGCCAAGAACCTGAAGGGCAAACTGCTGTTGATGCACGGTACCATGGACACCAATGTGCCCTATTACAACACGCTTTTGGTCGTGAGCGAGCTCATCGCAGCCAACAAGGACTTCGATCTTCTCCTGGTTCCAAACCGGGGGCATGGCTTTTTCCTCGAGCCCTACGTGATGAGGCGTGAGTGGGATTATTTTGTCATAAACCTGTTGGGCGCCGTGCCGCCTAAAGAGTACACATTTCAAAAGGATTCATCCCGATAATCCGATAAGCTAAATCAGCGATCAGAACCGGCCGCGGCCGCCGCCTGACCTGCCCCCCTTTCAATCCCCTTCCGCCTCCCCTCCGCACCTCTACTGGCCGCTCTCGGGCCGGACTAGAGATTGGTATGGGCCGCCCAAGCCCTATTTTTACCATCCTACTTTGCCAAACCATCCGGAATAACTATCACCCTTATGCCTATTATTCTCCCACTGGAGTGGCTGAAGGTTGCTCAAATCGTCCGTTCCCCCCTTCGAGACTGGCTTGATATGGTCGATTTCCCATCCCCATTGTTCTTGTTTGCCATACCTCTGTCTCAGCATGCTCGCGCCACATATATCCTTTCGGAAATTTATATAACCTGGTTCTTGCGTTCCCTTTTGCCAGACGGCTTCAATCATGGCCTCGTCAAAAGATTTCCCGTCGGACTTCGTGTTGAACTCTCTCATATTTTGCGCCCCTTACTGAGATTCCCATTCTGAGCAGCCAAGATATACGTCTCCGTCTATATATAGAGACGCGAAAAATCGCCGAATGGTCCCATGCCGCTAAACTTTATTTTCTCTCTGCTTGACTTTTTGTCTTGGATTATCGATCTATTAATTAGCTTTCTTTAGCGGGCTAGAGAAAGTTCCCGTCATACCCCCTTTTGCTGACCATAGCCTGTCCCTCTCCGTGCTCTGCTGGGCGTTTGTGCCGAACTGGGGACTTGCATGGGCCAACCCTGGTTTGTGGGGATAGGAAAAAGCCCCGCCTTACAAGCGGGGCTTGGTAACAGACAGGGCCGGCTTACTCCTCCTTCTGCTCCGGCCGGGAGCGGATGAAGCGGCGGTCGAGCGTCACCGGGTGCTTGGCGGCGACGCGCTCGGCGTAATTGCTCTTGGGCAGGCGGCCGGCCTTGAAGAGGACGATGTATACGAGGTCGCAGAAGAGGCCCTTGCCGATACCGAACATCTTGTAGAGTTCCTTGACCGACTTGCCCTCGTCGTGGGCCTTGAGGATGGCTGCCGCGTTGGCGTCGACCTGTCCCTGGATCTTGGCTTCCTTGTCGACCTTCTCCCTGGCTGGCTTGGCGGCGGCTTTCGCCTCAGCCTTTTCCACCGCCTTCGCCTTGGTTTCTGCGGGGGCCGTAGAAACCTCCACAACCTTTGCGGCCTTCGCGGCGGCCGCCTTGCCGTTCTTCGTTTTGCTCATTCTAACGGGCTCCTTTTTCCCGCAGGCCTATAGTCTCAGACCGGTTCCGGAAAGCACACAAGAATGTCCGTCAGCAAGTCGCAGATAACGGTCTGGTTACAAAAAACATTGTTCCTACTGGGACCGTAGGCTATCGGGATTTCAGGGAGGGGACACGGGGCAGGTCAGTGGGCAGTTTCATGTTCTTGACATCGTTCAGGAGGCGGCGATATAGTCGTTTCGGGAGGGGTGTCATTGATCCAGGAAAAACAGGGGGTGTCTCAGATGAGAAGTCGTCTGGCGATTATCGTTATCGGCATGGGAATCCTGCTCTCTTTCCCGCAGTGGTCCGACGCTCAGTGGGTGTCAACCAACGGTCCAGGAGGCGGCCACATAACCGCTCTTGCGGTGAACGGGCCGAATCTCTTCGCCGGCACTTTTGGCGGCGGCTCCATTCACGAAGGACTTCATTTCCTATCCATTAAACAGGTTCGGCGCCGGGCTTGTCAAGCCGCGGCCCCGCCGCACTTCCCGAATTTCGCTATCTTGCGCGCGAAAAAAAGGGGACGGTTCGATTAACCGCCCCCTCTCAGGGCCTTGCTTCGAACCCGGAGGGATCTCCGAGTCGAAAAAAGCCGCTCTTACGGTTTCGCGGGTCTTAATACCGCTGGCTGCCGAAACCGCCGCCGGTTCTCGGCCTGTCCGTGCGCGGCTTGGCCTCGTTGACCGTGGCCGTCCGGCCCTTCAGGTCCTTGCCGTTCAGCATGGAGATGGCCTTCAGGGCTTCGACGCCGTTCGGCATCTCGACGAACCCGAAACCGCGGGGCTCGCCACTGAACTTGTCCTTGATAATCGAGGTGGTTGTCACTTCCCCGAAGGCCTGAAAGGCCTCCCTCAGGTCGGACTCGTTGAGGGTTCTTTCCAGGTTGCCTACGTAGATATTCATGCTCGTCTCCTTTTGACGATGGAAAAACTCTCCCGAGTCTTTCCTCTCTTGAGAATATTTGAACTCGATAAAGGAGAGGAGTATGTGACCGATGAGGGCCGCGGGCCCCTTCCTTTACTCATTCATCGCCTTGTTTGAAGCCGGGACAAACCCTTTGCTTGACAATAAACATTATACCACGAATCACAAATTCCGGGTCGATGCGGGGTTGAAAAGCGTATGGAGACGGGATCACATCTTTAATTTCTTAACCCGTTATAAACGGGCCGGAAATAGGAATTCAGCCGGGATTTCGGGACGTCGATGCGCTCGCCGCCGACGAACTCCTGGACCGACAGGGGCAGGCGGTTATAAACCCCGATTGCCTTTCCCTTTTTCCAGAAGGGGTTCCTCGAGGCCGGCAAAAGACAGCTCAACGGGGACACCATCCGGGAAGCGGGCTCAAGGAACGGGCGGAAAATCCCGACCACTCCGCGAACGAGTTCATGTTCCGCTCGAGGTTGTCCCCCAGAACCGGGCCAAGGCCCTGAAGATCAAAAAGAAGATTTAGCAGTCTATTTACGAAACTGCTAATATTATAACCTACACCCCTTGACAATTCTTGTGGTTTTATTATATTATTAGCACTCTGGTTTTCTGATTGCTAACATTAAATTAACAAGGAGCTTAAGATGAAAGTTCATCCATTGCATGACAGAGTGCTCCTCAAGAGGCTTGAGGAGGGGGAAGTCAAGAGAGGCGGGATCATCATCCCAGACACGGCCAAGGAAAAGCCCCAGGAGGCCGAGGTCATCGAGGTCGGTAAGGGGCGGGTCAACGATGACGGGAAGACGATCCCTCTCGTTGTCAAGAAAGGCGACAGGGTCCTCATCGGCAAGTACAGCGGCACCGAGGTCACGGTCGACGGCGTCGAGCTCGTGATCATCCGCGAGGAAGAGGTCCTGGCGGTCATCGAGAAGTAAGGAGATATCATGGCAAAACAGATCGTATCCGGAGATGAAGCACGGCAGGCGCTGTTCAAGGGCGTCAACATCCTGAGCAACGTCGTCAAGGCCACTCTCGGCCCCCGCGGCAAGAACATCGTCCTCGACAAAAAGTACGGCGCGCCCACGAGCACCAAGGACGGCGTCACGGTGGCCAAGGAAGTCGAGCTCAAGGACCCGTGGGAGAACATGGGCGCCCAGCTCGTCAAAGAGGTCGCGTCCAAGACGTCCGACGTCGCCGGCGACGGCACGACGACCGCGACCGTCCTGGCCCAGGCGGTCTACGGCGAGGGCCTGCGGCACGTGACGGCGGGCTCTAACCCGACCCTGATCAAGAAGGGCATCGATAAGGCTGTCGAAGAGGTCGTGAAGGAGCTCAAGAAGATGAGCCGCGAGGTCAGCGGCGAGATGATCGCCCAGGTCGGCGCCATCTCGGCCAACAACGACCCGTCCATCGGCAAGATCATCGCCGAGGCCATGGACAAGGTCGGCAAGGACGGCGTCATCACGGTCGAGGAAGCCAAGGGCCTGGAAACGACCATGGACATTGTCGAGGGCATGCAGTTCGACCGCGGCTACCTGTCCCCCTATTTCGTCACCGACCCGGAGCGGATGGAGTGCGTCCTCGAAAACGTCCTCATCCTGCTCCATGAGAAGAAAATCAGCAACCTTCGGGAGCTCCTGCCCCTGCTCGAGAACGTGGCCAAAATGGGCCGGCCACTGGTTGTCGTGGCCGAAGAGGTCGAGGGCGAGGCTCTAGCGACCCTGGTCGTCAACAAGCTCAAGGGCACCTTCATGTGCGCCGCCGTCAAGGCCCCCGGCTTCGGCGACCGCCGCAAGGCCATGCTCGAGGACATCGGCGTCCTGACGGGCGGCAAGGTCATCACCGAGGACATCGGCGTCAAGCTCGAGAACGTCGGCATCGACTGGCTCGGCGAGGCCAAGAAGGTCGTCATCGACAAGGACAACACGACGATCGTCGAGGGCCTGGGCAAGGCCGCCGACGTCAAGGCGAGGATCAAGCAGATCCGGGTCCAGATCGATGATACGACCTCCGATTACGACCGGGAGAAACTCCAGGAACGGCTGGCCAAGATGGTCGGCGGCGTGGCCCTGATCAAGGTCGGCGCGGCCACCGAGACCGAGCTCAAGGAGAAGAAGGCCCGGGTCGAGGACGCCATGCACGCCACCAAGGCGGCCGTCGAGGAGGGCATCGTCCCCGGCGGCGGCGTCGCCCTGCTCCGCGCCCAGAAAGCGCTCGAAAAGCTCCAGCTCGAAGGCGACATGCAGATCGGCGTCAACATCGTCCGCCGGGCCATCGAGGAGCCCCTCCGCCAGATCGCATCCAACGCCGGCTTCGAAGGCTCTGTGGTCGTCGAGAAGGTCAAGGAGATGAAGCCGGAATTCGGCTTCAACGCCCTGTCCGAGAAGTACGAGGACATGATCAAGGCGGGCATCCTCGACCCGACGAAGGTCGTCCGGATCGCCCTCCAGAACGCAACCTCCATTGCCGGCCTGCTCCTGACCACAGAAGGCATGATTGCCGAGATCCCCGAAGAAGATAAGCACTCCAAGTACCCGACATCTCCTGGCGACATGTACTGATCGCTCCCCGAGTGAACGCACCCAAGCCCCGGGCGGGGGACCGCCCGGGGCTTTTTTTATGGGTTTGACCCCTTCTTATGATATATTGAGGCGCGGCGGTCCATGCTGAAGATCTTCGACCGGTGTGGACGGAGAGGCAGGAGTGCCGCCATGAGCGTATCCCATGTTAGCCCCCCTTCACCCTGGATGACCAGTCAGTACGCTTGAGAAATCCCCCAAAAAAACGGTGGACCGTCTCCCCTCTGGCCCCAGGAAAAAGAACCGCTTATGGGCCTTCCCCGGCCGGACTATGTATTTCCCGACCCGCTCGGCCTCGTCTTTCGTCTTGGCCCGCACCCGGCTGTGGACATTGAAGCCGGAACCCGTAGGCTATCAGAATTTTGGGGAGGGGGTTTAGGGGCGTTTGAAGGGGATAAATTAGCGCCCGGGTTTGAGCGGAATGCCGAGCCCGCCTTCGGTTTCGTTGATGTAGTCCTGCATTTCCCGCTCCAGATTTTCCATCTCCTCTTTTGCCATAATTTCCTTCTCGCGTTCGGGGTCGGGGTGCTCGCGCCTCTGGAGGATGACGCCCTCGACCGGCTGCCGTTCGTCCACGGACTGATAATAATGCCAGACGGCCCCCGCGGCCGCGTTCGCAACGTCGTCGAGCTTGTGGGCGGGGGAATCGATCCGCTCCCCACCGCCTGGGGAGACTTTCCGCCGCAGATGAGTCAATTGGTCGATCAGCACGGGGTCCTTTAATAGTACGAGATCACCGGCCCTGAGATGGCCTGCGAAACTCAAGTAAAGATCGGTGGCGGAGGGGGAATGGAACTTCACCGAGATATTGCGTTTTCCGAACAGGTGCCCGACGAACGCCTGGGCATGTTTATCCGCAAGGACTTCGTTGACATGGTACTTCTTTAGAATGTCCGCATATTCGTCGATGATCTTCTCCGCGTCGTTAAAGGGCGCCTTGTGTTCGCGGACCAGGTCCAGATGGACGCGGCCAGACTCACCATGACAGATTGCAAAGGCCATAGAGTCTTTTCCCCCTGAGCTCGCGTCCAAGAACGCGTAATAATTGACCCGTTCCCTCGGTCCAGACTCCGAACCTATGCAATGACGGGCGACTTCTCCGTCGTTAGAAAACAATCTCGAAATGTCATCGCGGAATTCGCTTAAATACTCCGCCTTGAAACGTGCGGGGTCCGATATGACCGCCTTCTCGATCTTGGCCGTTGAAAACGTCGGGTTCATCTGCGCCGTCGAGGACCTCCAGACGAGCTCCGGGTCATCGAGGGACCAGTGCTTTTCGTAGGCGTCCCAGAGCGGGCCGGCCTTGCCGAACGCCGTGCTGGAATAAATCATCTTGGCGCCGGGCAGGAGGGAAGGCTCGATGGCGACCGCCAGCTCGTCGGCGGGGAGGGCTCCTTCGCTCTCGAACAGGGCAAACTCGTCGAGGATGGCGAGGGCCACGTTCTCGCCGCGGATGTGCTTGTAAGAAGGTGTCCTGATGAAGATGTGCCCGCCGTTCTTGAGGTCGATCTCCTCGCCGGTCTCCCGTTTGATCGCGCCCGGGAAATATCCCAGCATTTGGCGGGCCGACCTGAATACCATTTTTGCCTGGCGGATGGTCGGGGCAACGACGAGGACGGAGAAGTCATCTCCCCAGTTCCCAAAGACGGCCGTGAACGCCGCTATCAGGCCGCAGATGGTGGATTTGCCCGACTTCCTGCCGCTGATGAGGTAGACGACGTCATAGCCGTCCTCTTCAGGGATTCCCCTCTCGGTGCAGGCGCGGAAGAGTTCGAGCTCCCCGGGCGTGAGTTCGAGGCCGTAGATGACGCGGAGGAATGATAGCCAGTTCTCCCAGGACGAAAGGTCGCCCAGAAAGAACTTGCGGAATCCTTTCGGGGATTCTATGACGTCAAGGATGTTAGGTCTGGCGGTATCCATTTCGTTTTACCCTCGCCGCTCTTCCTCTTCAGCGAATTGATCATCTGGACGATTGCGCGGACTTCGCGGGACCTGGCCAGGCTGGGAGGCAGCTTCAGGACCTCCTCGAGCTCTTTTTCCAGGAGCCGCCTCTCTACGAGTTTCGTCATTGCCATAGTTCCCCTTCTCTGGACCTTCTAGGAATATTTAGCCAAAAACCCTGCCCAAGCTACATGCCCCCTCCTCATTTGGCCCTCTCTGGTCATCTCGCGGGGCCTCTTGGCCCTTCTAGACCTCTTTTTCCCAGTTATTTCTTCAGCGTCACGTCGACCGGGATCATTTCGCCTTCGAGGGCAACGGCTTGGTCTCCATACGTCGGCCTGTGGTATCCCTGGGCGAAGAATTCCTTTCCCTTGCCGTCCTCGGTCAGGTTGTCGGCCCGGGTAAAGATGGCGGTGCTTTCCGAGAAGTCGACAAGCAGCCAGCCCCTTTCGAAGACTTCGTCGAGGGCCTTCTGAATTTGCTCCGCCAGCCATTGCCCTTCGGGTCCGTCCGCGATCGACTTGTAGCCGTCGAGGTCGGGCTCGACCAACTCCTCTCCCTCGCTGACGCTCTTCGGCTTCACGGCCTTGATGCCCGTGTACAGGTCCCGGTATTCCTTGAGCGTGCCCATGTACCCGGCCCTGCCGGCTTGCCGCCATCTCGTCCGGATGATCTCGTCCTCGGTCAGGGGCGGCTTCGGCTTGGGCTTCTCCTCCTCGACGGCCTTGCCGAGATTTTCCCGTAAGATCCTCTCATAGTCCTCTTGGCTGCCTTTGAATCCCGCCTGAAGGGCACCGACATATCGTGCCTCGGCGGCTGTTTCTTTGTGGATTTCGTTCATGTTTTCCTCGCTTAGAATTGCCCGGGCCAGCCGGAAATGGAGAGCCGACTGGCCCGGGACTTGCTTATAAAAAGGGAGCACGCAATCCTTGGAGCCGCGGTTGATTACGCGGTTACAGGGTCTTGATTGAGGCCAAGGACGCCGACTTGGCCTCGGCTCCGCCTCGCCGCCTCACGGGCCTCCATCCTGGCGATAACCTCCCGCCTGAGCTGCCAATGCCTTTTCGCGGCTTGCGATTGGAGAAGGCGGGTCCTCCTCGATTGCTCTTTCCCGAACATGGGATTTCCAGGCCCGCTCGTCGCCGCCGAGATCCTGGCCTTCGCCTCTTCGGTCTGGCGGCAGCCCCTTGGCCGGCCCCGTTTCACCCCGCGGGCGGCGCGATATTCGGACAAGTCGATGACATGGCCCCCGTCGAAGGCCTCGAAGTATTCCATCGTTCCCTCCAAAAGTACGCAGACGAATCCGATTTCCTGGCTCGCTGATTTTGCTCGTGCGGGACTTGTCCGGTCTTGTTTTCCGAACTCTACCTAATATTATACATCCGTTGGCAGGCTCTTGCACATAGGCGGGAGAATAAAATTTTCAGT
>Ga0208457_1002024_pt1 | contig 12365 bp, 13 predicted proteins | sample June2015DPH_10_1_FD_185513 | JGI IMG/M metagenome (GOLD analysis project Ga0208457, IMG submission 185513) | Peatland microbial communities from SPRUCE experiment site at the Marcell Experimental Forest, Minnesota, USA - June2015DPH_10_150... | ecosystem: Environmental > Terrestrial > Soil >... | reverse complement strand
GGCTATGCTCCCAACCGCTTCCGTTGGAACCACTTCTCTCATTTCTTCCATCCCGGGCGACTCCGGCAGCCCAGGAAGGGGCCCCACCCTTGGCTCCTCCAGGTGCGCAAAAGCCGTGCCTTCGTACTGGTGAAGCATGCCGCGGGGGAACGTGTGATCTCGATTGGGGCTCTGTGAAGCGTGGGTTTTTTTTCTGGTTCGTGCCCTGAGTCAATCCTGATACAGGGAGGCCCAACCATCTTCAAGTCGTTGAAACGTCTATCTTTGATCCCCTGAAAACCTCCTGCCTTACAGGTGCAGCCGAGCGCGCGGTGAAAAACTGGAAGGGCGTGCGCAACGCCGACAAGTTCGGCCCGCGCTGCATGCAGCGAACCTTGCCCATGGCGGACTATTGGTTTCGCAGCAATGGGATGAGTGAGGACTGTCTTTATCTCAACGTGTGGACGCCGGCCAAATCGGATAAGCAGCGGCTGCCAGTTCTGGTGTACATCTTCGGCGGCGGGTTTCAGAACGGCGACGGTTCCGAGCCGCGCTACGACGGCGCGAGCATGGCCCGCAAGGGCATGGTTACGGTCACGTTGAACTACCGGACCAACGTCTTTGGATTCTTCTCCCATCCGGAGCTGACGAAGGAGTCGCCCCATCACGCGTCCGGCAACTACGGCCTGCTGGATCAGGTTGCCGCTCTACGGTGGGTGCAGCGGAACATCGCGACGTTTGGGGGAGATCCGAAAAGGGTGACGATTGCCGGTGAGTCGGCCGGTTCGATTTCGGTCAGCGCGCTCATGGCTTCTGCATTGTCCCGGGACCTGATCGCCGGCGCCATAGGCGAGAGCGGCGCGATGCTCTCGAGTCTGCCTCCGCGGCCCCTCGCCGAGGCGGAGCAGGAGGGGGTCAGGTTCGCCGCCGCCGCCGGGGCATCCTCGCTGGCGGCCCTCCGCGCCATGACCGCCGAACAGATTCAGGAGGCCGTCGCCAAGAGTTCCGGGCCGCCCTTTAGCACCGACCTGGACGGCTACTTTCTGGCTAAGCCATTGACGGAGATCTACGCTGCCGGCGAGCAGGCTAAGGTTCCACTGCTGTGCGGGTCCAACTCCGGGGAGCAGGGGGCACGGGGCGTGCTGGGGACGAGCGAGCCGACGCCGGAAAATTTTGCGAATGCCGTACGAAAGCTCTACGGCGACCGCGCCGGCGAGGTTCTGAAGGCGTACGCACCCACCACGCCGGAAGAGGTCATCGAGGCCGCTACGGAACTGGCGAGCGCCCGGTTCATCGCCTACGGCACGTGGAAATGGGCCGAGCTTCAGGCAAAGACCGGCGGCCAGCCGGTGTACCGCTACCTCTACGCCCATCCCCGGCCCAAGCTCCTCCCCGCGGCCGGCAGCAGCGGCGAAGCGCCGCCACCCCGCGGCGCAGTGCATTCCGCCGAGATTCAATATGTCATGGGCAATCTGCCTCTCGACCCGAGATACGCCTGGGAGCCGGCCGACTATAAGGTTTCCGGGGTCATGCAGGCGTTCTTTGCGAACTTCATAACGACCGGCAATCCGAATGGCCCTGGTTCGCCGAACTGGCCGGCGTATACCAGCGATACCCACTACCAGATCATGCGGCTGGACTCGGATTCCCATGCCGAGCCGGAGCCGCACCTGGACCGCTATCTGGCGCTGGATGCGGTCTACGCCAAGCCATAGGGTCTCCGTTAATCCGGTCACCGCCCCTTGAGCGGCGAGTTCCAAAACGTCAACCGTTGCTGCACCAGCGCCACCAACTCCGGCTCCGGCGCCAGCCACGGCAGTCGCTTTAGCTTTGTCTTTTTCGCCTTCTGTCATTGCCTTGTTCCTCTGTCACTTTCCCCGAATATGATCTTAGAGTCATTACTACACGCGGATGGAACCCACTCCGGCTTGGCGCAACGGACGGTACGAACTGTTTCTCGCCACCAGTTCTGAGTCCCGTTTCCAGCACAGATTCGCCCTCGCACCGAGATTGTATTATCCAAAGAGCGCGCCCCAGTGCTGTAAAGCTGTCGCCACCGCCCGCGTGGGCGTACGCACCGAACGCGCGGTCGGGGCCAAGCGCGAGCAGCCGCGCGGTCACGGCGCGCCCGCCAGGCTCCCCTGTACATGCAAAGGCGCCCGGGCGGCGCTGCTCGCGGTCTTCGACGCCGCCCGCGCTCGCGTCTTGCCGGCCCAGCGCCGTGCGGTGGCTCGCGCACCGGCGCGGCTTTGAGAGAGGCGCTGGCACGCAACCGACGCGGCACGCGACCGTGCTGGAGACACCCGGAAACCGAGTTGTTGAAGAGTGGCCGGCCATCCTCGACTTGGCGGAGTCCGGAGCACCAAGTAACGCTGTGATACTCTTTTTTGTGACGCGACGAGATCAAAGCGCCAGATGACCAGGGCTGATCTGACTAAAGAGGTTTACCACGCCATTGGGATGCCCCGGAAGAGATCCGACGTTGTCGTCTGCGCCATATTTGGCAGCATCGTCCGTGCTCTGCGATCCGGGGACAAGGTTGAGATCCGCGGATTCGGAAGCTTCCACACGCGCTAAAGACGAGGGCGCATCGGACGCAATCCAATAACCGGAGCCCGAGTCGAAGTGCCACCGAAGAGGACTACCTTCTTCAAAGCGAGTAAAGAACTTCGCGAACTGGTCGATAATCTGAACTTCAACGCCTGAAAGGGGGACAGCGTGACAGAATTCCCCAGCTCCCGTGAACCCTGGGTCAACACGGTCATCCGGGCTTTGTACGAGTGGCCGACTGCTCGTCCGGAACACGAACCCCGCGGTTCCCTCAACGCCGCTTATCGTAAAGTGACCTTGGGCCGCGGGCCTGAAGTCCGGTTGGGGGAAGTTTGGAAGTCGAAATCCTTGGGACGGCTCACTGCTGTGACGCGCCGGCCGAAGCGGCAGTTCGCGTGCGATCACGTCCTCAGCGGATGGCCCTGGTGCCGCTAATGCGGGTAGCCTGCGTTGATGAAGTCGTCCACGTCTTGGTGCAGCTTTTCGCGCGCTTTGCGGTCGATGTACATCATGTGGCCGGCTTCGTAGTAGGTGAAGCCGATGTTCTTGCGGATGGAGGGCTCGACGGCCCCGATGGCGCAGATCACCCGCATTTCAGAGGTTCGCGGACAGATCTCGGCCTCCGCATCCCAGCACTGTCGCCGGCGCTAAGCACACCCGGCCAAAAAGTTTGCCCGCGCTTCGCCTCAGCGGAAAAGGCCCAATATGTTCTATTTACTTCTCCAACACCTTTTCAATCTGCCCGACCTTCTTTTGAATCTTGCCGGCGAGGTTCTCGCCTTGTCCTTCAGCCTCCAAGTCGGGATTGTTGGTGGCCTGGCCTGCCACCTTTTTGGCTTTGCCTTTCAATTCATGAAACTTGCCTTGAATCTGATCCTTCGTGCCTGGGCTCATCTGTCTTCTCCTTTTCGTCCGCGAGGCGTTCCGGAGCAGGTTTGGGACCAAATCTGCATGTATGCGGACACACGTTGGAAAACCGAGGCGCCCGCACACAGGTGTAATTCCTGCCGTCTGGAAGGCAAAAACTGCTGTTGACCCGAGTGCGGGTTTCGCCGATATGGGCATGTTTGCAAACGGCCATTCACGTGCACTCAAACACTGAATTAGTTCGCAGTTCGGGTACTGGAAAGGATAACGATTATGGTTCTGAAGAAACTGATCGGATTAGTGTTTGCAGGCGCGCTGGCCTTCAGCGCCGTGGCGGCCGATATTGTGGTTAAAGTTGCACCACCGAAAATCGTGGTCGAGAAGCGGGGTCCTCCCCCAAGCCGCAACCATGTGTGGATTCAGGGATATCACAATTGGGATGGCCAAAAATACGTGTGGACCGCAGGAAGGTGGGAACAACCTCCGCGGGCGCACGCCAAGTGGGTAGCCCATCGCTGGGTTCACAAAAACGGCGGCTATGTCCTGGTCGAGGGGCACTGGCAATAGTGTAGTGCGTCGCCAATTGCACGGAGTCTGATCCCCCAAAGGGCAGGAAAGGCGGCGGTTGGCAACCGCCGCGCAGGATAACATCCTGCCCCACAGCCGTTAGTGCGGGTAGCCGGCGTTGATGAAGTCGTCCACGTCTTTGTGCAGCTTTTCGCGCGCCTTGCGGTCGATGTACATCATGTGTCCGGCTTCGTAGTAGGCGAAGCCGATGTTCTTGCGGATGGAGGTCTCGAGTTTCATGTGCGACACGGTCTGCTCGATGCCGTCGAAAGGCGTGGCCAGGTCGTAGTAGCCGCAAGCCACCAGCACCTTCAAGTAGGTTTGCTGGGTCATGGCCGAGCGCAGGGCCTCGGCAACCTGGCCGGGCTGGCCTTGGTCCCAAGGGCGGACGGTTGCGGTGACGGTGTAGTACATATCCGTGGTCCACTGCAGCTCGCGGCGCACGTAATCCTGGAACAGGGCGACATACGCGCCCTCGTAGGAGGCCTCGCTCGGATCGTATTCGGCGGTCTCGCCGGCGGCGTCCACGTCCATGCCTTCGAAACGCGAATCCAGGCGGCCCACCGTGCGGCGCTTGTCGCGCTCCAGTTCCTTGAACCAGCGGTAGGGGCTGATGCGCAGGTTGGTCTCCTCGATGTACTTCGTCGAAAGGCCCGTGAGGCGCGCCAGTTCCTTGACCGTCTTCTGATAGTCGGCCGGGGACAACTGGTCTCCCTTTTCGAGCGCCGCGGCGTATTCGCCGTGGGCGAACTGGCGCGCCGCCTGGGCCACGGCCTCGACGGTTTCCTTCTGCAGGTCGGGCGGCAGCAGGTGGTGATACCACGCCGATGTGACGTAGGTGGGCAGGAAGAACTTGGACCGGTCGTCGGCGCCCCAACTGGCGAAAGCCACCGAAGAGATCAGCACAATGCCGTTCAAATAGATCTGGTGGCGCTGCTGCAAGACGGACGACAGCTCGGCTGAGCGCGTGGTGCCGTAGCTTTCGCCAATGAGGTACTTGGGCGAGGCCCAACGCTGGTTGCGCGTGATGTATTGGTAGATGAAATCGGAGAACCAGGTGGCGTCGGGGACCACGCCGTAGAACTGCGCCGGGGTTTCGCCGGGCGCCGGGCGGCTATAGCCCGTCGATACGGCATCCACGAACGCCAGGTCGGCGGCGTCCAGAAAGGAGTCTCCGTTGTCGACGATGGAATAGGGAGCGGGCATGCCGTGGCCGTCGTCGGTCAGCAAGATGCGTTTGGGACCCAGGCCCATGTGAGTAAACAGGGACGCCGAGCCGGGGCCTCCATTGTAGACGAATGCCATGGGGCGCTTGGAGATATCCGGCACATCGTCCTTGGTGTAAGCCACGTAGAAGAAGGTGGCTTTGGGAGTGCCGTCATCGGCCTTGACGACGTAAGTTCCGGCGGTCGCGGTGTAGTTGATCTGCTGTCCGCCGACGCGGGCGCTGTGATGCGTCACCGAGGTCTTCTCTTCGGGCGGCGGCCCGCTGCGCGCCGGCTGTGCGGCTGGCGCCGCCGCCGGCGTTTCGGGTGGAAGCCCGCCGCGGCGGCCTTGCGCTACCGCCGTGCCAGCGGCCAGCAATACAGCCAGCCCGCCGGCCATGATGCCATTCCGGTGCATGTGCGATTTCTCCTTTTGGTTTACTTCGCAGCTATCCTATCTTCAGCGGCAGCTCCAGCATCGGCCCCATCCACTGCAACTCGCGCTCGATGTCCTGGTGGAGCAGGTACTTCCGTCGAACCGCTTCGATCTTCTCGCCGCGGACATCGATTTTCGCCAGGTCGTACTGGCCGCAGCCGAACTCCGAGCAGAAGCGCAGGTAGCCCATCCAGTCGGGATTGATCCCCATGGCTTCGACGCCCACGCGGTCGGCAGCGACGTAATCCGTGGAGGCAATGGCGAGACGCGAGGGAACCGGGGTTCCGGAGCTGGGGCCATTGCCTTCCATGCCTTCATACCCGTCAATCACGGCCGCGCCCAGAAACGGTTGCAGGGCTTGGGTGGTGAGGAAGATGTTGTAGTGGGTCTGGCGCAGGCCGTTATGGGTCTTGCGCTTGTCGTCCCAGCGTGGCCTCTCGCCAGGCGCGCTGTGCAGAGGCGCGCCCAGCCCCATGTTCTTGATGGAGAGAGTGGCCACCATGACATTGTGCGTTTTCATGATGGCCGCGCAAATGACGAAAGCGTCGGGGTCGAACAGGCGCGCCGCCAGGCGCGTGGATATCGCGTGGAGATCGTAGTCGATCAAGGGGATGGCCTTGTACTTGGCCTCGCGATTCAAGTCGATCAACTGCACTTTTTGCGAGCGGCGCTCGGTGGCCAGGCGGTTGTAGCCGAACTCCTCGAACCCTTGCAGCGTGTCGCCGGCCGAGGATTCGGCGACGATGACGGGGCCTTTGAAGCGCGGTTCGAGGTAATCCAGAATGCCGTGGATGGCGTCCGCATGGGTGGCCGCCAGTTGGTTGGTGGTCGAGACGTTGTTGACTTTGATGACGACGTATTTCTTGGCCTTGAGGCCCGGCCGGAGCTGTTCGTCGATGGCAGTCAGGGCCTGCGCGATGTTCCGGCGCCGGCTTTCCCCTTTGACGAGGGCCACGGTGGAATTGCGCGCGGCGGCGGAAATCTGGGCAACCAGCGGCCGAAGGGCCGGGGCCAGGGCGGTCAACTGCAAGATCGTTCGGCGTGAAAAAGTAGCTGGCATCCGGCAGCCTCCCCAACTAAAATGGGATTTTAACACTTGTGCGTATTGAGTTGCCCTACCCAGTAAAGGTTTCCGAACGGCTCATCCGAGCACAGGAGATGTTCGCATGCTAAAGACGATCTGCGGGTTGGGGCTGCTGGCTTGCGGCCTGGCGGTGGCGGCCGACACGGCTCCCGTTCCCAGTTGCACGCTGGCGCCGGGCTGGACACAGCGCGGCGAAGCCCGAAGCTATGTGGGCGACAACCTCTTCGAGTACATGGATGGCAACGCGGAAGGCTACCTGATTTACGGCTTCCAAAGCATGCACGGCGTCTCATGCGCCAAAGGCCCCGTTACGCTGGTGATCGATATCTCCGATTTTGGCGAAGCCGATAGCTCTTACGGCATGTTCACAGCCAACCGGGATCCGCGGGAACCCATGGCGAAGCTCGGGGCGGGCGGCCAGATCGTCCCGCGAAGAGCCATGTTCGCAAAGGGCCAGTATTACGTCGAAATCGCGGCCGGCCCGGAAGGCGACTATACGGCTACTTTGAAAGAGTGGACCGCGGCGCTCGAGAAGGCTACGCCGGGCAGCACTTCTCCGCCGGTTGCGCTCTCCTGGTTCCCGGCTGAAAAGCAGCAGACGCTTCGGCTGGTGCCGGAGAGCGTGCTCGGAATCCGGTTGCTGCGGCGCGGCTATGCGGCTCAGTACGATTTCGGCAAGGCGTTTGTGGTGACGGAAGCATCCGCGGAATCGGCTGGCGCGCTGATGCAGAAACTGCGAGCGCGGTTCACCGACACCGCCGCGGCCCGCGCCGGCGACGAGGCTTTCCAGGGCAATGACAAGTACCTGGGAAGGCTGTGCTTCTTCCGGAAGGGACGTTATATCGGTGGATACGCCAACGTGGCGGACGGCCAGGACCCGGTAGCGTTGTCCGCGGCCCTGGCTGCGAAGCTGCCGTAGGTGGCGCAGGCACGAGTGCCGAATGCCACTCAGTTTTTCGGCGTGGGGCAGGCTTTTCAGCCTGCGGACCCGCTTTCCAGCGGGTCCAGCCGGCCGCAAGGCCGGCTGCGGGCACGACTGCCCGCCCCACAGTCTGTGCGGAATGCCGTTCTTGCGGAAACTGAGTGACATTGGCCACGGGGGGCTTGGTTGCCATGAAGAGAGTTGGTTTGGCTTGCGCGGTGCTGACACTGTGCGTCAGCGCCCAGGAAAAGCCTTGGCCGGAACCCGCGTTCCCTTTTGGCGCGGTGTATTTCCGCAAGTCGAACCCGCCGGAACAGGATTGGGAACGCGACCACAAGACCGCGGCTCAACTGGGCGTCAACATCTTCCGTCACTGGTTCATGTGGGCCTCGATCGAGAACTCGCCGGGCCAGTATGACTGGCGCGACTACGACCGGATGGTGGAACTCGAAGCCCAGAACCACATCAAGGTGGTCATTGCCGAAATCACCACCGGCGCGCCCGAGTGGATGTGGGACAAATACGCCCAGGCACGCCACATCAATAGCGACGGCTCCGAGAGCTACCCCGCGGTCAGCAGCAGCAGCTCCACCAGCAGCGCGCCGCTTTGTCTGGATAATGAAGATGTTCGTGGCCGAGCCGAAAAGTTTCTGACCGCGCTGGTGGAGCGCTATCGCGACAGTCCCGCCACTTTGGGCTACGACGTGTGGAACGAGGGGGGAGTGCAGGAATGCTATTGTCCCGCCACCCAAGCCAAGTTCCGCGAGTGGCTGAAGGCCAAGTACGGCAGCATCGAGGCCCTCGGCCGCGCCTGGCACCGTTACAGCTTCGGGGACTGGGAATCGGTTCACCCGCCGCGCGGCAATATCGGCTATCCCGACTCGCTCGACTGGCTGGCGTTCTGCCGGGACGACGCCATTCGCCTTCTGCGCTGGCGCACGGAGCTGATTCGCCGGCTCGACAAGCGAAACAAGATCACCGCGCACGGCACCGGCGCACTCACGGAGATTGAGTGGCGCACGGTGGCGGAGGTGGATTCGTATGGCTACACATGGGTGGCTTCGCGCCATGGCAACGATCCCTGGATGCAGTTTCAGGCCGTGGACCTGGTGCGCGGCGCCTCGCGTGGGAAGCCGTTCTGGCACGCGGAAGCCACGGGCGGGCCGCTGTGGATGCAGCCACAGGTCATCGGACGCCCTTTGGAAGATGGCCGCAGCTCGGACGATAAAGACGTGCGCGTGTGGAGCCTGATCGACATGGCCGCCGGCGCCAGCGGCATCCTCTTCACGCGCTGGCGCCCGTTGCTCGACGGCCCTTTATTCGGAGCGTTCGGTCCCATGGGGATGGACGGCTCCGCCACTCCGCGGGCGGAGATGGCGGGCCAGTTGGCCCGCTGGACCAACTCGCATCCGGACATTTGGAAGTCGCGGCCGGCGAAGGGCGACGTGGGTATCGTCTTCGTGCAGGAATCCGAGGACTTCAACGCGGTGCAGAGCGCGGGTAGCGGCGGAGCCGGCGGTGGCCGCGGCGGATCGGCGGCGGGCGGCGGAACAGCCGCGGGCGCCTACTCCCAATCCGTCGAGGGGGCTTACCAGGCTTTCTTCGACTCGAATATCCAGGCCGATTTCGTGAGCATCGACGACATTGGGGAATACCCGATGATCTATCTCCCATACTCCGAGATGCTGAAGAAATCCACCGCCCAAAAGCTCCGCGACTATGTCGCCAAGGGCGGCAAGTTGGTCAGTGAAGGCTGCCCTGGGTATTTCGGGGACGGCGGCACGGTTGGCGCCGTGCAGCCCAATCTCGGTCTGGACGAGTTGTTCGGAGCCCGCGAGAGTTACATCCAGTTCACTCCCGACCTGCTGACCAAGCTCACCCTGACTGTGAGGGGCAAGGAGATCGGCGGCCAGTACTTTTTGCAGGAGTATAAACTGGCGGGAGGGAAGGTTGCGGGCCAGTACGCCAACGGGCACATCGCGGCCGTCGAAAACACGTCCGGCACCGGCAAGACGCTCTTGATTGGCACTTTCCCCGGCGGGGCCTACTTCCGCAGCCACGCCCCCGCCACGCGCGAGTTCTTCGCTGGTCTGCTGGCCTGGGCGGGCGTTCAACAGCAGGCGAAGTCCAGCGACCCGGAGGTGAAAGCCCGGCTTCATCAGGGAGCGGGCGGCGCCTATCTCTGGGTGGTTAATCCCACGCGCACGGCGCGGACGGTGAAGATCTCACTCGCTTCCACGTTCCAACGGGCAGTGGAACTCTGGCAGGAATCCAGCCGGCCGAGTGTCAGCGGGAACACCGTGGCTGTCACCGTTGGGGATCGGAACGCCGCGGTGATCCGGCTGGAGTAGAGGCCGTTAGCGCGCGCACCTCCGCCTCCGTCAGCTTGCGCCACTTTCCGATGGGGAGGTCGCCGATGCGGATGGGCCCGATGGCCGTGCGCACCAGTTTGAGCACCTTGCTGCCCACGGCATCGATCATCCGCCGCACCTGCCGGTTGCGCCCCTCGGTGATGGTCATCTCCAGAAACGTGCGCTTGCCGCCGTCCCGCAGGCGCTTCACTTCGGCCGGCCGTGTGGGTCCGTCGCTCAGTTCGATTCCGCGCCGCAACCGGCCGATTTGCTCGTCGCTCAACAGCGTCGCGGTTTTCAATTGGTAAGTCTTGGGCGCTTTGTGCTGGGGATTGGTGATGCGCTCGGCGAAGTCCGTGTCGTTGGTCATCAGCAGCAGGCCGCTGGTGTCCAGGTCCAGGCGTCCCACCGGCGAAAGCCACGTTCCCGCATCGCGGGTCAGATCGTAGACCGTAGGCCGGCCTTCCGGATCCCGCCGGGTGGTCAGGTACCCCTTCGGTTTGTAAAGCAGAATATAGGTCTTGGCCGCGGACCGAAGGGCCTCGCCGTCCAGCGTGATGCGGTCCCGCTGGGGGTCTACCCAGTGGTCTGGGTTGCGAATGGTCTTTCCGTTCACAACCACCCGGCCCCCGCCAATCCACCCGCGTGCGTCCGTGCGCGAGCCTAATCCTGCCTTGGAAAGCACTCTTTCCAAAGTCTTTAGCGGCCGTGCTTGGGCCAGTCTCCGTTTTTCCCGCATTGCCGAAAACGAGTAAAAGTAATAGTACTAATGTTACAATATATATGTAGGGATGAGCACCGCGGGGACAGTTCTGATTCGAGGCGCGCGCCAACTGCTCACTTTGCGCGGCTCCCCAGAACCCCGCCGCGGGGCGGCCCTCAATGATCTTGGCATCATCCACGACGGCTCGCTGCTGATTCGCGACGGCATCATCGAAGAGGTGGGGACGACCCGCCGCGTCGAGAATCTGGCGTGCGCGCGCGAGGCCCTGGAAATCAACGCCGCCGGGCGCGTGGTCATGCCGGGCTTCGTCGACTGCCACACTCACCTTATTTTTCCGCTGTCGGGCGGGTCCGATGCGGACGAACAGACCGCCGCGCGGCTGGTGTGCTCCAATACCCACCAGAGGCTGGAGGCGCGGGCACGCTCGCATGTGGAAGCCATGGCGCGCCACGGCACCACCACCGTGGAAGCCAAGACCGGCTGCGGCGCCGATGAGAGCGCCGAAATCAAGATACTTCGTGTCTTGTCGGCCTTGAAACGCGACCCGCTGGACGTGGTCGCCACGTTCCTGCTTCGCCTGCCGTCCAATGGGGGCGGTGAAGAGGCCCGTCAGGCCGCGATTGAATCGGTCTCGACGGAGTTGCTGCCCAAGATCCGGCGCCGCCGCCTGGCGCGCTTCGCCGACCTGGTTTGGGACAGCGATGGCGTTCCCCCGGAGTGCTTCGCGGGCTATCTCAGACTGGCGCGTCGTCTGGGCTTCGCTTGCAAGATCCATGCGGACGAGCGGTCTCCCGCCGCCGCCATCGCCACGGCCATCGAGCACCTGGTCGTGAGCATCTCTCATCTCGAGCACGCCACAGCGGCCGACGCGCTGCCCCTGGGCGGCGCCCCCACCATGGTGACGCTGCTGCCCGGCGTTTCCTTCCACAACGGCGGTCACCACGCACCGGCACGCGCGCTGATCGACGCCGGCGCGGCCATCGCGCTCGCCACCAACTTCAACCCGCGGCACACCCCCATGCTGAGCATGCAGGCGGTGGTCGCTCTGGCGTGCTCGGAAATGGGTCTCACTGCCGCGGAAGCCATTTCAGCCGCCACCATCAACGGCGCCCATGCGCTGGGTTGCGCCGATCGCGTGGGGTCGCTCGAACCCGGAAAATCGGCGGATCTGCTGCTGCTCGACGTTTCCGATTATCGCGAGCTCACCCGCCAGTTTGGCGTCAACCTGGTTCGTCTGACCATGAAACGCGGCAAGCCGATCTATCGGGCTGGCGAAGTGGCTCGCCGGCCCCGTCCCGAGCTTCGCCTGGGCTGATGGTTGGCTCCCTCCACCAGGCGGCGCCGATAAAGTGCGACAATAATCACGTGAGGCTGCCGGACGGGCAGTCGCTTCCGGGGCGCCCTTTGGGCCCGGGGGAGGAAAGTCCGGTCTCCACAGGGCAGCGTGCCGGCTAACGGCCGGGGTCCGAGAAATCGGACACGGAAAGTGCCACAGAAAAGATACCGCCTTGCCGCAAGGTAAGGTAAGGGTGAAATGGTGCGGTAAGAGCGCACCGCGGCAGGAGCAATTCTGCCGGCAGGGCAAACCCCACGCGGAGCAAGACCAAATAGGGGAGGAGGGGCGGCCCGCCCCGCTCGACTTCCGGGTAGGTCGCTAGAGCCGTACAGCAATGTGCGGCC
>Ga0208457_1002014_pt1 | contig 12402 bp, 8 predicted proteins | sample June2015DPH_10_1_FD_185513 | JGI IMG/M metagenome (GOLD analysis project Ga0208457, IMG submission 185513) | Peatland microbial communities from SPRUCE experiment site at the Marcell Experimental Forest, Minnesota, USA - June2015DPH_10_150... | ecosystem: Environmental > Terrestrial > Soil >... | reverse complement strand
CTGGTCGGCGTGCTCAACTCGATCGGCGTCCGCCGCGACGCCGGCGCCGTGGACAGTGTGATCCCGCGGCTCAAGGACACCGATGCGGAGGTGGTCACGGCGGCGGCGGTGGCCCTCGGGCGCATCGGCGGCGACCCGGCGGCGGCGGCGCTGAAGTCCGCGCTGGCCAGTGCGCCGGCCGGTGCCAAAGCAGGCGTGGCCCAAGGCTGCATCCTCTGCGCGGATCGGTTTCTCGCCGCTGGCCAGGCGCCCGCCGCGATGGCGCTGTTCGACCTCGTCCGGCAGACCAACGTCCTCAAGCAGCGCCAGATCGAGGCGACGCGCGGCGCGATCCTCGCGCGGGAATCGTCCGGCCTTCCGCTGTTGCTCGAACAATTGCGGTCGCCGGACAAGGCGTGGTTCCGCCTGGGCCTGCGCGTCGCCCGGGAACTGCCCGGACGCGACGTCACCGACGCGCTCACCGCCGAGCTCGACCGTCTGCCCGCCGAGCGCCGGCCGCTGCTGCTGCTGGCGGTGGCGGACCGCACCGATGATGGCGTCATGGCGGCGCTGCACAAGGCGATCGAGAGCGACGTCAAGCCGCTGCAACTCGCCGCACTTGGCGTGTTGCAACATGCGGGCCATGCCGCCTGTGTGCCGGCGTTGCTGCACGCGGCGACCGACGCGGACGCCGACATCGCCAAAGCTGCCAAACTCGCGCTGGAAAAAATCGAGGACCCCGCCGTGGATGCGGCCTTGCTCGCCCGGCTGAAGGAGGCGAGCGGCCAGGAACGCCGGGTGCTCATCGAAGTGGCGGGCGAACGCCGCACCGCCGGGGCGTTGTCCGCGATCGTGCCCTGCTTGGCCGATCCAGATGCCGCCGTGCGCGCCACGGCCGTGGCGGCCCTGGGATCACTGGGCGAAGCCCCACAGGCCGCCGATCTGGCCGGCGTGCTGACCAAGGCCGCGACACCGGCCGAGCGCGAGGAAGTCACCAAAGCGTTGGTCGCGCTGAGCAGCCGGGTCGGCGCCGCCACCGTGCCGTATCTGATGCCATTGGCGAAAAGTGGCGAGCCGGCGTTGCGAATTGCCGCGCTCCAGGCGTTCGCCGCCGCCGGCGGACCGGCCGCGCTGACTGCCGTGGCCGCCGCCGTCAACGACGCGGATGAAGGCGTTCAGGACGAGGCGGTGCGGACGCTGTCCACGTGGCCGAACAGTTGGCCCGACGACTCCGCCGTGGCCAGTCCGTTGCTGGCGCTGGCGAAGTCCGGCAAGAAGGCCTCGCACCAGGTGCTCGGGGTGCGCGGCTACCTGCAGTTCGTCCAGGTTGACAAACAACTCAAGGACGACGAACGGGTGGCCCGCATCAATGAACTGCTGCCTTCGATCCAGCGTCCGGAGGAGAAGCGCGCGGCAATCGCCACGCTCGGCGGCATCCCGTCAGCGGCGGCACTCGACGCCCTGTTGGGCCTGGGCGCGGACCCGGCGCTCGCGGGCGACGCCTATTCCGCGGTCGTGCAACTCGCCAGCACGGACCTGCGCAACTCGGCGAAGGAAGCCTGCCGGAAGGCACTCGAAACCGTGCTGGCCAAGTCCGGCGACGAGGCCACGAAGAAGAAGGCCGAGAAAACCCTGAGCAAGATCAAGTAGCCTCCTGCTACGGGGCTTTGACGTCGAGGCAGACCAGGTCGCTCGCGTTGCGGCAATACAACCGACCGTTGGCGAGCACCGGCGGCGCCCACGTGTCTTTTCCGTCGAACACCTTGTAGCTCGCCAGTTCCTTGTAACCGGCCGGTGACGCCTCCGCGACCGCCACCGTGCCGGTCTGGCTGTAAATGATCAGCTTGCCGTCGGCCAGCATCAGGTTGCCCTTGCCGAACTTACCCTCGGCCCATTTCTGCTCGCCGGTTTCGAGCGCGAGGCATTTCAGCTCGCTCTCATCGAAGCCGTACAGGTTGCCCTGCCAAAGGACGCACGTGGCCACGTGGTTCCGCATCTGCTTGTTCTGCCAAACCGCCTTGGCCGGCCCGCCGCTGAACTGGATCAGCGCGCAACCCTTGCCGTAACCGGACGAAACAAACACGCGGTCCTTCACCACAATCGGCGTGGTCACGTTCACGTCGTAGCTCGTCTTCCAGGGGAAACGCCACAGTTCGCTGCCGTCCTTGGCCGCGCGACCAACCAGGCCGGCGGCGCTGAGTTCTGCCAGGCAGCGCTGGCCACCGGAATCGAAGGGCACGATCGAGGAATAAGCCACGGACTCAGGGCTGGTCTTCCAGACTTCATGCCCGTCGAGCTTGTCAAACGCCACCACCGACGCGGCCCCGCCGACCTCGGTGATCACAACGCTGCCCTCGACCAGCGGCGAGCCGCCGAACCCCCACGTCGGCGGTTTCGCGCCGTAATCCTTCGCAAATTCCTTCGACCAAATCACCTTGCCGGTGGCCGCCTCGAGGCAGAAAAAGTGGCCGTTGCGGCTGAGGCTGCACACGCGGCCGTCGTCCACCGTGGGTGTGACGCGCGGACCCTGATAGCCGTTCGGGTCCTTGGCGGAGCACGGATAGGAGTGGCGCCAAAGTTCCTTGCCGGTCGCCGCGTCGAAGGCGAAGACCGAGTCGGTCTCATCCTTGTTGCCCATGGTGAACAACCGTCCCTGGCTGACGGACACCGAGGCGTAACCGACCCCGACGGCGGCCTGCCAGAGGCGCTTGGGCCCGTCGGCAGGCCACTGGCTCAGCCAGCCGGTTTCCGTCGAAATGCCGTCAAAGTTGGTGCCGCGCCAGCGGGGCCAGTCGCCGGCCCGGAGCGCGGAAGGCGCCGCGGCGGCGAGCAGGGCCAGCAGCCAGGGCAGCGCCCGGATGGCATTCGGATTAAGCCGTGAAATAATCATCAATCGGATCAACATCCTTTCTTCTTAACCGGCCGTCGGCGTGGTGTCAATCCGCAGGTCCCGTGAGCAGTGTCCGAGTTTGCCGTGCCTGGTGGGGCGAGCGCCTGTCTGCGCCTGTCTGCGTCCGCACAGGCAGATCCCCGCGAGCCGTTCCTGCCGTAGGGTTTGCCCGGCTCGCGAGGACTGGCGCAAGGGCGGTTTGCGTGCGTGGGCCACGCGCACGGGCGTCCTCGCAAGCCTCGGGGAGTCCCGACCACGGGCCGTCGGGGCGGGCTAAGGAGGGAAAGCTAATTACAAGGTCGGCCCCGTTCCACTTCGGCCTGCCGGCCGGCAGGCAGGCCGGGCTCGTTCAACCACGCATTGCCTTGAGGCTCGCCGACTCGCTCAATGCAATGCCTTGGTGTGTTAGGCGGATGTCTTTGCGTCATAAATCCGACTCCACCAACCAACAGCTTCTCCGCCGTATTTGAGAAGGACAATCTTATCGCCGGCACTCGTCTGAACAAGAACCGCAGTGTATAAATCTGGCAAACTACCCTGAATGTGAACTTGGCGAATCTTCAAAATCTTGTAACTGCCAAACTGTCTCTCAAGAACTTTGGAAACCACATCTTCGGTCAAAGCAGTGGCAGGCAACTTGATGATAGGGAACAAACCATTCTCCCAAAGACCATGAGATGGTCAAAGACTGGCAACGAGTCGGTCAATCGGATCAGGTGTGGTGGCGCAACCGACCAGCAGTGCTGCAATGATGGTGAAAAGTGTCGAGCGCATAATCCGCCTAACGACTGAGTGGTGGCGGGCCCGTGAGCGTTCGATCTGGAACTGAGCCGCCATCCCGCCATCCACTCCAGCGTGTGGTTCGGCCAATTGTTATTCATTTGAATTCCTCTCCTGAGTGTAACAACTCTAGCCGATTCGGTTATCGGCGTTTGGCTCCGCATCATCGGTGCGACTCAGTGGTCTCATGGGCTTTTCCTTTACCAGGTCTCCTGATGGAGCAGGTGGTCATTGTTCCACCGGACGGCGCTGATCCGAGCGCTGAACAGCAGGCTGGGCCGCATTGACTCGACATGGCCGTCGCAGCACGCGAAGTTATAATTAACCCCGTGGCGCGGCGGGTAGGCCCTCGGGTCCATGGCGATCCCGCTCGGAGAATCCGGGGGCACCTGAAATAAATGCATGCCGTTCCCCAAGTCCGGGCCGCCGAAGAGCCCGATCTCGGAGTCGCCAAGTGCAATCATTTCGCTGGGGGCGAGCACCATTGAATCGAAGATCGCGGGAGGCAGGGCAAGTGTGGAAGACGGCATGGTGAGAAACGCTGGTCCGAGGCCAAGAAGGCCCTGCTGACCAGGGCCAGGCCCCGTGCCATATCCGTTGTAGCCATAGCTTCCGACGTAGAAGATTTCCCCCGCAGCCAGAGGGACCGTGTTGGAGATGAGGCCTCTGAATCCAGGGCAATGATAGGCCCGGTTGGTCCAGTTCAGTGGGTAATACTGGGCAATCGCGTCGATCCAGTAGAACAAGCTGCTACTGGTCGCGACGCAGTCGTAGGGATACCTGTTGCCGTTGTCGTCCAGGTATAGGCGGAGCGCGATCTCCATCTGTCGGAGGTGGTTCTTGCAAGCGGTGGACTTGCCCTGGGTCTTCGCCCGACTCAATGCTGGAAGGAGCATTGCCGCCAGAAGCGCGATAATGGCGATGACGACGAGCAACTCGATCAACGTAAACGCAACCCTTCTCGCGTCATGCAGCCCGGATGCGCTTCGAGCGCACCCCAAGGACTTTTCGCTGATGCCCGTCATACCCAACAGCGGCTTATTTCATTAGCTGACGGCGAGCACCTTCTTGACCGGCGGCAATATCAGGTTCATCATGGGGCAAATAGTCCTTGGAACCGGATGGACAGTCAAGCCAGAACGCCGAAGCTTTTGCATCGGGTGCGCCAGGTGATGCGCTTGCACCATGACTCGCTGCACACCGAACGGGCCTATGTGGACTGGATCAAGCGCTATGTCCATTTCCATCGGATGCAACGGCGAGAAGACCTGGGCGGCGGGGAGGCCAAGATCGAGGCGTTTCTGACCGATCTGGCGGTGAACGGGCAGGTGGCCCCGGCGACCAAGAACCAGGCGCTCAATGCCCTCGTCCATCGGCGGTTGATTTGGTCTGGGAGCATGCACGCCCCGTCCCTGCCGCCCAGCGGTCGGTAGGCCACCCATGCGAAGTGCGAGTGACGAATTGCGAAGGGCGGGTCACAGGCTGCGGTGCTCCGCGGCTCTGACTGCGCGTTGCACGTCCGCTACGAAACGTGAGATTAAGATGGGGCGCCGCCGCGGCAGCCCCCTGCCACACACTGCCCGCCCGGCGGTCGGCGGGCTGCCCAAGACAATGTATCTTCGTGTGTTTAGCGTGTTTGGCGGGCAAGACCGTTCAGCCGGCGGGTTGGGAGACCGCCGCACTATCGCCGTTCTCATTCAGATGGCGGCGCTGCCGAGGCGCCGTTACGGTGGCTACGCCGCCGCCGGTCGGCTGCGTCCGGCGCGGTAGCCGTAGAGCCCGTAGAAGGCGATGTAGGCAAAGGCAAACACCGGCACAATGAACGACGCCTGAATGCCGAGCCAGTCGGCCACGGCACCCTGGACCGGCGGCAGGATGGCGCCGCCCAGGATCGCCAGCACCAGCAGGGATGAGGCCTGGCTCTTGAGCGGGCCCAGCCCCTCGATGGCGAGCGCAAAAATGTTCGACCACATGACCGAGCAGAACAGCCCAATGCCGAGGATGGCCCATTTCGCCGCGGTTCCCGTGGTCAACATGCCGGTCGCGAGCAGCACGATGATGACGCCGCTGAACAGGGCGAGCATCCGGTGCGGACTGGCTTCGCCGAGGAAAAAGGCGACGAGGAGGAGCAGCAGGAGCAGGCCGTAATGGAGGGCATTGGCGGGACTGCATAGCGCGGCCGCCTGCTGCCAGTCCTGGTGCAGCCACCGGCCAATCGCCGGCAGCAACAGGATGACCACCCACGCGGCGGCGGGGACCAGCACCACCAACAGGCGTTTCACGGATTTGCGGAGGTCGCTCAACGCGAACGCGCCCATGAAACGGCCGATCATCAGCCCGCCCCAGTAGAACGCCAGGTAGCTGCTGGCGGTTTCCTTGGGCACGCTGCCCAGCCGCTCGGTGCCAAGAAAGTTCACGATGGCGCTGCCCACCGTGACCTCGCCGCCGACGTACATGAAGATGGCGAGCATCCCCAGGACCGTATGCGGGTGTTTCAACGCGCCGGCGCCGCGGCCAATTTGATCCGGATTCGTGAAGGCCGGGACATGGGCGAACCGGAAGAACACCGCCAGCAGCAGAAACGCGACGGCGAAGCCCACGTAGGGAATCTTCACCGAGTCGGCGCCGTGGGCATCTTTGCTCGTGAAATAGGTGAAGACCAGGAAGCCGCCGATGATGGGGCCAATCGTCGTGCCAAACGAATTGAAGGCTTGCGAGAGGTTGAGCCGGCTGGAAGCCGTGCGTTCCGGTCCGAGGATCGTCACGTAAGGATTGGCCGCAATCTGCAGCATCGCCAGGCCGAGGCCGACGACGAACAGGGCCAGCAGGAAGAATGGGTAGGAGATCAGCACGGCGGCGGGATAAAACAGCGCACAACCGGCGGCCGCGGTGCCCAGGCCGATGATGACGCCGTTCTTGTAGCCGATCCGGTTGATCGGGTCACCCGACCGCATGGAGATCACGTAATAGACCAGGCCGCCGGTGGCATAGGCGCCGAAAAAGGCGAATTGCACCAGCATGGCCTGAAAATAGCTCAGCGTGAACGCCTCCTTGAACCGGGGAATCAGGATGTCGTTCCACACGGTGATGAATCCCCACATGAAGAAGAGGACGGTCATGATCGCGAACGGGCCGCGATACGTCTGCCCGTTGGCCGGTGTGGCGGTGGATGCCTGGGTTGCTGCCGGAACGCCGATGCTTGCCATGTTGCCTTTTCTTTGCCAACGCGGGACGCCAAGGGCGGCGAACCGTCCTTGAGACGAACTCAGCCGCCGATGTCCGCGAGGTTGGCTGCCACGATGCGCAATCCCCGGGCCGGCGGCGAGCAAAACTTGCCGCTCAGCGCGGATGAACTTGGGAAACCACCGCGGCAGACGCATCCGGTCTGCCTTGTCCCCGCTTGGGCCTCGTCAGCGCCACGACCACGGCGGCCACCATCCGAACCCGCGCGGCGTGCGATTGCCTCATGGGTAGATTAAGCAAAAGATGTCGGGCACAGCGGGAACAGCAAGCGCGACCTGCTCGCCCGGCCGGCCCGTCCCACGTCAACCCCGCCGGGATGGTCCGCCGGCGCGCGTGACCGCCGATCTTCCGGGCTTGTTTCCCACCGGCACCCAGTGGTAAACCATGACCCGACGCGCTGGCCGGCGAGCGCCGCGGAACGCGAATGCCTATGCTTGAGTCCTTGCTCTATCCACAAACCGTGGCGGTGATCGGCGCGTCGCGGAATCCGGAGAAGGTCGGCTACGCCTTCATGCACAACCTCACCCGGATCGGTTTCCCCGGCACCATCGTCCCCGTCAACCTCGAGGCCCCCGAAATTCTCGGCGTCAAATGCTACAAGAGCCTGGACGAATTCCCCGGCAAGATTGACCTGAGCGTCATCGTCGTCGCTGCGAAATACGTCAAGGAGGCCGTGCGGAATTCGATCAAGGCCGGCGCGAAAACCGTCATCGTCGTCACCGCCGGTTTCAAGGAGGTTTCCGCCCAGGGCGCCGAAGCCGAGCAGGAATTGGTGGAAATCTGTTACGCCAGCGGCGCGCGGTTGATGGGCCCCAACTGTCTCGGCGTCCTCAACACCCACGCCCGCCTCAACGCGACGTTCGCGCCCTCCGTGCCGCCGTCCGGCTCGATTTCCGTGATCTCGCAGTCGGGCGCCCTCTGCGTCGCGATCCTTGACTGGGCCGCCAGCCAGAAGCTGGGCCTGGGCAAGGTCATCAGCTTCGGCAACAAGGCCGACCTGAACGAGGTGGATTTCATCCAGGCGCTCGCGGAGGATCCGGAAACCAAAGTCATCGCCGGCTACCTGGAGAGCATCAAGGAAGGCGACAAATTCCTGCGCGTCGCCGCGCAGGCGGCCGGCGTCAAACCGGTGGTCATCCTCAAGGTCGGCATCACCCAGGCGGGCGCCAGGGCCGCCTCCTCGCACACCGGCAGCCTGGCGGGAGCCGACATTGCCTACGGCGCCGCCTTCAAACGCTCCGGCGTCATCCGCGCGGAGAACTTCGAGGCGCTCTTCGATTACGCCCTGGCCTTCGCCACCCAGCCGCTGCCCGCCGGCGAACGGGTCGCCGTCATCACCAACGCCGGCGGTCCCGGCATCATGGCGGCCGATGCCGCCGAGACAATGGGCCTGAAAATGGTTTCGCCCAGCGAGGAGAGCAAAACGAAACTCCGCGCCGTGCTGCCGCCCACCGCCGCGTTCGGCAATCCTGTGGACGTCATCGGGGACGCCGAGCCGGATCGCTACATCAAGGCGCTCGAAATCCTCCAGGCGGACGCGAACATTGACGCCATCGTCGTGGTCGCCACGCCGCAGAACATGACGCGGCCGCTGGAACTGGCGGAGAAGCTCGCGCAGGTGCACGACCGGCGGAAGCCGCTGCTGACCGCGTTCATGGGCGGCGAGGAAGTCGTGGCGGCGAAGGCGAAGCTGATGGAACTGGGCATTCCGAATTACCCGTCGCCGGACCGCGCGGTCGGCGCGTTGCGGGCCATGTGCGATTACGCCGCCTGGCGCGGGCGCCCGCCCCGCATCGTCAGCCGCTACCCGGTCAACCATCGCCGCGTCAATCGCGTCATCCAGTGGCATGTCCGCAGCCACAACCCGCGCGTCGGCGAGGTCGAGGCCAAGGACATCCTGCGCGCCTACGACTTCACCATCCTGCCCGGCGGGCTGGCCACCGACGCGGACGGCGCCATTGAAATTGCCGACCGCATCAGCTACCCCGTCGTGCTCAAGATCTCCTCCCCCGACATCATTCACAAATCGGATGTCGGCGGCGTCCGGATCAACCTGGCCAACGCCGAGCAGGTGCGCGACGCGTTCGACCTCATGATGCTGCGCGTCCGCAGCCGCACCCCCAACGCCTTCATCCGCGGAGCTTATGTCGAAAAGATGGGCGCCCGCGGCCGCGAGGTCATCCTCGGCATGACGCGCGACCCGCAGTTTGGCCCGCTGTTGATGTTCGGATTGGGCGGCATTTTCGTGGAGGTGATGAAGGACGTGACGTTCTACCTCGCGCCGATTACGCAGGAGGAGGCGATGCAGATGCTCAAGGGCACGCGGTCCTACGCGCTGCTCGAGGGCGCGCGCGGCCAGGCGCCGGTGGACCTCAACGCCATCGCCAGCGCCCTCCAGCGCATCAGCCAGCTCGCCACCGATTACCCCGAGGTCCTCGAGCTGGACATCAACCCGTTCATCGTCGGCGAAGTCGGCGCCGAGGCCTACGCGGCCGACGCCCGCATGACGCTCGCCCTCCCCGGAAAATGACATGAGCACCGCGCGAATCGCCTACGACCCGGCCTGGCAGGAAAAGTACCGGTCCATGATCGCCACGCCCGCCGAGGCCGTGGCCCGCCTGAAACCCGGCCAGCGCATTTTCATCGGCACCGGTTGCGCGCAGCCGCTCCAGCTCGTCAACGCCCTCGCCGCGCGCGCCGCGGAGCTGCCCGACACCGAGATCGTTCACCTGCTCACCTTCGGCGACGCCCCCTACGCCCGGCGCGAGCTGACCCAGTTCTTCCGCGTCAACAGCTTCTTCATCGCCGACAACGTGCGCGAGATCATCAGCGAGGGACTGGGCGATTACACGCCGATGTTCCTCTCGGAAATTCCGCGCCTGTTCAAGTCGGGCCAGATGCCGCTGGACGCCGCGCTGGTCGAGGTTTCCCCGCCCGACGAACGCGGCATGTGCAGCCTTGGTGTGTCGGTGGACATCGTGAAGAGCGCCGTGGAAAATGCCGCGCTCGTCCTCGCCCAGGTCAACCCGCGCATGCCCCGCACCCACGGCAATTCGCTCGTCCACGTCTTCGACCTCGACGTGCTCGTGCCGGTCGAGGACGCCATCATCGAGGTGCCGCCCGCCGAGGTGACGCCGGAGACGCAGCAGTTGGCGGAGAACCTGGCCGCACTGATTGACGACGGCTCCACCATCCAGATCGGCATCGGCAAAATCCCGCAGGCGCTGCTCGGCCACCTCAAGCAGAAGAAGGACCTCGGCATCCACACCGAGATGATCACCGACGGCTACGTGGACTTGATCCAGTCCGGCGCCGTCACCGGCGCGCGCAAGACCCTCGATCGCGGCAAAATCGTCGCCAGCTTCGCCATCGGCACGCGCAAGCTCTACGATTTCATTGACGACAACCCGCAGTTCGCGTTCCACCCCACCGAGTACGTCAACGACGTCACCGTGATCAGCGCGCAACACCGGATGGTGGCGGTCAACACCGCCCTCGAGGTGGACCTCACCGGCCAGATTTGCGCCGACTCGCTCGGCCGCCAGTTCTTCTCCGGCGTCGGCGGGCAGGTGGATTTCAACCGCGGCGCCTCGCGCGCGCCCGGCGGCAAGGCGATCATCGCCCTGCCTTCGACCGCGCAAAACGGCGCGGTGTCCCGCATCGTCACCCACCTCATGCCCGGCGCCGGCGTGGTGACCACCCGGGCCGCCGTCCACTACGTCGTCACCGAGTACGGCGTCGCCTACCTCCACGGCAAGAGCATCCAGGAACGCGCCCTGGCGCTGATCAGCATTGCCCACCCCAACTTCCGCGCGCCGCTCCTGCGCGAGGCCATCGCCGCCAAGTTCCTCTCCACCGCGATGGCGGACATGGCGGGCAAAATCATCGTCGGCCCCAAGGAACTCCGCACCACCGTCCTGCTCCCCGACGGCACGCAAATCCAATTCCGGCCCATCGAGCCGACCGACGAACCGCGGATGCGCGATTTGTTCTACGCCCTCTCGCAGCAGACCATTTACTACCGGTTCATGAGCTTCCGGAAGGTCATTCCGCGGAAGGAAATCCAGGAGTTCGTCTATATTGACCACCGCAATGACGTCACCCTGGTGGCGACCATGCCCAGCGCCGCCGGCGACGAGATCATCGCCGTGGGCAGTTACTACCTCGACTCGAAGACGAACGTCGCCGAGGTGGCGTTCGTGGTGCGGGACGAATGGCAGAACCGGGGCCTGGGCACCCAACTGCTCGCCTACCTGATGCGCATCGCCCGGCGCAACGGCATCCGCGGTTTCACGGCCGAGGTGCTCACGGACAACAAGGCGATGCAGGCGGTGTTCAACAAGAGCAATTGCAAGCTGCAGACCCGGTTCGCCGGCAACGTCATCAGCTTCGAACTCGCCTTCACCTGAGCGCCTGTAGATGTCAGCGATCTTGTGTCAATTGTGAGACCCCTTCATGGGATAGCCTCTAACCCTCTGAGCCCTCATCTCCCTCCTCTGAAGGATCACCTGGCTCTGGGTCAGCGGGATCACCCTCATGTGGGATACCAGGGTCACCATGCTCTGGTGGAACTGGAAACGGGGGAGGAGGCTGATGATCCCGCTTCCATTCCTCCTGCCATTGGTTAACGTCTCGTTCCAATTGGTTAACGTCCTGTTGGAGTGTTTGGATCAACTGTACCACGTCATTGCCGGTCACACTTAACTTCCCCGAAATGTTCAGGTCGCCGGTAATGGCCACGCTGCCTTGGAAACTTCCCGCCAGGCCCGTGCCAAAACTCCGTCCTAGGATAGCGGTTCCGCTTGCAGTCTCACCGCGGACTCCGATTCCGCCTCCGTTTTGACTGAAGCCAAACACCCCCGTGGAAAACGGAAAATCTGTGGTCGTTACCCCGGTAACGCCCTGCTTATCGCTCTCACCATACACGCCGGCATGTTCGCGGAATACCGGGTCTTCCCCACCCAACCTGCCAACAGCATTGGTTGCCGTGTTCAGACCGGTGACGCCACACTGTACGGGATTATTTCCTATTTTTGTGAAACCAAACCGGGAGTTCGGATCTAGAGTCCCGTCAGGCGCAAAGATGGGAGGGGGAGGCATGATCTATGTCCTTAGATTCTATGTGGTTGCAACGCATCCTCAGTGGTATAGGGCAGCTACCGTAGCTTTTAGGTCTGCCACCTGCTTTTGTAGCGTCTGTATCTGCTGCATTAAGTCGTTTCCACCTACTATACACGTCCCGGAAACGTTCAGGTCGATGGTAATGGCCACGCTACCCTGGAAGCTGCCCGCGAGGCCCGTGCCAAAACTCCGTCCTAGGACAGCGGTTCCGCTCACAGTCTCACCACGCACCCCAATTCCACCTCCGTTTTTACTGAAGCCGAACACCCCCGTGGAAAACGGAAAATCTGTGGTCGTTACCCCGGTAACGCCCTGCTTATCGCTCTCACCATACACGCCGGCATGTTCGCGGAATACCGGGTCTTCCCCACCCAACCTGCCAACAGCAT
>Ga0208457_1001980_pt1 | contig 12597 bp, 8 predicted proteins | sample June2015DPH_10_1_FD_185513 | JGI IMG/M metagenome (GOLD analysis project Ga0208457, IMG submission 185513) | Peatland microbial communities from SPRUCE experiment site at the Marcell Experimental Forest, Minnesota, USA - June2015DPH_10_150... | ecosystem: Environmental > Terrestrial > Soil >... | reverse complement strand
AGGTTTCCCAGGCTCATAGCGATCGCGGAGGGAGCCGTAAAACTGTTCAATTTGTTCTGGGCGCGCCAGCCACTCTTCCGACAACGCTGCGTCTGAGCTGGTTGATGCCGATGCACCCATGGCCGCGCATCGGTTGGAAACCGCTCCATAAGAATGGTACGAGAAGGCATCAAACACAGGGCCAGTAACGGAGAGAATACCGTCGCTTGTGACCGCGTGCATGGAGTCAGGCACAAGCGCCGTACCCTCGCCGACACCGCCGGGACCAAGAATCAACATGCCGGGCGCAAACTGTTTTGCGAAGGCGCGAAAAACGGCCACATCGCGGCCAAAGGCCGCGGCGTCATATCCCTTTGGTGCACCGCCCAGCTCTGGAATGGTCGGCTCGTTCATGTATTCCGCTGCCGCAATGCTCCCGCCAACGGATTTGGTATACGCAAGAATCTGGCGCGCCTGCTCTGGGGTCCATACACCTGACGCGTCACGCGTACCTGCGCTGATGGCGAAGGAAGTGACTATCTCCGCGTTTACCACGTGCGAGAAATCCACCACGCCCTTCCATTGCTGGCGAGTGAGCACTCCCTTGAAACCGGTGGGCGGCGTGGCGGGCACCGGGTCATCTGAGTTGTGGAAGTATGTGGTGTTCGCCCATGTGCCACTGACGCGCACATAGGCCGGCCCCAGGGCTGCGGCAAGCTTGCGCAAGCGGGCATGAGAGAGATTGATCGGCCACCGGTACTCATAGAGAGACGGGTCCATGCCGGACGGCTGATTCGCATCCGGCTGTTTCGCTTCGGCCTTGCTGCCGTACGGCTTCCAGAATCTTCCGCCCGTAACTTCTACCATTTCGATGTTGTAGGACTGAAAACGCTCATCGATTGTGCCGACGCGGTGCATGGTGGCAGGAGCTATGGACGCGGGAGGTGTGGCGGCGGGTCCCGCAAAGCACATCGCAACTCCAAGAACTGTCAAGGCTCCAGCTACCAAGAGCCCAACATTCATCTTCTTACTCATGTTGTCCTTCCCTTTCCCAACTCCCTTTGGTATCCCCTAATGTGCTAGTGCCGTTCCAACTTGTTCCAGCAAATCCCTTCGAGAATACTCTCTCCGTGTCTGCGTCAGACGCTTGGGCCGTCATTTGGCCCAAATAGTTGGAACGGCATTAGGCTTGCTGGTCCTACTGGTTGACGCCGCTGGCCAGAAAGCCGCCGTCGACAACCAAGATCTGTCCGGTCACGAAGGACGCCGCATCGGAGGCGAGATAGATTGCGGCTCCAACCAGCTCTTCGGTTTTGCCGAATCGGCCCATCGGTGTGCGCATCAGCAGTTCCTGGCCGCGAGCTGTACTGTCAAGCAGGCGTACATTCAGGTCGGTGCGAAAAACGCCGGGAGCGATGGCGTTGACCGTAACACCTTTCTTCGACCACTCGACGGCGAGCGATCGCGTCAGAGAAGCTACACCGGCCTTGCTGGCCGCATAGGCGGCCACTTCGCTAAGCGCCACAAAGCTATTCAGCGAGGCAATGTTGACGATGCGCCCACAGCCCCAGTCCCGGATTGGCGATGAAGAAGACCTCTTCGCCGTCTACACGGTTGTAGCCGTGGCTGAGCTTTGCGGGATCGTAGCGCTTGAGCATCGCGTTCAGGTCGCCATAATTGAAGCCAACGCCCTCAACCTCTTCCTTGCTGAGGTGGCCGGGGCACCAGGTAATCGTGAAGCGCCCTTCCGACGAGCCGTGGATGAGGTGCGCGGCCGCGCTCAGATCGCTGGCCAGATCTGCGTTGGCATTCACCGCAGCGAGTGTCGCCGGGGTTCCACGATAACCGTACTTGCGGATCAATCCATCGATCGTCTTATCTTCGCCGAATTCCTTGACACCAGGAGCAAGAATGATAAGTTCCGCGCCGTCTGCCAGCGCCATGCGGGTGCGATAGACAGCTTTGTTGCCGAGCCAGGTCGAGTCAAACTCTTCCGGATCGAGATTGACAACGGCCTTGCGGAGCAGATCGTCGACGACCTCGACGTTAACCTTGAGGCTCAGGTAGGCGGCTAGGTGAAAGCACTCGACGTCATCTCCAACGAACAGGCCGCGCACCGCCAGCTCACCGTCTGCCCGGCGCCCGACAACCGTCAGCACGTAGACGATGGGCAGGTGGCGCAGGAAATGATCGGATGCGTAATTGAGCACGTTGCGCACTGGATTTGCGGCGCGGCCCATGATCCGCTCCATCCCGTAGACCGCGCCCAGGTAGTGACTGCGGTTGATCCCTTCACGGCCTCCGGTGCCCACCAGGATGTTCTTGTTGTAATTGGCCATGCCGATGACTTCATGAGGCACGACCTGGCCGATCGAAAGAATCAGGTCGAAGCCGCCCTGCGAGACGAGCCGGTTAACCTGCGCCGGCCACGCATAGTTGAGCTTGCCTTCCGACTGTTCGCGGATGAACTCTTGAGGAACCTCGCCGAGCGTCTCCACATCTGTACGCCAGTTATGCACACGGAACAAATCCCCCGGTATATCTCCGAACATGTGGGCGATCTGGTCCGGCCGCATGGCTGTGTGTGTGCCCAGCGCGGGAAGAACCGCTTTGAGCCGGTCGCCGTAATACTGCCACGCATAGCGCGTCAGTTCGCCGGCGCGGGAGTGCGCGCGGGTTTTATCGGGCGGTACGGCAAGCACGCGATTTCGCTGGCCGAGCTTGGCCATGCTTTCCGTAAGCAGGTCTTTCAACTCGAGCGGAGACAGATCGGTTTCAACGCTACCTTTGGCGCAGTAGAGACTCATACGGCCAATTCTACCTTCCTCAGTCCGGGAGCGAACAGGACCAACATGAGCAGGGCTACGAGGTAAGCGCCGGCCGCCTGGGCCATGCGATCCCACCTTTAAGAAACAAAGCAAAGTTAAGAAAACTTTTTGACCCTGGCGCTGACATCGTCGGAGAACCGCTGGATCACGCAGAGCACGTATTCGCGCGGATCGAGTTTGTCATCCTGGACCAACGGTGTTAGGTCCATACCGAAGTTCAACAGACCGGAGGCATCCACCGAATGGCTCTGGTGATACGTCGCGTGGGCACGCCGGCGCGCCATGGTTGCCAGGTCATATCGTTTTCCTCCGGCGATTTGCGAATCGAACACGCCAACCAGGGAGGCCTGGATATTCTCGTGGCCGTCGAGCACAAAGAGTTGCTTGTCGGCGTCCACCATCCAGTCCAGATCGCGCCAGATTTCACAGCCATAGACTTTTTCCGGCCGCTGCGCGGCAGGCAGCTCGCGAATCGCGGCAATCGTGCGCAACACTACGCTGACGTGCGTGTCATGCTTGTCAGCGAGATTGTGGGTGTAAACCACTCTTGGTTTCGTCGCTTCCAGGATGGCCTTGATATCCTGCTGGGGGGCCGCATCCGCGATGTTCTTGATCGTCGAGCTGCTGTGATTCAGAAATACGACCGCGGAATATTCACCGACGAAGGCAGCCTTCTTCTGCTCCAGCCGGCGCACGACCTGCATTTCCTCGTCCGTGTAGTTTCCATAAAGGCCGTCGCGAGGGCTGCCCGCTCCGTTGGTGACAATCACGGCCATGAACCACTCTTTGCTGCTCCCGAAGCCTTTCAGGATTCCTTCCATCGACATGATCTCGATGTCGTCCTGATGGGCGGCGATACCCAGATGTGTTACGCGCCTAAGCGCGTCCGCTTCGCTCGCTCCATCCGGCACCCAGATTTCCGCTTTTGGTCCATTCAGTTTCATGATGCTTACCTTCTCCCTTCGATGGCTGGCAGACTGGCAGCGGCAATCGACTGGCCGACCCGCCGGCTTTTTTCATCCGGCAAGGCCATCGAGACGGACGCGGCCACTTCAGGAAACTCCGCCCGCAGGACCGCGAGGCTCTTGGCGAGAATAATGTCGCCCCCGGGCCCGGTCGTCACCCTGCCCAAAATCAGAATGTGTTTTAGTTCATAGAAATTGGAGTAATGCGCGACGGCATAGCCGAGGCAGACGCCGATGCTCTCGTAGACCTGAGCCGCGAGCGGATCGCCCGCCGCCATCTTTTCCTGGAGAACTACGAGCCGCTCCGGCAGCGGCATTGCCGTATCGAATTGCATACCCGCGCCGGTTGCCAATCGGTTGGTACCTTGCTGCGAAAAGAACTGCACGCCGCAACCGAGATCGCCCGACCACTCATCCACGGGAGCATCCGGGCGGTAATCCACCGGAGCGAAAGCCAGTTCATTCAGCCAACTGGTGATATTTCCATTGTGGTCGACGTAGCCCGCCGCCAGGCTCGATCCAAACGCAAGCCCCAGCACCGGATTCGCGCAGAGAGACATGGACCCGGCGAGCGCGGTCACTTCTCCGTCATTGACCACTTCGAGCGGAACTTTCAGCTCCTCTCGAATCCGTAGAAAAAGCGGCGCAATCTTTGTCGCGAATTGATCCTTTGGCACCCCCCGGTAGAGCGACGCGACGCGCACTCTATTGTTGATGTAAACGCCCGCGGCGCTCCCTCCGACCGCATCCAGGTGGGGCAAGTGCGCGGCCGCCCGCCGGATGGAATTCATGACGCCTTGGTAGTGATAGTCCGGATCGGCAGCATTTCGCGGGTCCCAAACCACTTCCTCACTGAAGACCGCCTCACCATTCAGCACGGCGCTGGCTTTGCGATCGCTTGCGCCGAGATCGAAACCCACGCGACACCCATCTAGATGCCGGCCGAGCGGCATCGTCGTCTCTTTGGTACCGGGCACCTCTTCTGCCCTTCTCACCACGACCTCGAACGGATGCTCGTAGACACCGCCCATGAATTCGTAATCGAACTTGCGCGCTCCGCTTGGGGAATAAACCTGCTTGATGTAATTCCCGATCTCCAAAGGTCCACCAACGTAGACTTTCCATCCCCCGCGTTGCCACAGTAGCATTTTGGTAAGGCGCTCGACATACAGCAGCGTGGCTTCAAGATATCCTTTTGCCGGTGGAATCACCCTGGTTTGATAAGCAGAAATGGAGCCATCGCCGCGCTCGACGGCCAGATGCAGTGGCTGGTCGCCCAGTTGCGCGGCAAGTTTTAGGTATTCTCGCGTGAACAGTGAGGCAGGCAGGAAGCCTCGGTCCAGGGGCGCAACAATTGCCGGGCACATAGCGATGCCCGCGTCTTGCAGAGTCATATTGCTCCTTTTCTTTGGCCGCATCGGCGGCCTTAGAGAACTTGGCCTGATTCGGACTGACTTGCTCTTCGAAAAACGAAGAATTTTTGCGGTGGCTATTTCACAGCGCTCACTACACCACCCCTCCGAAGTGGAAAGCCTCCCCGCCTTTTTTTGCCGAATGCAATGTTGTGGTTGTGCGGCAACCTTGCGAAGCGAAGCACGAGCCTGGCTGTTGTGTTCCAGTGAGCAGAGCGATACCTCTCCTTCAGTTCCTGCTGGAAGATCACATCAATGTGGCACCGTCCTCGGTCCCCTCCCCATCGATGAGTGCTTGACTGCCGCAGTGAACCCTGATTCATACTCCGAGGAATCGCAATTGTTCTAGCGGTATCGGCGAATCACAAGGTTATGGCGATCGGAGCGGTACAGGCCGAGCACATACATAAGGGCGGCGCCTTTTGCGGAGTAGATGACTTGCCGGAATCGTAGCAGCGGTTCGCGCTTCGGAACCCCGAGAAGATCCGCTGTACGTGGATCGGCCGCCGTCGCGTCCACTTCTTCATCGGAGTATCCCAGTTTCACATTATATTTGCGTTCCAGGATCGCAAACAAAGATCCGCGTTCTAACGGCTCAGAAAGCAGCCCCGCAAACTGTTTCGCGGGGAAATAGCACGTCTCCAGGGCAAACGGCTCGCCGGCAGCATGCCTCAACCGCTCCAGCTTCAGGACATGGCTTTTCGGGGACAGAGAAAGGCGAGCAGTTGCTTCCTCGTTTTCGACAATCCGCAAGAAAAGCACTTTGGAACCGACCGTCATGCTCCGACTCCCCATATGCTCTGTGTAGCTCATCAATTTGTTGAAGTGAATCTTGGGCGCGGAGACGAACGTGCCCACGCCGCGCCGCCGTTCCACTATGGCTTCTTGTTCCAGCGTGGCGAGAGCGTGCCGCGCGGTCATCAGGCTTACATCATGGATTCGGGCTAATTCTCTCTCGGAAGGAACGGCATCACCCGGGTGCAAGTCTCCGGACTCGATCATATTGCGGATGACCCCTTGGATCCTCTGGTACGCTGGAACCGCATTGCGAGTTGCTACCGGCATTTGATTTCCCTCGACCGTCGGTAAGAGCGTGCAGTCTCGATTGCAAAATCGAGATTTCCTGGTGGATCGCCGGGCTTCTGGTTCACACCCACGGCACTTCCTCTTTTCTGCCGTGCCCCTTGCCTGCTTGCAGATTCTACCGGGCGGGCAGGAAAGGTTGTGCCCCCTTCCGCAACCGCTTCTGTGATATAGAGCGGATACCCAACAGCCGCTATAGTGCACGTGTCTTGCTTCTCTTATAATTCAAGATTTTTGGCTTGACAAGCACTATTTGCTGCTATATAGCTTCCCTAACATATCAGCCTGATCGGTGGTTGGGGGTGCTCGCCGTTGTCTTCCATTTGTACCAAGCCGAGGAGAGGGTGCTCGTTTACCGCGAGCCAGCATGAAACGATACTTATGAAAAAATACTGTCAGTGGCGTTGGCACTTCTCTGCTCCAAACGCGGGGTAAGGAAATGACCAGCGATTTGGGGTGTTGCTCAGTTTGAACTTTTAACAAAGGAGTCTAAGGAAGCCTTATGAAGAAAACCTTATCGTGGGGACTGCTATTCCTGGCAATCCTCGCGTTGGCGTCTTTCGGCCATGCACAAGAGTTAACCGCAACAATCAGTGGCGTCGTCAGCGATCCATCCAACGCCGTGGTTCCTAACGCCACGGTGGTTGTCCACAACAACGCCACGAATATCGATATTCGAACCGTGACCACCGGCAACAACGGCGAGTACACGGCCACGAATCTGCCGGCAGGCACCTATACGGTTACGGTGCGCGGCACCGGATTCCAGACGTGGACGTCGAAGGACGTGGGGCTCAACGTTTCCGAAAAGCGCAGCCTGGACGTTCAACTGACCATTGGCAAGGTGGCGGAAACCGTTGAGGTGTCGTCAACCACTACGCCGGTCGAAACTACAACCGCGGAACAATCGCAGACGATTACCGGCACACAGGTACGCGAGCTCGAGCTCAACAACCGTAACTTCGAACAGTTGTTGACCTTGCAGCCCGGCGTTTCCGCCAATTGGGGCGACGAGGTCGGGTTTGGTCTTGCCAACAGTACCTTGGTGGCCGTCAACGGCGCTCGCATCAATGCCAATAACTGGACCGTGGATGGCGCCGATATCAACGACAGCGGTTCGAATGCCACCCTTTTGAACACGCCCAGCGTTGACGCCATTCAGGAGTTCACTCTCCAGAGGAGCAACTATGATGCCGGGTCCGGACGAAGCGGCGGCGGGCAGATACTCGTGGCCACCAAATCGGGTACAAGCGATTTTCACGGCAGCGCCTACGAGTTCTTCCGCAATGACTACCTGAACGCAAACTCCTTCTTCAATAACGCCACCGATACGCCACGTTCCATCGAGCGCTACAACAACTTCGGTTTCACCGTGGGCGGGCCCATTTTCATCCCGAAGAAGACGGAAATGAAGAAGTCAAAGACGTTCTTCTTCTGGTCCGAGGAATGGCGCAAGACCAGCACCCCGAACTCCGAGACGATTTCGGCGATTCCCAGTTCGGCGGAGCTAGGCGGCTCTTTCACGGGCTTGGCGGCGGATCCGACGCCTTACCTTAGTAGTACCGCCAATGGGAGTAATATCAGTCCCTCCTGCTACACCGTGACCCCGGTCACAGGAACACCCACAACTTATAACTTGGCACTCAATCTCACCACTGCTGGTTGCTATAGCCAGAACGCCAAGGCCTATGTCGACACCATTTTCAGCAAAAATCCGGCCAACCTCGGCACCTCTAACTTCTACTATGGCTACAGCCAGCTCAATAACTACCACCAGGACATCATCCGTGTGGACCAGGTGGTCAACGATAAGGTCCGGTTCTATGGGCGGTACATCATGGATGATGTTCCGGAGAACCAGCCCACCGGTCTTTGGGCCGGCGACAACTTCCCTGGCGTCGTCCCGACTTCTCTCGATGCCCCCGGCAAGAACGTCGTGGGCAACCTGACGTGGACCATCTCTCCCCGGCTAAGTAACGAGGTGGAATACGTCTACGCTTGGGGTGGCATCAACGCTACAGCGTCAGGGATCATTGGCAGTGCCGCTTTTACCGGCCAGCTGACCAACAACTACGCATATAAAGATCCCTATGGCCGCGGGCCATCGCTCTCCATTGGGGACACCGGTTTGGCTGTGGGCGCGGGAAGCGCGCCCTACCACGAGCGCAACATCGATCAAAGCATCCTGGACAACCTTTCCCTTGTGCAGGGCGCGCACGCGCTTCGTTTCGGCTTCAGCATTCAATTCATGGAGAAGACGGAAAATGCTTCGGGAGCAAATCCGAGCTTCTCGTTCTCAAGCATTACTGATTCGTCCGGCAAGATCATCCTGCCGGCTCTCGCACAGTACTTGCTCGGGGAAAACGCCGGCTACTCGCAGCAAAGCCATGACGTGATTCCCGACCTGCACTACAAGAACATCGAGTTCTACGCCCAGGATGACTGGAAAGTGACCCGCCGCCTGACCCTGAACCTCGGCTTGCGTTACAGTTACTTCCCAACGCCCTACGATTTGGGCAACACCCTGACTAACTTCAGCGGTCTCGTATTCAACAAGAGCAATGCGCCGGTGATCGATCCGAATTTTGGAACCTTTGAAAATCCCACGATCGCCTCCAACGCGGCAAATTACGCGAATGGCCTCATTTTCCCAACCGGTGCTGAATGCACGGCGGCGCAGGCCATCACTTCGACCGCCACTTGCTCGCCCTATGGCAAACTCGTCAATCCCGGCATGAGCGGAAACGTCGCTCCCCGCATCGGATTTGCTTGGGATCCCTTCGGCAGAGGCAAAACCGCAATCCGCGGTGGATATGGCATCTTCTATGACCGTGTACTGAACGGCATGTTTGAACAGAATGCCTTCAACGATCCTCCGCTGGTACAGACTACTTCCGTGCCTTTTGGGCCCTTTGACAGCATCCTCTCGGGTACTCCGGGCGCTCTACCGAGCGGCCCAGTGGGCTTGACTGCCAGTGGCTCTCCCCAGTGGCATACGCCCTACTACACCGCGTACAACCTCTCGGTGCAGCATGAAATCCTGCCCAACACCAAGCTGGAAGTTGCGTATGTAGGGGGCCTGGGAATCCATTTACTCGGCAATGTGGATTTGAACCAGCCCACTCTCGCTGCGCGGCTTGCTTCCGATGCCGCTAATGCGGCTACCGGAGACTACGTTAACCTCAACGCTCTTCGGCCGTATGCCGGCTTTGGCAGGATCGATTCTCGAAATCCGGAATTCACCAGCAACTACAACTCCCTGCAGGTTACCCTGAATCGCCAAGTCGCCAAGGGCCTCAACATTGGCGTAGCCTACACCTGGTCCAAGAACCTGACCACCAATGACGAGGACCGCACCAATTACGCCACGAACACCTACAATCTGAAGATGGACTACGGTCCGTCCAGCTATAGCACTCCTCAGATCTTTGTTTTCAACTACGTCTACGATCTGCCCTTCTACGAGGGGCAGCAGGGCGTCGTGGGACATGTCCTTGGTGGATGGGAGCTCTCGGGGATCACTCTCTTCGAGTCTGGCATGCCTTTCACGATCGTCCAGAACAATGATCCCTTCAACCTTGTGAATGCCGTCACCGGGAACGGCGATGGCGGATTGGGGGTGCAAACCATCCGTGCGGACAGGACCTCGTCCGCCATCTCTTATCCGAAGACCGTCAACGAATGGTTCAACCCGGCCGCCTTCCAGGTTGCCGCCGGCCACTTCGGCACGTCCAGTTACGGCCAACTCCTCGGTCCCGGCCAGCAGAACTGGGACATTGGCTTCATCAAGAATACGAACTTTACTGAACGTATCAGGCTGCAGTTCCGTGGCGAATTCTTCAACGCCTTCAACCACACCAACTTCAGCAGCGTGGACCATAACGTCCAGGATGGCGCGTCTTTTGGCACCATTACCAACACGCACCTGCCGCGCAACATCCAACTCGGCTTGAAGCTGTACTTCTAGCCAAACCTTAGCCAGGGGCACATCCGTTCGCGGGTGTGCCCCTTTCTTTTCTTGAACCGCGACGCCGGATGCCTTCGCAACCCACTTGTTGCGTTGATGGCGATAAGGGAACGGCCGCGTTGCGAACTAGCGCGGAACATTTTGAATCCACCCGCTAATGGCCTTTTACTTCGGACCCACTGCCTTCGCCGCGTTGTAGTCCGCACGCTTCTGTAATCGTGCCGAAAGCCTCTGTTCGCGCAACCCTTCCTCCTCAAGCCCGAGTTGCCGCAGCGCTGTCCCCAGCACGAAGTGCGCCTTGTAGTATTCCGCGTCGAGCGAGATGGCTTTGCGCAATGGCGCCACTGCGTCCTTCGGATGACCCAGATCTATCTCCGCCTTCCCTAGCTCATACAGCGCTTCCTGATACTTGGGGTTGGCCGCCACAGCGGCCCGCAGGTACACCACTGCCTCGGCGGGCTGGCCCTGCTTCGCCAGAATCTCGCCCAACAGGCAGTTCGACACCGGATCAGCCGGATAATTCGCTAGTTCGGTTCGAAATTCCACGGCCGCGCGCTCGTCATCGCCGGTCTTCCAATAAATCACGCCGAGACCCGAATGGACGCCGAGGTACCGCGGGTCGGCTGCCCGCGCCGCCTCAAACTCGCTCCGCGCCTCTTCTTCCCTGGACATACCGTCATAGGCCGTGCCCATCATGACGTGCGCCGGAGCCGAATCCGGATTGATGCGCATGATCCTCTCAAAGACGCTGGCGACGCTCTTGTAGTCCTTCGCTCGCGTATAGGCCTTGCCCAGCATGTCCAGCGTGGCGATATCAGCGGGCTGCAACTGGCTCGCCCGTTCCAGGTATGCCGCCGATTCGGGATAGCGATCAAGCGCAAACGCAGTCAGGCCCGCCATCTCCAGGAGCTGGAAATCGGCCGTGCCCGTGGCTGTCAGCTTTCCCAGTAGCGGCTGTGCCTGCCGGTACCTCCCGGCCCGATAGAACGCCACGGCCAGGTTCCGCTCCGTAGGCGAGTCCCCCGGCTTTAACTTCAGCGCGCGTTCGTAGAAACCGATCGCTTCCGCGGTTTTGCCCTGACGCGCCAGGGAGACTGCCAGATCATTCAGAATCTCAACGGAAGATGGCTGCATGTCAAGCGCACGGCGAAAAGCCCGCTCGGCGGCAGCATTGTCGCCGGCGCGCAGAGCTTCGGACCCGTGGACCAGGAATGTCTGCAGAGTCTCCTGCGTGCGTGCCGCCACGGCCGCCGTCACAATCAGCAGCACGGCGGTGGCCACCTGACTACGAATGGATCTGCGCATGATTTCCTGATTGGCTGTGACAATAGCTCCCAAAAATAGAATCGAACGGAGCCCGTAATCCCTGACCAAATCTGGCTAAAATGATCCTTCAATCCCCTGCTGATGTCTACGAGTTACGTAGCCCTCTTGACATCCTCTATATGGGGGGCGATCTTCGCTGGCGACAGGCGAACGGCAATCATGTTTTCTAGTTGCCAGGAGGTGGGATGCCAGAGATCGGACTCTTGCCCTTTGCTCGCGTGGCCTTGCTCTTGGTGATTCCAACAACGATGGCGCCTTAGATGTTTTGATCTCTGTTAATGACGGGGCGCCGCTGCTGCTGAAGAACACCGCGGCAGTGGGCAATCACTGGCTCGGCTTGCATCTTGTCGGCAAAAAAATCCAATCCCGATGCGGTTGGCGCACGTATCACCTATCAAGCCGGAGATCTGAAATGTGGCCGCATGAAGGTTGGCGGCGGCAGCTATCTCTCTTCGCACGATCCCCGAATCGTCCTCGGCTTGGGCAAGTCCGAAAAACTCGTTTGGCTGGAAATCAAGTGGCCGCTACCCAGTGGCAAAATAAAACGATTTACAGATCTCCCCATCGACAGCTACATTCCCATCGGCGAAGGGGAAGACAAGTGGAAGCAGGCTAGCACAAGCGGCTGTGGAGCCAATTGGTTTTCTTGGCTGCGCGCCAGGCTAATGGGTCATTTGTCATCGAGCGTAGGCTCCGAAGAATCGCTTAGGCTTGGAAGTCTACACGGAATAAGGCGGGCTAGACCACGTCCCTATTTGCCACCTCTTCTGCCTCCGTCCGAACTTTCTGTTGCTAAATCGCCATGTCGCAAGTTATCCAGCCTGGCAGCGCCGGGCTAACCCCGGCTAAACGGCGTTCTGGGAATCGACTTGCAAAACTTCGCAAGCATACGACGATCCTTCGATGCGCGAACTCCTTCCATGAGAAGGCCGGTTCATGTCAAGAAGCTTTTGGCTCTTTCTTTCGTTTTCACTTTTTTCCGTTCAGCCAAGCCGCCTCTGTCGCCACCCTTCCATCCGCACTCTTATGTGAGCGAT
>Ga0208457_1001976_pt1 | contig 12607 bp, 11 predicted proteins | sample June2015DPH_10_1_FD_185513 | JGI IMG/M metagenome (GOLD analysis project Ga0208457, IMG submission 185513) | Peatland microbial communities from SPRUCE experiment site at the Marcell Experimental Forest, Minnesota, USA - June2015DPH_10_150... | ecosystem: Environmental > Terrestrial > Soil >... | reverse complement strand
TTCTCCCCGCGGCGGCGTTTGGCGGAGCCATCATGCTCGTGCTCTCGGATACCTTGGCGCGGACGGTTGTGGCTCCTACGGAACTGCCGGTCGGCGCCGTCACGGCCCTGGCCGGCGCCCCCGTCTTCATCTACCTGCTGCGCCGGACGTCGGGGTGAGGACGGCGCGGGCGGAAGCCTATGACTGATGGTCAATTGAGGACGGCTAATTCCACGGCGAGAGGCGCGGCGAATGTGCAAGCGGAACTCAGCGTCGATTGCGCGGCTTTCCGCTACGCGCATTTTGAGCTTTCCCCGGTCAGCCTCCAGGCGCGCGCCGGCGAACTCACTGCCATCATTGGGCCCAACGGCTCGGGGAAGTCCACGCTGCTGGAGATCATCAGTGGACACTTGAAGCCCGGGTCGGGAGGCGTTTATCTCGACGGCCAAAACCTTCACGCCCTCTCCCCCCGGGAGCGCGCCAGGAAAGTCGGCTTGGCGCGGCAGGAAACGATTCTCCTCTTTTCATTTGAGGTTCGAGAGTTCGTCCGGCAGGGGCGGCATCCGCATCTGGGGCACAGCCTGTTTGAGAGCGCCGAAGATGACCGGTGGGTCGAGTGGGCTCTGGAAAAAACCTGCTTGCAGGAGTTCTCCCAGCGCCGCGTGATGGAAATGAGCAGCGGAGAGTTCCAGCGCGCCGTCTTGGCGCGGACCTTGGCGCAACGGCCGCGGCTGGTTCTGCTGGACGAGCCCACCGCAAACCTGGACATTGGGTACCAGGTTGAAATGTTTCGTCTCCTGCGCCAGCTTGCGGCTTCCGAGAATTTCGTCGGCATCGTCGTGACCCATGAACTCAATTTGGCGGCAGAGATGGCGGATCACATCATTCTGCTCGATGCCGGGACCTGCCTCCGGCAGGGAAAGCCGGAAGACGTCTTCCAGGCGGATTTGCTGAGCAAGGCCTTTCGAACCCCGGTGCTGGTGGATCGGAACCCCTCCAGCGGCCGTCCGCGCGTCACCTGGGTCGCGCCGTGACCCGCCTCTTTCCTTTTGAGTGCCACGCAAGCTGTGAGTAATCGTAGCGCAGACCTCCGTTGTTGAGGTCTGCGGCTTTTCCTTGAGAAGAACCGCGGACCCCAAGAACGGGGGTCCGCGCTTGTATCTACGCTCGCTCACCGCTTAGGTCGAAACAGTTGGAGCAGCACGAGCCCGAACCTGAAACCGTGGGAGTCCGCGCCCGTTGACGTCACTGTTCCAGCGTCGCTGTTAACCGGACCTCTGAACCTGACTCCACGCTGATTTCACGCGACCAATCCCTGTGACCAGAGAGCTTGACGCTGACAGTGTGCTTCCGGGGCTTCAACTTCAAGACTGCTGGACAATTTCCCACAAACTGCCCATCGGCATAGACATCGGCGCCATCGGGATTGGACGTTACATCAACCGTACCAGTTGCCATCCCTTGGGCTGGCTCAGCGCGAGCTCTGGCCGTGGACGGTCATTCCCGCGAAGGCGGGAATCTAGCCAGTTCCTTGTCGCGGTTCGTCGGGCAGGAGCTGGCACCGACCCGCTCCTCGTGCTCGTCACTCATCCCTCGTCACTTGTCACCTGCCACTGCTCTTACCCCTTGTCTTCCCCCTGCCCTGGGTGTATAAGGAGTCATCTTAATATCGTGGTTATCGACCGGTGGTCAATGACATCGCAAAAAGCAGGATTCAGGCGCCGCCCCCAGGTTCCGATGCGGGTCAGCCTAAGGGAGAGTTAGGCAACCTTTGACGACAGTATCACGTGAGAGGAGTTCCCGATGAAAGGTCCTAAGGCTGGTGTCTTGGCGTTCATTGGAATCGCGGTGGGTGTGCTCGGCATTATATCTCCTATTCTCTGGGACCGTTATAAGGTCAGTTCTGCTCTCGAATTGCAGTGCGTCTCTTTTGAAACACTAGTTGAAAGATCCGCCCAACTTGAGAAGCTGATCATCACTTACAATGGGGAGAATCTGAACCAAATCTCAAAAGCAGACTTTATTCTAGTCAATACCGGCCGAACACCAATAGTTGAAAAGGATCTTGTATCGCCTCCGCAAATCACCTTCGCCCGAGACACAGAAGTCCTAGATGCAAAAATCGAAGGACTGCAGCCAGGGAATTTAGGAGCCAAGGTCGATCTCGACAAGGCAAGGAACGCCGTTATCATTACTTTTCCGCTATTAAACCCCGATGATTATATTCGTTTTGGAATATTTATGGATTCCAAAGCGTTGAATTTCGATGCTAAGGCCAGAATAGCTGGGATTTCAGGTCTGTCCGTGACACAGAAGATTTCTCGCACTAACAAGGTAAGTAGGAGTGTGCCATGGACAGTTTATCCGGTTGGCTTCTTTTCAGCTCTTCTTTTTCTCGCGACTGTGGGGGGCGCAATCCCCCACTCAGTAAGGGAGCACAAAGTGAAACAGTCAATCAAGGGTAATCAATTTGCCATACCAAAGAACGGGACACAGGAGACCTGCTTGAGTTTCGTAGATAGGGAATTGTCTTTCACTCTGCCTCGTGAACGCAAACCACTTATCGATATGATCAAATCCTTCTCGACGAATCCGTCTCTGGACAGTACCCAGCAGAAGCAGGTTGAAGAGAGGATCCATGCAATTGTGCGCTCAGCGACGCCAAATCTTCCGGCCGCACTTATCATACTGGCAATGAGCCTCGCTGGCTTTTGGTACATCCTGGCAAAAATCTGGTGATCGGCAGGTGGCCCAGACTCGGTCTGTAGCCCTGCGGCTCTTCGACGATCGGCAGTTTGCACGCCGTGCAGATCGAACCCATGAGCTCCCCGCCACCCGCTCTTGAAATTTAAGAGAGAATCTACCCGCTTGCATATTTACGCAATATGCGTAACAATTTACGCATTATGCGTAACAACGCGACATTGGAGGCGCTTTTTCCGAAGACCCGGCAGGGGGTTCTAGCCGCGACCCTTACCCAGCCGGAGAAGTGGTGGTTTCTCTCGGAGCTCGCTCGGTTCCTCGGCACCACGCCTTCCAGCCTACAGCGGGAGCTTTCTGCGCTCGTTGACACAGGCATCTTGGAGCAGAGACGGGAAGGTACCCGTGTTTATTTCAGGGCTCAGAAGCGCTCCCCAATCTACCGCGAATTACGGGGAATCGTCGAAAAGACAGCCGGGACCATTCCGATCGTTCAGACCCTCCTGGCGCCTTTTGGGCGAAAGATCCTCTGCGCATTCGTCTACGGATCCGTTGCTCGGGCGCAGGAGCACGCCACCAGTGATATCGACTTGATGGTCATCGGCCAAGTTGGCCTCTCCGAATTGACCCCAGCGCTCCGTAAGGGTGAGCGCGCTCTTGGCCGCGACTTGAATGCCACAACGTGTTCGGTCGATGAATTTCGTGGCAAGGTTGAGAAGAACGACCATTTTTTGACCGCAGTTTTGAAGCGCCCAAAGCAATTTGTCAAAGGAACTGAACGTGAGCTGGACGCAATTATTGGCAAATAAAGACGCCCAAAAGCACACCACCTCGAGACAGGAGTTGGACAACATGCGGGAACTGATTGCCCGCGACTTGGCAGACGCCGCTGTGGCGCGACTGTCTGCGGATCGTCGGCGGGCTGGCGCAGACGGTCGCTTTTTAGCGTCTGCGTTCTCCCGAAGGGACAGCTTTCCGGCAAGGCTTCGGCGCGTGTATGCTCTCCGGCAGTGTGCTGTTCTTCAAGCCGACTGAGATGAGCAGTCAATTTCCACAAGTCCCTTCGGGAGATCGCAGACCCCAAAGAACAGGGTCTGCGCCAGCCGGCGTGTGTCAAAAGTCAACCGTGGCTTCCAGAAGGCTTCCATTTTCTTGCCGGAGTTCCTGAACCTGGACGACAGCGAAGGTTGCTATTGGCCATCCAAGCATATATTGACGACAGTGGAGTCAAGGGAACTGATCCCATATTCGTTCTCGCCGGATTTATTGGCAAAGCGGAACAGTGGGCCGAGTTCTCTACCGCATGGAAACAGCACCTTCGTGAATCCCCATCAATTGCTTACTTCAAAATGGCGGAAGCCGCGAAGCTAGGCGGAGAGTTTAGATTTTGGAAGCACGCAGATCGAGATAGGAAGTTGCGTGGCTGCGTGGAGGTTATCAAGCGCTACCCACCTCAACACGCAATCCACTGCACGATAGATTTAGACGCATTTAAGAAACGCGAGTCTCGCTCTTACGAGAAGCCTGGGCCAGTCTCACACCCCTACCTGTTAGGTTCCCATGTTGTGCTGAGTGGCGTGTGCTACGAAGTGCTCGACTCCGGCTCACAAGATCAGATCGAAGTTATCTTCGACCAGCAGCTAATTTTCGCTCCACGGCTCAAGCTGTGGTATCCGATGATCCGGGAAGGTTTGAGTCATGTTAAAGACGAAACACTCCGCAGCCTTAGCAGAGTTCTTCCCGCTGATCCAATGTTTCGGGATGACAAGCACCTTTTGCCGCTGCAAGCGGCGGATATGCTTGCCTGGCTGTTCAGGATGGCATTCAGCGGCCATAGGACAGAGTTCGAGTGGATAGGAATAGAACTCGCTTCAGTCATGCCGATGTCTCGGTATTCCACGATCCTGACGGAGGAAAGAATGGATCGCCAGGAAGCCATGAGTCACGAAGTGCAATTTCCCCCAGAACTGGTGAGGAAGTGGGTTAATAATTTGGGTTTGCCTCGCTGGAAGCGACGCAAGAGGAACGCCAAGAAACCACACTGATTGTCAAGCCTGCCCCCTGTCACGGCATCCTGGTTCTGACATTTTGATTGACGGTACGGCAGGTATATAGTTGCCCTAGTTTGCCTCATTCCCATCGGTGTCGGGTTTAAGTAACGCAGTCACCACGCCTTTGACTGTCCGGTTGCGCACGCCTTCACGTCCCCCATAAATAAGGCGGTATTTCGTGTACCTTTCGACACCGAAAGCGTCCTTGTATCGAACTTCTCCGTAAGCGAAGATCGTACCTTTGACTGTACCAAGCAGAGGCAGGCTCTGGGTAGGTATTGGTGGGTTCTTGGCGTTAACAAATATACGAACGCAATTCGGCCCCATAATTTCCTTGGACTTCGGGAAGGCCTCCGGGGGCTCTGGGAGAGCAATGCTCAGTGGATATTCTTCAATCCACATATGTATCCATCCGCTAACATCGTAAGCTGGGGTTTGCCCGAAATTCTTGAGATGAATTTGGACTTCGGGAACGTCTGGCCTCTGGAACTTCAATAGAGCGGTGGAAACGCAAATATACGCCCGCAGTTGCCTTTGGGTCGTCTCATTCATTTGGCTAATGATCCGTTCGGTTTGTTTCCCGGCCTGGATCATCTGAGCTTCTTGATTCTTGGCAATATCAGCCTGCCGATTGATGGTTTTGAGGGTCGCGAACAAAAGCCATACCTGCAAGCCACCCACAATAACCAAAGGCCCATTGAAAACCCAAAGACGCCAGTCAATGCCATTGTCTCTTACAGACGCGGTGGGCAGTTCGGTAACTCTTATGGATTGCTGTGCATCTTTGGGATTCTCTGTCTTGCTCTCGGCCTCGGTGGCTGGGGATGCTTTCGTCTTGAGGAGGGGAAGCGCTGGAGCGGATGGTTTCTTGTTATCCTTGGTTTGAGTCTCGACGTTTTGGGTTGCGCGAGCGGAGCTATCAGCTGCCCTCCCTGGGACTGGGGAAGGTGCCTGCATAACTGCCAAGAGCATAGCCAGTATCAGCGGTTTCATAAAATTCAAATTAGGACACTACCCTTTCCGACGCAAAAAGAGCCTCCTCACCGATTCGGCCGTCTTCCCGTGTCAGGCCGGGGGCCATGTGGCAGGCCAGCCGCTAACTACAATCCGCCCGCACTTCCGGCACAAAAGATTTCTCCCGGCTGTCGAACCATACCGCCGTCACGGTCCGGTGGGCGGTTTCTTTTCTTGCCAAGTCATGTATCGGCATTTGGACAACATCGCCCGGATTCTATTCCTCACTCCATGGGCCACTTAGGGATGGCCGTGTCAAGTCCCGCAAGAGCGGATGGCAAAAAGGAGCAGAGTTGCCAGCGCGACAATGAGAATAACAACCAAAAAGCACCCAATCTTACTAGGAACGCGCTTCGGAGGAACAGCGGCCTCGCATATCCCGCCTTCTATACCCGAATCTGGCCGGAAGATATACGCTTGCAAAACCGGAATTGGAGACCTACGTCCTTCAAGTACCTTAGTCACAAAGGCGCGATGCAGACAACCCTTATCCAGTAGGGGCGCGATTTCTATGGCGTCTTCCTCTGGCACGAATCCGATCTGGTACCCGTTGCTAAGCCTCACCTCCACCGCATTGCGGCTGTACTTGTTACCTCGATCCCGCACAAGAAAAACTTGGTCGTTTGGGTGAACGTATTCTCGAATAATAACCGACCGACCTTCGTAATGGACTCCCGCAACCATAAAGTTGGCGGATGATAGAGGCCGCTCCCCTTCTCGTTCCTCGCGGGTGTGCTGCTTCTCAGCCTCGCGAGCAACTCGGGCCTGTTCGCTTTCTAACAGCTCGACGGCTTTCCGATGGGCAACAGCCTTCTTGCGGGCCTCGGGAGGCAGAACGGTTTCGATTGCCTTATACAGCGCCTTACGCTGGTCTGCCGTAATGATTTTGTCCGCTATGACGCGCTCGACGACTGACCTTAAGAACTCCACGGACGGCAAATCCGCTGACCGGTGTTCTTCCAGCCACTTCTTTAGCTCATACGCCCCTGCATCTGAAATTGATCCGTCTTCAGTAATGGACTGACAGAGCGCCAAAAGCTCGGCCCCCAGTCCGGCCTGCAATTGAGACTGGGTGAGCGAAATTCGCGTTTTGTTCGCGGGACCCTCCATACAGGGCCGCAGTTCTGTCTGAAGTGGGCGGATGCTGACTATAGTGTGTCACTCTTTAATCGTCAATTACCAAATGATATCCGGCCACGCGGACCCTGGACAGGGCACACCAAGCCGAGGGCATTCGCTGGCCGGCGCAGATCCTGGTGAACCGGGGTCTGCGCCAGCCAGCGGACCTGCAGAACACGTCCGCGCTACGCTTGCTCGACCACCCCCTAACCTCCCTCCTGAACCAGGAGGGGAATAAGCACGCGCAGGAAAGGGTTCGGACAACTAAACACCCCTCCCTAAAAGATGTTTCCTACCGGTAGGAAAAGCTCATGACGTGTTGTCTGAATCTATAAGATGTAGCCTCTAGGCTAGATTCTTTCCTCGCAAGCAAAATAGCCGTGGTATAATATTTAACCCGGCCAGCGCCCGCTGGCTGATGTGAAAGACCGCGGACCTATACAACGGGTCGGCGTAACCCATACTAGATCGGCAGGCAGTAGGCAGAAAGCTGAGGGCTGACTGCTGAACGCGTTTTTGGTCATGGAGGTTTCGCATGTCCTTGAGGAAGAAACCGACGATAACCGCAAAGAGAGTTGCCGCCAGTCAGGCGAACGGGAGGCGCTCGCGTGGGCCCGCCACTCCCCAGGGGCGAGAGCGGATTCGCGACGCCAACACGCGCCACGGGTTTTATTCCCAGGCGGAGGGCGTGGCGTTGCGCGCTCTGGGTGAAGATCCCGCCGAATTCGACGCCGTGGTCAAGGCCCTGATCGAGAAGTGGCAGCCGGCGAACGGGTTTGAAGAGCTTCTGGTCATGCGTTTGGCGCGGGCCATGTGGGGGATGGAGCGGAGCCACCGCATGCAGGAGGGTTACGCCCTGCGGCAGGCCAAGGACGTGAGCCTAGGCCGGGAGGACCGGCTGCACGCGCAGATGATGCGCCTAAAGATGACTTCCGCCAGTTTGCAGTCGCTCGCCCAATCGGTGGCGCGTGAGCATTACGTCACCACTCCCGCCGACCTCGAGCTGATGAAGAGCTTGCACCAGGAGGGCGTGGTGAAGGAAATGGGCGAAATAGCTCTCGCCCTCTTCTACCAACTTCGGGGGCCGGGCGCGCCGGGCCCGGGCGAACAGGATGAGGGCGGAGGCTGCTCTGACCCGGAGGCGAATGTTCGCAAGGTCGTAGCAAGGATTCAGGAGATCTTTGGCGTGCGTACATCCGACCCTGAGCCCGAAGCGGACGTAGTGCCGGCTTCTCCCGGCCCGTTCCCGGACCGACCGGCCGGGGCGGGCGGCCGGCCACAGGGAAGCCACCATGATGCTGGCGCTACCGAAGCGGAGGAGGAGGGGCCGACTTCCGGCATCTCCTCGGCGGAATGGGAGGCGCGGGAGCCGGTGCGCCAGCTTCTTGAGCATATCCTCTCGCGGCAGGTCGAGATTTGCGAGGCTCAGCGCAAGGCCACCCTGCGGGAGTCCCTGATGGGTCCGTCGCCCTATGAACGCGCCGCGGAAATCGCGCCCACCCAGCGCAGCGCGACGCTCATGCGGAGAATGCAGGATTCCAACTTCCGGCAAGTCTGGCGGGTCACCAACCTGCTGCTGAAGATTAAACGCCAGGCTCGGGAGGAATGGAAAACCCCTCACGATCCTTGAATGTTAATGAAAACACAGCATCTTAGCGAAGAATCAAGAGGATTGCGATGGCCGTAGCAAAAGACCAAATCCTTGAAAATATGGCAGTTAACAAAAATGCTAGTAGGCTAGGCTGGGAAAAGAAAAAAGGATGTTAAAATGAAGGTATAACCTTGAATGTTGCTGAAAATAAATGAGATAAGAAATTGACTTGGCGCAAATTCACTGCGACCCTTGAATGTTGAAGAAAAACAAGCCACTTATCGCCGCGAACCTTGAATGTTGTTGAAAGGAAAGGAGAATGGAGCTGGACGCGAGATTGAGAAAGAAAGGGTGGCGCGGACCCGTTTTGAGGGTCAACGGCTTTTCACGCCCGCCAGTCGATGTGACCCCTCACCCTGCCTGCGGCAGGCAGGCCGGTCCGCTCCGGCTGGTGAAAGCGCCGGCAGCGTGCCACCCTCTCCCGCGAGGGGAGAGGGTTGGGGACTAGGTGCTGGGGGCTGGCGGGAAAACAGGGATCAGGGAACAGGTGATAGGGAACAGGAAAGGACGGGGGCTAGAAGAATCGGGTGATCGGGAGATCGGGTGATCTGACTACACACGACGAACCGATGCCCGCCCCGGCCCCGCGGCCCGGTCCCGGTTGGAAGAGCCGAGGCGGGCTTCGGTCCGGGACGGGCCGGGGATCCGATGGCGCGATGACCCGATGCACGAATGAACCGATGGGCCGATTGCCAATACGCCCGTGACACACTTCCCCGTATCGGCTATCGGCAGATTTAGGCGGGAAGATGATCCGGTTTGGCGGATCCGTAGACCGTCAATCACGCGATGATTTGATGGCGCGGCTCGCCACCCGTCGTCCCCGGAAAGGCAGTGACGAGTGGCGGCAAGGACGATGACCCGTGAGGTGCAAGAGTGCCCCCTTACAGGCTTTCGACTTTCAACCTTCGACTTTGAACTGTTCTCGTCGGCGAAGCGTGTATAATGGACGGCTGGTTCAGCACATCCAAGAAAAGGGAATCTGGTTATGGCTGTTTCCGCAACGGCGCGCACGAAGTATGAGGCAGTGATTGGCCTCGAAGTGCATGTCCAACTTCTCACCAAATCGAAAATCTTCTGTTCCTGCTCGACGCATTTCGGTGACCCGCCGAATTCGAACGTCTGCCCGGTTTGTTTGGGCCTGCCAGGAGCTCTCCCTGTCCTGAACCGGGAGGCCGTGGCAATGGCGATGAAAGCTGCCCTGGCGCTTAACTGTGCCATCAATTCCCGCTCGCGTTTTGCGCGGAAGAATTACTTCTATCCTGACCTCCCCAAGGGTTATCAAATCTCTCAATACGATGAGCCGCTCTCTCAGGATGGATGGATCGAGATTGAGGTCGAAGAGCGAAAAAGGCGGATTGGGATCACGCGCGTTCACCTGGAAGAGGACGCGGGTAAATCGCTCCACGAGGGTTTCCCGGATTCCGAGCGCAAGTCTTATATCGATCTGAACCGCTCGGGTGTGCCTTTGATTGAGATTGTCAGCGAGCCGGATTTGCGGACTCCGGACGAAGCCTACGAGTACCTGACGCGCCTCAGGACCATTCTGTTGTATCTGGACGTCTCCAACTGCAACATGGAGGAGGGAAGCCTTCGCTGTGACGCCAATGTGAGTGTGCGGGTGGCGGGCGCCTCGGCCTTCGGCACCAAGACCGAAGTCAAGAACCTGAACTCCTTTCGCTTCCTCCAAAAAGCCCTGGCTTACGAAATCGAGCGTCAGATCGAGATGGTGGAGAGCGGCGAACCGATCCAGCAAGAAACGCGCCTCTGGGATAGCCGCGAGCAACGGACGTATGGGATGCGCTCGAAGGAATTCGCTCATGACTATCGGTATTTCCCCGAGCCGGACCTGCTCCCCTTGGTGATCAGCGAGGAGTGGAAGGAGGAAGTGCGACGGTCACTGCCGGAGTTGCCGCAGAGCCGTGAAGAGCGGTTCGCGACAACGCATGGCCTGCCTAGGCAGGATGCGGCCTTGCTCACCATTTCGAGGACCATGGCGGAGTTCTTTGAGGAAGTAGTGAAAGGCGGCGCGGAACCCAAGCTCGCGGCCAACTGGCTGCTGAATGAGTATTCCTTCTTGCTGGAAGAGGCCAAGGTTGGGTTCACGGACTATCCTGTTACTTCGGCGGATTTCGCCAAGCTTTTGACCCTGGTTGGGCGGAAAACCATCTCCGGCACGATGGCGAAGGAAGTCCTCCGAGACATGATTATGAGCCGCAAAGGGCCGGACCAGATTGTAACTGAAAAGGAACTTCAGCAGATCAATGATACGGAGAAGATTGCTGCCGTGGCACGTGAGGTGATTGCTGCTAACCCCAAACAGGTGGAGCAATACCGCAAAGGGAAAACCGCCACGCTGGGCTGGTTTGTTGGACAGGTTATGAAGGCCACGCGCGGCCAGGCAAATCCTCAATTAGTTCAAGATGTGCTGAAAAAGGAGCTCGACTGACCGCGGCCGAGTGTTCGAGGCCCGCGGGTGATTGTTTCTCTCACCACAGGAGTCGCTTATGCTCAAGGCTGGAGACAAGGCGCCGGGTTTTTCGTTACCGTCTGATTCCGGCGACAAGATCACTCTGGACACCTTCCAAGGGAACCGTCTCGTTCTCTTCTTCTTTCCCAAGGCTGACACGCCCGGTTGAACCAGCGAGGCGAACCAGTTCCGTGACGCCAAGAAAGAACTGGACAAGCTGGGCACAAAGGTACTCGGCGTGAGTGGGGATACCGTTCAAGAACTCCAAAAGTTCAGAGACAAGTACAGGCTGAACTTTCCCTTGGCCGGCGACACTTCCCACCAGATGCTCAGCGCTTACGGGGTCTGGCAGGAGAAGAATCTCTACGGCCGAAAGTCGATGGGAATTGTGCGCACCACCTATATCATCGATCGGGAAGGGAAGATCCAACATGTTTTCCCCAAGGTGAAGGTGGAGGACCACGTCCTGGAAGTCCTGGCAGTCCTGAAATCCTGAAGGGTTTCGCCGGCCCGTTCATTTGGACCGTAGTTGGAGTGACCGAGCGAGCGAAGGACTGTGCATGTACCCCATGGTCGGGTGATAACAGTAGAAAACGTGGATAGGTCGGTCCTTCACGGCGGGCAAGTGGACCTCCTCTTCTGCCCAGCCTTCCGGCTTGAGCAGTTCTTCGAAGGGCTTGAAATCACCGGGACTACGGCCGAGGACATACCTTTGGAATTGCAGGTAAGCATCCTGCCCCAAAATCACGATGGTTTGCAGGTTGGGGAAGTGTTTGAGCTCCTCACAAAGGTGCCGTGCGCAAAACGCCAGGGCCTTTTCGGAGACGCGAGTGGCCTGGACATGGCAGCGAAGAGCGTCGGTGACTACACACCCTTCCTTGAATTCCTGAAAGCCGCTCACCCCCAACAACTCGTAAAGCTCCAGGGCGAAGCGCGTCGGTCCCTCCGGGTGGTAATAGAAGTAGTGGTCCGGATTCATGGGCGCATCCCGCCCGATGACGACAACACGCACCCGGTTCAAGTCGGGGTAGTCGCGCTTCAGATACTTGGCAAGGAATTCGCGCGGGGGAATCTGCACGGAGGAAATAGCCGCGCAATCCCGGCAGCTTTCAATCCGCCTGCGAAGGGCTTCTGTTTCCAGGCCTGGAATTCGCGCGCCGAGAGGCATAACGGGCTGTGAAGCGAAGGCCTGTTGAAGCAGGAATTCCGGGCTCGATCCCAGAGGGCCCAAAATCAGGTTATCAATCAGGCGGACAGTTCCCACTCGGGCCGCCACAAGAGCCACGGTGCCAGTCGTCACGCGCTCCACGGGCTCGAGATTGGCGGGGTTGACGAGCGCCAGATAATCGAGCTTCGCCAGCGGCTCCGCGTCGATGGCCTGTCGCATTTCTTTCAGTAGCGTCGGCGCGTCAACTTCCCCCGCGTGGACCAGCGTTTCCCCGTGTCGGAGGCAGCGCTGAAGGACCAAGGCTGCTTGGCGCGCCTTGGGGCTGAGGTGGGAGTTGCGGGAACTGAGCGCCAAACCATCCGGCTCGCGAACGATGGGGCAGAGGACGAGTCGCACGCTCAGATTCAAGTCCTGCACAAGCCCGCGGATGACCTGAACCTGCTGAAAGTCCAAGG
>Ga0208457_1001969_pt1 | contig 12634 bp, 9 predicted proteins | sample June2015DPH_10_1_FD_185513 | JGI IMG/M metagenome (GOLD analysis project Ga0208457, IMG submission 185513) | Peatland microbial communities from SPRUCE experiment site at the Marcell Experimental Forest, Minnesota, USA - June2015DPH_10_150... | ecosystem: Environmental > Terrestrial > Soil >... | reverse complement strand
CTCACAAGGTTCCCGAGAACTTGTTGGAGAGCGCGAAGAAGCTCTGGGACGATTGCCTGGCGAGCGGCATGAAGTACGGTTACCGCAACGCCCAGGTGACGGTGCTGGCGCCCACGGGGACCATCGGCTTCATGATGGATTGCGACACCACCGGCATTGAGCCCGACCTGGCGCTGGTCAAGTACAAGAAGCTGGTGGGCGGCGGGCTGATCAAGATTGTGAACAACGTGGTTCCCACGGCGCTGTTGAAACTCGGCTACACGCCCCCGCAGGCCGCCGACATCGTGAATTACATCGACCAGCACGGCACCATCGAGGGCGCTCCAGGCCTGAAGCCGGAGCACCTGCCGGTTTTCGATTGCTCCCTGAAGCCCGCCAACGGCAAGCGTTCCATCCACTACATGGGGCACGTGCGCATGATGGCGGTCGTGCAGCCGTTCCTCTCCGGCGCTATTTCAAAAACAGTTAATATGCCGGAGGAAGCGACGGCGGAAGAAATCGCTAATGTTTACACCGAGGGCTGGCGCCTGGGCCTGAAGTCCATCGCCATCTATCGCGACGGGTCGAAGCGCTCCCAGCCGCTCAACACCTCGGATGCGAAGCCTGAAGGGCAGGATTCAGGATTCGGGATTCAGGATTCAGGAGACAAAAGGCACCAAGCAGAAGGAGCTCAGGAAAAGACCGCCAGCCCCCAGTCCCCAGCCCCCGGTCCCGCGCCGGTGGCGTCCACGCCCAAGCCCTACCGCCACAAGCTGCCTGACGAGCGCGCCGCCAAGACCCACAAGTTCTCCGTGGGCGCGCATGAGGGTTACCTGACCGTAGGCCTTTACGAGGACGGCACGCCGGGCGAGATCTTCATCACCATGGCCAAGGAAGGTTCCACCGTGTCCGGCCTGATGGATTCTTTCGCCACCGCCGTTTCACTGGCCCTGCAATACGGCGTGCCGCTCAAGGTGCTCTGCGACAAGTTCAGCCACATGCGCTTCGAGCCCAGCGGCTGGACCAATAACCCGGAGATCCGCTATGCGAAGTCCATCATGGATTACATTTTCCGCTGGATGGCCTGCAAGTTCCTGCCCAAGGATGCGCAGCCTCAGGAGGATGCCAGCGTCGCTTCGCTGAACGGTACGGAGGTCGAGAAAGCCGCTGGCTTGGCCACCCAGTTCACCCAGGCTGCGGGCGGAATTGCAGGCGCGGAAATGGGCCAGCCAGGCCCTGCCGGCGTCGCCCACAGCGACGACGCGCCAAGCTGCTCCGATTGCGGCGCCATCATGGTCCGCAACGGCTCCTGCTACCGCTGCATGAATTGCGGCTCAACCAGCGGGTGCTCGTAACGGGAAGGTGGGCAGTAGGCAGATGGGCAGGTGCCCCTCCGGCGGGCGCTCGAAGAGGGAAAGTAGGCAGAAGGCAGAAAGCGGCGGGCAGCAAGCGGTGGGATCGCGAGCGCACCGCTGGCAGAGGAAGTGAGGATGGGAAGTTCGATTGTGCAAGATCTCGTGATGCTCGCTGGCTTGATCGTCCAGGTCGTGACCCTTTGTTATCTCATAAAGTACGTTCGGGCCACCGTCGGCATACAGAAGGCTGCAGTGGCGCAAACGCAAACGGGCCAGGATTTGGTGAGGGCCGCGAACGAGCAAGCCGAGGCAAGCCGCGAGTTGGTCGAGGCCGCTGGCGACCAGAGCGAGGGGCTTTCGAAGCCTGTAGTCACGGTCAGATGCAGCGTTCCAATCCCTGACGAAATGGTGCTTTTGAGTCAGCGCACAAGCGCCCGGGTCCGTGGGGCGAATCTTGAGCTCATCAACATTGGGAACGGCCCAGCGATTCGCCTTCACTGCGACCTTGTGCATGAAAGACCTGCGCCTGGCCTGACTTCGCTTCACGTAGTCGAGGTACCATACCTTGAAGCCCATGAAGCGATTCCTCTTCCCTGGCCGCGCACTTCGCTCGCCGCAGATGACACATGCGCTATCCAGTGTTCATACGACAGTCTGAGCGGTCGGCCCCATCTGTCGAAGATCGAAATGGCCGGGGATGCTGTTACCGATTTTCATTACGATTGAGGTGCGAGGTGGTACACATCGGGCCTGTTGCGAGGCCTGCGAATCCCCGAAGGGGATTCATAAAGTAGCCGGGGGCAACGCCCCCGGAAAGTAGGCACCCCGGTTGGCTTGACCCTGAAGGGGTCACATCGGCAGAAGGGAAGGACATGGCGCAGACGCTGGTATGCTTGAGGGTACATGTTATCTTCTCGACGAAGGACCGGCGCCCGATGATTACTCCAGAAGTGGAACCCGAACTCTACGCCTACATGGCCGGAACGGCGAAGAACTTGGACTCGCGTTGTCTTGCCGCCGGAGGAACCACCAATCATGTTCACCTGTTGATCTCGCAGTCGAAGAACATGGCCCTGAGCCGCCTGATGGAAGAGATTAAGAAGAGTTCCTCGAAATGGATCAAGACCAAGGGGACGGCCCTGCGGACGTTCGGCTGGCAAGACGGGTATGGTGCCTTCACAATTGGGCAGTCACAGGTGGAAGCCTTGCAGCACTACATTGCCAGCCAAAAGGAAAGGCACAAGAAGCTGACCTTTGAGCAGGAGCTCGTCGCGCTGCTGAACAAATGCCGGGTTCAATATGACGAGCGCTACCTGTGGTCGTGAGGTCTCATGCGACCCTTTCAGGGTCGACGGTCGTTGGCCCTGTTTTCCGGGGGCGTTGCCCCCGGCTACTATATTGTGCCCCTGCGGGGCGAAACTTCCGCGCGTTGCGCAGAGGTCGCACGTGTTGCGATGCCTGCCAATCCCCGAAGGGGATTCATAAAGTAGCCGGGGGCAACGCCCCCGGAAAGTAGGCACCCCGGTTGGCTTGACCCTGAAGGGGTCAAACGCTGGGTGCGAGGAACAGGGAGCCGCAAGATTGCCAGGACGAACATGACGAATGCCATCCGGTGGCCCGGGCTTGTGCGACCCCTTCGGGGTCGGACCTATCCGGCGTGCTTTCCGGGGGCGTTGCCCCCGGCTACTATATTGTGCCCCTGCGGGGCGGCGCTTCGCGTGGGTGAGCGTGGGTGCCGATTGGTTGCGTTCCCTGTATTGTGCCCCTGCGGGGTGGCGCTTCGCAGCAGGAGGTGAGCTTGAGGCTGGTCAAAGCACGTAAATCGTCTTACCTTGACGTCCATGCGGCTCTGTACGCGATCTGCTCGACGGGCAAAGGCCGCTGCTGGCATTGCGACCGAAAGCTACCTGCTGCGGAAGAAGCTATTGACGTAGGGTGGCATGTGCAGCGAGTGGAAGGCGAGGGCGTGGCCAGCATCATCCTGGTTTGCCCGAAGTGTCGGCGCAAGCGCCCGGAGCTGGGCGAAAGAGAGTTCCTGCCTAACCTCCTTCCCCGCCTCTGCGACCCCGCCCATTGATCTCTGCCAGTACTTTCCCCCCGGCGCATGGCGCGCTGGCGCCTGAACTGGTTGCGAGACTCAACCGATTTGTATCACTTCGCCAGGCCTGAAGGAGCGCAGAGCCGCTAAGATCGCGGGCGCGTGAGGCAGGAGGTCAGGGAGGCGGTTCGATTTGGCTCGGATGATGGCCAGAGAGATGCTTCGGCCCGCGAGGTTTTGTTGATAAGGCATGCCTTGGTCCATGGTTAACAAGACCTGCCAGCCGGATCGTTCCGCCAGCGCCAGCAGTTCGCCATTAGCTACGCCAGCCAAACCGGCCTGGGGTACCGTCTGGCATTCATGCCCAACAAGATGCTTCTGGAGGTCCCTCGGCAAGCATTCGTCCAGCAGGATCTTCACCCAATCCTCGTCAAGAGTGAATCCTTGGCGGTCTCAAGCGCCTCAATGGCCATTTCACGGCTAACGGTCGGGAATTGTTCCAGGAACTGGTCAAGAGTATCGCCCGCTTCAAGGTAATCAAGCAGGTTTTGAAAGGGGACACGCGTGCCGCGAAAGCAGGGGATTCCTCCCAGAATCTCCGGATCGCGCACGATGACGGTCGCGGCCATGTTTCACTCCTAGGCCTCCATTGTAGCGCAACTCGGCCCTTTAGGAGACGGAGAAGCGGGAATTAGCGCAGACCCGGGCAAAAGAGAGTTCCTGCCAAACCTCCTTCCACGCGTCTGCGACCCCGCCCAGTGATCCCTGCCAGCACCTTCCCCCCGGCGCACGGCCCGCTGGCTTCTCGCCTGTGCTAGCTCAGTGGTCGGCGCCCGGTCACGGTGCTGTGGAAAGCAAAAGCAGAAGGCAGTTGTTTACTGTGACTCCTGGCTCCTGACTTCTGACTTCTGCTCTTCTAAAGTTCTTCTTTGTGGTCTTGGTGGACACTTGTACGGGTAGGCCGTTATACATCCAAATGGATACTTTCCGAGTGGCCCGTCACGCGGGAGTTGACTGGGGGTCAGATACGAGACATTTACCAAACAACTAACCGTTGGACCTGTGGGTGAGGGGAGTTCTGGACGAACCTCTTACGCTTGCTTCAACCAGGTTCGGTCGGACTCTGTGAGGGTTAGTCCGACGGCGAAGGCCATTTCTTTTAAAGTCCCCCTCAAGCGTTCCGCATGGGGCAAGCCAGAAAGGCTTTGAAGCCTCTCCTTCAGCAGGGCAGGTAAGGAGAAGTAATACGCAGAACTCTCAATCTTTTGTTCCCAGTAATGCAGGATAAACGGAACCACAATCCTTCGAAAGGATCCATAATGCTCCAATTGCGGTTTCAAAATGGGGAGGATAAGAAGCTGTATCCTGAGCGCATCTTTCGGCTTGACGTGCAATATCCCCCCCGCATAGCAGATGATTTGCAGGGTGCTCTCATCTCGCTGTGCGTATTCGTTTCCTTGCTCGTTGAGCTGCTGCCATGAAGGGTTCTCACAAAAAATCTCGTTCACGAGCCTCGCCGACTCGTCCCAAAGGTGTGGGTCATCTGCGGTCTTTGCCACCTTTGTGCATTCGGTGGCCACCATCCACGCTCCTTCGCGCGCCTCCTCAGGATTCTCCAGCCAGATAGTCGCCAGCCTGAATACGATGGGAATCAACGCATCATAGGCAGCGTGACTCTCGCCCTGACGCTGCGGCGTCACAATTTGACCGTTTCGTGCGATCGATTCTCGACCACTAGGGAATTGGTCGCGCGCCTCAGTTCCGCGCCACCTCTGATATTCCGCAGCCATGGCAGTGCCAGCGTCCAATGCCACGTAAAGGGCCTCACCATACCGGCCATCTAGTATCGCCTGGCAAACAGCAAACATACGCAAACCGCTTAACAGTTCTTCGCCTCGCCCGCCACGCCCGGACTCGACGGCTCTGAGCGCCCAGCGAGCCGCCTCCTCGTCTCGTCCGACTGCCATTGCAAAATACGCCAGATTCGCTGACACGATCCATTCGCGACCCGGGTCGTACAATTCCAGCACGTCTGGATATTCGCGCAAGAGCATCCCCGGTTTCGGGGCGACATATTCAGAAGTTGGTGGTTCGCCTCTACTGGCCATCGAGGAGAAATATCCTGACATATGCCCGCACAATACAAGTAGCTTCTTCCACGCATTGCCGTCGCTCTTTGCTGCAAAGAGTCGCCGGACCGCTCTCTCCCAGGACAAATAGGTGGACAATCGATCTCCAGCCTGCCAATAGGTAACTGCTCTTTCGCCTAAGGCGACTACGACCTGTGTCTCCGGAATCTTCTGGCTCTTTTCGGCGAGTGCAACTGCACTCTCGCAGTATTTGATAGCCCTCGAGGTGTCCGTCGAGCTCGCCGCCTCGCCAGCTGCCAAGAGGGCTTGCACCCGCAGCAATGGGAACGCATCCAATTCATCGCTCACAGCGGCGTCAAGCCATTCCAGGGCTTCGCTCCAGCGCTTTGCATAGACAAATTGCCGCCCAGTTGCTTCTCGAATCAAAAATACACTTCGAGGGTCGCCATCGATCTCCATCAGCGCCCGTTCGGCTGAGTTAACTGCGGCGCCCAAATTTTGCTGGTACTCAGATTGCACAATTATCCGCGCCCTTGTTGAACTTGCGAATAAAAGCGGAAGACCATGGCGCTTGGCAAAATCACCAAGTATCACGAGCTGCAGATAGACGGCGTCCCAATCTCGTGATTCTTGGGGCTTCCCGCCCTCCTCCAGCCAAAGGTGATCGCATATTGTTACGGCGGCATGCTCCCAGGACTCGTCAGTGAACAGCATCGAAAGCGTTTGGTCATCCAATCCTTCCAGGCTGGAGATCCAGTCGGTTAACTCCGCCTCAGAACGAATGGCTGACCCCGTGATGAAAAATAGGAATTCTGGCCTCGCTCGCTCCGGGAATTCTGTGCGGTGTCCATCTGCGAACCGAAAATCCGGGAGGGCTTTTATCCCCCTAAGCAGGTACCGGTTCGCTCGCACCGGTTCCTTGCGCGCGAAATGCATCGCCAAAAGGATGCACCCGCCAGCGACGCCCAACTCGTCGTCTGCTTTGACGCGAGGGAGCAACGCCTCGAAGTCTTGTAGTTCGTAATCGTTATCCTTTCCGAGGCGTCCACGAACGATGACCTGCTCACACCGGAGGTAGAGCTGAACGCCTAGACTGATATCGTCGGGCAATTTCTGCCCTGCCCAAATGGAGCTAAGCATCCAGTCATCAGTGAGGGGATCTCGCAATCGCGCCAAACTGCTGAGGGCAAGAATGAGCAGCGCCGCGGCCCTCTCATGCTGGCGCGCGCGGATGAATTGGCCAAAAGCCGTTGCAACGTCAAACGGGAACAATTTGCCTTTGCTCAGGATGCTTACTGCAAGAAGTTCATGTACCTTTTGTTCAGTCTCTCCGGGCACATCCGCGGGTTCCAGGCCGGTCAGCAGCGGCGAGACGAGGTACCTTGACCCAGTATCGCGTTGAATCCAAAGTCCCTCTATTTGTGCAAGCCGTTCTAGCGGCCGACCAATTTGCGGCTTTACTTCGCTCACTAGCTTGACATGTTGAGTGGAAAGTGGAAACCCAGCGAGGTTCAGCCGATAAAGAAGGTTCCTGGTTTCAGGGTCATCGATTGTGTTTACCAAGAGTTTCCTAATGTCCAATTTGAGATGCTCCGCATATTCTCTCCTGAATAAACCCTCCAACTGCTTGTCGCTTATGCGCCACCGGCTCGAAAGAAGGTAACGGGCAAGAGCCATCAGAAGCATTGGATGACCGCGCGTGGGTGACCAAAGAAACGTCACAAACCTTGGGTTCAGCGCCCGGGATGGTGCCTCGTGAGCCAAGAACAACTCCTTGGCTTCTTCCTCATCAAAAAACGGAATCCTGACTGTAACAACGTTTCGTCCGGCACGTTCTCTCAGTGAAGAAGGAAGTTCTTCGTTGCTGGTCGAGATTAGCGTGCACCCGTTCTCGCTGCAGGCTTCGCTGAGCAGGAGCAGGCGGAGGTCGAAGTCGCTAGCGCCGATTATTCTCGGGAGATCGTCAAGAACGATGACCGAGCCCGGTGGTAACGCCCTACACACTTCCGAGTACCAGGTCCTCAACTCTCGCCTTGGACTGAGGTTCGAAGCCTGTGCTAAGGCCTGCTCCAGCCGTGCGCAACACTGCCAAGCGTCAAGACCACGCAGCCCGACCCAGAAGGTCGGTTCCTTTAGTGCTTGTGTGAGCAGGATCGCAAATTGTGTTTTCCCAGAAGCAACTTGGCCGCTCAGGGCACACCATGCCTTTCCGTTTGATATTTCCAGAATTCGGCCAACGGTAGCCGGCCTCTTCGCCCCCCGCTCGACTGACGGCGGGACTTCTAGGGTGGTGCTTAGAGCAGCGTAATCTATCACCCCGCGAACTCCAGATTGCTGGGCAAGCGACCCTAGGTCAGTTTCTATTCTCGCAAGGTAATGATGGCTCTCTATGATCTCCTCCTCTACAATGCGGAGCCGATCTTCCACTGAGCCGGTCAGCATCCTTAATCCCCAGCAGCAGCTGGTCACCAGGCTCTATGGTGGGACGGGAACACACCAAATCAAGTTCGGCGGAGGTAAGAATCTTTAGACCCTTTTCAGCCAGCCTCCTTATTACAAACAGGAATAGCTTCTCGTGGAGGGCGTGGGCGGCATGTCTGGATGGGGACCGACCACTCCGCAGCAGGTCGCCCTCGATTTTCTCGGGCATCTCAGAGAAGTCCGGTGCCTTTGCGCTCCACTCGAATAGCCTGATGAATTCGAGCAAAGCATGATCGTCTGCGGTGGTAATAAATGTTCGAAATATAGCCCATTGCGAATCGTTGAATTTTGCAGGCTTCGCGGCGCCAGCGATAATGGCACGAATTCTGCTCAGGGCTGCGCCCAGCGCGCTACCAGAGAACCCCCCGCGCCGGATGCTCTCCCAAACGGTGATGGTCGACTCGCCCTTCGGGTGGGTTGACCTGTATTCTTGACCAATTTCGCTGTTCGTAAGATATCGAAAGCTCACCCGACGCTTAGGGTTGTTCGCTCTGTGCGTCGCAAAGGAAGCCAAGGCTGTCAGCGCTTCGGAAGAGGTGAGCCGCAGCGGTCTCTGCCTGAGCTTAATTTGTTCTACACCCCGCTGAAGCTCGGCATTCCCCGCCATTAGATCCTTTTGAATACGGTCTATGTCCTCTCCACATTCAAGCTGGAGTTCCTCGTCCTGCTCCAGGGAGAGCCACCTGCTGATCGTGACGTCAATTTGGTAGAGATATCCCCGTATGGTCGCGTAAGCGTCGCGCCCGCCTATCGGTATGAAGTTCGTCCTCTCGTCAGTCATTTGTGACCGCGCGTACCCTCTCGCTATTCAGGCGTCCACGGCATCTGGTGAATGGTTACGCGTTCCAGAGTCTGAAATTGCGAAATCCCCCGACCACTCTACAGTACCGGATTATACGCTTTGGAGCGCGGAACTGCTCCGCCTATATGCCTGTGCTAAGACCGCGACAACAATCATGGCTAAAGAACTGAACTCGCACTATCAACTCACTTGGTTTTATAACGGCCTATGCGCGGATGTGGTGCCCTGTAGTTCCGGGCGTATGTCGGCCACTCGGAAACAATCCCAGTGCGTTGCGCCTCCTCATCTAACATCGGCGGTCACTTCGCCGTGTGGTCAGCAAACCCTAGATGTGGTCCGCCTTATCACATTCGGGGACTCAGCCTGGATGACGGCGCACTCGGAGGTATCCTTGCCGGCGCCCGTCCAGCTATACACAACTTAATGGTCCAACGCACGCATCGAGAGAAATGTATCTCCCTGGGACCTGATCCTCACGCGCGTAGCGTCCTGTCCAGCCTGGAGCGTTGAGACGCAGGTCACCCTCAACAATCGCGACAAGAATACGAGCGCGCGTAGCCGGAAGCGAGTCTCCGGTCAACGGAGAAGACGCCTTGGCCAAGCCCGGCAGCAGGCGTGAAAGGCGACCCCCTTGACAGATCCCGGCCCGGTGATATACTAGCCTAGTATGGTTCGAAGTTCCGCTCGCCCGGCGGCCGAGAGCCGCTGGAGTGAAGGCTCTCACTCCCGTTTGCCATATCCATCAGGAAGGAACTCCCTGCAATGACGAAACCCAAAAGGACAGCAATCGCCGCCTCCCCAGCCATGGTGCACGAAAACTTCTTACGCGCCCGCGAGGCCGGGCTGGTGATGCGCGAAGCCGACTTCCGCCGGCGGTATCACACTGTGAAGCACGGCCTGAGCGCCGGCGTGTGCTCGATCGAGGAAACCGTGGCGGCCCTGGGCGAGGACCCCGCGGAGTTCAAAGCTTTCGCGCGCCTGATCGAGCGCACCTTCGTTCCCAGGAACTTGCCCGAGTACGAGGTGGTGCTGCGGCTGGCGGACGCCATCTGGCGACGCCTTCGCCTGTACAAGGCTGCGGCGCACTGGGAAGCGGAGGCCCTGCGCCAGGCTCTGAGCTCCGGCCCCGAGGTGGAGAGCCTGACCGTCGATGAAACGCTCGTGCGCGCCTGCGGGGTCATGACGTTGCTTCTCGATGAGACCCGCCTCTCCCGCAGCCGACTCGAACTTCTCGCGGAGGTGGAGCGGCAGTTTCGCGCTCTGCTGAGAATCCGCAGCGGGGGAAAGGCCAGATTCCGTTTCCTCACGCGCGAAACCCGCAAGGCGCGGCGCGAACGGGAAGAGGAGGAGAGGTATTTGAGGGTGCTCGACCGGATCGATGAGGGCGGCCCCGAGGTCGAAGCGATACTCGAAAAATTCCGCCCGGAATGGGAACGCCGGTAAAGGGGTAGCGCCGAGTTTGTGCAGTTCAAACTCTGCGGCTATTATTTTGATGAACGGCCATTCGTTGGTTCCATGTGGACTCGATGCTGTTCGGCGAGTTTTGTTTCGTTTAACGCCGCGCACAATGATCGGGCTTGGCCCGCGAAGAGCAAAGAGCCGCAGAGTTTCTGAGAAGCGAAACTGTGCGCTACCTGCTCGTCACTGCTCACTCCTCTTCAGCCCCCAGTCACTAGCCCCCAACACCCAGCCCCTAGCAGGCTGCGGAAAAACCCGTTTGGCCTGTCATTCCGAGGAGTCCCGATCTGATCGGGACGACGAGGAATCTCGCACTGCGTTGAAAATACTCAGAGCGAGATTCCTCGCTCCGCTCGGAATGACAGCTTGGAGGGATTTTCGGCAACCCGCTAGCCCCCGACACCTGGCCCCTGGCGCCTGGAACCTGCGCTTCCCCCTGTATGCGGAGGGCGGTCCAGTGTATATTATCGGTCTGCGGGAAATCGAAACGGAAGTGCGTTAAGTACGATTCCCGCGCCTGACTGCCTAGCGAACATGGCAGAGGGAGCGGTGAGCATGAGCCGGAGAGCTGTTCGTCTATTCCTTCTCATCGTCTGCCTGGGGGCCTGGGCCGCCCGAGTCCCCGCTCAGACTTTCGAGGTAAAAACCCACAACCTCAAGAACGGGATGAAGATCCTGGTGCAGGAGGACCACTCGATTCCGAACGTGGCCTTGTACACCTTCTACCGCGTCGGGTCGCGCAACGAAAGGCCCGGGACCACGGGGCTTTCGCATTTCTTCGAGCACGTGATGTTCAACGGGGCCAAGAAACACGGCCCAGGTGAATTTGACCGGGTGATGGAAGCGGCCGGGGGGTCCAACAACGCCTACACCAGCCGTGACGTGACCGTTTACCAGGACTGGTTTCCACCCGCCGCGCTGGCAGAGATCTTTGATCTCGAAAGCGACCGCATTCGCGATCTCAGCTTCGACCCCAAGATGATCGCTTCCGAACGTGGCGTGGTGGCCTCCGAGCGTCGCACGAGCGTGGACAACAGTAATTTCGGCATTCTCGACGAGCAACTCTGGGCCACGGCATTCATCGCTCATCCTTACCATTGGCCCGTGGTGGGCTGGATGGTCGACATTGAGAACTGGAAAATGGAAGACCTCCGGCGCCATTTCGAGATGGGCTATTCCCCCAGCAATGCCACCATGGTGGTGGTGGGCGATATCACGGCGGAGGAAATCTTCAATCGGGCGGAAAAATACCTCGCGTCCATTCCCTCCCACGACCCGCCGCCCAAGGTCACCACACGCGAGCCGGAACAGCTTGGAGAGCGTCGCTTGGTGGTAAAGAAATTCGCGCAACTTCCCCTGCTCATGATCGCTTACCACATTCCTGAAAGCGCCAGCCCGGATTTTTACCCGCTCAATTTGTTCCAAGCCGTGCTCCTCTCGGGCCAGAGCTCGAGGCTCTACCAGCGATTGGTGGACAAGGAGCGGCTGGCGATTTCCGTGAACGGCGGGTTCGATTTTTCCTTCGATCCCACTTTGTTCGTGGTGACGCTACAGCCCAAAGCGGGCGTTGACCCACAGGCCCTGGAAAGGGCTGTCTACCAGGAGCTGGAGAAACTGAAGGCCGAACCCCTCAGCGATGAGGAACTCCAAAAGGCCAAAAACATTACCCTGGCAGACTTCTACCGGCAAATGGAGAGCATCAACGGACGCGCCAACACCCTGGGCTCGTACGAGGTTTTCCTGGGAGACTACCACAAACTCTTCGCTGCGGCGGAAGAATACAACAAGGTCACGAAGGAAGATATACGGCGCGTGGCGCAGAAGTATTTCGGCGAGAACAACCGCACTGTGGCTACGCTGGCGCCGGAGAAGAACGAGCCCGCGAAAGCTAATGCGGCGAAACCATAGGACGGGAGAAAGCCGATGAAGCGATTGCTGCTGATGGCCATGATCGCGGTCGTGACGACGACCAGCGCGCTGCCGGCGCAAAACAGCGGCTTAAAGTTACCCCCATACAAGAAGCTCAAGCTCCCCAATGGCATGACACTCCTGCTGATGGAGCGCCACCAACTACCGCTGGTCAGCTTCCAGGCGCTCATCAATGCCGGCCCGATTGCGGACCCGTCCGGGCAGGAAGGCGTGGCCTCCCTCACTGCGGAGTTGTTGCGCAAGGGCACCCAGACGCGCAGCGCCGATCAGTTTTCTGCCGCGCTGGATTTCATCGGCGGCCAATTCCGTACCAGCGTAGCGGCCGAGTATGCCACTATTTCAGCGGAATTTATGAAGAAGGATATCAGCACCGGCGCGGACCTGCTGGCCGACGCGCTGCTCCATCCCACCTTTCCGCAGGAGGAAGTGGAGAAGCTCATCCAGCAGCGCCGGGACGGCATCAAGGCCGCTAAGGATCAGGCTCTTGCCGTCCTCCCGCTCT
>Ga0208457_1001958_pt1 | contig 12698 bp, 25 predicted proteins | sample June2015DPH_10_1_FD_185513 | JGI IMG/M metagenome (GOLD analysis project Ga0208457, IMG submission 185513) | Peatland microbial communities from SPRUCE experiment site at the Marcell Experimental Forest, Minnesota, USA - June2015DPH_10_150... | ecosystem: Environmental > Terrestrial > Soil >... | reverse complement strand
GAAATAGAAGCTCCAAATTCTTCGCTCTAACCTTCCAGTCACCTTGCAAGTGACCAATAAGCAGCTTAGAATCAGTGTAGATGGTCGCGCTCGAATCTGCCTCTAAAGTCTTCAACAACTCAATCAGCGCCATATACTCAGCCTCGTTGTTCGTCGCTGCTTGGGGCAACTCAAAGTGAGTGACGTGCCCCTCATCGTCACAGAAAGAGCCATAGCTCTCCCATGTAATCCTATTCTTGTCTCCTTGATTTCTTGTGCCCCCGTCCACAAAAAAGATTTTCGGTTTCACTTTTTCACCTCCGCAATCGCCTTCAAAAGAGCCTCCGGTTGCAACTTGTAATACTTCCACGAATCCACACACTCACTCGAACAAAGATAGAACCCAAACACAGTTTTGCGAGTCGGATTGCCACAGATAATGCACAACTTATCCGCCGTCCGGCGAAGCATCTTACAAACTTGCTCCATCAACCTGCCGCAACCCTTCTTGCGATGTTCCTTACGCCCCTCTTTCGTCCAGCAAGTTTCCCCACACACCCGGCAATACGCGATGTTCCCATAACTGTAGCAGCACGCTGGGCTACTGCCCCAATAACGAAAGTCTCCGTTGGAGAGCCAGTCGGAAGAAGTAACTTCACCCACCTTAGAGGGTCCAAAGACCTTGTAATTTTGCTCCCAAGGCTTGAAAGATTGAACATAAGGTTGCTTGAACGGCTCCCACTTTGGCAAACGCACCCCTCCCGCATAGGTCTTCTTCAATAAAAGCCATTCAGGAATTTCGACGAGAGCGTGAGTTTCCACTATTCTCCTTCACCATGCGCTGGATTGCGACGAGCGGGGATGCTCCATTCTATTCTTGGGCACGTTTCCCCGCACTTTGTATCCTTCGCATCACCAACTGGCTTCTCGCACAAGGCGATTTGGCAATCGAGGGGCATTATCTTTTCAAACTTTCCGTGTATGTCGCACCAAAATTCATAGATTGGGATGGCACACCTCCTTTATCCCCACCTAGTTCCAACAATGACTCTTTGGATTGTGCTAACATTTACTTTGTACTTTGCAGCCAATTGTTTTCTTGAAAGATTGGATGCTCGAATTGATACAACATCAACAGAATCTAATTTATTATTTCTTCGGTTCCTCATTTGTTCTTTAGGAGTAGACCATTGACAATTATTGGGAGTATAGTTCCCATTTACATACACTCTGTCTAACGTCCTCCCATCTGGTCTCTCACCCATATCCTTTAAAAACTGTTTGAAACCATTCCTACCTCGCCATTGAGCACACACCCTAATTCCACGTCCACCATAACCCGCGTACTGGGGACAAGTAGGAGTGTAACATCTATACAGCATGTTAGCCCAACTTACGTAAGTGGGAGTCTTAATCAAACATCCACAACTTGTTACGCGCCCTCGATTTAATTTAAACTCTGAGATGGTAAATAACTTACCACATGAGCATTTTGCTACAAGAATCCGAGAACCTCTCGCAGTAAAATTATTTGTGGCTTCTATAATTTCAATCGGCATCAGTAATTCCCTCCCCAATCATTCCCCTCAACTGGGCGATTATAAACCGTCCCTGGGTATGTATGCTCGTAAACCCAAGCTTCCATCAATGCTTCACCGTTCTTTTCGTTAGCGGAGTGGACGAAGGGATGAACAACTTTCCGTGTATAAGCGAATCCATTTGACTCGATTCTATCAAGCCAGTCCCAAAGCGGGTCAGGGACTTCCCAAACTTCGCCGTGAGCAGTACAATAACCATAGTCGGTGGGGTCATCTATCATTGGTCTAATGTCGCGCAGTCCAACTCCATGCCCCACATGGTAAAGCTGTGCCCCCTCAAGCTTGGCCTCCCCAATAAACTTCGCCCCAAACTTGGACAAATCGGCACTCTTACCGCGTTTTAGAATGCCGTATACGTAGAGTAAATTAGGGTCCATTCATCCTCCAAAATAAAAGTGTTGGGAGCCGGAACTTGACCTCTCTCAAGACAGGCTCCCTCGGTATCACCTTTTTCACTCGGGACCAACTGGTTGCCCAGTTGTGGCGATTAACCTAGCATGGGGTTCTCGAAGAACCGCTAACCGATTTTACCCTAGCTTGTTCATCACAAGCAACCGCGTATTCACAGGCTTCGCTTAGTAGCTCGGCCTTTCGCATTGGCTTGCGAACTTGTTCCCCAACATGCCCCTACACTCCAAAAGTGTGTCCTATCTCTGTCAATTATGAATAAATAGCTTTCTGACAGTTCGTGACCGTGTTTACGCCTCGCAGCATCGGCAACGCCCGACTTCCACACTGTTGGGCTTCAACGGAGCAAGCTCCTCAGCTTTCCATGCAGAAATCTACATCACCCACAGAGGGTCACATATCAGTCAGCCACTACTCACCCACTCTTGAGCAACGCCGGAATAACACCCTCGCAGGCTGGCCCGTAAAGGCCGCTTATTCCAAACGCTAACGCAGAGTGCGTATCACCCAGATGCAAGGACACATCGGGGAATCTCTTTAAAATAACCCGTTGAAGCGGTCCCACCAACACACATTGTCATCATCATCTTCCGGCAGCAACTTCGCTTTCTCAACAATTGTTTTCTTCTCTTTTGCCGCTTCAACGTGCTTATCAACCGCATCATGGCACGCCTTTGAAGCGCAAATCAAAAATCCCTTGTATTCCCACACAATCGGCCTGCCACAATTACAGAACTTCTCAATGTCCACCGTATTTGTGCCCCCACAACATGGGCACTCGGGGTCCAGGTATTGCTCTTGAGCCGTCAAATAAACGCGCCCCTCACAAACTGGACACGGCCTCACACTGCCGCTATAGCTGGCACTGACACGCTCAACATTTCGGGAAACAACTTTGGGCACAGCAACCTCCATTCATGTGAGCCTTTGTCCCGTTCTTCAGGCCATTCGGCTTGATTCAAACACCAATTCTTTTCCCAATTGTGAACATCTGGGATAAAGTTTAGAATCCCCTTTTCCGCTAAAGTGGACAAACCTTTTATCTGACACGGAACTGTAGTTTTCAGCCCAATCGAATAGGGATAATATTTAATTCCATTCATAAAAATCGCCGTAAGCAAATCTCTATTGGCTCTCACAATCTTCCGTGCAAAATCCACATCACAATTGTTAATCGTCTCAATGGTCAACTCATCTCCGAATGGAATCAACTTATCTAAATCTGCATCCACCAAGTTGATTACTCCGCGAGCTAGAATAAACGCCAAATGTGCGACAGCAGGATGAATCAGCCATGCATTGCTCAAAGCACGATACTCTAATCCCCACTTTGGTTTGCGATATTCACCAGCCTGTCCATAATACTTTCGACGGATGGGGTTGTCAATCCCCGCCGCCGCCGCAACGAAATAGATTCCCACAATCTTATCCAATGCTTTTACATAGCGTTCTATCCTGTCAGGATGCCGAAAGTGACTGATGTGGATATGTCCACCTGCAAAGCGATATTTCAACTTTCGTGGATTTCCGGGGAAATCTCCCATCAACCCATACACATTGTGGGATGGACTGCATCCCAACATAACATTTTCCATTGGTTCATTTTCAAGATAGTCCTTTTTCACAACTGGCGTGTTTTCTTGTGTGAATTGAGCGGCCCCTTGATGCTTTTGCGCTTCACTAAGAATATTTCTCAACCCCAATCGAATGGCATAAATTACCCATTGCAAGCAAGTCCAGCCACCCGTATTTCGAGATTCCGCTTGGAACCCATCTGTGAAAGCAGAAACGCCAAAATCTATTTCAGGCCTTGTAAAAGGTTTCGCCTTCTCTTTAGGCGGCAAAAACTTCCACGACGGTAAAATCTCGCCATCCCCATCTACAACGAACACTTCCGGGTCGCTGCCCCACTTTAACTCTGAGTTGCAAAAGTACTGAACCAACGCCATCACTCTCCTCCTTCAGAAGAATACATCTCATCAATAATCTTTGCACATCTCTCACAACAAGGTTGACCACGATGCCAAATGATAACCGGGAACTTCCCCGTACAAAAGTCACAAGTACCCAAGTTTTCAGCAGCAGAATACTCGGCAAAACTGAGATACTCGAATGAGCGACAATGACAAGTTTCACACTCCCATTGAATACTCATTCCAGTGGCATCTACAACTGCCTGCCAAACTCGCGCAATCTTCTGCCCCAACAATCGGTGACAATTGGGACAATTCCGACTATCCGCGAATTTTTCATCCTCTCGATACATTAGTTTACCGATAAATCAGGATTCGACTCCTCAGGTGACTCTAAATCATACTGCCTCACTGAAACCACTTCGGACGTGCTGAAAACATGCACAGCATTGTCATATTCACGCACGCAAAGTGAAACGTGCTTTCCAACTTCGATTCCTTCGGGGAGCATCACCAATTTTCCATGCCCCGGTTTTCGCTTGGTTTCAGGATGAAGAAACCAGCGTTTATACGTCAAATCTTCAGTATCAATCTGAAAAACAACGCCAAGTTTAGTTTCAAATTCGATTATCATCACCACCTCACTTTCAAATCCGCAAGAAACAAAACATCCTCTGGTGTCAAACCACCCGTCTTCACAATTGCAAGTCCTTTTGGTGCGTTAAATGCCTCAATCGTGTGGTCTAACTTGTGCGCGTGAACTAACATGGCGCACCCATAATCACTCCAAGACTTGACTTCCTTCCCACAATCGGGACAAGTCCATTTATACTTCTTTTCGACGTTATTGGAGTCGTGAACGTCTTCTGACACTTTAGAAAATCTCCCTGTAACCGAATTGGCATCTGTCACACTTCCAATGTTCCGAAACTCCTGCTGCTGTTGTAATCCTGTCAATTAAATGTAGACGCCCATAACACCGTTGTTGATAGTCGGGATAATAACATGAGATTTCCTCATCGTAACATGGAATCCCAAACTTATAGCGCCACATCCTCCGCACAAACCCAAACAAAGTTGAACGTTGCCATTGGCGTTTAAGGACAAACTTATCCACCTTCGCCCCCAATCTCGCCATACAACCCGAATGAGTCGCTTTCCACATCAAATGTGGCAGGCTCATGCTCAATCACATCTGGCGATGGTAAATCCTCCTCATCTTCAACGGGAATCTGCTTTGCGGTGATGACTCCCCGCTCATCAATGAGCAATTCAGGAATCCAATTGCCGTTTTCAAGCCACATTTGACTGACAACCATCTTTCCTCCAAAATTTAGGCCCACTTAGTCCCCTCGTGGGCCACGTTGGGGCAGCAACTAACTCGCGCTCTCCTCCAAAGCCTTTGCATCAAACAAATGTTTGCAAGCGCAAGGTTGTAAATGAACCAGTGGCAGCAAACACGTAATTTCATTCACTTTCTTGCGCCTAAAAAACATCAAACTCGCCAGTTTCTTTCGCACAACTTTCAACAACTTCTCATACCTCATGCAATCAAACCCGTGCAACGGTTCACGCACCATCAAATCAATAAACATTGTGTTTACCGTGTGACTCATCGCCGCATCGTCAAACCTACTCGCAATAGCGAAGTACCCATCGCGGTGTTGCTGCAACTCAACCCCACTGTGCCCCGCAACTCTCGCAGATAATCGGTTTTCCGCGAGTTGAAGCAATCGTTTGTCAATTGCAAACTGCTCTTTTGTATAAGCCATGCTACTCTCACCTCCTATAAACATCCAGACTGTCCCTTTTTGCATCCGCTTCACCAGCTTCACAGCCAGCTTTAACTAGAGCGCGAAAGACAACGACAACAAAACGTCGAAGTTTCCCCACGACGCACCCGTAATTGTACATAAATCCGCCCCATTCCATTACAAGTTGCTCCCAATCCAAAAGAGCAACCCCAGAATCAGGACCACTGCCACAATCATCGCATCACGTTTGATTATGTATAACATAAGTCCTCCTTTCGGACTCATTCGGAACCAGTCTCAACGAGACTGGGACCGGACGGGACCGCGCAGGAAATTAGGCGTCATCCACAGTCGAAATGTCGGTGTCAGCCACAGCTTCTACTTGTGGCTCTTTGGCTTTCTCCTCAGCTGCTTTCATCACGCTATCAAACGCTTTTTTAAGCGCCGCCTGTTGATTCAATTCTGCAATCACGGGATGCTCCTGATAAACATCCGAATTCTGGACGCCATTTTGTTGATAATTCAAAACTCGCCATGAACCATGCGAATCTGAAATGTAATTCCGGTCACTCGACTTGATTTCGATACCTTCTGGCGTTAAACCGTGTGGTTTAGGCATTATTCTTCCTCACCAGCGGTGCCTTCTTTGGCACGCTGCCACCGCTCTTTAGTGCGCTCGGACTGAGCTTGTTTCTGTTGATACTCCCAGAGCAAGCTCTGGGATTCCTGACTGCATCATGCGTTGGCATGTTGCACCTCGTGGGCATATCCTGCCCCGACAAACAGCGTGTTACGAGCCGCGTTTACGTCGCGGTCATGCAGAGTTCCACACTCTGAGCAACGCCATTGCCTTACCGCAAGCCCGCCCCATCCTGCGGGACCAGAACGGCTCCCACATACAGAACAGGTCATGGTGGAAAACTTGGAATCAGGTTCGTCGTATTCCGTACCGCCTGCACGGCTCTTGTACGAAAGCATCTGACGCAACTGATAATGGGAAGACGATGAAACTGACTTCCCAAACTTGTGTGCCACACCCCTATGGTTGTCTGCACTAAAACGAATCACTACGTTCTCTTGAACAAGACGCAACGAAAGTTTGTGATTGCGGTCTTTGACTTGGTTCGCTCTCTTCTCTTGGAGACGAGCCGCTAACACTTTGTCGTGCCCTCGTTGCGCTTGAGCCAACCGATGTTCGATGGCTTCGAGTTCCCGAGGATGGTCTACGACTTCCCCGTCCGACATCGTGAGCAACGCCTTGAATCCGGGGTCGATACCAATCTTTCCGTATCCAACACGTTTGATAGGTTCGCGGTCAGTTGCGATGAACAAGCACAGATACCAACCGCTGGCACGCCTAACGATACGACCACACTTGATTTTCCCTTCCGGCAACTCTTGTTTGTGGAAACGAACCTTCCCAAGCCCCGGCAAGCCGATGTAGTTATCCTTCGGCGGTTTGATGGGGTCTGGAAACGGGATGCTATTGAGCTTGTTTCTTTGCCCTTTGAGATGCGGACGCTTGGCAATCTTCTTGAAACAACGTGTCCACGCCAGATGCGCCTGTGAAAGAATGCCTTGCAACGTGTGCGAAGGTATCTCCAGTTTTTCGCCATGGTTTGCAAGTAAATTCTGAAAATCTTTTGCACTGAAGTATATCTTGTCCTTGGCATTGAGTTCGATTTTGCGCACAGCCCAATTCCACACGCCTGTCAAGTTGCACAGCCACCCCACAAGCAAGGCTTCCTGCTTTTTGTTGAGTCGAAGTTTGAGTTGAGCTTGGATCATAATATCGCTCGCTTACCCAGACTAAAGTCTGGGATTGTGCTCGCTAGCGGGTTCATTCATGTCTGCCTCCAAATTACTGACAAACAACTGTGTAACCAAAATCATCTTTTGCCACGTAAAATCCAGTGGCCTCGCCTTCACTGCTGTCTCCGCCTTCCAAAACTATAGTGTAGTCTCTTAAAGGCGGCACTGCGTCAACCCAAATCGACTTTTCAGGGTCTAATTTAGGTAGTAGAGTGATTAATTCCTTTACTTTCACTGCTATGGCCTCCAATTAACTGCAATGTACTTCGCGGGCAAGCCCACTTCGTAGGCGAAAGGGAGCCTGCCCATGTAGCACACTGAAAACAACTAACTTACTGCGTTAATTGCCTCCTTTTCTCGAATTTACCACCAAACTTGGGTCTAAACCAACTCCTTTGCATATCCCACATCAAAATGCACCTTGCGTAGCAAGGGTGGCTTGCTCTTATTCACCAGTTTCAGGCACGCCTGCACGTCACTGTGCGTCACAAAAGCACGGTCAATCGGACCACGCTTATGTAAAATCTTCGTAGCTGAAGCTTTGTTCGCCACTATTCCTCCTTATCATGCAAGCATCCCAATACTCATCATCCTCACTGCCCAAGTCATGCACCCACAGCTTGCAAAGCAAGTACATGATTCGCAAACTTGCCGTGACCCAAAGCAATAGCGCAATGTCACCTGTGGTCATGTTGCACCATATTCCGTGAGAGTCATCGTCTGATGCTGAAAGTCAAACGAAACGCTCGCATACGTTGATAACAGGTCTAACCCAATCAACCCCCCGATTCTCTTTCCATCTTTCGTATACCCAAAGTTAAAATTGCCATAGAGCATTTTCTGTTGAAAAGCGAGTTTCCCTGATTGTTCAGCAAACTCAATTGTGCCATTTAACAGCGCGGCAGTTTTGTTTCCCGTTGCCGTGCAAATAGTGCGTTCATCTGCCTTCCCGTGTTTGGGAAGCGAGTTTAGGTCAATCACGCTAACCATAGCGCCCGAATCAACAATCAACAGAACACGCCGTTGGTCAACAATTGCCTCAACTAATACCCGTCCCTCTTGGAAATGCACGGGAATCACATGCTGCGCCTGAGCGGAGCCAGCAAGTAAGCCTGCAATAAACGGGACTATAAGCATTTTAATCATAGTCATCGCAGCCTGCTCGCCACTTGACTCAACACTCGCACGCCGAAAGCGTACAGGCCAAAAACTAAAGCGATTTTGAGTAACAACCAAACATCAATTGTGACCATGTGCCGCCTCCATTGAGGCCCACTCTTTCGAGTGGACCCTATCGAGGTGGATTACGACTTCGCAGGCTTGACCGCGAGTTTGTCCGCGTTGTCCACGATGAACTGGCGAATCACGTCAGTGTGGGCAAACAAGCGTTCCCACTGTGACGTGTACAACGTGACGGGGAAGCGTCCCAAACCATACACTGAGACACCACCCTTGCTGCCAACCTTAATCCCAACGCCATCGCTGGTGACTTTGGTTGCGTTCGATTCGAGTTGCTTGACATAAGCCTGCAACTCTTCACGTGTCATTCCTTCTATGTTGACCGACATATTATCTCCTCTGCCAGTATAACTGGCCGTTCAGATTGGGACTTGACTGAATCCCCCCGGCGAGTCCGTGAACCCGCCGAAGTGCGCCAGCCCTCTACCGAAGAAAAATTCGCTGCCAATGGTGCACTCCATACCGTCCAATGCGTCTAATCTCCACCATGACAGGCCGCTTGTCACATAGCGTCGCTGGCAGGTGAGCTACTATCTCTCTCGCTTCCGCGAGTTCTTCCAAGAGCCTAATCCTTGCTAGCAACTGCGCCCTAGTGAGTTCCATTGGTAAGTCCTTTGTTAAGAGCCAACTGCCGTTCGGCTGCGGCCCTTTACAACTGAATTTTTCGCCGTTCCGCGCGCGGCAGCGACATTGTTGGCTAGGAATGTTACTCTCGTGGGAGATTAGGCTTCGACCAGAGGGCCTTCGTGTTTAAAAATGGGTCTCCCAATCCAACTTTTCAAAATCAGAAACCTAAGTCATTGAAAATAGGGTGGTTACACCTCAAAAGGGTGGTCACTAACGTGTTGAAAACACGGGGTTTAAAAGGTGGTCACTTGCGCGAATAATTCGCTCTAAACCCTTTAGATTCATTTGGTTACAAATGGGTGGTATGTTACTCATTTGATTGGGGTTATTTAGAGGGTTTCTTCATCTATTTGAAAGGGTTCAAATGGGTCCCATCAAAATGCCCGTAAGTGGGAGGGGGGCAGTGCCCATCTAAGGCACCCGATATTGACTTAGGTTGAATTATTTTTAAGTATTTTTGATTTCAATGTCACAAAACAGGCATTTTTCCTGTACTACAGGGTGTAGGGGTAGTACACCAACGGGTGTCTCTTGAAATGGGTCGCATCCCCAAAATCGAAGATTGGAACCTTGAAGCGGTCCAAATCATGGCTCGTTCGGGGTGTTCGCTGGCGCAAGCCGTGACCGAACTTGGCATGGCCGTGACTGCTGAAGAACTCAACAGAACCCTCAAAAGGCCAAGTTTCCAGAAATTGCTCCTTGAGGCGAGAGATAGACACTTTTCAGAGCTTGGAAGCGACCCAAAGTTTGGTAAGGATACCATTATTGGGCACCTTCGGGACCAAGCTAGGAAGCTTGACGAAGAGGGTGAGCACGACAAGGCTTCTGAAGTTTTGTTCAAGGTCGCAAAGATGGCCGGGTTTGTTGGGCCAGAATCAACTGTGAATGTGTTTGCCGACCTATCGAATGCGGATTTGATGGCTATTAGGGAGAAGATAACCCAACAGCCAAGTAAGATGGTAAATTAAAATGAGCGTTTCACTTAGTAATGTTGGTTACATGCAGGTCAGCGATACCACGACTGGTTTCGTGAACCTCAAAAAGCAGTTTACAAGTCTATTGACTACTGGAACTGTCTTTGTTGAGGGGCAGAGCATTACGGCTGCCACAGGTGGGGGGACGACTGTGACTCTCCCAGTTTCCCCAGTTCAATTTCTTTATGTGAAGAACCTTCACGCGACTGCCACATTGACGGTTACTTGGACACCTACTAGTGGGTCGAGTGCGGTTGTGCAACTTTTGGAACCAGGTGGATGGCTGATGTTCGGCCAAGCCTCACCTGCCGCTGGCAGTGGAATTACAGCGTTGAATTTGATTGGAAGTGCGGTTTGCACTTGTGAGTATGTGATAGGCGGGTAAACGTGAGGGGGAACATTAACCTAAGATTTGGCGACCCGATTGTTATAGATTGGACCGACGCTGGTGGTCACGCGGGATGGAGTGAAATAAGTACCTACGAACCCCCTAAAATTCAGTCTATCGGCTATTTTATGAAGCACGATAAAGAAGGTCTTTATTATGCTAGTGGATTTGAAAAAGAGGACCCATCAATGGCCCTCCATTTGGGCTTTATTCCACATGGTTGTCTCAAGAAAGTCAGAAAACTAAAGGGTTGAAATGGTGACGAGTGAGAAGCGTCAGCAAGCTGTTGCTAAGATTGAACAGCTTCCAGCAAGCGAGCAATTGGCGGTTTTAGATGCGCTGATTGAAAAGCGCAGGCAAAAGTGTTATGTACGCTACTTTGAGCCTTGGTCTGAGCAACAAGAGGCTCTGAAACATTTCACTGGCGATAAAAAGATTTTTGGTTTATTGGGAGGGAATAGAAGTGGCAAAACAATCCTCGGCTCATTCATCGCAGTCGCGTGGGCGCTTGGCAAGGAGTACTTTCGAGATGAACCAGCATGGGAATGGGTCAAAGACCTTCCCATCCCGCCACCCCCTAATAACGTTTGGGTTGTGGGTCTTGGCTTTGACATTCTTCGTGATGTCATCTGGTACGAAAAACTCCGTCATGGTAAGGCTCATCCCCCTTTCATTCCTGACGATGGCTCTGTACGGAAGTATTCTGATGGAGATTTTCAGGTCTTCTTCAACAATGGAAGCCTCATCACAGGGAAATCAGCCGACGCCGGACGAGAAAAGTTCCAATCCGCCTCAATTGACTTAGTTTGGATTGATGAAGAGTGTGAGAAAGATATTTTCAATGAATGCTTCCAGCGTACCGCAGACTGTGCTGGAAAAATTCTTCTCACTCTAACCCCCCTTACGGACATCAACAGCGGTGTTCGGGAGCCTTGGGTCTTTGATTTGTATGAGGAATCGAAGGGCGGCGGTAGTGATAGCATATTTTGCCACCTCTCCACATTGAATAGCCCCTTTATTTCCGCTGAAGAGAAGGACCGAATCATTGCTAAATGGAAGGGCGACCCTGAAGAGGAAGCGCGACTGTATGGAAAGTTCGTTCGTAGGTCTGGACTGGTGTATCCTCAATTTGAACGAAGTTTATTCCTCCGTTCGCTTTCTGAAATCCCTAAACACTGGGTTCGAGTCGTTTCAATTGACCCTGCTGCTACTGGCATTACTGCCGCGCTCTGGTTAGCGGTTGACCCCGATGGTAACTACTACGCGCATCGAGAGTATTACGAAAGGGACCGCACCGTTTCAGAGCACGCGAAAAGTATTAAGATACTTTGTGGCGGAGACCCCGTTGATTACTGGTTCCTCGACCCCTATTGGGGACGCCAGCGAAACGCCGAAACCCACAAAACCGGAGACCAACTCTATCGAGAAAACGGAATCCCCGTTCGTCTCCCGCAGTTCCACCCCGATTACCCGGTCTCCATCTCTCGGGAATATTTTAATGCCACTGTCCAATCCAACTCTCGCTTCCCCAAGTTCTATATCACTGACGGACTTCCTAACTTAGAAGATGAGCTTCGGCACTACACATGGGCAAATTTTACTAAGGGTGACTTGAAGGGTTTATCGAAAGAGAAACCTACTAAAAGAAATGACCATCTCATCAATGCCATGCAATATGCAATGACAATGAGACTCAAGGCCCACAAGAAACCTCAAGACTTTTTCTCTCAAGGAGAGGAAAGAACCCCTCAACAGAGGGCGAAATTAGTTTCATACACCTGAGGAGGTGTTCAATGGTTGTTTTTGTTAGTTTAGTAGTCCTATTTGTTTGCGGTGTTGGTATTGGCTACGGTGTGCGTGGTTTCATTAATCGCACCGGCAAAGCCGAGGAAGCCAAGGTTCTTGCTGAAGTTGCTAAGGTTGAAGCGGACGTGAAAGCGGAAGTGAATAAGCTGTAATCAATAAACACTGAGCAGAGGCTCCCAGAAGGGAACAGTGTGAGGGCG
>Ga0208457_1001952_pt1 | contig 12732 bp, 17 predicted proteins | sample June2015DPH_10_1_FD_185513 | JGI IMG/M metagenome (GOLD analysis project Ga0208457, IMG submission 185513) | Peatland microbial communities from SPRUCE experiment site at the Marcell Experimental Forest, Minnesota, USA - June2015DPH_10_150... | ecosystem: Environmental > Terrestrial > Soil >... | reverse complement strand
ACATCTCCACCAGTATAGATTCTATAATATGGTGATGTACTAGCATCAGTAAACAATTGGTTTTGAGAGTAAACCGTGTTTAAAGTAATATCTGATGCAGACGATAAAGTTTCTTTAACAGTAGATATTGCTAATGCTGCTCCGTTATAATATAATATAGTTCCTTTGAAATAGTAAACAGTATTGCCTAATGTAGTAACATTGAAGTTACTAGATACTATATAGTAATCTCCTATAGTTAAAGTAGATAGATTGATTGCAGAGTAATCAAACTCATCATTCAAAAATCCTTTAAACGGATCATAATTCAAAGCTAAGTGACTATTTTCTATATCTCCTATTACAATACTGCCTGAACTAATATTATAAAATGTAGGAATAGGATCACTACCAACTGCCGTAAAAGTAAAACTTTCTAAAGCTGTTGCTTTATGTACTCCGTTTGTAATGATTACATCAAAAATATCTTTGCTAGATTTCAAATTCAAATTTGTAAATACATTCTGAGCAGTCTTAATATTGATAGAAAAATTTGAAAGTGAATTTGCTACAACATTGAACGGTGTAGTTTCATAATTATAAAAGTAAAAGTTCTCATCTATGCCGAAATATTGTTGAAGATTTGCTTGTTGTGTATTGGATACAGTAACAACAAATTTACCATTACTATATGTCAACGTACCAACATCTTTTAATGTTTGTATATTGTTAACAAGATATGAGAAATATAGAGTTATGATGTTGTTTAAAACAGAAATCTCTAATGAATCTATATTTCCAAATTGATCAGTAAACGGTATAGCATTATACGTTACTATCTGATTATCTACATAGTTAAAGTTTGCTATCTCGATTGTGATAATGTCATCGTTATAAAGATATCTATCAAAACTATCAATATTGATTAGTCCTTCTTTGCTGTAAATTGTACATTCGTTTGCAGGTAAATCTTTTTGGTATGCATTTAACAACGAAAGATTACTCTTAAATACTGCTTGATTCGATACTGACAATGAATCAAACGAATCCTTTAAGATAGACCAGTTAAAAGTATCGTAGATAGTTTCAATATTTTTACTATTAGTACGAACAAAATTTGTTGTTCCTGTTACATTACCATTGCTATCTTTTATATTTTTGATAGGTAGATATAGGAAATTATCAACACCTGTTGACATTCCTGCTATTGTGTTGTTGTTAATAACAAAACTATAATCCAGAGCTATCGATGAAGACTCTACATACAACAAATTGTCTATAGCAGTATTCAGCTTAGATGATCTAAAAGGAACACCTAAAGCATCAAATGTAGTTTCAAAATATGTAGTCAGTAATTGTGTTACCTGATTACTGATACTATTTTTATCTGCTGTAGTAAGTGTCTGTGCTATTTCTATAGTAGGAATAGCGTTTATAAGAATGTATGTTGGTTTATAGAAAAATCTTTTTGTAGAGATGATAGGATGATCTTCTACTGCCAACTTGATTTGTGACTGAAATATAGGAGTTACATATATACTGTTGTTAGTTAAAAATTCTGCTGGAGTAAAAGTAGGTACGAGACAAATATAGATATTTCCCAAATGAGATTGATCTCCTGGAAATAATGCATCTCCACCGATCACATATATAGCTCCAATGCCAACAAACGTACTTAGTAGGTAGATGTAGTCATCTTGAGTTACTGCCCGTCCTGCGGAAGAATAGAAGCGTGGAGCATTAGCTTGAATAGATGATAGTGATTCGAGATCAGTTCCCCCGAAAGATTTGTTATATGCATTTTGAAAGCTGACACTAAACTTATCAGTACTAAATGTATTTCCTATTCCTAATGAAGATGTATTGTAATATACATAAACAGGAGTATTTGTACTAGTTTGTGTAGATGGTGGTAATGAATTCAATAGTTCATTGTTAGCAGCACTACCTTTTGTATCAAAATATTCAACTATTATGATATCAGTATCAGTTGGAACATTAGCTCCAGAAATAGCATTACCGAACATAACCAAAGGATATCCTGTAACAACATCTTCTTGTAAATAATAAGATTTTGGATTCATTAAGTTTGTAAATGCATCTATTCCTGTCCAGATATAGTTTGTATATAACGATAATGGTTGAGTACTATCATATACATTAGTAGGAATTACATATAGAGTAAAGTTTTCCTGGTCAATATTTGGATTGTTTATAACAAAAAAGAAATTATCTTCCCCGGTTGGAGTAACAGAGTATGTGTTAAAACTTCCTTGAGAGATTAGATATTCCCCTTCTAGTTCAGTAGCACTCTTATAATTTAAAACTATCGGTTGCATATTGTAATATATGTTACCCAAACTTCCTACAAAAGGTGATCGAGCATATATTGATAAAGAATTGCCCGAAACAAATCCTGATCCAGTATATACAAATGTTCCTGCGAATCTAGAAGCATATGGTCGTTTAGGAGTATATCCTATTTCACTAGCTTTTGAAACTGCATTCTCTCTGATTTCAGTTGTGCCTAAGAAGTAATTGTTAGTAACAAAGGAAACATCATACCCAAAAGTCATACAAATATATGCCATAGAATCTATGAAGATACTTAGGTTAGCAGAACTAAAATCGTACTGTCCACCATTACTGATAGCATATGGATTATTAGCGTTCAAGTGCTTTATGATTTGTTGTCTAATGTCTTGATATTTCAATGATGTAAGTGAAAATTGCATATGATATCCTTATCTTATTTTTTTAAAATCGACCTGGAATGTTTGATCAGAGTTTGTTATAGTCTCTGTACAATTTATAATGATGTTGAAAGTCTCATTATCTATATCTGGAATTACTGTAACTACTACATTCTTAACTCTAGGCTCATATAAATCCAATCCATAGATGATGTCTTGTTGAATTTGCATAGCAGTAATATTATCTATTGGTTCGAACAGATATTTATCTAAGTCTATTCCTTCGTCTGGACTCCAAAGAACTGTATATAATCCTGTTTGAAGAATATTGCTGATAGATTCAAGAATAGCTTGAGCATTGTTCAATACTGCAATATCCTTATTGTTCAAAGGATTGATTGATTTTTTGGAGACATCCCAATAGTAAATTACGGGTGTTTGTGTAGTTGCCATGAGAAACCTTAAAGTTTTCTTTTATTTATAAAAAGAAAAAGGCCACCGATTTCTCAATGACCTTTTTTCTATTATGATATTTTCTGTTTACTTTTTAAGAAGCTTGTCGAAGAAATCCTTATCTTCTTGTTGTTCAGCGGTTAACTGGATACCGCTTTCTTCTGCGGGAGTTTCTGCTGCGGGAGAAGGAAAGTGAGGAACATCCTCTTCAGGAGCAGGAGATTCTGGCTCATCTAAGAAACCACCAGCATCAGGTTCATCGGGTTCATCAGGTTCTTCGGATGCCAGGATACCAAGTACAGGTCCGATCAACTTAATAACTGCATCGTTTGTAGGATACTTGTCGATAGCAGTAAACTCAGAAAGCAATGAAGTTTGTGCCATTACTGCTTCAATCTTTTTATCGTCACCTTTCAAGAAAGCTGACTGCAATGCAAAAGTAGATGCAGCATAATCTACTTCTTCGGGATTAGGACCAGATTTTGAAATGAGCAAAGTGAAGTTTGCACCAGTGTAAAGATCGTAAGGATAAAACTCTACATACTCTCCAAGAGCTTTGATAGCATCAGAAGGAGTGATCTTTTCTTTGATCTTCTCATAAATCTTTTGTCCGTAGTTGTAAAGAAAAACTTTACCTTCATCTTCAGGGTGAAGAGGATTTTTGATTACGAAAATGTTTGAAATGAAATGATATTTACGTTTACGTAACTTGGCAATCTTGATATCTTTTTCGAAATCTGATTTCCAGTATTCTGCATTTTTCAGACAGATCGGACATTCTCTGTCCCATCCGAAATCGCTAATACAATTCTTCCAGTACTTCTTTTTGTTTGTTCCAATGGTATACTCGAAAGAGTGATCACTGAATTTGATGAGTGGAATACCTTCCATGTCAGGAAGGAAACGAATTACAGCAGAAGCATTACCATCTTTGTCTTTGGTGGGTTTCCAGAATCTTTCGTCTTTGGTGAACTTGTTCTTGTTTTCTTCGTCTTTTACCATCTGTTCTTTGGAGGGTGTGTAATCAAACGCAAATTTTTGTCCCATAATGTTACTCCTTTTTGATGCTGCCAATGCAGCGTGATTGAGCAATCTAAACGATTACTTCTATACTATTATTTATACTTTTAAAAATCTATTCTTCTTCAGGTTCTTCTTCAAAAAATCCGTCTGGATTGGAGAAAGTTTCTTCTGGAAAATAATGCTTAAGTTTGAATTCCATTTTTACTTTTTCTATAAGAGACGCATTGAGTTGTTCAGTAATATCTTCAAAATCATCTATGTTCTTTTCTTCTTTGTATTCCAGAATTGCTTCGATATAAGAATGAAGTCTTGCTGCTCTGTTTTCTATATCATCGATTAAGTTAGTTAGTATCATTTACTTCCCTCTTCGTTCCATGTTTTTTCACAAAGTCCACAGTTAAACGTAGTCCAATATCTATCATCACTTCTACACCAATTGCCAGTATCTGAATGGTGTGTTTTAGTTAAAGCTATTACTGGATGCGAACACTCATCTTGTATACGTTTAAGATGAAATTGTAAGTCTACGATTTGTGTTTTTAATTCTTGAACTATATTCATGTGTACCTCTATACTTTTATGATCTCATATCTTTTCTTATAAGTCTATTCTTTTTTCATTCATCTACAAAAAAACCATCCAGGCAATCGTCTATGTAATTTTCAGTAGATTTTTGTTGTTTGATTTGACTAATCATAGGAGTTGTTCTTTCTTTATCATACAACTTAAACTCTGAGATTCTTTCAGTTAAATTTGCTAATTCATACTTTCTAAACATCTTCATCAAATTTGCAGCATCGAAAGAGTGTGTTTGCTTTTCTGTTTCTTTTTTGATCTTATCTCTAATGTAGCATGGAATCTCATCGAAATCTATTAATTTCTTGTTGAATTCGTATTTCGTTCTCATCTCAGGAATAGTTGCTAATAGAGTTTCTAATTCAGGATAAAGTTTCTCTGCTGTTTTTTCTGCAATCTTTGGTTTTATGGCAAGAATATTATCTGATTTGTCTCCTACCATAAAGTGAATCTTTTTGAAATGATCTACATCAATCTCTGGTAGAAATATTCCTTTGATAGGATCGAAGATATGAACATTGTGTCGTTGAAGTTGTTTGAAATCTTTATCGGAAGATACTATATAATAAGGATCATCTATTACTTCTTGTGCCAGTACAGCTATAACATCGTCTGCTTCTGCATATTTTACATCTATTACATAGAAATCACTGTACAGTTTTAAAGCTTCCAGAATATCTTTATGAATGATATCCATTCCTTCCCAATCAAACATAGGGTCTTTTGTTCTGTGCCCTTTATATGCAAGTCCTTCATATCCAGGAATATCAGCAGAAAAGGTTTCGTAATATTTATGTCTCCAGGAAGGTTTTGAATCGACAGATATAACTAGAGGATTTTTTCTTGATGCTCCAAACTGTTTTGATACATTCAGTATCATTGACAGTGTAGTATGAGCACAAAAATTTATGTTTTCTAAAATCATATTCTTATTTGGATGTACTGATCTGTGCCAGAGATGGCTTTCGTCAATTAGGATCATTTATTTCTTCTTTCGTTAATGGGATGATTTGCCATCCGCAAGTATTTGTAGATATTTCTGTTCTTGTGCGAATGTTTAATATTGGGCCTGATATTTTTAACCCAAATTTCAACAATATCTGATATGATAAGTTATGTTCTTTACAAAATATTGTTAGACAATCAGTAAAATATACAGTTCCTTCTTTGTTGATTAGTTTATATGATTTTGCTTTAGGATTTTTGTTTCCCAAAAACAATAAACATTTTATACTTTTAAGTTGTTTGGCTTTTTCTTCTCCATGTATTTCTTCGTATGTATGTCCTTTTCTTTTTTTACTAACAGCATTGCCTATAATAGATTTTGCTTTGTTTAATACTTCTTCGGAAGAATTTTGCCAAAATTCTTTCAATGACGATCTTTCTGTTCGTGTTTTTATTAATGATTCTGCGTTTTCTTTTCCGTATATTTCTTCATAGGTTTTGCCTTTAGAAAATTTACTTCGTGCTTTATTTGCTTCTGTATAATCTCTGGTCTTTTTAGTATTATGGTGTTTTATACGAATTTCGGTTGCTCGTTCTATTCCATACATTTCATTCCAAGTTTGGCCTTTTTTATTACCTTGATCGCCACCAGTAGATGTTTCGGTCATATTATAACCATGATGATATGAATCATAATAGTTTATATAATATATTTCTCTAATAGAAAGTTGGGATTCTAATATTCCTTCTTCGACTATTTCAAATTTAAAATTTTCTACACCATATTTTCTAATTGCTTTATAGAATATTCTTTTGTTATTATCTCTATTGCGTAAAGCATTATTGATATGTATCTTAAAGTAAATCCGTGGCTTTTTATGTATAGTTTTGCCTATATAAATTTTTCCATTAGTCAAATTTGTACACTTATAGATTATTCCAATTTTCACAATTTCTCCTTATACTCATATGTTCTATAGTATTATTTATATAAAAAGAAATTTTTACCTTATTTTCCTATTGTTACATATCCATCTTTGATGATAAGCACACTACGATTAGGAAGGAGTATTCTTAACTCTTCAGACTCGTTCAGCTTAATACCTTTGATTAAAGCAGGATCGTTCAATCGTTCTACTAAATGTGTTTTTGTTCTTATACTTTTCATAGAAACTCCTTTGTTTTCTTTATTTATGTTCCAGAATAATCAGCATCTTCCAGAAAATTTGATTCCTCTTTTAACTCTTCCAGTTGTTTCTGATAAGCAAGTTGATCTCTTATATGCATAGGAATTTCTTGATCTTTTTCTGCAAGATTAGTTAGTCTCATTTTGTCATAGTCTATACCTATAGTATAGATCACTCCTTTATTTTTTCCGAATCTAGTTTTCAAATTCTTTATCAGATATTTTCCTTGTTCTCTTAACTCGTCTGTCTGCAACATAGAACCAGCAAAGTCTACTGTTTGAGATATAGCATATGCTTCCCCGACATCTTCCAGGTCTGCTTTATCTTGTTTGCCTTTAGCTCCTCTGTTGAATTGAGCAAATGTCAATAATGCAAAATCTTCTTCCATACATAATGCTCTATTTTCTTCTGCTACGGATTTTACATATAAGGATGTTCCTGTTTGTGAAGCAGGAATTTTATATGAAGCAAAGTTATTCAGACCATCTAAAATTACAACATCAAACTTAATCTTCTTTTTTGTCCATGCTTCGTGTATCAATTTCTTTATATGATTTGCATTAGCAGTTCCAGTAGGAAATTCTTTTACAATCAATATCCCATGAGGTTTATCACAGGCTGTTTTGAATCTCGATTTGAACAATGCTTTATCTAAAGAAGGACCGAGAGTATCAATACTGATATCAAGAATATTTGCATCATGTCTTTTCAACATTTCTTGTTCGGACATTTCGCCTGAACAAAGCAAAACATTATGCCCTGCCGTAACTAAAGAGGAAGCACAGTGACTACCAATGATTGATTTCCCCACATTAGTATTTGCCATAAAACAGAACATAGCTTTTCTGACTAAACCACCACCAATAGCTTCATTCATCTTAATAACATTCAATGGTATTTTCTGATCTTCTTTTTCATACCATAGCATTCGTTCATGAACATCGTTCCAATAATCATGCCCAAGTCTAGTAACGAATGCTATTGACAGTGCATCTTTTATCTTTGTTTCTATTTCTCCTCTATTACCATTCTTTTCTATGATCTCAATACTTTCATTGATAGCTTTTTCTAAAGCTCTATCTTTGAAATATTGTTCAGTCTGATCTATCAAAGCTTTTAAGTCAGGAAGGTCTTTGAATTTTTCAATCTCTTTTAGTCGTTTGAATAGCTCTGTTGTATCTTCTTGACATATATCATAATCAGTATCTAACTGAAGTCTGATATTAGCAAAACTAGGAGCTTTGTTATATTTCAGATGATACTTTAGAATAGCTTCTACAATGAGTCTATCTGTCTTTTTGGTAAAATATTCTGCCTTTAAAAAAGGAAACACTTCTCCAAAAAAGTTATGATTAGTAACTAGAGAGTTAAGCAAACTATTTAACAGCATTTATTCTCCAAGCTCTTTAGTAAATTTGTCTAAGAATACAAAGTATTTATAATAGCCGCAAGTATGTATTTCTTGATTTCGTTTCGTATAATCATCTTCGAAACTACAACCTTGACCTTTATAATCACACCAAATTTCTTCTGAATATTCGTAGTCCTGCCCCATATAACAACAAGAGCCAGGATCACATTGATTTGTTTGTATATCGTTATGAGGAACTATATGTCTACAAGTTTTGTTGGTGCAAACTTTGTATCCATTACATCTTAATAGGAACATCGAATAATCTCCTTAAAAACAGAAATGGACTTATACTTTATCATAATCTTAGTATAAGTCCGTTTTGTTTAAAAGTCTATTCTTTTTTGGCGGGATTACTTCTTTTCTTTTTTCTTTTCTCTTTCTAAACGTTTTTCGAGTTTAGCTTTTGCTTCTTCTAATGCTCCAACATTTGTAAGTTTATCTCCAGCACGATTCATATAGAAAGTGAGAGACTTGATTGACTTGCCAATATCTCCACCATGACCAGCAACAAGACCGGATACTATAGCTCCAGCAGATTTAGTGAACAAATCTTTGGGTGGTTTCCATTTGGTATCTGCTTCTAATGCTTCTGTGAATATTTCAAGCAATGAATCGAAATTGTTTTTCATCATTTCTTTCCTTTCTTTTTGGGAGCAAGTTTGCTTCCAGGACGATATTTTTCATACTTACCACCAACAAATTCTGGAACCGATCTGAACTTTATCACACAGTCTTTTCCATATCTTTTCTTACAAGTTTTAATAGCATCATTCTTATCATCAGTATATGATGCTCCGTCTTCATAACCATCCTCCGCAGGTACTCTAAATTCCCCTGTAGAGCTATCTTTTTCTATGGTAATGGTACACGTACTCTTATGCTCTTCATCGTTCCTACGGCCCAATGCTTCATCTTTGTCACGATGCATTTTCCAATCGCCATATTCATCATCATTCTTATTTGCTTCGGAGATAACTTTTACTCTGTTCTTAAACATGGTAATATACTTACCATCATCGAGTTTAATAGCAACTTCTTTATCCCAATCGACAGGTTTATAATGACCTTCACAATTCGTAGGGATACCTTTGTTGTCTGTTTTGATCTTACTACGATCAACAATTGTACCTTTTTTATCTGAATCAAGTCCACTTCCACCAGATACTTGAACCTTAGTTCCTGGAGTAAGGACTACTTTCTTTTCGGTTAATATTTTTAAGGTCTTATCGAAATTGTTGGTGTACATGGTCTTCAAATCCCTCCGTGTCAGATGCTTGCCAATCCGATCCTACAAACTCTGAATCGTGAAGGGTTGTTAGTTCATGCAACGAATCCACTTGTGTATCGAATTCTGCATATCCAGTTCTACGCTTCGAAAGATTGTTATACGGACATCTAATATATCGTTTACCAGTATAGAGAGCTTCGATAAATGTCAATCCAGATATAACATGTTCAGTTAAAACTTTATAAATTTCATCATGTTTTGACATTACTTCTTACCTCCTAATCTTTTGTTCAGTTCCTTCTTGACGTTTCTTGCTACATCACCTTTCCATTGAGTTGCATTAGCCAGGAAATATGCAACAACTGAACGTCCAGAATCAGCTTCATATTTGTCTGTAATCTTTTCCAGACTTCTCATAGCATTCAGATAAGGAACGGCAGAATAGTAAACCTTGCCCCAATCCTTTTTAGCAATACTTGCTAACTGAGAAATACTCTTATCAGAATAGTCAACCTTTTCTTTTTTCTCTGGAGTTTCTTCTGCTTCTTTCAATGGAGCTTTGCATTCTTTTGCACAAGACGGACATAGATTTTTTGTCTTACCTTTTACTTTAACTTCTTTAGTAGCTTTACATTTTTTACAAACATCACATTTAGATTCCTCTTCTTTTTTCTCTGTTAAAACTTTTAACATTGCCGCAAAATTATTCATTGTATATTCTCCTGATAAGGTTTGATATTCATAACAATATTATTTATAAAAAACTGAAAAGCTAGATAAATATATAACTTTATCTAGCTTTTCTTTGGGATGATTGTTACGCAGTCAAATCTTTGAATGGTTTTAATTCATTAAGAAATTCTTTAGCTTTAGTGATTGCTAAATTTCTAAGTTCATCAGGAATATGTTTAGTTCTGTCTGCGAGACTGTGATTTTCGATTCTCAAAATTTGCAAACAAATTTCTACTCCTCTTCGAGCTTGTTCCATCTTATCGCCATGAAGCGATACTGCCAACATTTTTTCACTGTACACCATTTGAGCTTTGCGCTCTTTGACTTCCAATTCTTGATTTTCTAATAGCAATTCGTCTGCTTTGCTCATGTTGTTTCTCCCTTGCTTCTCATGGTTCCCCCAGGAAGCTTGTGGAATATGATCGGATTTTCACCAATCTCGTTACTCTGTTAACAATATAGGATCGAACTCATCGTCATCTATCTGATCTGCTATTGTTGAATACTTGAAATGTTCTCTTAATATATCAGCAAGTCCTCCATCATGTAAATACCATTCCCAAAATTTAGGAGTAAGCTGTGCATATTTAAGAACTTTATCTGCTTTTCCGTTGAAGAGAAATTCTTTTACTTTATGAATATCTCCACTCTTTGGCATTCCACCTTTTGGAACTACCAGCAGTTCTTCGTCTATACAAAATTCAAGAAGTCCACTGTAAAGATTTATACCACCAGAGAATTCGATATTGAATCTAATTTCAGCTTTCTCTCTAGCGAATCTATTCTTTTCTGTCTTTGCTCTAATAACAGAACCTACAACTTCGTCACCATCTTTGAGAGCAGACTTGCTCATGATAACGATGATAGATGTACCATAAGCAGGACCACCACCACCAGCAACAACATCATGAGGAATGAAACTTCCAGTAGCTGCATATACGTGATTGATAGCAACAAGAAGAACATCTTTATAACCAAGAGGCATAGTAATAGTTCTGAACAAACTCTTCAATGCTTGTGCTCTGGTCATATCTCTTTTTTCTGCTACTGTAGTTCTGGATTCTATCAATTCTTTTTCTGAAGGAAGCATTCCTATTGAATCGATAAGCATTACACAATCGTCACCTTTTACTAAATTATCAAGCTGTGTAATGATTTCTGTTTTTGTTTTTTCGATAGTATCGATTCCTGTCCACAGAATTTGTTCTGTAGGCAATCCTCTTTCTCTTTGTGCTCTGTTATCGTTGTTTGCAAATTCACTATCCAGAATCTGTCCGATATAATCTTTGTGAATGTTAAGAGCATTCTTCATCAACTCTAATCCGACAAAAGTTTTACCTACACCCTTTTGCCCTGCAAGCTGAATGGATCGGCCTGTAGGTGCTCCTAGAAAAGGATCGGCACTAATCAGAGCATTCAGCATATAGTTCCCGGTTGATATGTATCGTTTAACGGGAAATTCATCATCACTCAATATGAATGATGTTGCTGTTGATTTAGCTTTCATTCTTTCTATAAGGCTTTTAGGTTTCTTTGATTCTTCTGTTTCTTCAACATCTTCGTTCTTTACTTTTTTAGGTCTAGCCATTAATTTTCCTCCGGTTCAAAATGTAAGGTAGTTGCTTTTGTTACTTCATCAACAACATAGAAAAATCCAGGTGCAAGTTCAACATTCAATTCTAGTTCATTGTGTAAGAAACTTATGACAGAATGACTTACAGAAACTACAGAACGGAGAGTAGCTTTGCAATTGAAAGATATGGTACATGTTTTTTCAGCAGTCATAGTAAGAATGAAAAAATAGCACTTGATTATGTTATTGTTATAATCTCCATCTTGTAAATCTATTTTTCCTTCTTCTCCAAATGCTAATCCAATTTGATAAAATTCTTTTACTTTTTCGTACAGTTCAATAGGTTTCATTTGTTTCTCCTTCGTTTATTTTTCTGGTTCTTTAACTTCTATTTCTACAATATGAAAAGCTCCATCTCCATCAAAGGAGAACTTTTGAGTAGCTTCTGAATCGTCAGGGTCAACAATAGCTATAAACGAATGACCAGGATCAGAATTCTGCTTGATATACTCGATCATCTTTTGTAATTGATGTTCATCATCATTGACTGTGATTATCAATTGAGTATATTCTTTGTTAGATTTCTCTCTCAATAACGAAATAATATCACAACGAGTAAGGTTTTCGTGAATCATCTTTTTAAAAATAGCTGTTACATAATCAAAATCTTCTTCATGCCCTTCTTTTTTTGCAGCAGCTTTTGCTTCATCCCACTTCGCTTCTAGTTCTGCTTCTGATCCTTTTCCTTTTGCTACTAATGATTTGATGTAATTTGTTGGCATAGCATACTCTCCTAGTGAAACGTTTGATCTGGAATTTCAAGTTCATCACAGATTTTGCAGTATCCTTTTTCTTCTATGAATATTTCTTTCAATACAATTCGTTCACATACAGGACATTTTACTACTCCATTTTTATCATGAACATGC
>Ga0208457_1001945_pt1 | contig 12764 bp, 12 predicted proteins | sample June2015DPH_10_1_FD_185513 | JGI IMG/M metagenome (GOLD analysis project Ga0208457, IMG submission 185513) | Peatland microbial communities from SPRUCE experiment site at the Marcell Experimental Forest, Minnesota, USA - June2015DPH_10_150... | ecosystem: Environmental > Terrestrial > Soil >... | reverse complement strand
CGCGGGTCAGCAGGATGCCCGCGTTGCCCACCAAGGCGCGGCCCGGCTCGAGGATCAGCCGGTAGTTGGTGGCGCGCAGGCGTTCCTCGAGCCCGCGCGCGAGCGCGTCGAAGTCGAGGGGTTGCTCATCAGCATACCGGATTCCATATCCGCCGCCCAAGTCGAGGTATTCGACGCGCATGCCCTCGGTCTGAAGTTGCGCCGCTACACCCAGGATTTCGTCCAAGGCCTCGAGGAAGGGCTCTACTTCGAGGATTTGTGATCCGATGTGGCAAGCCACGCCGTAAATCTCCAAGTGGCTCGAGCGGGCGGCACGGCGGTAAAGATCCAGGGCTTCGTCCTTCGGGACGCCAAACTTGTGAATGATCTGGCCGGTGGAAATGTAAGGGTGCGTTCGCGCCTCGACCTCGGGGTTAACACGGATGGCGATGCGGGCGGGCCTCCCAAGAGAGCAGGCACGGCTGTCGATCAGTTCGAGTTCGCCCGCCGACTCGACGTTGAACATCCCAATGCCCGCCGAAAGCCCGGCGTCAATTTCCTCCTCGGTCTTGCCCACGCCGGAAAAAACGATGTGGTCGGCGAGTGCCCCGGCACGTAAAGCACGCGCCAGTTCCCCACCCGAAACCACGTCAAAACCAGCTCCCGCCTGGCGGAGCAGGTTCAGAATCCTCAGATTGGAATTAGCCTTTACGGAATAACAGATGAGGTTCGGTACCAACGCCAGGCTTTGCTTCAGACGTGAGAAATTGCCCAAGATGGCGGCCTGGCTGTAAACATAGGCCGGCGTCCCAAAGCGCTCCGCAAGCCACTCGACGGGAACGTTTTCACACAGTAATTGCCCGGATTCGTAACGAAAGGCCTCCATGCGTTGCTTCACCGTTGTCAGTCGTCAGTGGTCAGTCGTCAGTGGTCAGTTGTCAGTACTCAGTTGTCAGTCGTCAGCACTCAGTTGCCAGTAGTCAGTTGCCAGGGGTCAGCTTCCAGCCCTTAAGAAAATGGGGCCAGGGGCTGGGGGCTATGGTGATTCTGAATCTTGAATTGCTCTGCTTCCTCTGCTCACGGCCGCCTGGAAACGCAGACCTGCGCTCTGCGCCAGCCTCTCTGCTTCTGCTCTTTACGGCTACCTCCCTATTACCTTCCACTTTATACCTTATACTTCACACTTTACACTTTCCTTCGGCCGCTAGCGGACCCTGAGCAGGACAATCGTCTGGTCGTCGCGCGGCGGGCGACCTTGCTCAAACTCCCGCACTTCTTCGAAAAGAGTAGCGATGATTTCCTGAGGGGAGCGATGGGAATTCTGGCGCAGTACGTTCTCCAGGCGTCGCGGCCCGAATTCCTCGTGCTTGGTGTTCGCGGCCTCGACGATGCCATCCGAAAACATCGCGAACAAATCCCCTGACTGAAGCCCCACCGATACTTCCTGGTATTGGGCGTGTTCCAGCAGGCCCAAGGGGATTCCCTCGGCGCGAATGGGCCGGCATTGACCTTTTCTCACCAGGAGGGGTAAAGGCATTCCCGCATTCGCGAGGCGTAGCGTCTTCGTGCGCGGCTCCCAGATGGCGTAAGTCAGCGTAATGAAGTGACCTTCGATCTTGCGTTCGAGAAGAACCAGGCTGAGCCTCCTCAATAAATCAGGAGGGGAGAGCTTTTGGGGGGCCAGGCTGCGCAGGATACCGCTGGCCATAGCTCCGTACAAGGCAGCAGGAGCGCCCTTGCCGCTCACATCACCGACCGCCAGCACATGGCGTTCTTTTCCATAAGTCAGAAAATCGTAAAGGTCGCCCCCCAATTCCCGAGCGGGGTGGAAGCACAGCGCCACTTCCAGGCCAGGGATGGTGGGCGCCGTCCCCGGCATGAGATGCATCTGGATCTCCTGAGCGTGCTGCAGATCGCGTTCAAGGCGTGCCTCGCTTCGTGCCACTCGTTCGTAAAGCCGGGCGTTTTCAATGGCAATGGCAATTTGCGGTGCGAGTGTGGAGAAAACGCGGACGTGCTCTTCCGTAAAGTAGCTCAACTGCGGGCTCTCGAGGTCCACGACGCCGATGACGCGGCCACGGTAGATGAGAGGGATCGCCATTTCGGAGCGCGTTTCAGGGTTGACGAGGACATACCGGGGGTCTTTGGAGACATCGGGGACTACCACAGTCTGACGGAGGTCGGCAGCAGCACCCACAATTCCCTGGCCAAAACGGACCATGCCCCTCTCGGGCTCGTGCTCATCCTGTTTCAGAGAGATCACGGCATTGAAAGTCTGGGCTTGCTCATCGGCCAGCAGGATGCTGAATCGGTGATAATCAATCACTCTTTTGGTCAGCGTCCCGATCTTCCGCAACAGCTCGTTCAAGACCAGGACGGAGCTCATTTCCCGGCTGATCTCATTGAGCAACTGGAGAGTCCGTGCCTGCCGCACGCTGCGGCGATAGAGGCGGGCATTGTCCAGCGCCATGGCCATCCGGCTGGCGAGGAGTTCCAGAAGGTTGACGTGCGAATCGTCGAAGAAATCCGTCCAGGGCGCTTCCAAATCCATCACGCCAATAAGGCGGTTCTTTGTTATCAGCGGGACTGCCAACTCCGACCGGATGGGGGACAAGGACTGAATATAGCTGGGGTCCTTGAGCACGTCATTCACCAGGACTGAGCGGCGGGTCTGCGCCGCGCGCCCCACGATCCCCTCACCGACCTTGATTCGCAGGTTCCGCACCAACTCGTCCTGGTGGCCGATGCTGAAGCGAATGTGCAACTCCTGGGTCTTTTCGTTGAGTAGAAGGATGGCGAAGACCTCGTAGTCGATGGCGCGTTTGACGATCTCTGCGATGCGGGGCATCAACTCGTCGAGGTCAAGCGTGGAGTTAATCCGCTCGCTGACCTCCACCATCAGGGTAAGGAGTTCTGTCAGCTCAAGAGGCCGGGAAGCGGGTTTGGTTGTATCAGCCATAGAGGGGAAAGGCAGCCGGAAGGCAATTGTAGCATACGCTTTCGTCCCGCCGTTCGTTTCCAGCCGCACTCGGCCCTACAATCAGCCTTACCGCCCTCGTTTTCTGGGAGGGAAACGGCAGGTGGTGCGGTTATGACCGAAAAACCCGGCCATAGGAGACTTGGAAGGAAGGGGCCTCGCGGCCACTCAAGCAGGCACAGCTTTTACCCACACCGGCCACTCGGCCCACGTATAATAGCTCGCGATGTTGATTCTGGCGTTTGATACCACAAGCGAAGTTGGAGGCGTGGGCATCTTTCGTGACCATGAATGTCTGGCGCGTGTCGCGAATGACGGTCCGGCGAACCGCTACTCCGTCAGCCTGTTCTACATGGTGGACCAGGCAATCGAAGAAGCTAAGGTGCGGCATGGCGTGCCTGTACGAGGTCTGGCCGACATGGGACTGATCGCGGTTGCTACCGGGCCGGGCTCCTTCACAGGAATCCGCGTGGGTCTGGCCGCAGCACAGGGTTGGGCGAAGGCATTCGGGTTGCCAGTTCGCGGGGTCTCGGTATTGGAAGCCCTCGTCGAAGCAGCTCAATTACGGACGGACTGGGCTACGTCCATCCTAGATGCGCGCCGGGGAGAGTTCTTTGTAGGGCTCTTCTATCGCCAACCCGAGGGGGACACAGACTACCAAGCATGCTACTTGCCCGCTGGTGAAGGCAGGTTGCTGAAACCCGAAGAGCTGGACCCCTTCCTCACTAGTCGCCTGCCTGAAGGGGTGGGGGCAACGTGCGTGGTCAGGGGGCACGATCGGGCAGCTCTCGCCCTTCGTGAGAACCTTTCCAGTTCGTTCCAGTGGCAGGCGGTTACGGGGACGCTGGTCGAGTCTGTCGCGCGCCTTGGTTTCCGGGACTACCGGACAGGAAAACAGCAGGCGGCCAGCGACCTTGATGCCCATTATATTCGGCGGTCCGATGCAGAATTGAATTGGAAGGGGTAAAATAGGATTCAGGATTCGGGATTCAGGAGTTTCGATGCGAATTCGTAAGCTCTGCAAAGAGGATCTTGCAGCAATCATCAGCATTCAGAACAAGACCCCTCAAGCCTCCCAATGGACTCAAGCAGACTACGCAAACCTGGCAGGCGACCCTTTGGGATTAATCCTGGTTGCCGAGCTTGATACGATGACTCCACCCAAGATTGTGGGATTCGCGGCTTTCCACCGCGTCATCGACGAGGCAGAGCTCAGAAACATGGCCGTCGATCCGGCTCATCAGCGGCAAGGCACGGGACGGGAACTTCTCGCCGAAGGGTGCAGACGACTCTTGGAGCAGGGTGCAAAGCAGATTTACGTGGAAGTACGCGCCTCAAACATGCCGGCACAACGGCTCTATTATTCCGCAGGGTTCGGCCTGTGCTCCCGGCGAAGGGATTACTACAACGATCCACGAGAAGATGGGTTGGTCCTATCTCTGAAGCTCTCCCCGCCTGTCGAGGTTTCAGCTAACGAATAGGCGACACGAATTATGGGAAACTTGCCTGCTGTAGCGCCGCCACCTGCCCCCGTCCCGCGAGGCGGGATGGGTGTTGCCACCCCCAAAGAGTGCCCCGACAGTCGGGGCGCGACGAACACAACAAAGTCCGTACCTTAGACGGAAGTCATCACTCGGCTTTCTCATTTGAGCGTCAGGGTCGCGTCAAAGTCCCCGAAAGGTAACATCCCAAAGCGGCTCTGCCGCCTGCTGTGCGGAAAGGCTTCGCCTTTCCGAGGGGGAGAAGGGAGGCTGTCTGCGCCGGAAAGCCAGAGGCTTTCCGCACAGCAGGCGGCAGAGCCGCTTTTTCCGCGACTTTGACGCGACCCTGATTTGAGCGTTTTTCGGCTTGAATGGACCTGTTTGGTGTGCTAGCCTGACTACGGTATCAAATCAAATGGGGAGGTGGCACGCCCGTGAGCACTCCTGCCGAGGCCATCCGGGAGGAATTGATGGCCAACAACCCAGAATATCGACACCTTCGTGAAGAGCACACCCGCTACGCTTCCCAGCTTGACCAACTTAAGGCAAAGATCTTCCTTACGGAAGAGGAAAAACTCGAAGAAGTGCGGCTGAAGAAGCTGAAACTGCGGGTGAAGGACCAGATGGAATTGCTGGTACGGCAAGCCCAGACAGTGCACTAGCCGCCCCCGGCCAGCCCGCGAGTTCGCGGGGGGAGATTCTGCGCCGGGCTGGCAAAGCCAACACCCTTTGAAGTATGCGCAGAGGCGGCTCGATGAGGAAGCGAAAAGCTCCGGGGCTGACACGCAAAGATACATGCTGCAGGAGGGATATTGGTACGGTCTTCCGCCGGTGCTCATCTCCGGCGGTCTTCTCGGATTCTGGCTCCGGGAGCGAAGCCCTTTCCTGCTAGTCTGCGCCATCTTCTTTCTGGTCCTTGCCTTCCTGCTACTCAACTTCTTTCGTGATCCTGAGCGCCCGATTCCTACCCAAGCTCAAGCCATCATTTCTCCCGCCGACGGTCGCATCGTGCAAGTCGTCCAGGAGAGCTACGAAGGCCGCCCGGTGTGCCGCGTCAGCATTTTCATGTCCCCTCTGGACGTGCACGTCAATCGGGCCCCCATTGCAGGCGTCGTTAGAGAGGTTTCCTATCGAAAAGGGGCGTTTCGGGTGGCCTCACGGGAAGTCGCTTCGGTTGAAAACGAGCAGAACGTTTTCACCCTCGAGGGTGAGCAAGGTCAGATCGTGGTCAAGCAAATTGCTGGAATACTCGCGCGCCGAATAGTATTCTGGAAACGTGCCGGCGACTCTCTGGAGCGCGGAGAGCGCGTTGGCCTGATCAAGTTCGGATCGCGTGTTGATGTTCTCATGGAACCGGATGTGGCATTGAGCATCAAGGTCGGAGATCACGTCCGGGCAGGGAGCAGCATCCTTGGAACCAGCCACACCAAATCTCAAATTCAATAAGAAGGGCGGAATGCGGCGGGGCGTCTATATTCTGCCCAGCCTGTTCACGGTAGGCACATTGGTCTGCGGCTATTACGCCATCCTGGCAGCGTTGCGAGGCTCTCTAGCAATGACGGCAGGCGGGGGTGAGGGACTGAGCGCGGTGGCGTTCGATAACGCCGCAAGGGCCATCGGGTGGGCGATTCTATTCGACGGGCTGGACGGTCGAATTGCGCGGCTGACCAATGCCACATCCGCTTTTGGCCGGGAGCTCGATTCTCTGGCCGATGTCATAGCTTTCGGTGTTGCCCCAGCCATCCTGGCCTATGCCTGGGGCATCCGCGCGACAGGCGAGATTTTCGGACCGCCGCTGATCCAGCACCTACCTCAAGCGGGTTGGATTGTGACCTTCGCTTATGTGATATGCGGGGCTGCGCGCCTGGGGCGATTCAACATCGAGAGCGTCAAACCCACTGCTGACCGCCGGTATTTTGTGGGCATGCCGATCCCGGCCGCGGCGGGAACGATTGCGGCCATCGTCCACTGGGAAAAGACACCACTCAACCACTGGGTTTACAGCTTGGTCTGGATGGGGGTGGTAGCCATTCTGGCCTTCTTGATGGTGAGTAGGATGCGTTATTACAGCTTTAAAACGCTGGACTTGAGAAGGCGTCGCTCTTACATCGCCATCATATTCCTGGGGCTCATCATCTGGGCCATTTGGGTATATTCTGAACCCGTCCTCCTGATTATCGCCCTTACTTACGCCCTTTCCGGCATCATTCTTCGGATCACCTCGAAGTTCCGCCCCCATCCTCCCGCGCCGCAAGAGGTTCACGCAGCATGAAAACCTCCCAACAGGGATACCGGATCGCGGTCGTGGGTGCATCTTCCCTTCTTGGCAAAGAGCTTCTGAATGTGCTGGAGGAATACCACTTTCCTTTTTCCCGCCTGGTTACGTTCTCGGACGAAGAAAATGAACTCGAATTGCCAATCCTGGATTTGCGTGAGGGATCGAAAACCTCGGTTCTTGACGAGCATGTTACCGCATCTGAGCTTGATTTTGCCTTTATTGCGGCGCGGTCTCGTCAAATGCCTTCCTTCCTGGATCCTGCCCAAGCCTCGGGCCAAGGGCGGCCCGCTTGTTTCATCATCGACCTCAGCACCGCAGCGCCCGGCGAAGAGGCGGCGGAACCGCAGATCCCCCTCCCCCGGAAAGTGGTGAGCGTGCCGTTCCTCGACCGGTGTTTTCCGCTAGGGGAAAAAGAGGAAGGCGGCGAAAGCCGGGTTTATGTTTCTGCTCGCCCCGCCACGATTGTAATCAGCAGTTTACTGCTGCGCCTGGCAGCACGCTTCCCTTTGAAGAGCGCCGTCGCCAATATCTTCACTTCGGTCTCCGAGATCGGGTCGCACGGGATTGAAGAGCTTCAGAAGCAGACCGTAAGCCTGCTCAGCTTCCAGAAGATTCCGCGCAAGGTTTTTGGCGCGCAGTTGGCCTTTAACTTGTTGTCGCGTCCGGGCGGGACGGGTGGAAGTGAACTGCTGGCTCTCGAAAATCGTCTCCGGAAGCAGCTCAAGGAATACTTGCAGGGGAGGGTTCCGCTCCCCGCTTTGCGCCTCTTTCAGGTTCCTGTGTTTTATTCGCTGGCGGTTTCCCTTTTCATCGAGACGGGTCAGCCCGTGGCAGCAGAAAAGGCCGGAGAGGCTTTGCAGGGAGAGCGAGTCCAAGTGCGGCGTCGCTCACAGGACTCGCCCACCCAAGTCGAGGTCGCTGGTTCGGACAAAATCCTGGTGGATAGTGTAACGGCTGATCCGGACCACCCGACCGGCCTCTGGATTTGGGCCGTCGCTGATAATCTTCGTCTTGCGGCCCTGAACGCGGTCGAGGTCGCGGAGAGTCTTCGCCACCGAATCGCCTTATAGCAGGGTGCGGAAAAACCGCTGCGGACCTTGTCATTCCGAGCGAAGCGAGGAATCTTGCTCTGGAAGGGGGGGCGAGGGGGGACATGCGAGATTCCTCGCTTCGCTCGGAATGACAGGCTGTGCGGGTTTTTCAGCATCCTGACAGAATGTGTATGAGCGCTGGTTATGAACAGTTCGGGCGTCATTGCCTTTTGCCTCTTGCACTTGGTGTTTTGCCTTTCCTTCTTTCCTGCGGGTATCAGATTGCCGGACGCGGAAACCGCTTACCCCCTGACATCAAAACCATCGCCGTCCCCATCTTCGTCAATCAATCTTCCACCTTCCGCATCGAAGAGAAGCTCGCTGCCGCCGTCACCCGCGAGTTCATCGAGCGAACGAAATTCCGGATTACGCCCAATCCAACAGGAGCCGATGCCGTCTTGAAGGGAACCGTCAAGGACGTACGTTCAGGCGTTATCACCTTTGACCTGACTACCGGGCGCGCCTCGTCGCTCCAGATTCAGGTCACGGCCGACGTAAAGCTCGAGGACTTGCACAGCAAGAAGGTGGTTTATGCAAATCCGAGCTTCGTCTTCAGGGAAGAGTATCAGGTGAGCCAGACTACCTCCGGACTCTTCCAAGAAGACCAAGCTGCGCTCGACCGCCTCTCCCGTGATGTCGCCCGCACCCTCGTCACAGAAGTCCTGGAAAACTTTTAGCGGGCACAAGGGCCGCCCCTACAAATGACTTACAACCCCGACATCCACCATCGCCGCTCCATTAGACTGCGGGGATACGATTATTCCCGGCACGGTGCATATTACGTCACTGTCTGTATTCAGGGGCACAAATGCCTGCTGGGCGAGATTGCACTCGGCCAAATGAATCAGAACGACGCGGGGCGTCTAGTGGAGCAGGCCTGGAAATGGATCCCGCGGCAATTCCCGACAGCCGAAATGGATGAGCATATTGTGATGCCCAATCATTTTCACGGCATCCTCAGAATCGCAGGGGCGCCCCGAATGCGAGCAGGCCAAATCAACGTGCGACCACAAAGGGCGCCCCCAGGGAAACGCGGGCACGCACAACGATCGCCCCTAAGGAAACGCGGGCACCCACAAGGGGTGCCCCTACGTTGGGAGAAATGATTGGGGCGTTCAAGTCGATCACGACGGATGAGTATATCTGCGGGGTGCGCGAGGAAGGCTGGCCGAGGTTCAGCGAAACTTTCTGGCAAAGGAACTTTTACGAACACATCGTCCGCAACGAGGAGGAGCTAGAGAGGATTCGGGATTACATCCGCCGAAACCCGCTAATGTGGGCTATCGACCGATACAATCCAGACCGTGCGGTCCCCGTTGTGGATGAAGAGGGCCGCGTCGTATCGTGGGAAGAATCGTAGGGGCACCCCTCGTGGGTACCCGGCAGTCACGGACGTAGGGGCACCCCTTGTGGGTGCCCGGCAATCACGGACGTAGGGGGCGCCCCTCGTGGGCGCCCGAGAAAGAAGGAGGGCACCCACAAGGGGTGCCCCTACATCGATCCCAATTTGGAGGAAGTACCATGAGAATTGATAGAGCCATTCGACCACTCGCTTTGTTTTCTATTTGTCTGATTATTTTCCTAACTGCCTGTTCACGAAAAGAAACCGTGTCAAAGCCCGGGCCAGCAGAAAAGGCCAAGGTCAGCGTCAACTGGGACAAGGTGGTGACCGTTTCCAAGACGACGCCCACACTTCAAGTTGTGGTCAACCCTCCCTTGCGCCGGGGTTCACAGATTCACGATCGGGTCTTTCAAGCTTTGCACGAGCTTGGTGCAGACTACGTGCGCTACGTGCCCTGGTTGCCTTACCCCAAGCTGGGGGTTGCCGAACTCGAGCCTCCCCAAGACGGGAAGACTTCCTGGGACTTTTCCCTTATCGACCCCATGATGGAAGATTTCATGAATGCCACGGCCGGACACTCCGTGATTATCAACTTCAGCACCATTCCCCAGTGGATGTTCAAGACGGAGAAGCCGGTGCCTTATCCCGCCGATCCGGACCAAGTGAATTGGGAGTACGAGAAAGGAACAGAGTTCCGGGATGCGAGCTTAAAAGAAGTGGGGGACTACTATGCACGGCTGGTGAGTTGGTACACGCAGGGGGGATTCACGGACGAATATGGCAAGCGCCACGAGTCCGGCCATCATTACAACATCGAGTACTGGGAGGTGTTGAACGAGGTCGATTTTGAGCACCAGATGTCGCCTGAAACATATACCCGGGTCTACGACGCTATAGTGAGTTCAATTCGCCACGTGGAACCGCAAATGAAGTTTGTAGGCGTGGCTCTGGCAGGGACCTCTCCCAACATATTCCTTGTAGAGAATGTACCGGGCTACTTCGAATACTTCCTTAACCCAAAGAACCACAAGCCTGGGATCCCGGTGGATATGATTTCCTACCACTTCTACGCTAATCCGACGGCTGACCAGAGTCCGGAGGTGCAGCAGTACACTGTTTTCGATCAGGCTGCCGGCTTTCTCAATTCCGTCCGGTATTTAGAGTCAATTCGGCAGCGCCTGTCCCCGAAGACACAAACCGACCTCGACGAACTGGGATGCATTCCGGCTGACGATAATGCGATGCCTCGCAAAGCGATCCCCGATTCCTACTGGAACCTCTGCGGGGCAGTTTATGGCTACCTGTATGGGGAGCTGGCACGCTTCGGGATTGACGTGGCCGGTGAATCTCAAATGGTGGGTTACCCCTCCCAGTTTCCCGGCGTATCCATGGTGGATTGGAACACAGGCCAACCCAACGCCCGTTACTGGGTGTTGAAGCTGCTCCATGACAACTTCGGCCCCGGAGACAAGCTGGTGGACACGACTTCTGCAATTCCCCACGTCTACGCCCAGGGCTTTGTGACGCGCGACGGCCAGCGCAAGCTGTTGCTGGTCAACGAGCGAGACCGGAATTTTGATTTGTCGATTGCGGGGAGCAACGGGGCAGAGGTCGTGGTTGTCGATCAGACAACAGGCTTCCAGCCGCCGGCAACGGCTCACCTGAATGCCGACCAGATTACGTTGCGAGGGCTGGCCGTCGCCGTGGTGACTCTTCCCAAGTGACTAACCATTTTCCGACGTAACTGATCTTCCTACATTCCGTAAAGCGTCTCCGTATTCACGGGCAGGCCGAGCAGCTTCAGGTAGGTGAACAGTTGCATCTTGTGATTCGTGAAGTGCACGAGGAAGTAGATGGCCATGCCCTCCATCTTTGCCGTCACGCCCCACGGCACGGAGACGACTTTGTTGGTGAAGTCCTCCTCGCTCATGCCGTCCAGAATCTGGCGCAGAATTCTCTTGTCCTTTTCGAGTTTGTCCAGCGCCTCCTGGGGACTACAGGAAGGGAGGTTCTCCAACTTCATGCTCTCTCCCATTTCTTCCATGGACGGCCACTTGCCGCCGAGCAGCCACTCCAACCCGGCGCCCAAGCCATCGCTTAGGTGGCAAACCAATTGGGCCGCGCTCATGAAGGTCGGCCCGGGCCTCCAGTTCAGTTTGTCCCCTGGAACCATGCCGATCAGCTTTTCCGTCGGCCGGTAGTTTTCCATCACAACTTTGTAAAACTCGTTCTTGGTCATAAATCCTCCTCTCCTTGCTTCTTCACGCTCTGCCTGTCTGTGCGCCCGCCCCGTGTTTCTGCGGGTGGCATAGATCGCCGCCGGGCTTGCGCGCCTCTGCCTGTTTTTCTGTAGAGCCACAGCCCAGGAGATTTTACCTCACAATTTACTACAAGGAAATTACGAAACCTCATTCTCCCGAGTAACTGCGGGCCCCGCGGCTTTTGCGCTGTCAGCAGTGAGTGGTCTTCAATTGGCTTTGTTGAGCTTCCGCAAGGGCACCCGAACCAAGATGTAGGCGATGATTGCGAACGCCAGGAGGGAAATCCAACCGCCCCAGTTGGCCAGGAACGGCAACTCATCGAGGCCGGTGATGACCTTGGTGATGGAGGAGACGCCGGTGAGGAACAGCGCGGCGAGCAGAATACCCGTGATGGCCTCGCCGGCGATGAATCCGGAAGCCAGGAGCGTTCCTCGCTCATCGAATTTCGCCTTTTCTTCCGTGGGGAGTTTCTTGCGCGCCGCCCATTGGTCAGCCGCCCACTTCAAGGCGCCACCCACAAATATCGCCCCGGTGGTTTCGAGGGGCAGGTACATGCCCACGGCGATGAGCATAGGCGAAGGCGCGCCAATCATCACCAGCGCCAGGCCGAAGAAGCATCCCATCAGCAGCAGCCCCCAAGCCATTTGCCCTCCCACAATACCCTGAGCGAGCTGGGCCATGAGGCCGGCTTGTGGGGCGGGCAGCAACTTGCCGCCGATGCCGCCGGTGGCGAGGTTCGCTTCGTGCAGCGCGATGATGGGCAGCAACAGGAAAAAGGAAACGGCGGTGACGCTCAGCACCTCGACGATTTCCATCTTCCACGGCGTCCCGCCGAGCAGATATCCAGCCTTCAGGTCCTGAATCAGGCTGCCGGATACACAGCACGCGCAGCAAACCACCGAGGCCACACCCAGCACGGCGGCGACTCCGCCCAGGCCTTTCACACCGATGGCTACCATCATCAACGCGGCGACAACCAGCGCGGCAAGGGTCAGACCGCTGACAGGCTGATTCGAGGAGCCCACCAACCCCACCAGGTAACCGCCCACGGCGGAAAGAAAGAAGCCGGTCAGGGTCATCACAATCGCCGCCGTGATGGCTGCGGCCCAGCTTTGCGCGAAGTATTTGTAAATAATCGTAATTGGGATGATGAGGCCGCCAATGGCAATGATGATCCACTTGATGGGGATGTCGATATCCAGCCGCGTGCGTGCTGCCGCGTGTTCGCCGCTCTCTGCGGAAGCATGAAAAGCCCCACGGATGGAGGTAAGAATCGACTCCCGCATGCTATAGAGCGTGTAAACCGCCCCCACCAGCATCGCCCCGACGGCGATAGGACGGACCACGTTATACCA
>Ga0208457_1001944_pt1 | contig 12768 bp, 7 predicted proteins | sample June2015DPH_10_1_FD_185513 | JGI IMG/M metagenome (GOLD analysis project Ga0208457, IMG submission 185513) | Peatland microbial communities from SPRUCE experiment site at the Marcell Experimental Forest, Minnesota, USA - June2015DPH_10_150... | ecosystem: Environmental > Terrestrial > Soil >... | reverse complement strand
CCGTCCGGATCACAATGCCGCTATCCACTAAGTCCTGGCGGAAGGAATCCGAAACTGATGTCTCTACGGGCATTTTATTCTCCCTGTTGACGCTGGTTATTGCTGCTCTTCCGCTTTCTTGGGGGCGGAATTATCCACCTTGACGCTGGCTTCCGGCTTCAACGTGCGCAGAGCCTTGTAGCTCCCCACCACAATCTCATCGCCTTCCTGCAATCCTTTGGTGATTTCGATATCGGTCACTCCCGAAATGCCCGTCTCGACAGGGCGGAACACTGCTTTCTTCCCACTCACCACAAACACGCCCTGCACTTCATCCTTCTTCGGGTCACCCGGAGCAGGTGCGGGAGGCGCGGCCAACGTGACGCTGTCGGACTTCTTGCCATTCTTCGCGGCCTCATCCAGATCCTTGCGTGACCTCACGGCCAGCGCCTGGATGGGAATGGCAACCACATTCTTTCGTTCGGCGGTCTTGATTTTCGATGTAGTGGAAAGCCCCGGCCGCAAATTCTCCGGCGGACTGTCCAGCGTGACCACAACCTTAAAATCTTTGGCTTCCTGGTTACTCGTCGTTGTTTGCGTCGTGGCCAGGCCGGAGCTCCGCAGAACCGCCTGCGAACCGATTTCGGTTACCTTCCCCTTGAAAACTTTTCCGGGCACAGCGTCAATCGTCACGTCGGCGTCCTGCCCGATCTTGACGTTTACGATGTCCGTTTCGTCAACCTTTACTTCAGACGTCACCACGGACATGTCCGAAAGCGTCATCAGAAAGCTGCCGGTGGCGTTTTGAATGCCCGGCACAACATATTCGCCGAGGCGCACCGGCAAATAACTCACGATTCCATTGATCGGCGAAAAGTAGGTAGTTTTCTGCAGGATGTCCTTGGTCCGGACCAGCACTGCCCGGCTCTGATCGAGTTGCGCGCGCACCTGGTCCAGCTGTGCCTTCTGTGCTTGCACGCGGGCCTTGGAAGAATCCACGGCGGCCACTGCCGCGTCGTAAGAGGTCTTGCGCTGGTCGAAATCCTGCTTAGGGATCAGGCCATCCTTGAAAAGGCCCTGTCCGCGCTGGAAGTCCAGGTTGGCCTTTTCCAGATTGGCTTGCTGCTGAATCAAATCTGCCTGTGCGGCCCTGAAACTCGCCTCTGCTGCTTGCACGCCGGACTGGGTGGAATTGATTGATGCCGACTGGGCTTGCACGTCGGCATTGGCCTGCACGTTTTCCTGCATCAACAGCCGGTCACCTTTTTTGATGTGGTCGCCTTCTTTAACGATGATGTCGATGATCCGCCCGAATCCCTGTGCAGTGATGTTCGTGTAGGTTGTCGGCTTGATTTCCCCCGAAGCTGTTACGACGGATACGAGCGCCTCCTGCTTGGCCACCTTGGAAGTCTGTACGGTCACCACACCTTTGTTGGCCTGGTTGATGCTGAACCACACAATCCCGCCCAAGACTGCTGCTCCTGCGAGACCTATGCCGACTTTATGCCACGTCTTCATGCCATTCCTTTCGCTGATCCGCCAGGTACCACCCGCGCGGGAAACACTCAGAACAGTCAGTTTTAGGTTTGCGCCTACATTGAATACGGCTTAACGAGGGCAAATGTTTCGCCGGAGGGTCTAAACCCTCCCAGGGGAGCGCTGTTGCCGTTGGCCAACGAACTCAGTTCGGGTTCCAATTGGATCACTGTCTGCCCGAATCCTCCTTATTGTAGGTCCAATTCGTAGGAAAGAAAAGATTTGGGACGGTTGGATAGGGCTGTCCAAACGCCCGGAAACTTCGCATTGTTTAGACGCAGGATCCAGTGTTTTGGTCATTCCCGCCGTCAAAAATGGCCTGCGGCGCACCAAAGGCTAGGGGTGCATTTCGCGAACTCAAAAAGGCTCCCGGCAAAATTTCTGGCTGTTGCTGGCGCTTGGTCTGCGCTACAATTTGCGAGATCATTCGCCGCGGAGAGGTGGCCGAGAGGCTGAAGGCGGCGGTTTGCTAAACCGTTGTACGGGCTAAAACCTGTACCGGGGGTTCGAATCCCCCCCTCTCCGCCAGTTCTTTTAGAATCAACCTTCTAGCTCGAAATCAGTGGGCTCCTTCTAAGCCTCTCCCAACGAGCAAAAACACCGCACTGTAGTAAATTCGTAGTAGTTCTCAGATTCCTTCTTGCATCGTTTGCGATTGGACGTGGCCATCTTCTCAAGCTGAATTCACTGGGTTCGCAAACGCGCCTTTAGGCGAATTGGGTACTAGTGTGCTGTCCCGTAAATACGTTCGCATAGTCGTTCGACTTTAGCGAAGATCGAATCCGCTGTGGCGGTCCAGACGAAAGGCTGCGCATTGCGGTTGGAATTCTTGACGTAGTGGTCGATTTTTGTGACCAGTTCCTTCACGCTGCTAGACGTTCCCCGGCGAAGAGCTCGTTGCGTGATGCGATTGAACCAGATTTCCACCTCATTGAGCCAGGAGGCATAGGCATGGTCGGCTCCAAGCTGCGGATCGAGACCGTAATTCCACGGCGAATTGAGGAGGATGTTTGGACAGTCATGCAAGACCATGGCGAGTCTGTTCAGCTACTAAAGGGCAATTCTGCTCAAATTTTGGTTCCAAAATCTTTGATTGAAACATTTCATAATTTTGGTAATGCAGGTCCCTCGCTCATGCAACTGAAGGGACGCTTACAGTGGATTACGCCAGCCCAGACGTGGAAGCTTTTTACAGAGAAGCCCCCAAGCGGTCCAGATGGTGAGTATGGAATCTGGAAATCAATCGGCCTTTACGATTCTCAAATCGAAGAAATTGAACGTCGGTTCGGCTGTAAATGGATACCAGTGGCCACTGTTGCCCTATGCATCGCTAGGGGATGGCACATCTACTATGACACCGATGGCCGGTATCTTCGATGGGACACCAGGGTTATCATGTGCCCCAACCCCTAAGCAGCTCGCGAAGTGCGGCTATACGCGAAATGGCTCTAAAACCCCCAATTGGTCCCGACTGAGGTGCCCGTAAGTACTTGAAGAACAAAGGAGGCGCCGGTTGCGCAGAGAAGTATGAGTCCGCTGTTCTAACGGGGGATACGATTCTCGGCGTTGACGAGGGGTGATCTGCGCGTGTGGACCCGACCGGCTTCGCCGTCGAGGAAAGGGGTCGGTAACGTCCCAAGGCCTGCAACTTTGCCCGCTAAGCATGGAAAAACTTGCTGAACTCTTGCTGAACTATAGACTGCAAATGAGAGTATGTGGCCGCAACTGGGAACCACCTAACGCAAACAAAATGCTCGAAAATCGGTCAGTGCGAATCGGGCAGGTAGAATTAGCATACCGCCGCCTTCAGCCTCCTGGCCACTCCTACCATTCCGTTCGGTTTGGCTTGTCACAGTTCCTCTGGGCTACAACGGTCTTGTAAACCCCTGTTAGCGAACGGCCGTGTTTGTTTTTTCACATCTGCCAGTTTCAAGCCTTCGTGCATTCGTGAAGGTGAACTCATTTTGGAGGTACAACGGTCTAGGGAACCGTCGCCTTCGGATTTGGAGCCATGTAACGAGAGTGGCGGAGAAGGTGGGTGTGTTCCGGACTGGTTTCGAGGAGCTTGAGAGCCTTTCCAGCTGCGCAGAGATTTTCAAAATGACCTTCCCAGATCAGAGTATTCCCCGGTTGCCGACTGGCGATAGGGGGCATTCGCTCCCCACGCGAGAGAATGCCGCGATGTTCAAGCGCCGCAAACTGTTTTTCGAGGTCCATGAATTGCTCTTTCTTAGAGGATTGGAATTACTGAATAAGTTTTAAGACAAGCGGCATGTTTGATCCTTTATCGACATTCTAAGATCTAAATGCCCTGTTGGTGCGCTTACTGCTGCCGGCGTTGGCTGTTGGACGTCTGTTCAAACCCGTCACGGCCCGCAAGCCAGTGGGTATGTCGAACCGGTTGTCCCTCGCAAACTCGGCAATTTCCGCCAAGGTCCCGAAGCTCGGGATGCTTTCGCGGACTGTGACCGCCCGCGCTGCCGTCAGGCACCCGAAATTAGCTGCGTCCACAAGAGAAGCGTCATGATAGAGGCCAAAGGCAATACCGGCGGTGAAGGCGTCCCCCGCACCCGGAGTGTCTACGGCGTTGACCGTAAGGGCCGGAATAACCTGGATGGTTTCTCCGTCCACAACGAGTGCACCCTTCTCTCCGAGGGTGATGACAATCTGCTTGAGTCCGAGATACTCGCGCAAACGCCTGCCAAGCCAGCGGGGTTCCTGTTGCAAGTCCGGTAGTTCGCTCAGCAGGGTACTTGCTTCATTCTCGTTTGGAACGAGCAGGTCGACATCGGCAAGCTCGCCGGGTTGCATCGGTTCCGCTGGGCCAGGTGTGAGAATTGTGAAGGCCCCCAGAGACTTGGCCAGCTTCGCAGCATAAAGTGCCGTGGAGATGGGAATCTCAAGCGTTATGACCACGAGCTTTGCCTGCGAGAAGATAGCCTCAGCACAGTCAATGTCTTTGTTGCAAAACTCCGCGTTTGCCCCCATCGCTGTGGTCATTGCGGGAATGCCTTCTGGGTTAATCATCACGAAGCCGCAGCCGGTCGCGGTCTGTTCACTACGAACCAGGTAGGAAAGGTCGACACCCGCTTCAGCCATCCAGGACGCCCCGGTATCACCTAGACGATCCCGACCCACGCGCCCCACGAAATGCGTCGGGAGCCCCAGGCGAGCGCACGCAATTGCCTGATGCGAACCTTTGCCTCCATCCAAAGCTTCTTTGAAATCCCAGCCCAACACGGTTTCGTCGGCAACGGGGAAACGCGGAACGCGCATGAACAATCCCTGAACATGACTGCCGACCACGACAACGCCTTTTCTTTCCATCACACGCCTCGTTTCGTTATATGCCCAGCGGCGGGCAAGCTGCCGTCGCAGCATCCACCGTCACGACGCAATCGCTGTGTTCCTGGACATAAGTCACAGGAATCTCCGGGCTGACATTGCCAAATAAGAGAATGCGGATAACGGTTTGTTTCCACGCACCCGTTTCGCTGTAGAGCCGAATTCGCCGTGCCGCAAGCAGTTCACGCATTCCAACGGTGATGACCATCGGCGGGATAACGTCAGAACACCCGCCCGCACCTCGTTGGCTAAGTGCGATCAGCGTGTCTTCGTTCAAGTGGAGAATGCGTGTCGTACAGTTCCGGAATTCTTCTTTGCTGACTCTGTACCACGGGGAACGGGGTGGCTCGTTGAACGCAATATGGCCACGGTAACCAATGCCGCCGTAGACCGGATCGATTCCCCCGACCTGTTCCATTCCCTCCGCCATTGCGTCTAGCTTGGAAATGTCGGGGAAGTGCCTCTGCTCGAGGGGCACGTTGAGACTGGGATCAATGCAATCGTAAAAGTTCCTGCTCATCCAGCCCTTGTAGCTGTAGGGATGATTCAGCGGAAGGTGGCGGCCCTGCCAATCAAGGTGATCATCCATGTGGAAGACGTGCAGATTTTTTAGATCGATCCGCTGGCGATTCACTCTTTCAGTAAAGATGGGATATTGCCCACGGGGCCCACAAGGAAGAATCCAACGCGTCGGGCTATTAGCAGCGTTGTTGCGCTTAACCTCTTCAATCATCGTGGACGCGATGTCCTCGTAGACATCCGACGGTTTGGGTAGGATTCTTAGCTTTATTTTTGAATCCCGATGAGTGGACAACTCCTCCGGTCGGATCTTGCACCACTCAAATAACTGCTGAGAACTTTCGTAAGCAGACATTCAAGCCTCCCCTCAGGCTCAATCGCGTCCATATGGCAAAGCCGTTTTTCTGACGATGTGGAGTTCACGTGTGCCGGATTGTCATTTCTGCTCCGTGACGCACAATCCGAAATCCACTTGGATGTGTGCGAATTACCACGATTATCTTGTTGGAGATTGCCACAACAAACTATGAACATGTTTACTAAACCGGTTTATCCTAATTACGGCGACGTTGTCAAGCCTGTTGGAGGAATTTTATGAAAACACTTGAACGCTAGGACGCATCCGCCGGTCCCGGACGGAAACTTCTTTGCCCCTAAACACACCCGTTAAATTCGATTAAGATGGGATGAATAGGGCCCCTGTTAATCGAAGCATCGCGATGTTTGGCCTCGAAATCTTCCATGGGAGCGCAGCCGCTCCCACTAGCGCTGAAGACGGACACGGTGCTATCTTACTGCCTTGTCGAGTATTTTTGTTTGATATCGCGGGACTTCGAAACCGATGATCACGATTCGTCAACTCGCAAAGGAAATAGGACTGTCGCCCACTACCATCTCCATGGTGCTCAATTCATCTCCGTTGGCGCGAAACATACCGGAAAAGACAAAGAATCGAGTGCGGGCAGCAGCGAAGAAGTTAGGTTACATTCCGAACCCATTCGCCCTCTCGCTATTCAGCAGCCGCAGCGCCACTGTGGCTATTCTTCTGTCGGATATAACTGATCCTTATTGTGCGACTGTGCTGAAGGGGATCGACGCTTCTCTGTTTCGCTCCAATTATCTTCCCGTCCTGCTGGATATCGAAAACAGCCGCGCCAAATTCAGGCGCAGCCTTCAGAAATTGGTTGCCCGAAGGATCGAGGGAATCATCGGCGTTGCTAATTCGACCCTGCTACAGACCGAACTTCTGACTACCCTCAAGAAGCGTAAGATCCCAATCGTTTTGATTGGCAGGGACATGGAAGGAACAGAAATCAGCTCCGTTTCCATCAAGAACGAAGCAGGCGCTTATCTTGCCATGAAACACGTGTACGATTTGGGGCATCGTGCGATTGCATTTTTGAAGGGTCCTACAGATATTGTGGACAGCGCCCGCCGATGGGAGGGAATTGTCCGGTTCACTCAGAAGATGGGGCTCACCATAGATCCGAAGCTCGTTGTACAACTGAAATTGCCAGGCACGAGCTACGAGGCAGGTTTCATCGCCGCTCGGGAACTTCTCCAGCGCAAGCGAGAATTTACGGCGTTGCTGGCTTTCGACGACCTCGCGGCGTTCGGTGCAATTCGCGCCTTCACGCAAGTTGGTAAAAGGGTGCCGGTGGATTGCTCCGTCGTTGGTTTTGACGACGTGACTACCGCGACGTTTTATAATCCCCCGCTCACGACGATTCGGCAGCCGATGGAGGTACTCGGAGCTTCGGCCGTTGAGATCTTCTTCGAGCTCGTAGCCGCGTTTTTTGAAGGCAGGGTTGCTGCCCCCATCCATCGCAAAATTGAGCCCAAGCTTGTGGTACGTGAATCCACGGCACCACTTCGCACTGGTTAGGCGATCTGCTCGAGAAACACCATTGCCAACAGCACAATTCTGCCGCGAATCCGGTTTTCGTAATCGCCTTTGAAGTCGTCGGCATCAAACAAGAAAGAAACAGGAAGAGAAAAGGTCAGGTCCGCCCATAGAGTGCTGAAGTCTCACTGGACCGGGACATTTTCCCGCGCGATGTTGTCCTCCCCGAAATAGAAGAGTCCAAGGAACGAATTCTGCTTGATATCAGTTTTCTCGAGTCAGCCGGAAACGGCTGAATTCCTGGTGGCTTCGGGCCTAGTTTTGCCGGGAATCTCGACTTGTTGCTAGGTCACTTTTCAGGGAAGACATCAATGTTGTCTTCATAAAAGATTTTGCTTGACAAGATTAGTAAACATGTTTAGTTTAAGCCGCAACAGCAGTAAACGGGTTTATTTGGCGGGTCTTGAGTCAAAGTCGCACAAATCGGTGCTGCGGGCGGATAAAAGGGCCGTTTCGGCTGATGTGTGAAAAGGAGTGGCTAACAATGAACACTTGGCGCGTGGTGTTGCGGATCGTGTTGTTGATGGTGACTTTTTGCGGGGTGGCTTGGGCCCAGAATACCGGCTCTATCACCGGCATGGTGAAAGATTCATCAGGCGGCGCAGTTCCAGACGCTGCGGTCGTGGTCACCAATCCAGACCATGGCATTAACCGCCAGACGGTGACGAATGCAAGCGGCGAATACAACGTGTCTGGCTTGCCGGCCGGGAGCTATGACGTCATTGTCACCGCAACTGGCTTCAAGAAGTACCAAGTCAAGGGTGTAGTCTTGAACGTGGCGCAAAAGGCGAACGTGGACGCCGTGCTGGAAGTCGGCACAGTTAGCACGGAAGTGGAGGTCCAAGGCACCACAGTAGCCGTGGAGACGCAAACCTCGGATCTGACAAGTACGGTGAATGGGACAGAGATCTCGCAGCTTCTGTTGAACGGACGCAACTACACACAACTGGTAACACTTGCGACCGGCGTTAACAACCAGACTGGCCATGACGAAGGCTCGGTCGGAATGAGCAGTAATACTTCCTACAGCATAAACGGCGGTCGCACGGAATACAACAACTGGGAGCTCGACGGTGGCGACACAACTGACAATGGCAGCAACTCCCTTTTGAACGTGACCCCTAGCATTGAGTCCATTGCCGAGGTCAAGGTTCTCACTTCTAACTACAGCGCGCAGTACGGCCGCAACGGGTCAGGGACGGTAGAAGCCGAGACTAAATCAGGCACGAACAGATTTCACGGCAACGTTTACGAGTTCGTGCGCAACGACGCGTTCAACGCGCAAAACCTCTTTAACAGTCCTAACTTTGGCGGCAGCGGAGTGACTCCAAAATACAAGAAGAACGACTTCGGCTATACGATCGGAGGTCCGGTATATATTCCGAACGTCTACAACAAGGACAAGAAAAAGACTTTCTTTTTCTGGTCCGAAGAGTGGCGCAGGGATATAGTTCCGGGACAGATTTTTCACTTACCTGTTCCGTCATTGGCACAACGCGGTGGGGACTTTAGCGACTTGTGTACCGCGGCAAATAACTACACGGACTGTCCTATTGTGCCCGGATACACAGATAGCACGGGGCACACTCCGAACCTCAATATTGTCCCTGCATTCCAGGCAAACGCAGCTGTCGCATCAGCTTTGCTAGCCGAGATTTCCAAGCCAACTGGAGCAAACGCGTCAACCTGCGTGACGTGCTTCTTCAGTGCATCTCCGGCCCAACCAACCCATTGGCGTGAGGAACTAGTCCGCGTCGATCACAACTTCACGGATAAGGTACGACTGACGTTCCGCTACATCCACGATTCTTGGGAGACACAAACAGCATCTCCACTTTGGTCGTATGGAACTAGTTTCCCTACGATTGCGACAAATTTCAATGGGCCGGGTGTAGCAATCCTAGCCCGTTTCACGACCACCCTCTCGCCAACTCTGCTGAACGAATTTGTAGCCAATTACACGACAGATCACCTCACTTTCAAAAGCCTCGGGAACTGGCAGCGCCCCGCCAACTTCCCCTTGACCGATATCTTCCCCGGAAATGGCGGCGGTGTAATGCCTGGAATTAGTCTGATTGACCCCGCCGGCATCTATGGTAACTTTGCTGAGGATCCAGGCAATTGTCTCAACGGCCCGTACAACACGAATCCCACCTACGCTTACCGCGACAACCTCTTTAAAACCGCCGGTAGGCATAACCTTGCATTAGGGGCGTACTTTGTTGCGGCTCAGAAGAACGAAAAGAGTTTTGAATTGCCGGCGGGGTTTACCGAGGGCTATTTGACCTTTGACCCTACCAGAGACCTAAACACGAGTGGCAATCCCTTCGCTGACCTGTTGCTGGGCAATGTCTATAGTTTTGGACAACAGAATGCTATTGTGAAGTACTATAATCGCTATAAAATTCTGGAGCCCTACGTCAACGACGATTGGCGGATTACCGACCGCCTCACCCTCACCTTGGGGCTGCGAATTAGCCTGTTCGGAACCTACCGTGAAAGATACCATCAGGCTTTCAATTTTGAGCCTGCTCTCTACGTCCAAGGGCAGACGACGGTTGATCAGAACGATGTTGTCCACAACCTTGCGGCTAACGGTGCGCCTCCTTCGGTCAGTAATTTGCCGAATGGCATCGTCCAGTGCGGCGTGACTGCACACGTACCTGTAGGCTGTAGCGCAGGACACCTGTTCAATCCCGCGCCACGCGTGGGCTTTGCCTGGAACCCGTGGGGCAACAACAAGACGTCCATTCGTGGCGGGTACGGCATTTTCTTCGACCACACCAATGGCAACGAGGCCAATACGGAGTCGTTGGAAGACTCACCACCCGTGGTTAGCGTACAGCAGCAGTTTCAGATTGTGGGTTACAGCAACACCGGTCAGCAGGCGCAATTTCCGCTGAGCATAGTCGCCCTTCCCACCAAGACCCAGTGGCCCTATATGCAGCAGTGGAACCTCAGCGTCCAACGCGAGGTCTTTCGCGATACTGTAGCTACCATTGCCTATGTGGGTAGCAAAGGAACCCATCTGACCCTTCAGAGCAATCTCAACCAACTCTATCCGACTCCTCTCAGTCAGGATCCGTATAAGGTGGGCGAAGCGATCAGCCCCAGTGACTGTGGTTCGACTTTTGATGCATATGGCGTCCCGATCCACGCAACGACCCCCAGCGGGGTTCCTATTCCCTACGCCGTGAACGCTCAGGGTCTGCCCATTGGGCCAGCCGTCAACTTGGGCGTGTCGGCTTGCGGAACGCGTGGCGACCCACTTCGTCCTTACCCTGGTTACGGAAACATCACCAGTCTGCAGTATGCAGCAAACTCCAATTACAATGCCCTGCAAGCCTCCCTGCGGCGCGCCTTAGGCCAACTCACACTAAGCGCCGCCTATACACCTATAGCCATTCCATCGACGATTCCTCGGACCGCTACGATAGCAACTTCGTCAACGCGTACGATTTTGCCTCCAACCGCGGCAGCTCCAACTTCGATGAACGGCACATTTTTACCTTCAGCTATGTATGGGATTTGCCGTTGTTCAAGACGGCGGGATTAAAACATGCCCTATTGGGCGGATGGCAATTCTCAGGAATTACCCTCTTTAACACTGGGACTCCTTTTAGTGTGGACTTTAATGGCGATAACGCCGGGGTGGCCAACGGAGTCGGCACAACTTCGCGCGTTGACTTGGTCGGCGATCCGCGCTCCGGCATCGTCCAAGTGCCGAACTCAGGCTTCGGACGCATCTTCTACAACGGGAGTGCCTTTGCGGCCCCTCGCGGCCTGACCTTCGGCGACACTGGTAGAAACATCCTAAATAATCCAAGCCGTATTAACTTTGATATGGCTCTGTTCAAGCATTTTGTGATCAAAGAGAACTTGGCCTTCGAATTCCGCACGGAAGCATTCAACGTGTTCAACCATCCAGAGTTGGAAAACCTCGGTGGAACTCTTGGATCTCCCGGCTTTCTGGCCGCTGGTGCGGCGCACAACCCGCGCATCCTGCAGTTGGGACTGAAGTTGATCTTTTAGCTAGATGAAAGTCGAGGATGAGCACCCTGTTTCACGGCGGACGTGGGCCAGGGTGCTCTCCTCACGATTCGCCGCTGTACCCAGTTTTGGAGGAATCATGAAAAAGTTTACACGCGAGACCACCCCAGCCCAAGAGATCACTTGTAGGACTAGCAAGCCTATCTTCGTGACCTTCTTTGTTCTATTCCTATTTCCCATCCTCCATGCGGTTGCTGCGCCGGCTACACCGGGGCGACTGGAATTGCACCAAGGATGGGCCTTGCAGTCCTCCTGCAAGGCAACGCAAGGGGGAGAAGTCATTTCCACGGTTGCGTTCAAGCCACGCGGCTGGTATGAAGCCACTGTGCCCACAACGGTGTTAGCTGCCCAGGTTGGTGCTGGAGAATTCAAAGACGTCTACTTCGGGGACAACCTGCGAAAGATTCCAGGCACCAGCTATCCTATCGGACAGAATTATGCAGAATTGCCAATGCCGAAGGACAGTCCGTACGCTTGCTCCTGGTGGTACCGGACAGAGTTTCGCCTGCCGAAGGACTACCAGGGCCGCATTGTGTGGCTGCACTTTGAGGGAATCAATAATCGAGCCAACATTTGGCTGAACGGCCGCAAACTAGCCGATGCCAAAGATGTTGCAGGGGCATACCGGATTTATGATTTCAACGCAACGGATTTTATGATTCCAAATGAAATCAATGTGCTGGCAGTCGAGACCTTTGCCCCTACGGAAATGGATTTTGGGATTAATTTTGTAGATTGGAACCCGACGCCACCCGATAAGAGCATGGGACTGTGGAGAGATGTATATCTAACGGCCAGCGGGCCCGTATCGGTCCGATACCCACAAGTGATCACCCACTTTCCCGACGATACATTGAAACGAGCGGATCTAACTGTCATGGCCGAGCTCCGCAACGCCTCGAACACGGCAGTCGAGGGGGTCCTGGAGGGACGGTTCGAAAACACTGAGTTCAGGCAGAATGTGAAACTGTCGCCGGGCGAAGCGCGCTCCGTTCGCTTCCTGCCCGAGGACTTCGCCCAGTTACGCATGCGCGAGCCGAAGCTTTGGTGGCCTGCTCCAGTTGGCCCTCAGAATCTTTATTCCCTCGACATGCGCTTCCTAATTGCTGGAAAGGTCTCTGATGAGCAGCATATTCAGTTCGGCGTTCGAGAAATCACTGCCGAGTTTAACGGACCTGCTCCTCGACCCGGAAAGAGGTTCCACGCCGGAAAGCTCGTTGACACAGACACCCGGCCTCTATTGTTCAGTGTCAATCACAAGAAGATTCTGGTCCGGGGCGGCGGGTGGACCCCAGAACTGTTGCTTCGCAGTTCGCGGGAGCAACTCGAGACGCAGTTACAATACGTGCGCGACATGAACTTGAATGCCGTTCGGATGGAAGGAAAACTCGAAAGTGACGAGTTCTTCGATCTTGTGGACAAGATGGGAGTCTTGG
>Ga0208457_1001942_pt1 | contig 12774 bp, 11 predicted proteins | sample June2015DPH_10_1_FD_185513 | JGI IMG/M metagenome (GOLD analysis project Ga0208457, IMG submission 185513) | Peatland microbial communities from SPRUCE experiment site at the Marcell Experimental Forest, Minnesota, USA - June2015DPH_10_150... | ecosystem: Environmental > Terrestrial > Soil >... | reverse complement strand
GGTGTGGATTCCGGAGAGCATCTGAATACTGACTTGGGTTTCTGCGGGGACGGTGACTTTATCCGAATGCATGGAGGATTCGGTGCTAGCTGGCCCCAGGCCGCTCCGGTGGGGCAGCGCCACGGGTACCTCACCTTCCTGTGCCCAAGCTGTGATCGCGAGAAAACCTATCACCGTGATTGCCGTGAGTGCCCTAGCCATTCAGTTTCACCTCGTTAAAGCACTGCGCAAAGGCGCTTCCAGATCCACTTTCCCATCCGAATTAGAAAAGCGCTTCCCGGGCAAAATCCTTCACCCTCTCCCCGAACCGGTCGTTGAGTTAGTAGCTATTTTCCCCCTCCGCCGCTCAGAAATCAAGCTCGTGTTGGCAGGCGAAAGGAATGAGGCTCTCAGCTTTCAGCCGTCAGCGGTCAGCTAAAGAATAGCCAGTGGGCTGCTTGCTGAGAGCTGAAAGCTGACGGCTGAAAGCCATGGGACGGGGGAAATAAAAAGGCCCAACCGCTGGGGTTGGGCCAGGAATTGCACAAACGGATGCTGCTGGTTACCCGACCTTCGTGACCTTGTCGGCCTGAGGTCCCTTTTGCCCCTGAATGATCTCGAACTCAACTGTGTCGCCTTCTTGCAAGGTCTTGAAGCCTTCACCCTGGATGGCCGAGTAATGAACAAAAACATCAGCTCCGCCCTCCTGGCCGATGAAGCCATATCCCTTGCTGTTGTTGAACCACTTTACCTTACCTTGAAGTCTTGCCACTTGCGTCCTCCTTAACTGGTCTTTGCGGTTACCGCCGCGTCGGCGCGTCCAAGAACAGAAAAAGCCGAGAATCCCACAGGACCTCGGCTACCCTCTACGCACACGTTCCCGGCGAGACACCTTGCTGACTCCTTACCGCTTAGTGATATATTTTGCAGGGTAGCCTTGTCAAGAAAAATGTTACTGCCCAAGTCCTTGCGAAGTATTACGAATTAGTCGTGAGTTGATTTGGTAAGAAGTAACCAGAAAAGTCCCACCAGAGTCTTGGCGTCGCGAATGCGCCTGGACCTAATCATCCTCATAACCTGCACCGGGGTGAAGTGCCCAACCTCGATCCGCTCGTCGGGGTCGGGTTGGGCTTTTGACCGTGTAAGTTCAGTCGCTTCGACCAGGAACATCTTCTCCGTGAGGATCCCTGGGCTGGGGAAAAAGTCGAATAAGAGCCGGAATTTCTTAGCGCGATAGCCGGTTTCTTCCAAGAGTTCGCGCCGCGCGGCAGCGCGGGGTCTTTCTCCAGGCTCGAGACCTCCGGCGATCAATTCCCAGAGAGGCTGTTTCACGGCATACCGGTACTGCCTAACCAATACAATGCGGCCATCATTCGAATGGGCCAGAATCACGACCGAGCCCGCGTGTTCAACTACCTCCCGCTCCGCCCTGACACCGCCCGGCTCGATGATGCGGTCAACTCTCAATCGGATAAGCCTGCCTCTGTAGATTTCTGTGCTTTTGAGGACATGAAGCTTAGGCACGAAAAACACCCTCCGTCTTTGGTTTACTCGGACAGGGTGAGAGAGCCGTGCAGAGACCGCAGATGTAACCCCCTGGCCAGTTCGCAAGGGCGGTCCGCGAAGAGCACGAACCCGAGGCTCGAATTAGCCCCCTCAACCAGTGAAAGCGAATTTCTCGATAAGGGCTTTGGCGTCCTTTTCAGTTTGCGCAGCCTTAAGCGCGTCGCGGTCCTGCTTTATCTTATCCTTGAGCTTGTTGTAAGCGTCGATTTTGCCTTTCGCAGCATCTGCATCCTCTTTCAGGGTGGTAGGGTCGCTGGCGCGTTTTTGCAGACAATCGAGCAACCTGTCCACCGTGCCGGCGAAGAGCGAAAGGTGGGTCATCATGACCTTTTGGTGAAAAGCCTTTTCGAAATCCTGAAGGCTCTCCTTCTTTACGGTCTCCACCAGGTCCGTCACATTCTTCCTGTAATAGTTAACCATTCCTTCATCGTCACTGCAGACTTGGGCGGAGAGTTGCGACGAGCCGAGAGACAGCACGAAGGCACTTCCCAGAACGAGCGCGAAAACAGCCCAGCATTTCATACTCGCACCTCAGCGGGTCTCTATCGAAATTTGTTGCGGCTTATCGCCTGTGCGGGCGATTGCCGCAGCGAACGTAGGACTTGTCAACAGCGGCAATGCTAGCACAAAGCGCGTGCGTTGTCGCTATACTGCGAATCTTCAAAAAGGCAAGTTCCTGTGTGAGTCGAGTAGGGACCGTTCCTATGTTCGCAGTCTGGGAACGGCTCCGTTGAGGCTGCGCCAGATTCAAGGGCGGCATTTGCTGATCCGAGCCACGTCTGCCCTCCCCCTTGTTTTTCTGGGCCCCAACGGGCAAAAGGTTGGGTATAATGGGCGCATTCATAGGGCGGAGCGCCACCGCGGCGCTTGTAGTCATGGTGCTTGCAGGAGTAAATTGTGTTTTATGAACATTACGGCTTTGATTGTGGACGATGAACAGCCCGCTCGCGACGAATTGGCGTTTCTCCTGAAGGGATTTCCGGAGGTGGAAGTCGTTGGGCAAGGGAAGAACGGCGTGGAAGCCGTGAACCTGATCCGCGAGTTGAATCCTCAAGTTACTTTTCTTGACGTCCAGATGCCCGGCCTTGATGGTTTCGGGGTCATCAAGAAGCTGCTCGAAAAGAAGGTCCGTCTTCCTTACTTTGTCTTTGCCACAGCCTATGATAACTACGCCGTGCAGGCTTTCGAGGTGAACGCCCTGGACTATTTGTTGAAGCCCATCGCCAAGCCGCGACTTGAGAAGGCCGTCGCCAAGCTGCGCCACATGAGCGAAACAGCGGCGTCAACCCATGACAAGCTCGACCGCCTGGTGCAAATGATGGAAGAGCGCCCTGCGGCACAGAAGAACAAGCTGCTAGTGAAAAGCCAGGGACGCTTGTTCCTGGTCGATTCCGAGGAAATTATCTTCGCCAGCATCGAGGACGGGGTCATCAGCATTGTCACGCGTGATCTCGAAGGCCAATCCAACTTCCGCACGGTGGAAGAACTGCAGGGCAACCTCGATCCCAAGGTTTTCTGGCGAGTCCACCGCTCCTACCTGGTTAACGTGAACCACATCAAGGAAGTCGTCCCCTGGTTCAAGAGTTCCTATCAACTCAAGATGCAGGATCGCAAGCAGACGGAAATCCCTGTCTCCCGAGCCCAAACCCGCAAGCTCCGCGAGTTGCTCAACCTTTAGCGGGTGGCTCCTGCTTGTCATTTGTCGCTGGAGCCTAAAGCACCACCGATTCCTCGATCAACCGCCCTTCGGCAAAACGCTCGACACTAAGAGCGCGCGTATCCACGAGGCTCGACGTTCCGTTCAGAATCAGGTCCGCCAGGATCTTTCCGCTCGCCGGCGAGTGCATGACGCCGTGGCCGCTGAAGCCATTGGCGAGGAAAAGGCCGGGCACCTGGGGAACCGGCCCGAGGATCGCGTGGTGATCGGGCGTCATCTCGTAGAGGCCGGCCCAGCCGCGCGCGGGATTCACCTGGAGGTCCTCGAAGCACGGCACTCGCTTCACCGCACACATCAGGATCTTCTCCACGAATGCCGAATCGAAAGTAGTTTTGAATCCCGGCTTCTCCTCCGGATCATTCCACGCCAGCAGCAGGCCCAGTCCCTCCGGGCGGAAGTGGAAACCCGTCGCCATATCGATGGTCATGGGCGCCTGGTGTGCGATCTGCGGGAAAGGTTCCGTGGGCACGAGCATGCGGCGCAGGGGTTCGACGGGCAACTGCACGCACGCCATGCGCGCCACCTGCGCAGCCCAGGGCCCGGCGGCGTTCACCACCGTCCGCGTCTGCACGCGCCCGCGCGTGGTTTCAACGCCAACCACTCCGCTGTCATCCCACAGGATGGCGGTGACCTCCACGCCTTTTTCGATTCGCGCCCCGCGCTCCACAGCCCGCGCCGCGAATCCGTTCATCACGCTATAGGGGTCCACGAAGCCGTCCGTCGAGCAAAAACTCCCGCCCACCACGTCGTCCGCCCGCAGTTGCGGCACGATACGCAACACGTCCTCCGGCTTGAGCAACTCAGCCTGCTCGAAACCTAACTCCACCTGCCGCGCCTGGTTCGCCCGCAGGTACTCGAGGTGCCCCTTGCTGCTTGCCACAAACAAGTAGCCCTGCGGCCTGTAACCCGACGGGTGCCCAGTCAGTTCTTCAAACCTCGCAAGGAAGGGAATCGAGTAAAGCGACATTTGGATATTGACCTTGGTGGCGAACTGCGCCCGCACGCCGCCCATGCTCTTGCCTGTCGAGCCGAGCCCCTGGTGCGCCTCGCGCTCCAGCACCAGCACGTTGCTGCAACCCCTGTCCGTAAGGTGATAGGCAATGCTCGACCCGACGATCCCTCCACCCACAATCACCACATCGGCTGATTTCGTCACTGGCCTCCCGAGGCTTGCTTCGTATTCCTGGATCCCGATGTGCTGCAGACTCGTCAGGCAATCCAGGGATTCCATCGCGGCCGAAAACCCTGACTCGGCCTTCAACCCTCGGGTGGCGGCACGAGCGGCTCAATGGCCTGGATCAAGTTTGGAAGATGTTCTTGGACGGTATCCCAGACGACTTGCAAATCAACGTCGTCATATTCATGGATAATCAGGTTTCGCATTCCAATCATCGCCGCCCATGGAACTTGCGAAATCCTTGCTCGTGTCGGTTGTGAAATCCGGCGCGCCGCTTCTCCGGTAATCTCAAGGCGTCGAATCACTGCATCCTGACACTGGCTATCGCGAAGGAATTCTTCTTTCGTCTTGCCCAGAACATAGCCCAAGGCGAGTCATGCTGCTTCAAGGATATCGAGCAAATAGCCTGTATCACGCGGCATAGAGAACCTTTGCTGAACCCAGGATGGCCTTGCGGCGAAGGTAGTTCCGGCTAGCCTCAATTCCCTGCCGGGAAACGAGGTCAACCTCCCTGCCAAACATTCCTTTCAGTTCTTCCTCCATTTGGACCAAGTCAAACAGGCTCCGTTTCGAATCAGGCTTGAAGGTGACGAGGACGTCAACATCACTGTCAGGCCCGAAGTCGGCGCGCAGGGCAGAGCCGAAAATCGCAAATTCTGCGACCTTCCATTTCTTACAGAACTCGCCGATTCTGACTTGGTCAATCTGCAAAACAGCCATTGCTTCTCCTCTAAAATTTCTCGTCCCAAAGCTGATATTCTACCTTGAGTTTGTTTGCGGATTCAGACTTTCTCCTTTTACCCCAGGCCCGCGCCTCGTGACTTCTGACTCCTGTCTTCTCATCATTCCCCTGGTGTCTTCCCCCTGAAATGCCTTTTGATGGCCCTGACCAGCCCTGGAATCGTAGACTGCTTTGCTTCAATCGTCACCGTGAGCCCCAGCTTCCTGATCGTTTGCGAGGTGATCGGGCCGATTGAGGCGATGGCGGCTCCGCGCAACAATTCGGCGACTTCGTTTTCGCCCGCCAGCTTGGCAAAATTGCTGGCGGTTGATGAGCTGGTGAAAGTAATGAGATCCGGGGGCGGGGTAAGGAGGCGCTGCAATTCCCCAACGGGGAGTTGAGGAACGACGGTTTCATAAGCTTCGACGACTTCCACGCGCCCACCCTTTTCCATTAGGACGCGCGGCACGAGGTCGCGAGCAAGTTTGGCGCGCGGGATCAGGAACGCTTTGCCGTGCAGGCCGCGATCGCCGAGGGCTTCAAGCAGACCCTCGGCCACGTAGGCGCGCGGCGTCAGGTCAACCTTCACCCCGCCTTTTACGAACTCCTCTGCTGTCGCAGGGCCGATGGCGCCGATAATCAAGCCTTTCAAATCGCGCGCATCGCGCCCGCAAGCTTCCAGCCGCCGCAGGAAATTGCGCGCCCCGTTTGCGGAGGTCACGAGCAGGACATCGAACTCTTCGAGGCGCCGGATGGCCGAATCGAGCGGCTCCCATGAGGCCGGGTCACGAATTTCAATGGTGGGGATCTCGATCACTTCTGCGCCCAGCGCCGTTAACGGCTCTCTTAACGCGCCGGCCTGCTCGCGGGTGCGGGTAATCGCGATACGCCTGCCGAAAAGCGGCAGGCGCTCGAAGCAATTGAGCTGTTCGCGAAGGCTCACCACTTCACCCCCAACCGCGGACCGCTCATCCAGACTGGCTGGTGTGATGTCCCGGCTAATTCTTTACAAAAACCACCCCCTGCCCCCTCCTTAACAAGGAGGGGAGTCAGGTCACCAACTCCCCTCCTCTCTGAGGAGGGGGCTAGGGGGTGGTGAGCGCAGGCGGACTGTAAATGCTTAATTGGGCACCACACGAGAAGCGACCTCGGATTGCCGACGATTCACTTTATGGATTCCAAAATCTCGCTTGCGCCCCCCTTGAGCAAATCCTCTGCCACCGCCGCGCCGAGGCTTTCCGGGTCTTTCTCCGAGCCAGCGGCGACTGCTTGGATCAAACGACGGCCGTCCAGGCTGGCCACGATGCCGCGCAAGCACAACTGAGCATCCTCGAGACTCGCGTGGGCCGCGATGGGGACCTGGCAACCTCCTCCCAGACGCCGCAGCATAGCACGTTCGGCGCGGACGGCGAGGTGCGTGGCCGGATCATCGAGCGGTGTCACCGCGCGTTCCAGTTCCGCGTCGCCCTGCCGAATCTCGATAGCCAGCGCCCCTTGCCCGACGGCGGGGCAGATCTGGTCGAAGCCGAAATAGCCGGTAATGTGCTCCCGCAGGCCAAGTCGATGCACGCCCGCTGCCGCCAGAACCAACGCGTCGCAATCGCCGCGTTGCAGCTTGCGTAGCCGTGTGTCCAGATTTCCGCGCAGGGCGATGATTTCCAGGTCCGGCCGCAGCCGCCTGAGCTGTGTCTGCCGGCGCGGGCTGCTGGTGCCCACGCGCGCGCCTGCCGGGAGCTGCTCAAAAGGTTTCCCGCTCGCAGAAATGAACACGTCGCGCGCATCTTCACGGGGCGGCACCGCAGCCAGAATCAGGCCTTCCGGCAAAATGGTCGGCAGGTCTTTGAGGCTGTGCACCGCAAGGTCCGCTTTGCCTGCCAGCAGAGCCTCCTCGATTTCCTTGATGAACATGCCCTTCGTTCCCGCTTCGGCGATGCTCTGGGCAATAGAGGCGGGGAGGGGTTGCTCGGGCGGAAAGCTTTGCAGCTTGTCGCCGGTAGTCCGGATGATTTCAATGGCGATCTCGTGGCCGGCAGCCGTGAGCTGGCCCTTCACCCAGTTGGCTTGCCAGAGCGCCAGTTGGCTGCTGCGCGAACCGATGACGACCTTCATGATTCCAAAGTCCCAAGTGGCTTCAAGAAGTGACGCGTGACGAGTGACAAGTGACGAGCAAAAACATAAAAAGAGTGACGAGTGACGAGTGACGAGTGACGAGCAAAAAGATAAAAGCAGCCAAGAGACAGAACTCAAAAGACGGAACGAAAGGCCCAGGAAGTAAAGAACAACAAAACGGGTAGCTGCAAATTGGGGCAGAGGTATCTGGGAGCATGCGAGTACGTGTCGTCTCCTGGCGGACCCTTCTAACCGATGCTTCGCACTAACTTTTTTCTTCTCAGTACTTGCTCGTCACTCGTCCCGCCGCGGCGGGTCACTCGTCACTGCCTTTTTAGTTTCCCAGCCCAAAGATTTTCCGACCGATGCTTCCCACTAACTTTTTTCTTCTCAGTACTTGCTCGTCACTCGTCACTTGTCACTCGTCACTGCCTTTTCAGTTTGCCACGCCAAAGATCTTCCGGACGAGCCTGACGAGCGCCGCTTGTTCCGGCTGGCCAGCCCCGCTCTTAAGCTCGGTGATGGGGCCGTGCAGGATCTTGTTCATGATGCCGCGGGTGAGGGCGTCCACGGCTTGACGTTGCTCGGGCGTCAGATTGCCCAGCCGGGTGTTGTAGCGTTCCATTTCACCCTCACGGATGGCGTTCAGCCGGTCTTCGAGCGCCACGATGGTGGGCACGAGGTCACGCGAGGCGAGCCGGCGCATAGTTTTCTGGACTTCCTCCTGGACAATCTCCTCGGCCCAAACGGCCTCGCGTTCGCGCTGTTTCTTGTTGGCCTCCACCACTTGTCCGAGGTCGTCAATATCGTAGACGAAGGCATTATCCAGCTCGTTGACCAGGGGATCGATGTCGCGCGGAACCGCGATATCCACGAAAAACACCGGACGGTTCCGGCGAGCAGAGAGGATTTTTGCGACATGCTCCTTGTTCACGACGTAGCCAGCCGCGCCCGTGGAACTGATGACGATGTCGGCCTTGGGGAGGTGCTCAAAGAGCTGTTCGAAGGCGATGGCAGTGCCGCGAAATGCCGCCGCAAGTTGCACGGCGCGCTCGTAAGTGCGATTGGTAACGTAGATGGCGCTGGCCCCGCTGCGCAGGAGGTGCTTGGCGGCGAGTTCGCTCATCTTGCCCGCCCCGATCACGAAGATGGTCCTTCCTTCCAGGCTGCCAAAAATCTTCTTGGCCAGCTCGACGGCGGCGTAAGAGACGGAAACCGCGGCGCTCCCCAGTGCCGTCTCGCGCCGCACCCGCCGCGCCACTGCCAGGGCTTGGTTTACGATCTCCATCAGACTGCCGTTCAACCCACCCGCCTCGCGCGCCAGGGCATAGGCACGCTTCAACTGGCCGAGGATTTGAGGCTCGCCCAGAATCATCGAATCGAGACTGGAGGCCACGCGGAACAGGTGACGCACAACTTCCTGCTGCTGGTAGCGGTAAAAGAAGCGCTGGTAGGAGCCAAGTTCGAAGCGGTGATGATCCGCCAGGAACTGCTGGATGATGGGTTCCGCATCGACCCTATCTTCTGCCGCAGTCATCACTTCAACGCGGTTGCAGGTGGAGAGGATCAGCCCCTCGCGGATACCCTCACGGTGAATCAAGTCGGAAACCGCTTGCGCTAGGCGCGCCTCAGGGATATGCATCCGCTCGCGGACCTCCACCGGAGCCGTGCGATGATTGATGCCAACCAGGGTCAAGTTCATAGGGGCTGGGTGCTGGGGACTAGGGCAATTTCAAATTTCAGATTCCAAATTTCAAACTTCCGATTTCCAATTTCAAGCTTCTGGTTCAAATTTCAAGCTTCAGATTTCAAATTTCAGATTCCAAATTTCAAGTCGCTCTCTTCTTCCTCGCTGCTAACGACTGACTGCTGCCTGGGGGCAAGAGCCACAGGCCTGAAGAACCCGCCGTGCCGAGCGCTACAATCCCGCTCCCCCCACCGAGTAGTGCCGACTGCTTTCTGCCCACTGCCTACAGCCTACTGCTTACTGCCGACTGCCTACAGCCGACTGCCTACTGCTTTCCGCCTACAGCCTACAGCCTACAGCCTACTGCCTACTCTCTACGGTCCCTGCCGAAGGATGGGCACATACCCATGCGGTCCACTCAGCAGGCTCACTCCCAGGAACGTCGCCATGATGGTGGCAAAGCCGAAGATCGCGACATAAGCCGCCCGACGGCCGCGCCAGCCGCCGCTCACGCGAGTGGAAAAGAGCACGAGGTAAATCAGCCAGGTCAGCATCGACGCCAGTATTTTCGGGTCAAATTCCCAGGGTCCCTTCCAGGTCCGGCTCGCCCAAATGAAGCCGGTCAGAATGCCGACGGTCAACAGGGGCAGGCCGAACAGCAGTGAGCGGTAGTAGAGCTCATCGCACAGTTCGAGCGAGGGCAGGCGGTAATAGAACGCCTGCGGGGTTTTCGATTTCAGTTCCTTCTCCTGCATCAGGTACATCACCGCAGCCACGAAGGTCAGAAAGAATCCCGTGTAGCCCAGGATAGTTGAGCCGATATGGACTGCCAGCCAACCACCGCGAAACGCCGACAAATCAAAAGGCCGCACAGGACGAAACGCCGAGATCAGCGTCAACACAAAAACAAAGGGCAGCATGAAAAGACCAAGGGAAGCAATTCGGTAGCGCAAATAGAGAAAGAAGAAAGCCAGAGTCACCAGGAATGCGTAAAACGATAGAGCGCTGCGGACGTCAGTTACCGGCAAGCGGTGTATGCGCGCAGCCTCTATGGCGATGGCGCCCGCGTGTGACAGCAGCCCGAGTCCCAACGCTGCCAGCGAGGCGGGGGAGATCGATGGGCGGCGATTAACAACGGAAGGGACGAGGAGAAGCGTTCCAAGCCCGTAGAGAACAAGGCCAACCCACAGAAGTAGGACCGGCATATGAACCTCAGCAGTCAAGCCACAGACCAACAAATTATAGCACTAGAGAGACTAGCGGACTTGCTCCTCTGAGGTGATCACCTCGAGCTGCACTGTCTGTTGTTGCCTCTCCCCGATATGGACGGGTGTGCCGCGGTCCTCGAACGCTTTGAAGAAGTCGGGATCAGTGTAGTTCGTTCCCTGCACGGGCTCCCAAGCGAAAAGTTTGAAGTCGCCGGGCGGCAGGCCCAACAGAGAGAAGTGACCGAAGGCGTCGGTTGCCTTCATGCTATAAATTTCCTCCCGCTCTCGGTGCGGTGGGTCCGGCACCAGCACGACCCAGGCCCCGCTCACGGGATGCTGCTCCTGCAACACGCTGCCGTCCACACGCCCACCATCCGAGGAGAGGACAATCTCGAGACGGGAGGGTGGTTGGCTGCGGCTGATGGTTAGTCCGGATTCGAGCACATCGCTCCCGCCTTCTCGCGCCGATTTGACGTAGTACTGTTCGGGGAACCCTGAAATGTGCAGCCGGTAGTTTCCGTCATACACGTTCTCCACTACGAAAGTGCCATCCGCCTTGGCTTGCGAGCTTTCCCCACCCATCGGGCTGTAGATGGGCTGCAGCCACAGGCCCAACCGTGTGAAATCGAATTGGTCGCTACCCTCGACACGAAACCTTCCCACGAGCGTAATTGGGCTGCCCAAGACGAAGGTGACACCATCGAGGTTGGCGCTGCCGACCTCTACTGGGACCCTCCCGTAGAGTTGCCGTTTCCCGTCGTTCCACATGGCTGAAAGGTCATAGGGCCCGGGCGGAACGCCGCGAATTTCAAAGTCACCTGAGTCGCTCTGGACCGGGCCGCCGTAATTTGAGAGGGAATAGCCCCCTTCGGCGGCGACGTGCGGCGCCAGCGAAACAAAAACGCCCCGCAGCGACTTCACAAGACCATCGACCATGACGCGCCCCCGGACCACGACGGCGTGTGCCTGCCTAAGGTCCACATCAATGCCGGAGACTTCAGCGCCGGGCTGAACCTCAACAACCGAGGCCTGCGACGTATCCGCTGTACTGGGGTGGAAGGTGGGAAGATAGACCTCATCCACTTGCTGGCCCGGGTTGGTTTGCGGGCGCTGGTATGTTGCAGCCACGAGATACTGCCCCGCCTCCAGCCCCCAGATGCGGTATTCGCCGAGGTCATTGGTCTGTTGGGAGCTGACGCCGCCGATTTGCCGGTGGGTACCAGAGCCGCCGACACGCAAAGCTCGCACTTGTGCCAAAGTGACAGGCTCGCCATCTTCATCGTAAACGGTTCCCGTGATGACGCCGGGCGGCAGCAAGCGGAAGGCGATTCCGCTCACGTTTTTCCCCGGCGCGAGGTTGAGGATTCTGACTTGGGTGTTCCCCTTGCCCTTCCCGGAAGCTTGCTGCCTGTATCCGTTGCCCGATGCGTTGATGGCGTACCGGCCTGGGGCAATGTCGCGAATGATGAAATAACCATTATTTTCCGTGAACGTGGAATATGCTTGCTGGCCCCCGCCTAGGGGAATGAGTTGGACCGTCACTGTTTTTATGCCTTCGCCGGTAGTGGACTTGACCACCACGCCCTCAACACTGCAAAGGTCCGAGGGTTTTTCGTTTGACTTCGGAGCAGCAGGATTGGGTTCCTGACCCGCAACCACCATCGCGCCGGCGAGGAGCAAACACAGGGCTCGGATGATCGACATAACAACCTCTTCTTTATCTGATGCGCCTCCGCCAGCCGGAGTTGACATCGCGCTTTCCCAAACCGTCAGACACCGGCAATGAGCTTCAAGTTCCTTGAGGTTCCGAAAAAACCAGGCCGTGAGTAGTACCTCGAGGGATGCCAAGGTGCAGAGTACGGGTCAGTCGGAGAGCCCTTACTGAACCCCCTCGGGCCTCACGGCAAGCATCAGGAACATTCCCACCACGGCAGCCACCATGAGGATCGCCATCATGTGGCTTGCAGAAAAGCGCGAGAGGGCGCCTGCCACTGCCCCCCCAACGAAGCTGCCTAGGAACTGTGTAGTGTTGTAAATCCCCAGCGCCGTCCCGTACGTACTTTCGGGAGCGGATTTGCTCACCAGGCTCGGCAGGATGGGTTCGAGTCCGGTAAATCCAATGTAGAAAAGCGTGCCTGCAACTAACACCCCCGCAAGACGGTTGGGATCCAGACCTGCCGCCTGGGGCCTGAAAAGCAGAAGAGAACTAGGGATAAACGAGAGGAAAGCAAGTGTGGCGAGTGGTCTTGCCCATCCGCGGTCCGCGCCCAGTGAGAACCCGAACATCGTGAAGCCGCTGACCAGCATCATGGGCAACAGGAGGGCGTAATAATGGTTCACCTTCACGTGGTGTTGGCCGGTGACGATGAGGGGGAAATAGAAGAAGAAAGTGGCCATGAAGAAATTCATCAGGAAACCAGCGGAAGCAAAAGCCAGAAGTGGGTTGTTGGCCAGCATCTGGGACAGGGGTGCAGGAGCGCTGACCGAGGGAGGAGCGTCAGGAAGGTACTTGGCCAGCAAGAGGTCCGTCCCGAAACCCAAGCATCCGGTCAGCCAGAAGAGGAACGGGGTCCCCAGAATTCCGGCGAGGATCGGCCCGCCAATGATGCC
>Ga0208457_1001921_pt1 | contig 12884 bp, 8 predicted proteins | sample June2015DPH_10_1_FD_185513 | JGI IMG/M metagenome (GOLD analysis project Ga0208457, IMG submission 185513) | Peatland microbial communities from SPRUCE experiment site at the Marcell Experimental Forest, Minnesota, USA - June2015DPH_10_150... | ecosystem: Environmental > Terrestrial > Soil >... | reverse complement strand
TCCCGATGTGTGATCCCCTTCGAGTGCGCGGCGTCCAGCGCATCGGCAATCTGGATGGCCAGGTCCAGCACTTCGTCCGTCATAAACGGCTTGCCAGCGATGCGATGCTTGAGGGTCTGCCCCTCCAGATATTCCATGTCAATGAAGGGCTGGCCCTCGTGCTCCTCAATAGCGTGGATGGTGCAGATGTTGGGATGGTTGAGCGCGGACGCAGCCTGGGCCTCGCGCTGGAATCGTTCCAGGGCTTGCCGGTCCTTAGTGAGTTCTTCAGGCAGGAACTTCAAGGCGACGGTGCGCTTGAGCTTGGTGTCCTCGGCCTTGTACACCACGCCCATGCCGCCACTGCCGAGCTTAGCGAATATGCGGTAGTGGGAAACGGTCTGGCCGACCATGATGCGATTGCCTCACACCAAGATGCAGGGGAACTCCGGAATGACGCCAGCATACGCCGCGTGTATCGACAAGTCAACGACCGCAGGTCTAACGGGAGGAGTTCAAGGAGCGGAGGGCGTTCGCAGAAGCGCCGTCTGTAGCAGCACCTCTCAGGGCTGGATCGACGGTGAAGCAATCCCAGCAGCAGACCAAGTTTTCCCAAAGGGGTCCTGTGCGCGTTGCAGGTGTTGGGCGCACACAATATGGATTCGGAACGAAAAGTTGGCTTCCCGGAAAATGACCGTCCGCCAAGATCAACCCTCTGTAACGCCGTAGGGTTTACCGATTCCCCATCACTTGGTTCTAGTCGCGTTACCGGAAAAGTGATCGAAGCCCCGAGAAGTGGTAGCGCAGTCAAATCCCAGATTACCTGCCGAAAGTCGCCAAGTTTTTGCCTAGGGAAGTCGTAGGCCGCTTGGTTGGACTTCAGGAGCGCAGCGCGGCCTCTGGCCGCAGAAGAAAATCAAAAAGCAAAGGGCAAATGGCAAAAGCTTTTTGCGCCAGCCCGCGTAGCGGGCGAAAGATCGTAGCCCACGGCGCCAGCCGTGGCAAAGTCGGCCCCCCACCCCGCCTCCGGCACCCCTCTCCCCGCCGCGCGGGGAGAGGGGCAAGGGGGTGAGGGGTGCTCGTGAACCCCGGGCTGACGCCCGGGGCTACGTTCTACCGCCGCTCCGCGGCTGGGCCACGGCCACGTCAAGAGTAAGTTCAAAAATGTTTGCCAAAAAAACAAGAATTCACGGTATTGCAATGCAGAGTTATCCCGCTACCAGCGGGATAAGTCTGCCGCTTTTGGGTTTTCGGCACAAATCCGGAGCGCATATCTCCCGGCGTCGAGGGCCCATCTGCTGCGCAGGGGGCGATCATAACCCCTGCCCTCTGACTGCCAGGGAGGTCGCTTAGAAGCGCCGCAGAGTCATGCGCTCCGCGCATAACTCTGCATTGCCATACCGTAATTTCTTGTTCTTATTGCAAGCTCTCTTCAGGCATCCCTACGAGAGTGGCATTTATAGCTGGTTTTCATATATAGGATACCCATAGGTCGCGGGCTGCGTAACGGCGTGGTGGGGTTGCGGCCCGAGGCCGCGATACGCTGCCAGCTTCTCAATTTGTTCCTGGGTGACCCCCTCACCCCCACCCGCAAAACGTGGGGCCCCCTTCCCGCCCCGGCTGGTGAAAACGCCGGCGGCGGGCCACCCTCTCCCCCAAGGGGGCGAGGGCAAGGAAATCAAATCAACAATCCCTTCTCCCCCAAGGGAGCGAGGGTTGTAAATCCAGATCGATGTCCCCCTCTGTCGCCGCGGCGACCGAGGGTTGTCAATTTAAACTAGCGTTTTCCCCTCGCCTCTTAAATTAGGGCCCCCCTCGCCCTGGGGAGCAAGGGTTGTGAATTCCAACCAGCGCCCCCGGTGGCTGCGTTAGCAATAATCCTTGGAGGGGCGGCTTTTCACTTTTACCCTTTACCCTTCACCCTTTACCCTTTGCCTTTTGGTTTTCTTTTGCGGCTTGGCCGCGCTGCGCTACGCGCCTTTCCGCTGCCCATCATGGGCAGAAACTCGACCAGGAGAACCAATGCCCCGCGCTGTCATCCTGAGTCCTTCGTCTGTCATCCTGAGCCCATTCGCTGCCGCTCAGGGTAAACTACGCGAAGGATCCTTTTCAGTTGACTCAGGATAAACTGCGCGAAGGACCCCGGCAGTTCGTGGGGGGTTGGCGAACAGAGTAAACTACGGGGGTTCTTCGCCCAAAATGCGGGCTCAGAATGACAGCGCAAGCAGCGAACCTTTCCGCTGCGGTGGGGTTCAACTCCTATCCGCCCGCGCGATTACAACCCACCCCCCGGCTTTGGCCGCGGCGGCGCCTTGCGGTCATCAGAGGGCGAGGAATCCGGCAACAAATTGAGGATGACTTGGAACCACCAGTTTGGTTCATAGGTGATCTGGACCGGAGCCCCGCGCAGTTTGCCCTCCGTGCCGATGAGAATGTCGAAGGACGATTTGCTTTCCGTTTCCTTGCCCACCACTTCGAAGTGGGCTTCCTGGAGTTTTCGATAAGTGGGGTTGAGGCTGGCTCCTCCGCGCAGGGCGACGTGCACGGCCCTCTGCGCCACGGGGTGGACGCCGAGCAGGGTGGCCGTGTAGTGCCGCGCGTTGTAAACGTAGCAAAGCGAGGCAGGCACAGGGCGCCCGGCAAGCGCGTCGTCGACCAATTGCTGCATCGTGGACAGGAATCCCCCTACCCGCGGACATTGCATCTCTCCGGCGCCGTCAAGACGCCGGATCTTGCGGTCTCCGCTGCTCTCCAGTTGTTGCAGGGTGGCTTTTTCGGCCTCCGCGTAATGGTGCAGATCGAAGTCCTGACTCGAAACATAGGGGACGGTGGTGGAGAGCGCCCGGTTCCCGTCCACGCGGCTGATGATCCCCTCAAAGAGGTGGTCCCCGTGGCTTTTTTCCTTGGAAAGCTCGTGCTGCATGGCGCCCACGGACTGGCCCTTCGACGATTTCATGAAACCGAAGAAGGCGCCCGCGGGCGGCCCGCCGGAGTCTGAGTTGCGCAGAATTTCCGTCCCGGCGCCCCAGCGGTTGATGGCGCGCGGAGCTTTGGCGGGGTCCGACCCAAAAAGGATCTGAATCATCTGCTGCGGCGGTGCCTCAACGGACTTCCCCATGCGGATGTATCCGCCCCCCACGTCATCGCGCCCGACCCAGAAGAAAAGCAGGCGCAGCTTGCAGGTCATGACGTAGCGGTATTCCGTTTCAATTCGGCTGTCGCGCTGAATCCAGGCGGCTGCTTCCACCAGGGCTGACTGGTCGGCAGAGTTGACCCCGGCGGGCGCGTCGGTGATGGCCCGTAAATCCAGGCTGGTTCCCATGATGAGAACGGGCAAAATGCCCAATGTGAGGCAACGCAACAGGTTTCGGATAGGTTCCTCCGGCAGGCAAGTTTGGGATTGTGGAGCCTTATACAGGATATGTGCCATTTGTCAAGGCACCGTTATAGCAAGTTTGACGATTTATTAGTAGTGGGTCAGTTTGCTGTAGCGGCGCCCGGCGCCTGCCCCGTGCCCTGCGGGGAGCGCCGGAATCCAAGGAATCAGAAGCCGGCGGTCGCTTCCTGCGTCAGCGCAGGCTCCGACCGCCACCATTGCAGGGTTCCCAGGCAGCGTCGGGGAGGCCCGGCGTCGTACGACGCAGCAGGAGCCCGGTGACTCCGGTCGGAGCGGTGGTCCTGCTCCCTTAGTTGGACTCAGGCCGACCCATCCAACTGCGGAAATTGCCGGAGAACATCCGTGCGACATCCCGATCGATTTGCTGCCTCGTCACGCGGTAGCCCTGATCGAGCAAGCGGAGGTAGGAATCGAAGAGGACGCGGGCGATGGTGCGACGGGAGTGGGCCCATTTGTAAAGCAACTGTTCCAGGATCCTCGCATCGGAGTGCTGCGGGATGAAACTGGCGCCCAGCAATTCCAGGCGCTCGGCAGTGACCTCTGCCACAATCGAGGGGTTGTTCAGGAACCACCAACACCCAAACGGCAGCAGGTTGCTGAACTTTCGCGCGGCCACGCACAGGGCATGCTGGTTCTCTCGCGACAGCATGGTGACCAGAAAGCGCACTCCGGGGTTCTCCCGGCAAATCCGCTCGACGGCAGCGGTGTCGGCGTATCCCAGGCTATCGCCGGCCTCACCGAGGTCAGGGTTTGTCCCCCGCGCCACGCCAATCATCATGGCGAAGGGAAGGCCGTGCTGAAGGCAGGTGGGAAAGACGACCCCGTGCAGCAGGGTAGTGCGCGGAGAGTCGTCGGGGTAGGTGAAATCAAACGGCAGCGAGGCCGCAAGATAGACCGGGCGCAGCAGCGCAATCCACTGGTCGAGAAAGCGGCGCGTTTCGCTGAGGCGTTGCGGTGACAACTGCTTGCCGGTCTCGAACCCTTGGGCTGCGATCAGGGCCTGGGTCGATCCCCAGTCATTGAGGAGGGGGTCCAGCCGCAAAGCGCGATGAAAACGCTCGGGGCACGAGGCGCCTTGCTCCCACAGGTTCCTTTCCTGGGGATGGAAGGGATCATTCGTCATCACTAATTCCGAAACCTTGGCGAGATCCAGGACTCGTTCAACATGCTGGTCGAGGTTGAGCGATGCAAAGTAAAGGCGCGCCTCTTTCAGGTTGACCTGGGAGGGATCGAGACCCAGCATCGTCATGACCGTCACCACGCCGGCGGTTGCCTCGGAAAGCGGAGTGTTCCTTACGAAAAGGGTTTCCCAGATCAAGTCCGCCTGTTGGGGCTTGGTCAGTGCCCAGAACTGCGGCGGGCTCACCGGGGCCGAGCGGAACAGTTCTGCCACCAGATAGTGATAGGTCAGAAGTTCGTCGATTCCCCATCGGCACAGCCCTCCGAAACTGGCCGGATACAGATGGGTGTGAATGTCAATCACCGCCGTCCGTTGGACCGACTCCTCGACATTTCGGCGCAGTTCTGATGGGTCCACTGTTTCCTCCGTTTGGGATTCGCGACCTACCCCAGGAATGTTGAGACCGAGAGGGCCTCGAGCGTGCTGGGTCGGACGCACCCCTGCCCGCGTCGCTCCGTTCTTACCGGAGGGATTAAAGGTTCAGAACTCCGCTGACAAACTCGGGGCAGCGGATGAAGTGAAGAGTCACAGGTCGGGGCTCACACGCCACGCAGGTATAGCGCAGCCGGGCCAGGGAAGGGTACCATGAGCTCGAGCTTACTGCCACCCGCAATGGTGCCTCCTCCCGTTACATGTCCTTCCACGGGATGCATCCACTCGACTTCGAACTTCCTCGCCGCCGCGGACAAATCCACGGTCACTTCGTAACCTTCTGGAACATAGACCAGGTACTCGTGCCCGGGGCTGGCGAGACAATACTTCGTGGACGCCACATCGTCGTGGGGAGTCATCTCCACCAGATGCATCCTGTTTGCACAGGTGCGCGTGTTGCCGATCGCCTTGCGGACCGGTTCCCAGACCCAGGCATCCGCGCGGTTCAAGTCGCGAGTGGGGTAGCCGGCACGGGAAGCCCAATTTACTTCTCCGCAGGGGTGCCCGGGGATCGGAACCCAGGAGTCCATCAGCAGCGTATTGTAGCCGCGGCAGAAACTCTTCCAGGCCCACGCCGGGGTACCCCCGTGGCCCCAGAGGTGGTCGGTGTCGAGCACGGCCACTTTCTTGCCGTCCCAGGCGGGAGGGTCGGACTTGAAGTATTCGCCATCATCACCGCCGGGCGAGACCCAATCACAACGGCTTTCCAGCATTGATTTCAGCCCTTCCGAATTCCACCCGGTTATTCCGATGGGATGCCGTTTTCCCTTCTGGCTTTCGTAATCGTGCACAAAGTCCACGACCCACCAGTCCCAATCCCGGTTGCCGCCCTCGTTCATGACTTCGTAAAGGATGTTGTCAAGATCATTCACGGTGTCGATGACCTTGCGCAGGTAGGCGGCCTGCATGGCCCGCACCTCGGGCCGGTAAAGGCTGACCATGCCCGAGTTGCCCTCCTCGCCATTGAAGCCGCTGAGGTTGTTCTTGGGATTGTAGGGATGCGCCGGCCAGGGGTCGCAGAGGTCGTCCTTCTTTTTTTCGCTGAAGCTCTGGAAGAGTTGCACGGCCGCATAGATGCCGTGCTCGCGGGCGTCCATCAGGCGCGAGCGCATCCGGTCGAAGTACTCCGGATTGAATTTCGTCAAATCGAATTTGGGCAGCCCGTCCAGCGCCAGGCCCGGGCCTGGGCGGAGGTAGGGAAGCGGTTCGAAGAGAATCTTCTCATCCGTCCAGGGCGCGTACGCCGCTTGCATCCAGTGCCAGAAGCGCATGAAGTTGTGGTTGTGTTTCACCATCATGTCGAGGTAGGCCGGCCAGTCGAAGCGCGGCACGGGGGGCATGCCGATATCCTGTAAATTCGCCCAGGTATGCGCGCCGGTCAAGAAAATTGCGCGCCCGCTGCCATCCGTAAAGTACCGGGGGTTCGCAGGATTGGCCCTTAGCGGACCCGTGGCCGGCCAGCGCGAGGAACCCCAGCCGGGGACTTCATTGTCGTCCGTGGCCAGGGGGCTCGAGGGTCTGGCAAAAGAAGCCAGAGATATTGGGGCGCCGACCCAAGCCGCTCCGATTCCTGTCAAGGCATGTTTTAGAAAGCCGCGTCGTTGCATGCTCTGTATCCTCCTCTCAATGGGTTGACCGATGATAAGGTTCTGCAGCCCTGCTCAGCGCCAGAACCCGGTGGTTCTTGAGGTGGGGGCGCAGTTTCGCCGTCCTGCCTCGAAAGAACCCCGACATCGTTGCGAGGTTCCTTTCCATCGCCGGAAGGTCCATCAGCAACGCGGGTGTTCCCAATTTCGAGATTTTCGTTCCGAGCATAGAAGCGTTCCTGGCCTTGGGGCTCTCAGTCCCGCCCACGGCGCCTCTTACGGGAGAACTTCCTTGTAAAGTGTCACCACGACCGTTTCCACAAGCTTGGGGGGAACACTTTCAAAGAAATCCTTGATGTATGGTGTATTGCAGTGGTAGTCGAAGGCCTCTTGGCTGGCGAACTTTTCGATGAAGGTGATGGTTCGCGGGTCGTCTATAGCTTGATTCAATTCGTACCGGATGTTGCCCTCTTCACGACGGGTGGCGGGAATAAGCCCGTGGAGGGCCAGCAAGAGTTCTGCCTCCTTGCCTTCCTTGGCTTTGAACTGCGCTACGCACACGATCTCCTTCTCAGCTTTCTTTAGCATGGGATTGCCTCCGTCTCACGTAGTCAGATCAGCTTCACCCTGAGGGTTGCCCTTCCGGGTCGATCTGAACCAGCTTTTGCAGACCGCCGCTGAAGCCCTTAAAGAGCAACGACACCGTGGTTGCTCCCGGGTCCTGGATGCCCAGGGTCCTCTCTCCTAAATACTTGGCCCTGCCGATTCTCGCCACGAAGTCTTTGGTGCGCACGGCCCCTTCCTGGGCCGCGACGGCGCCGGCCCGCCCACGGTGTTCTCCGTCTCCAGCAACTCACCGGCTGGGATTCGTTCCGGGCGTCAGCCTACTCCGCTCGCATCGAAATTTCTATCAAGATTTTCTGAGATCAATCAGGGCCGGCACGCATCGACCGGGAAGCCACCGCACCGTGAGTGTCCGGAAGGCCTGACTTGCGTAAGGAGCGCCGCAATCCCTGTTCCGCCGGCCGCTACCTGCTCAGCCTGACTCTAGGAGCTTGACGGTTTCCAATCTATAACATTCGATTCTATCTTTGTAAGAAAACTACGACGCCCACTGTCATCCTGAGCCCTTCGCTGTCATTCTGAGCGAAGCGAAGGATCTTGCTCTGGGTTTTTGCGTGGAAGGGCCGAACCAAGGCGAGATGCTTCGTCCGCCGCGGCGGACTCAGCAAGGCAGATTCGGCGGGCGCAGGATGAAAAGCCTGGTCCTTGATTCAGTAAACCGTCAGACAGGCGAACCAACGTTTCCTTTGATATCTTGGGCGCGCTTTACGTGTTAGCATCTTCTCCCAACGCGATCTTCGGGAGCAGGGGAGGAAAGGTTGATTTCTTCGAGGAGCAATTCATCCCAAATACAGAGGGGGACAAAATGAAATCCAGCTATGGAATCTCGCGACGAGAATCATTGCAGTGGCTGGGAGTCGGAGGAGCTACTCTCGCCGCCGCAGGCCTGACCACCAGTTGCGGGCAACCGGCGGAACAGCCAAAACAGGGCAGCCAGGAAGCAGCCCCGCTCGAGAGCGCCGCGGTCGTGGCGGACCGCGAGCGCCGCATGCAGTGGTGGCACGCGGCCAAGTTCGGCATGTTCATTCACTGGGGTCTGTACAGCGTTTACGGCCACCACGAATGGGCGATGGAGGAGGAGGGCATTCCCGTTGCCGAATACGAACTACTCGCCAAGCAGTTCAAGCCCAAGCCGAATGCTGCCCGCGCCTGGGCAAAACTGGCCAAGCAGGCCGGCCAGAAATACATGGTGATGACGACCAAGCACCACGAGGGTTTCTGCAATTGGGATACGAAGCTGACGGATTACTGCGCGGCGAAGCAGGGCCCGGGACGCGACTTGGTGGCGGAATACGTGGAGGCGGCGCGTGCCGAGGGACTCCGCGTGGGTTTTTACTATTCCTTGATGGACTGGCATCATCCGGACGGAGCGCGGTGCGCCACGGAGGAGGCCGCCCGACGCCGAATGGTGGACTACACGCATGGTCTCGTCCGGGAACTGTTGACGAATTACGGCAAGATTGATGTTCTGTGGTACGACGTCGACTGGCCGCTCGACCCGAAGGGCTGGGAATCGGAGAAGATGAATGAGATGGTCTTCAAGCTCCAGCCCGACATCATCCTGAATAACCGGAATGGGCTGCCGGGTGACTTTTCCACACCGGAACAGGAAATTCGGGCCGAAAAGGCGGGTCGTGCGTGGGAGACCTGCATGACCATGAACGACAGTTGGGGTTACCAGCGCGCCGACAGCAACTGGAAGACCAGCAAGGTTCTTGTCAACAATTTGATTACGTGCGCCCAGGGCGGGGGTAATTACCTTCTAAACATAGGACCCAAGGGAGACGGGTCGATTCCGGAGGAATCCATCCAGCGACTGACCGAGGTCGGCAAGTGGATGGACAAGCACGGCCCGACCATTTATGAGACCGAACGCTCGCAAGTGGTCGATTCCGTGCTGGCGGGCTTCACGCGGAAGGGAAATACCCTCTACGTCCAGGTGGAAAACTGGCCGGGCAGTACCATTGCCGTGGGTGGCATAAAGACCAAAGCGATTTCCGCCAAGCTCTTCACCACAGGCCAGAAGGTGGAGTTCAAGCAGGAAGAATTCCGTTTGCAGTTCACCGGGCTGCCGGAGAAAGCTCCGGAAGATCCGGCGACCACCATTGAGGTTGGATTCGACAGCGAGCCGGTTCAGGATACGGAATGGGTGCGCAGGGAGCGGCCACGGAGAGGAGTCGGGGTGTAGGCGTCTGCCGGACCAGGCCCGGCCGGATTCCGCCAAGCATGCCAGGCTGAAATCTAGCTTCCAGGCCTGCTATAGATCAGCCGGCCGCCCAGGTAGGTTTGCTCGACCTGGAGGTCTTTCACCGCGTCTAAAGGGCAGGTGAGGATGTCCTTGTCCAGAACAATGAAATCGGCCAGCTTGTTTGCTTCCAGCGATCCCTTCTGGTTCTCTTCGAAGGTCAGGTAGGCGTTATTGAGGGTGTACAGCCGTATGGCCTGCTCCCGGGTAATCCGCTGCTCCGGATGGAGGGGGCGGTCGGTCCAGCGAGGCTGGCGGGTTAAGGTGATCCACATACCGAGAAAGGGATTGTACGGATTGATGGACCGGAGGCTTCCGATCTTCTGCATGTGGTCCGACCCGCCCCCCACCATCACGCCCTGTTCGAAGAGCGTCTTGTAGGGTTGGAAGTACGCCAGGCGCTCGTCGCCGAACTGCTTCTCGAGCGTTGCGCCATCCAGGTAGAGCCAAGCCGGTTGCAGGTTGGCCACGACCCCCAGTTCCTTCATCTTCCGAATAATATCTGCGTTCATGAAATTGGCGTGGGTAATGCAGGGGCGCTGGTCGCGAACCGGGAAGTCCTTGTTCACTCGCTCGTAGGCCTCCACAATCGCCTGAACGGCGCCGTCGCCAACCGCATGCACCGTGAACTGGAAACCGTTTTCAAGGGCCAGCCGCGCCAGCTTGTACAAGGGGTCGGGCTCGATATAGCGCATGCCGCGGTAGGTGGGATCTGTGATGGAATAGACTTTGCTGATGCCCCAGGGCTGCAGCATGTAGGCGCTGCCGGTCAGCATGCCTCCGTCGAGGTAAGACTTGATGCCCCGGAGCCAGAGTAGATCATCGTATTTGTGCAGCGGATTCTGGGCCGCCCGGTGGACACGGGCCGCGATCTGGTCGAATGGGTCGTTGGCCTCCACGTGAAGCACCAGGAAGGTCCGGCAAGATAATTCCCCTCTCGCCCTGAGCTGCTGAAAGATCTCCACCTGTGCGTCGCTGGTGTCGCCGTCGGCGATACTCGTGATCCCCACGGAGTTGTAGTCGGCCAGCAGCATTTTCGTGCGTTCGAGAAAGTCTTCCCGGGACGGCTGCTTTTCTGAAGGTTTGGATTTGATGATGGGCGAGCAGTTGCGCAGCATTCCGGTGGGCTCCCTGCTCTCGGGGTTGCGCTCAATGCGGCATGGCACACCTTCGGGAACCTCGTAGTTCTTATCAATACCGCTCAGCTTCAGGGCCAGCGAGTTAAGGACGGCATCCGGCCCCGTGCTGAAGACCACAGGATTGCGCGGCGCGGCTTGATCGAGTTCCGCGCGGGTGGGATAGCGCTGTTCCCGCAGTCGCGTGATGAAGACCTGTGACAAGGTCACCCACTCTCCCATGGGGAGCGAATCGGCCCGTGCCTGGATGTATTTGAGCACGTCAGCGAGGGTTTCCATGTCGGGGACGCGATGATCAAACTCGTACATGGCAGAATCGACTGCATGAAGGTGGGAATCGATCAGGCCCGGGAGCACGGTCTTGCCCTGTAAATCAATCCGCAGAGTATCCGGCTTAGCCAGGGAGAGGATTTCGGTGTTGGAACCCGCGGCGAGAATGCGGTCCCCTTTGATCGCCAGCGCTTCTACGATGCGGAATGCCGCATCCACCGTAACGATCTTGCCGTGGTGAAAAATCAAGTCCGGCTTCGACGCTTTGCGGCAAGCCAGTGAGGTGGCGCTGGCGAGAAGGATGAGCGAGCAGAAAAGACGGCGCGTGAACATGATGGCACTCCCGCGCCAGTCTACATCCGGGCCACCGTAAGATGCAATCAGGCGTGATCTTTACGGCAGGACGTCCAAGACAGTTCGCCAAGGGCTGGAATGCACTTTTTACGGCTCAACTTTCACCTCCAGGGGTGTCTCCTGCCGCGGCGCTGGTTTGCGCCAGATGAAGTACATCGGGATTCCGGTGGCGATAATGCCGAGTGCCATCAGGGAGGGTCTGGGTTCGGTCGCGAAAGCATTTGCCACGAACCACACCGAGACCAGCATGAACACGCCCAACGTGTAGGGGTAGCCCCACATCCGGTAGGGGCGCGGCAGGTCCGGCAGCTTGCGGCGCAGAAAGAATACCGCTGCCACGCTGAGCATGTAGAAGATCCAGGCTGCGACCATCGAGTAGGAGAAAAGGTTCTCGTAAGACCCGCTGATGACCAGGACCGCGGTCCAGAAGCCTTGAATGACGATGGCAAACCCGGGTGTCTCAAATCGCGGGTGGACGCGGCCGAAACGGCGAAAGAAAAGGCCGTCCTGGGCCTGGGCGAAGGGGATGCGCGCTGCGGTGAGAATGCAGCCATTGATCGCCCCTACAATCGAGATCAGCACGGTCAGCGAGACTAGGAGGGCGCCGGTTGACCCCATGGTCCGCTCGGCCAACGCGGCCCCCACCCGCGCCGTTGTTGCAATCTGCGAAATCGGCATGACCTTCAGATAGGCGACGTTGGCGAGCACATACAGTGCCATGACCACCACCATCCCCAGGGTCAAAGACCTGGGCAGGTTCTTGGCCGGTTGCTTCACCTCTCCCGCCACAAAGCTGATGTACGTCCAGCCGTTATAGGCCATCAGACAGGCGATCATCGCCGTGCCAAAGTGCGCGAGAGAAAACGCGGGTTGTGCCACCGATTGCACCGCCGGGACGGCGAGGGGGCTGAGAAAAGCGCTTCCGATCAGCAGAACCAGGCCCGCGATCTTCAGAAATGTGAAGGTAACCTGAACCACCGCGCCTTCTCGCACTCCCACGTAGTTGACGGCCGAAAGCGTGGCGATCAGCGCCAGCGCGAGGAGTTTCGAACTCACCAGCGTCAGGTGAACGAACTGGGCGACGTAGATCGAAAAGCTTACCGCCAGGAAAGCGATGCCACCTGACAGCACGGCCAGCATGAAGGTCCACCCGCAGACGAAGGCACACGCCGGGCCGTAGGCTTCGCGCAGGTAAACGTATTGCCCACCGGTCGCGGGAAGCATCGCGCCCAACTCGGCGTAAGCCAGCGCCCCCAAATAGGAAAGCAATCCGGAGATGATCCAGGCCGCAAGAATGGCCCCGCGGGATTGCAGGTTTCGAGCAATCAGGTTGGGCAGCAGAAAGATGCCCGACCCGATGACGATCCCGACCACAATCATGGTTGCATCCAGCCACCCCAGCTTCCGGGGTAGCTCGTGGCGGCTCAGACTCTTTTGTCCCATGGGGTCCCCTGACGAATGGGTAGTGTCCTAATTTGAAACGCTGCGCTTGAGGAAGTTGTGAAGGGGGTCGGAGCTTCAGCATGATCGGGCCCCACGCAGTCGGGGGCTTTAACAGGCTGCGGAAAAACGCTGGTTTTTTGCTTTCCGGTTCTCTGGCGAGCTGATCGCTGGCCGTTTTGGGCTGATCCGCAGGGATCTGCGAGGTTCGTTTGGGTCTCTGGAGCCCGTTTTCACGGTC
>Ga0208457_1001909_pt1 | contig 12990 bp, 8 predicted proteins | sample June2015DPH_10_1_FD_185513 | JGI IMG/M metagenome (GOLD analysis project Ga0208457, IMG submission 185513) | Peatland microbial communities from SPRUCE experiment site at the Marcell Experimental Forest, Minnesota, USA - June2015DPH_10_150... | ecosystem: Environmental > Terrestrial > Soil >... | reverse complement strand
AACCTGAAGAAGCTCTGGAGAGCCTGGAAGAAGGGGCTCGCCGCCGCAACCGCTCCCTTCCGATCTCGGCCGCCCGTCACCCCGACAGCACGCGGCCAACCCGCACCCGGACCCCTCTCCGGCCCAATTCCTCTCCCCCACCTCTGCTGCGCCTGAGTTCTGAGACAGCCTCCCACGGGAGAGGGTGGCGATCCCGCCGTGCGGGAGAGCCAGGTGAGAGGTCACTTCGACGGCTCACGCGACTCCTCGCAGAGCTGTTATACTCTGCTGATGCGGATCCCAGTCCGGCCCGTCCGCGAATTGCGGCGTAGCCAAACTGAAGCGGAAAAGGTGGCATGGTATTTACTGCGCGACAGGCGCCTGGGCGCGAAATTCCGCCGCCAGTGCCGCATCGATAGCTGGGTTGTCGATTTCTACTGCTTTGAGCATCGAGTGGCGATCGAGCTGGATGGCGGTGTTCACTCGCAGCCGAGTCAAATAAGGAAAGACGCTCGAAAAGAGGATTACTTGAGAACTCTCGGCATACGCTTGTTGCGGATTACGAATGGGTTAGTGCTGGAAGACCCGGAGGAGTTCGTAGCCAAAGTGCGGGAAGCCATCTAGGCCAGGTCATGCGGCGATCAAAAGTGACCTCTCACCCGGCCTCCTCCGTCGGCCACCCTCTCCCCTGGGGAGAGAGCTGGTGTTTTTGATCTCTTCCCTTATATCGCACTATGGATGCATTATTTCCCGATACCCCGCCGCCAGAACCGCATGAAACCTCGAATCCTGTCCGGCTGACTCGCCGCGACATGGCAGCAATGGCACTGCTCGTGGCAAGCCTCCTCGGCGTGTTCTGGCGTGTGGTTTTCACCTCCGCGATGTTCTTCTATCGCGACGTCTACAATTACACCTATCCGAGCGCTCGCTTCATCCACGAGCTTTGTCGCCAGGGTTTGCTTCCCTACTGGAATCCCTATTTGAACTACGGCCAGCCGGTGCTGGCGAATCCCAATCTGCTCTTCTTCTATCCCTTCACGCTCCTGATCGTTCTTCTTCCCATCGACGCCGCGTACACTCTGCACTTCCTGCTGCATTTTGCTCTGGCGGGAATCGGAACCTACCTGCTAGCTCGCAGGTGGGGGCAGACGTACGTGGCGGCTTTTTTCGCGGCTTTTGTGTTCACTTTCAGCGGGCCGGTACTCTCCCTCGGAGACCTCTACAACCAGTCGGCATGTTCTGCCTGGATTCCCTGGGCCTTGCTCGCCACCGACCACGCTCTGGAGAGCCAACGGCTGCGTCCGTGGATACTGCTCATCGCCGTTTTCTCTCTCCAATGGCTGGCCGGAGAGCCGATGACCATGCTCGCGACATTCGGCCTTTCGTTCGCCTACGCTCTCTATCAGCGCGGCACATTGAACAAACTCTGGTCCAAGCCGAACCTGCGGCTGGTCGCGATCTTCTTCCTGGTCGGCTGTGGCATGTTGTTGCTCTGTGCGGTCCAGTTTCTGCCCGCCTCCGACCTGCTCAGCCATTCTCGTCGCGGCGTGCAAGGCTTGCGCTTTCGTGAGACCGCCAATTGGGCGTTGAATCCGTTCTCTTTGCCGGAAATCGTCATACCAGATTTCTTCGGCTCGGGCATTGCTGATCCCACCGGCTGGCTCTGGCTGACGTCGGACCGGAACGTTCCCTATTTTCTTTCGGTATTCCTGGGATTCGTGCCGCTCTACTTTGCGCTGGGCGGCTGGTGCCTGGGCACTGACCGCCGCCGCAATTTCGTCGCGGGTGCCGCGGGGATTTTCCTGTTGTTTTCCTTCGGTCACTTCACGCCTATCTTCGCCCTGGGGTATTTACTTCTGCCGCCCCTGATGTTCGTGCGCTATCCCATAAAGCTGTTGGTGCTCGTCACGTTCCTTGTGGCGATCCTGGCCGGCTGGGGGCTCGACGCCTTGCGCTCGGCCACTTGCCCGTGGAAGGCCCACCGCCGGCGGCTGGTGCTCCCTCTGCAGATCTCCTTGGGCTGTGTCGTCATCGTTCTGGCCGTGGCATGGCTGCTGCCCGTTCTCATTGCATCGCCTACCCGTTTTGTGCTCCACGCCCTCGGAGAAACCCCGTTTAACCTTGACCAGATGCCGGGTTTTCTGGTCACCGTGCTCCGGTTTCAGCTTCCCGGGCTGGCCGGGTTTTGCTTGGGCGGGCTCGTGCTGGCGTCCGGCCTGGAACAAGGGAAGAAGTGGGCGCGTCCGGGTCTGTACGTCTTTGCGCTACTGGCCATGGGTCAACTAGTTCTGGTGAATTCCGGAGCAAACCCTACGGTACCGGAGAGCTTCCTCACCTATCGCCCCCCGGTGCTTGCCGAGTTCAAGGACGCGCCTGGAACCTATCGCGTCACTTCCTTCTGGCCTATCACTCTGACGCCCGACACCAAAAACCTGCAAACCTACATCAACTTTCAATCCATCCCGGAAGCTGCAGACCTGGCGCCGATTGCTCAAGGAGCATTCCAAGCCCGGGTCCAACTGGCCACCGGCTCCATGCTCAACCAGGTGGAGGGAAGCATCAACCTGGACCTCGAACGCTCGCTGCCGCCTTATCTCTACGACGTCGAAATCTACCTCAGCCGCGAGGCTGCGAACCCCTTGCGCGCCGATTGCCTGCTCGGCCGCACGAATGTGAAGTACATCATTCGGCCCACCCCAGCCGATTCCGCTGCCACGCGGTTGATCGGCGACGTCTTCAATGGCTCCCCGCTGCCAAGTCGTTTGTATGAGGACCTGTGCTTTGTCCCCCGCACCTACGTGGCGGGCAATTCCCTGTTCTCAACAAACTCCCTCGAGACGCTGAACCTACTCGCGGCGCGGGATTTCGACGCGCTCAATACAGTTATTCTCGCCGCCCCGGCGAACTCTTCGCCCGCCGTGAGCGGCGCGGGACCCGCCGGCCAAGTCGAAATCGTGCACCGCGATCCCAACTCGATCACCCTTCAGGCGCAGCTCTCCCGCCCCGCCTACGTCGTCCTGCTGGACCGATACGATCCGAGTTGGCAAGCCACGATCGACGGCCGCGAAACGACCGTCTGGCGCGCCAACCAGATCTTTCGCGCTGTCTATGCCGGCGCCGGGCACCACGAGATTCGTTTTGCCTATCGCCAGCAAGGTCTGCGTGGGGGTCTGATCATTTCGCTCGCCACCCTGGCGGCGCTGATCGCACTCTACTTCAAACGGTAAATCTCAAAGTCAGTGAGGTTCTTCGCCGGTCGGTACTGACTGCCGATGAATTCCGCGAGCGCCGGAAAGCTATGCAGCATTTCTTCGGAGTCCAGCCGAGTGTAAGAGACCCCGGGGATCGCGTCATGGCGCTCAACCACGATAAAGCGTGGAGGATTCTTCCTCAGATCGTGCACCAGTTCGGTGCGCCATCGCTCCAGCCCCCAAGGCGAGATCAGCCCCAGGTTCGATACGAACCGTGTTGCGGGGCGCCGTTGTGAAAGGAAGTTGATGGCGGGGGCCGTGCCCCAAAGGTAGACCTCATCCTGAGGCGCCGAGTCCATCCTGAGATAATCGATCACCGCCATCTGGTCGTGAAGCTTCTCCAAATCCATCTGCCACAGGTATTCCGCATAAGAACGTTCGGGCTCTCGATACCAGAACGCCAAGGAATGGTACTGCTCATCAATCCGGAAGATCTCCGTAATCGTGCTTGCGTAAATGAGGTTGAAGAACACCAGCCACAGTATCACCCGGGCAAGCTGCCAGCGCCTCCGCGCAAACATCCTGCTGAGAGCTTTGAAGCCCTGAAAGGCTCTGACCCACACATATCCCCAGCACATAGCGATGAAAGGATACGTCGTCTCAAAGTAGTAGGGGTGGAAGCGTCCCTGCGATGCGGTCAGGATATAGCCGGCAAGGCCCATGAGGAAAATCGGGGCTGTGGCGGAAAGCTCTTTGCGCTTCCAGGCGATCAACAGAGCGACCGCAACGATGGCCTCGTTCCAGGGCAGGAGGTGGCGATACGTCTGGAAAATCGCGATGAGCAACAGCGGGTGGGCCCGCCCAAACACCATGGCGCCGTAGCGAGGCAGCACCTCGATCTGGGCCTCCTTGAACCATGGCCAGACCCCAATCATCCAGAGGTAGCCGAGCATCGCGGTGACGGCCAGGAGGAAGCCTGCAACCGCGACGAAGGATTGAAGGATCCACTGGCGAAACGGGATTGCCAGCTTTGCGCGGCACGGCGCGTGGTCGAGGCCGGAAAAATCCACAAAAGGAAGGAGCACCACGAAGGGGAAAAAGATAACGGCGTTGTACTTGAGCCAGAAGGCCGCTCCCATTACCAACCCGGCAAGAAACCATCGCGCCCGCGGCCAGCGCCCTTCGGGTGACATCAACAGATAGGCGGTGAAGATGCAGAGCATCAGGTAGGTCTCAGGTTGTCCCGCGTGGACATAACCCTGAGTCGAATGCCATCCCGCGTTGAAGAGGATGGCGATGGCGGCGGCTGGCGCCCCAAGGTAGCGCTGGACAAAACGAAAAATGCAGCAGGAAACGAGCAGAAGCCAGACAACGTCCATCACCCCGACGCACCACATGACGGGGCCGAAAAGCTTCACGATGGGAACGTAAAGATAGAAGATGCCGGGCGGCTTGTTGTCCCAGAGGTCACGATAAAGGCGCAGTCCATGGAGCATCCATTCCGCGACAAGACAGTAGGTGGCCGAATCCCGTTCGAGCGGGAAACGAATGTTGGGCAGGGCGCGCAGGAAAACCAACGCAAGGCCGGTGAAAAACCAAGTGCGGGAGCGGTGAAGCTTCGGTACGGATTCATCCATCATCGGCTTGGAAACCCGCTATACGGTGTGCTCGCAGCGACGCCGCCCAAGATCCGTGCGCCCGAGCAGGTCGCTCTTGCAGCTTTGCTGAGATCACGGTCGCTTGAGGCGATAAACCTCGAAATCGTACAGATTCTTGACGGACTCGTAACGACCCGCGATGAACGAAGCCAAGGCGGGGTATTTCCTCAGGCACTGCTCGGAATCGTCATATGTAAGAGTCACGGGGGGGATCTGGTCGTGGCGCTCCACGACGATGAAACGTGGCGGCTTTCGATTCAATTCGGCAATCAGGTCTTGCCGCCAGCGCGCCGGCCCCCAGGGGGAAATCAATGCATGATTCGAGACAAACCGACTGGGGTTTGGACGCTGCGTTAGAAAATTGATCAGCGGTGCTGTGCCCCAAACAAAGACTCCATCGTCGGGGGCAGAATTCTCCTCCAGATCATCGATGATCGCCATCTGGTCGTGAAGCTTCTCAAGATAGAATGGAAACGAATAGCGTTCGTAGGAGCCGTACGGATCGTGCATCCATGCGGCCAAACCTTTGTACTCCTCAGCGATTTCGAAAGCATAGCCGGGCAGCGGGTAGTAAACCACTTCCGCCGCTACCAGCCACAATAGCACGCCCGCCACGCGCCAGCTTCGTCGGGCAAAGGATTCACGGAGATACACAAAGCCTTCGTAAAGCTTGACGATCACGTACCCCCAGAACATGGCAAAGAAAGGATAGGCCGTTTCAAAGCTGTACGAGCTGAGGCGTGGCTGGGAAGCCGTAGAGGCGAAACCCGCCACGGCCATGATGACCACGGGGGCGATGATTCGCACTTCGCGTCGCCGCCAAGCGATCACGAGCGCGGCTCCGAATGCCGCCTCCGTCCAGGCCCCAAGATTAAAGCGAGTCAGGGTGAGCGCAAAGAGAGGGTAATGGCGCATGTGTTGGACGAACATCGAGCCGTAGCGAGGCAGAACCTCGAAATGCCCTTCTTTCAGGGCGGGCCACGCGCCAACGCCCCAAAAGTAAGCAAGGACTGCGACAATCATCAGGAGGAAGCCCGCCACAATGACCACTGTCCGTCGAAACCACACACGCCAGGGAATGGCCAACTTGAGCCGGCGCGGATGTTCATCAAAACGGCTCATATCCACATAGGGCAGGAATGTCAAAACCGGAAAGAACGGTGCGGCGTTGTATTTCACCCAGAACGCCGCGCCGCAAAGCAGACCGGCAACGAAGTTGCCCACCCAGTTCTGCGCTCTTGCGGACATCAAGACGAAGAATGCCAGGAAGACAAACATTGTCAGGAAAGTCTCAGCCTGCGCGGCATGGATGTAACCCCACGAGCAGTGCCACACGGCGTTAAAGACCATGGCGATCGCAGCCGCCGGCGCACCGAGGTAGCGCTTCGCAAAGCAGAAGATGCAAATCGAAATCACCAAGAGCCAGAGGATGTCGGCAATACCGATCGACCACATCACAGGCCCAAAAACCTTGACGATGACCGCATAGATGTAAAGGATACCTGGCGGTTTGATATCCCAAAGATCGCGGTAGAGGAGCTGACCGCGCAGCAGCCCTTGCCCAATCACACAGTAGGTGGCCTGGTCCCGGCCGAGGGGATAGCGGAGGTTCGGCAACGCGCGCAGGAATACCAGACCTAGCGTCCCATAGAGCCAAGCGCGCGAGCGAGTGGAGGCCGGCAAATTGGTAACACCCACACAGGTATCTTCTCCGGCGCGACGCTTTCCTGGCTGAACCGGTGAGCCGGTCAAGCCTAGGTCAAGCCGGCTCCCCAATCTACAGTATTCCGGTCGTAGGGTACAAGGAGGACGTGCTTGGGCGATAGTCGCGCAGTTTGCTGTAGCGGAGTTCTATGAGCGCCGATCAGGTAGTCATTGACCGCCGCACAAGAATCAAACTCCACCACTACTGTTCCGGCACGCTTCTTGGCCGCGGCTGAAGCTTCATGCTAAACTGCTCCCGGTTCACCTCCAGTTGGTCATCAAAGTGGATCCGCGAGAGGGCGGCAGACCTTGGACCATCCCGAAGGAGAGAGGACAGGAAAGGGCGTTTTCAGAACGTGGCTAAGCAGGCTGCGGAAAAACCCGTCGGGAGTGTCATTCTGAGCGAAGCGAAGAATCTCTGCATTTGTAGAATCAGGCAAATGCGGAGATCCTTCGTCGCCTGCGGCTCCTCAGGATGACAGTTTTGGCGGTTTTTCCGCAGCCTGTAAAGTCCCGGGGGCGTAGCATGTTCTTCTTCTTCGAGTATATTCTGGTGGCCATCCTGATCGTGGCCACGTATTTCCTTCGCAGCTTCCCCTCCGGGTGGTTTCAGGCTGCGGAACAATACCTAAGCCGCTTGGCAAGGAGGCGCGCCCTTGCAGTCCTTGTGGTGGGCGTCCTGGCATTGGCGATACGCGCGGCCCTGCTGCCCAACGTGCCGGTTCCTAAGCCGGGATTTCATGATGATTTTGGCTACCTGCTGGCAGCGGATACTTTCGCGCACGGACGCCTTGCGAATCCAACTCACCCGATGGGGATTCACTTTGAGAGTATCCACATCAATCAGAAACCTACTTACATGCCGATGTACTATGCCGCCCAGGGCTTAGTCATGGCTTTGGGCCAGGTCATCGCAGGAAACCCTTGGATCGGCGTATGGCTCAGCGCGGGCGCCATGTGCGCGGCGATCTGTTGGATGCTGCAAGGATGGTTGCCGCCGGGTTGGGCTCTGCTGGGTGGGCTGCTGGCCGTTATGCGGCTTGCTACCTTCACCTATTGGGTGAACAGCTACTGTGGAGGGGCATTGGCGGCAATCGGCGGAGCGCTCGTCCTGGGAGCGCTAACCAGAATTAAGCGGCGCCGGCGGGTGCAGGATGCCCTGCTGATGGGAGTGGGTTTAGCCCTTCTGGCTAACACCCGGCCCTACGAGAGTCTGTTCTTCGGTATTCCGATCGGGGTGGCGGTTTTGATGTGGATTCTGGGAAAGCACCGCCCGCCCTGGGGTCCATTGGCCTCACGCATCGTCCTTCCCATGGGCCTGCTCCTGGCGGTCACGGTGGCGGGAATGGCCTACTTCTTTTGGAGGGTCACGGGCAGCCCTTTCCGCATTCCTTACCAGGTCAATCTCGATACCTACGTCGCGGTGCCGTATTTTCCCTGGCAGCCTCTCAACCTCAAGCACGAGTATCACCATCTGGTGCTGGAGCGGTTCTATCTGCATGGTTGGCAGATGTACTTTTACTACCACGCCCGAAGGGCTCCCTTCGACGTGCTGGCATGGAAACTCGCGGATATTTACCGGTTCTTTCTCGGGCCGGTGCTCGCGCTGCCCCTGGTAGTGATGCTGGCTGTCAACCCCTGGCAGTTTTTCCGGAAGTCGATCACGGGCAAGACGGGCTTTTTGGTGGCGGTGTGCGGCGCCACTTTCTTCGGGGTCGCGCTGCCCATCTACTTTATCGCGCACTACGCCGCGCCTATCACCGCATCGATCTATGCGTTGGTTTTGCAGGGCATGCGGCACCTGCGGCTGTGGCGTTGGCGCGGGAAACGTGCCGGCCTGGGGCTGGTGCGGGCGATACCGGCCATCTGCGTCCTGCTGTTCCTGCTGCGCACTGTCGCGCCCCAGTTGCACATTCCCACCCCGGTCGAATGGAAGCACACTTGGGACTCCGAGCATTATCAGAACCTGGACCGTGCCAAGGCCTTGGCGCAATTGGAGGCACTACCCGGAGACCACCTCGTCATTGTGCGTTACAATCAATATCATAATGTGGATAATGAATGGGTGTATAATAGGGCGGATATCGACACCGCAAAAATCGTGTGGGCGCGTGACATGGGCGACTCCGGAAATCAAGAGTTAGTCCGCTACTTCCCGCAAAGACGCGTCTGGCTTGCGGAACCGGACCTTGCGCCTCCCAGGTTGTCGCCCTATCCTGTTCCGGCGAACCAGCGGACTCCCGCGCCCGCCCCAGGAACGCCCTGAGGCTGATTCCGCGCAGGTCCAGATCATCTTCTTCAAGGGCAGCGTTGCGGTCGCCTTTCTTTTCACGCGCCACACCAAGTCCGGCGTGCGCTTCAGCAGAGTCAGGATTGAGCCTTAGGTGCAGATTCACGGAGTGGCGACGAGTTTTCGCAACAGGAAATATTCGTTGATCGGGCGGTCATCCTGCAGCGCAGGAGTACTGGGCGAAAGGGCGATCATCTGCCCGGTTGTCGTTTCTGTCGAAAGCACACGATCAAATTGCTGGTTGGGAGTCTTGGCCGGTCCCCATTCCATCAAATCGACGACGGCGCCAGCGGGCATGCGCGCTACCAGGTCCGCGGCACTGCGAGCAGGAATCGGACGCAAGCTTGCCAGGAAGTGCCAACCCCAGCCTTCGACCGATCGGTAAACTCGCACATAGGGGAAGGAATTTTTCAGCGCGCGCGCAACCGACGCTTGTACTGCATTGTCCCCTTCCGGGAGCCACTGCTGCAGGATGCCGCCCGGCTGTAAGCGCTCCTTGGCGACAGCATAGAACTCCTCCGAGTACAACAGGCTGGATCCGGCAGCCTGGACCGGTGGGGGTGGATCAATGATGATAGCGTCGTACTTCTGGGGCGAGCGCTCCAGGTAACGCCGGCCATCGTCAATAACCAGATGCGACAGCGGCGACGCCAATACTCTTGCGCCATCGTCATGGTAGTAGGAAAACAGCCGAGGCACGCTGGGCACCAGTTCGACCGCGGTCGCCGGGACCCCCCAGGAGATCACAGATCTGTGAGTTGTGCCCATTCCGAAGCAGATGACCAGCGCATTGCGCGGCGACTGATCGAGCGAGGCGAGGGTCAGGTGCGCCATCATTTTCGTTTCTGGAGTCAGCGACGTCATCCCAACCCCGTTCGTAATAAGTTGCTTCTGCATGCCAGTGCCGGTCGCGATGACGGTGGCGGTGCTATCCCGCATCACCTCGCGTTGCGGAAAGCGCGTCTCGTAATCTTTGGTCAAAAAGAAAACCACTAACGCCGCGCCAACGATGAAATAGGCCGAGGTGCGCAACCCAATGCGGAGCTCACGACCTTCGAGCCGGGGGCCTGCCATCGCAAACCAGGGCAGGACGAACAGCAGCATGGAGACGTGTTCGCCGACGAGGGGTAGCAAGACAAAACCGGAGAGCAAGGGACCAAGGATGCAGCCCAGAACATTTACGGCATAGGCCCGTCCCGCGCGGTCAGGATCGCCCGCAGACCAGCGGTCCACCAGCATAGGCGTAAGGAAGCCGATCACTCCGGCAAATGGAGCAACACCGAGCAAAACGCGCAGCGCCTGGCCCAGAGGAAGCCGGGGATCGGACGTAAGTAGCGGCAAGAGTCCTAGAAGCGCCAGCATAATCCAGGCGAGTTGGCTGTCGGGATCGCGCCTGCGGCTTGAATCCCGGTACACGGTCGAGCCCACGAAGGTGGCTAAGAGGTAGGACACCAGGATGATCGCAAAAGAATAGACGATTGGGCCGACATAAGGCGTGAACAGCCGGATCCAGATGACCTCCATGCCCATGGTGGCAAGTCCAGTCATGAAAAGCAGGACCAGCACTCCTTTACGCTGTCCGGGAACATGGGTTGCCGTCTTGCCCTCCGCCGGCGCTGGCGCAGAGCCCCGCCCGTGTTGCGCGAGCGTCAGCCCAAAAGCGGAAGCCGCTATGGCGGCGTTGAGGAGCGCTCCGACGCGCAGCGTGCCATGGAATCCATACAGTTCGATCAGAAATAACGGAACAATAGCACCAGCCACCGCGCCGACCACGTTGGACAGATAGAGGAAGCTAAACGAGCGGCGCGTCTCATAGCGTGAGTCTCTGCGAATCGCGAACATCGCCAACGGGATCGTGGCGCCCATGCACGCACACCACGGGATCACGATCAGCGCCACGAGTGTGCCCGAAGCCAGATAGTGTGCTGCCGATGACAAAGCGGTTCGTCCGGCCATCCAATCTACTAGGCCGTGCCCCCAGACCAGTTCCAGAGGAACCGCCAGGGCGGAGCAACCGATCAAAAGCTCCGCGAGAGCGTACAAGCGAAGTGGAGGGAAGCTTACCCGTTCACCATAGCGCCGCACCAGAATCCCGGCCGCCCAGGAACCGGCACCCAGGCCCGCCATGAACATGGAAAGTACGATGGACACCAGCGCAGTCGTGACGCCAAATTGCGCCATGGTCAAGCGCAGCCAGACCAGTTCATAAAGGATGCTGCAAAAACCCGAGATGAAGAAAAACGCGAAATACCAGCCCATTGACATTGCCGCTTCTTAGCCTTAGAGCGAAAGCACAGCCTGCAAAGCGAAGGATTTCACCATGCAATTGATCATGAGATCAATGCAAACCCGCAGCGACCTGCCCTGGCAATCGAAATGAGAGAACATAAAGACGATTTTGATGAGTTATTGCGCCGGCACACGCCCTCCTTCCGTTAGCATTCCCTCGGCGGGGCTTTCAGCCGGAATTTCCATTATCGACCTCCGGCCCGACCGGTAACATACACCGGGCCCTGTCAGTGTGCAACGCTCCAACAAAGCCAGTGTTCTTAGTCCACAGACTTGCTGGCGGCTGCGATTAGATAGAGCAAAACTTTGTCCGGCCAGACAAGGCCGAGGGGGAGTTTGATGTTCAGTCGGCCCACGTTCTCCATATCGCAGGGATGTAAATAAGGAGGTTCCATGCTCCGCCGGCGAGAACGCCACAGGCAGCGGAGATCAGCAAGTCTACGCCTTGCGATACCAGCGCGAGCGTGAGCACGGCATTCAGGATCGCCCCCGGCAAACAGACCCCTTCGTACCGCAGCCCTCGCGCTAGGAGTCCGTGCCGAGAGCCATGCGCTCGCGAGGAAGGGAAAGTGAGAAGGTCATTCCCAAGGAAATTGCTCAGCAACGCGACCTGGATAGCAACACATAAAGCCGCCGCCGTCGGCCACCCGGCGCGCCCGACGAGCAACAAGAACAAGGCGACATCGATCACCGCGCCGACCAGCGCCACCAGCGCGTACCGAATCCCAGCATAGAGCTGGCCCGTTCCCACTGCCAGCCGCACGAGGTGGAGGAGATACTCCAGGTATTGGCGCGCGCCCAGTTTCGAACTGCCGCGTTCACGTTCCTGAAAAATGTAAGGCACTTCCACCAACTTCTGGTAATGCGCCTTCGCCAGAACCTCCAACAAGATTTTGTAACCCAGCGGGTTTAGGCGGGCGTCACAAAGGGCTGAAGCTCGAACCAGAAACACTCCCGACATGGGGTCACCGACCGCCGCGAGTTTGAGCGGCAAAACCGTCGCCGCCATGTGCGTCGCCGTGCGGGAGATTAAGCGGCGCATCCAGGTCCAATCGGAGGTACCACCGCCGGGCACGTAACGGCTGCCGATCGCGAGGTCCGCCCCTTCCTTGCGAATCGCCTGGGCGAGACCTGCCAGCACCTCGGGAGGGTGCTGGAGGTCCGCGTCCATGACACCCAGGATTTCCCCACGCGCGATGGCCCATCCATCGAGCACCGCGGTGGCCAGTCCCAGTCGCCCCGGGCGCCTCAACACACGTACGGGGATTTCGCTCGCCAGCAACTCCGCCCGCTCCGCCGTCCCATCCGCGCTGGCATCATCCACCACCACAAGTTCGAAGTCTTCGGATGCGCTGCGCAGCGCGGCGGCCGCGCGCCGAAGCGTCTCCTCGATAGCCGCCGCCTCGTTGTACGTGGGAATGACGACCGAAATCATCCGCGCTGCCAAAGAAGGTCTGCGTTCCTGGAGCCTGCCACTAGCGATTTCGCTGGCGAAGGTAGCACAAAAGTTGTCAGTTGTCAGTGGTCAGCAGTCAGTTATCTCAGTAGTCAGTTGGGGGCCCTGCTGAGAACTGTCCGATTGCTGGACTCCGATGGAGTCCATCGGACTCCTGAAATCGGAGATGACTGTTTACTGAAAACTCTTTTCTGCTATTTCTCCCCCACAATTCCCAAAAGAGTTTTCGCCGCGTAGGTTACCTGCTCATCAGTCAGCTCAGGATAAAGCGGCATGGCGATGACGCGTTCGCAGGCGCGCTCCGCGTGCGGCAGACTCCCCTTAGGGTAGCCAAGCGATTGATAGGGCTTCTGCAAATGAATGGGGAGCGGGTAGTAGATCGCGGTCTGCACACCGCGTTCCTCGAGCTTCGCGCGGACGGCG
>Ga0208457_1001902_pt1 | contig 13014 bp, 10 predicted proteins | sample June2015DPH_10_1_FD_185513 | JGI IMG/M metagenome (GOLD analysis project Ga0208457, IMG submission 185513) | Peatland microbial communities from SPRUCE experiment site at the Marcell Experimental Forest, Minnesota, USA - June2015DPH_10_150... | ecosystem: Environmental > Terrestrial > Soil >... | reverse complement strand
TTCACCGAGAGAGCGATGACCAGTAGGATGAGACCGGCCTCGAGGATGGCGGACTCCTGGAGAGGTCCGCTGTTACTGAGCAGCTCGTTCGCGATGAGGCTCGCAATCGTCTGACCCTGCGACAAGAGGGAAGTCGGGATCCGGTCAGCGTTGCCGATCACCATGGTCACGGCCATCGTTTCGCCCAGCGCTCGTCCGAGTCCGAGAATAATGCCGCCGATGATCCCAGATCGGGCGTAGGGGATCATGGCAACGCGGGTTGTCTCCCAGTCGGTAGCGCCCAGACTGAGGGCGGCCTCCTTCTGGGCCTGGGGGACCGCGGCCAGCGTGTCCCGGCTAATGGCGCAGATGGTAGGGATGACCATGATCGCGAGGATCACGCTCGCGGTGAGCACGTCGAGCCCGATCGGCGTGCCGTCAAAGAGGCCGGTGAACCCGAGGTACTGCTTCAATCCGGGTTCGATGGTCGACGCCATGTAGGGATGGACCACATAGATTCCCCAGAGCCCATAGATCACGGAGGGAACTGCCGCGAGGAGCTCGACCGCGGTACCCGCCGGACCGCGGAGCCATCGCGGCGCGTGGGTCGTGAGGAAGATCGCCGAGCCTAGGGCGAGCGGGATAGCGATGAGGAGGGCGATGGCGCTCGTGAGTAGCGTTCCGACGACGACCGGCACCACCCCAAAGACGTTGGTAGTGGGGCTCCAGACCGTCCCCCAGAGGAACGAGAAGCCGAAGACCTGGATCGAATAGCGGGAGCCGTAGGCGAGGATCCCGACGATCGCCGCCGCGAGACCAATGACCGAGACCCCTACGGCGGTGACGATGCCAAAGAACACCCGGTCGGGCCACCGGGACGTCGGTCGAGACCGCCGGGGTGCCCTGCGGGGAATAACCGGTGTCGAGGAAGAAGAAGAATTGGAAAGGGTTGGCGGCTCCATCCGGAGAACCTCGGTGGGTCCGCCCGGCCTCTCGACTAGCTCGAGCTCGGGACGCAGACTGGGATGGTCTGCGTGCCAAAGGTAATCGAGTTGATGGACGCGATGTCAGCGCTCACGATGGCCGAGGTCAAGGGGACGTAGTAGAGCAGCGCCGAGTCATTCTGTCCGACCGCCACGATCCAGTGCAAGAAGTCGACCACATTCTCCGCGTTCGTCAGCGTGTAGCTGCTGAACGCGTTCAGGTTCTGGTAGACTAGCACGTACGTAAGGGACGTGATCGGGTAGTCGTTCGCGCCCGGTGCGTTGAGCAACGAGACGTTGTACCAGTCACCCGTTCCCGCGGGAAGCACGACGCTCGAGTCGACAAGCGCGGACTCGGTGTTGGCCACCGTCGCATGGATGAAGTCCCCCTTGGGGTTCTGGACGTTCCCGACACCGACCCCGGACCCCGCGTTCAGCGCGTAGTTCAGGTCGACGTAACCGATCGAATACGGCGTAGTTTGAACCGTGGACGCTTCGCCGCCGTTCCCCGAGGCTCCGCCTCCGATCGTGATGTTGGTGGGCCAGGCTGTGTTCTTACCGTAGGTATGGGCCCACGCGGCGTTCTCCACGCTCATGAAGCTCGTAAAGATGAACGTGGTTCCGCTTCCGCCCGTCCGGTGGACGGGGAAGATGGTCTGGACCGGTAGGACGACGTGGGGGTTCAGGGTCTGGAGAGCCGAGTTGTTCCAGTTCGTTATCCCGCCGTCAAACATCTGGGCGAGGACGCTCCCGTTGAAGTTCAGGTCCGCGGATACGCCGGGCAAGTTGTAGATCGGGACGACACCGCCGGCCGACTCGGGAATCGTTAGAATCCCCGGCGCGGCCACACGTTGAGCGTAGGTGAGAGGAGCATCGCTGGCTCCGAAATCCACGGTCTTCGCCGTGATAGCTTGGATACCCGCCGAACTCCCTGCGGAGTCATACGTGACGGCTGCTCCGTTCCAGTAGGATGTCGCCCACTGGTCCATCAAGGGAGCGACCAGAGTCGACCCTTCGCCCTTGAGTTGGACCACACTAGGGAGCGTGCATCCCGACGTTCCTTTGGAGCTGCTGCTGCTACTGTTGAACCATCCCGCCGACCACCCGACGACCAGCACGAGGATGACGACGACGATCACTGCAACCACCGCGATCATCGGGCCACGGCCTCGTTTTTGCCGTTGGATTGCCGGAGTTCCGGCCTCACTTGTCGGTGGCGCACTCGTTCCTGCTTGGCTGCTACTCATTTTTCTCCTGCCGTTCTTCTGTTCACGGACTGTGTCGGTTCCGTCGACCTTAGAGGGAAAGCCCGTCCACAACGCGGCTAGCCGTCCGGGTCGACATCGGAGGAACGAACTTTACAGGGGATTTATACTAATCTGCCGTAGAGTATATAGATTACAATAGGCGTCTATTTGACACGGGTTGTCAAGCAACTTTCTTCGTTGCGGCCCGACTGGTCGTCAGTGGTGCTCCGCGGAAGGGATTACGCATGCGGTGGCTCGTTCGGTTCGGATACGATGGCCGCGAGTTTGCCGGATGGGCCCGCCAACCGGGTCTCCGTACGGTAGAGAGTGAGCTTCTCCGTGGACTTGTCCGTCTTGGAGTGACTCCTTCTGCGGAGGCAGCGAGGGTCGCCGTGGCGAGCCGGACCGATCGGGGGGTTAGCGCGCGGGCGAACGCCTTTGTGGTGTCGACCGAGCTTCCGAGCCGGGTTCTGCTGCGTTCTCTAAACGGAATATCCACGGAACTGATTTGTTCGGCCGCAACCCCGGTCCCCGAGGAGTTCCGAGTGCGAGGAGCCGTGCGGCGGACTTATCGCTACTTCGAACCGATCGGAGGGCACCACCCTGATCGATGGGAACGCGCGGCGCGCCTCTTCTCCGGAGCGATTGACGTCCGGTCGTTCGGGCGAGGTCTCCCAGCGGGAGTACCCATCCTGCGGTTGGTGGAATCTGTCACGGTGGCCCCAACGGAGGGAGGACTCATCGTGGAAGTCCGCGCCCCCTCATTCGTCTGGGGGATGGTCCGCAAGATCATCGGGGCATTGCGGGAATACGATGCCGGCCGCTTGACGCTCGCGCGGCTCGAAGCCGCGCTCAAGGGCGATGTCCGCCTCACCTTGCCGACAGTAGACCCGGAGGGTCTTGTGCTGTGGGACGTCGAGTACCCCCTGCCCTGGACGTTGAGCTGGACAGGGCCCAACCGACACCAGCAGGCACGGATTCGATCGCAGACGGACTCGTTATGGATGCAGTCCGAGCTGCTCAAGGCGCTGAGCACGGTGTAAGTCGCGCCACCTTGGAGCAACTCAGGGACGCGCTACCCGACCCGTTCCCAGCGCTCGAGCTTCTGCACCGCGCCTAGGGTGGAGCCGCGCTGGATTTCCTCCCGGACACGGTTCTCATGCTCGAGCACGTCCAGGGCCCGGTTCGCGATCTCCTGCGCCCGCTCGCGCGGGACGACCACGACCCCGCTCACATCTCCCACGATCCAGTCGCCGGGGCGGACCCGCTGGCCGCCGACCGTCACCTCGACCCCGATCTCGCCGTGACCCTTCGGCTCCCCAGCATTAGGGCTCACCGACCGGCTGAACGCGGGGAATCCCATCTCGAGAATCGTGTCAAGGTCCCGGATGGCCCCGTCGACGACGACACCTGCGACGTGACGGCCGTGCGCTGACCAGCTGGCCAGCTCCCCCCAGACCGCGGTCGTCCCGCCTCCGGCGTCGACCACGATGACGTCACCGGGCCCGGCTCGGTCGATCGCTTCGACCGGCTTCGCCCAGTCCCCGTCGCGGGTAACGACGGTCACGGCGGTCCCGACCACGCGAACCGATGGGCCCTTGAGGTGCGGGAGGAGGCCGTGCATCGCCCCCTGTCGCATCATCGCGTCCGTCACGTTCGGGCTGGACACTTTCAGAAAGGCCTCCCGGAGGTCCTCGCTGCGGTAGCGACGGAAATGCTCACTCGCGACCGCCTTCTGGGTCCGGATCGCCTCGTCGATGCGTTGGGTCGCCTCGACGATCTTGGGGCTCTTCGTGATCGCTCCTCCGACGATGAGGATCTGAGCGCCGGCGCGGACCGCCTCCACGACGCTCTCGCTCGTGAGACCGCCGGCGACCGCAACCGGGATCGGGGATGCCTTCGCGAGCTCTGCGAGCACGGCGAACGGGGTCTTCCCCGTCATCTGCATGTCGATCCCCACGTGCCAGCAGACGGCCGCCGCGCCGAGCTCGGCGACCCGCTTCGTACGAGCCACCGGGTCCGCGACGCCGAGCAGGTCGACCATCACCTCGGCTCCGTAAAGTTCTCCACCCCGGACCGCGTCCGCGATGGTGTCGTCGTCCGCGGCGCCTAGGACCGTGACGATGTCGGCCCCCGCCTTGGCAGCGATCTCGACCTCGAAGGCCCCGGTATCCATCACCTTCAGGTCGGCTACGATCAGGTGGTCCGGGAATGCCTTCTTCAGTTCGCGGACCGCGTCCAACCCCTCGCTCTTGATGAGCGGGGTCCCGGCCTCCACCCAGTCCGCTCCCCCTTCGACCGCCTCGCGTGCCGCGAGCAGGGCGCGGGAGAGGTTCTCGAAGTCGAGCGCGACCTGGAGGACCGGTCGGTCGAGCCGCATGTCCTACCGAGAGGGCGGGCGATATTAACCGTGCCAGGGCTTCGGCCCGGCGTGCGGCGCCCACCCCTGGGGTCCGTTCGGCTCATCCATGGCGACGCGCGCAAGCTGAACGGCATCGCGAGCGGAACGGTCCATCTGGTCGTCACGTCGCCTCCGTACCCCATGATCCCCCAGTGGGACGGACTGTTCCGTGCCCTGGGAGCGACCGACTACCCAGGGATGCTCCGGGTGCTCGCCGACGCCTGGGCCGAATGCCAACGCGTTCTCGTCCCCGGCGGCATCCTCGCGGTCAACATCGGCGATGCGCTCCGCTCGGCGGACGGGGAGTTTCGCCTCTGGCCGAACCCGGCCGAGACGTTCGTGTCGGCGACTCGCCTCGGCTTGGTTCCGCTCCCGTACATCCTCTGGAAGAAGCCTACCAACCGCCCCAACGCGTTCCTCGGCTCGGGGTTCTTGCCACCGAACGCCTACGTGACCCTCGACTGCGAGTACGTTCTCCTCTTCCGCAAGGGAAAGCTCCGGCGTTTCCCGACCCACGACGCCGCTCGGCTCGCCAGCCGGTTCTCGCGCGAAGAGCGAGACCGCTGGTTCAGCCAGGTCTGGACCGATATCCGGGGCGCTCGCCAGGATTCGCCCCGGGGGAGGAGCGCCGCGTTCCCGCCCGAGCTCGCCGAACGGCTGGTGCGGATGTTCTCGGTCGAGGGCGACACGGTGCTCGACCCGTTCGCCGGGACCGGCACCACGCTCTGGGCGGCGAGCCGCTGGGGTCGTGACGCGATCGGCGTGGAATGGGACCGAGGCGCCTACGGTGCCCTCGAGGCGAGTGCGCTGGCGCGCGGGTTCACGCTTTCCGCTCGGGCGCGGGGCCCGAAGGGGATGAAGGCGCGGGTTGGGCGCGGTGTGCGATCTCCTCGTCCACGGCGAGCTTGAGGTACTGGAGCGCCGAGGCGCTCAGCCGGTCCATGTGGAGCAATAGGTAGTGCAGGTAGAGCCGCTCCGGGCGATGCGTAGGCCCCGGGAGGTGACCGGGGAGGGGTCGGTGTCGGTCAATCGTGTCGGCATGGTTCTCGTGGTCCGGTCCGTGGAACTCTCGCCCGGTCGGGCCGACCAAGGGGGGATAGAGTCGGTCGACCGGGTCGTACCATTCGCTGGGGGGCCTCGAGGAGGTGGACAGTTCCGAAGGAACCTCCACGACCTTTCCCTTCAGGTACGGGTGCACCGGTCGCCCGGGGTCTTGGAGCTCCCCAATAGGTCGACCCGCAACGTCCTCGACGATGGTCTTCAGGCTCCAGCTCGTCCGGCGGCGCGGCGGGCCTTCGACCGTCGCGTCCGCGCCCACGTTCCTCGTTCGGCGCGCGGGCCCCTATAAACCTCCCTTTGGAGCGGCATCGGGGGCGTCCGGAGTCGTCCTGGGTCGACCCAGGCTGGCTTCGAGGAACTCGTACTCGGGGGTCGACGCTACGATCGCGAGCGGCAGGTGTAATTCCCCCACTCTCCAGAGCGATTCGGAGTACCCGGTCTCCTTCGGGAGACGCGCCCGCGGCAGCCAATCGCCCTCCGCGTCCGTGAGTTCAAAGAACGTCCGCGCTTCGGCCGACACCTCCGGGAGGCGTAGGAACGCGGTCGCGTACAAGTTCCTGAGGAGAGACCTTCCGGCCGGACGGACGAGAAAATCTTCCGGACTTTGAGAAAGGACCAGTAGCCCTGCCTCGAAGTGTCGCACGTGACGCACGACCCGGTCCAGGAACTCTTCGGTCATCGCGTGGCGCGCGAGAAGGTGCGCCTCGTCGATGAGGAGCAGCTTGCCGCCCGTGAGCCCGGCCATCCGCCCGTACGCCCAATCGAGGACGTACGTGAGGTGGAACGGCAGTTGGTCATCGGGCACTCCTTGGAAGTCGACCGATACGACCATTTCGGTTGGGCGAGCGGTCGTCGGTCCATCCAACGCCCGCAGCGAACCCGACCGGAACACCTCAAGCAGGGTCGCGAGGCGGGTTCCCGCTCCGCCCCGCTCGACCACTCGGTCCCGAAGGTCTCGCAAGGTCGGCACGTCTGGTCCTCGCTCGTAGAGTTGGGTCACGGCCGCGTCCAGCTCGGCCGCCTCCTCGTCTCGAAGGCTCGGGAAGAGGGCCCGAAGCATCGTTCCGACCCGGGCGGCCTTCTCCCGTCGGTCGCCCCGGGTAGTCACCGGGTCGAGCGGGTTCAGTCTCCCCCCAACCCCGTCCGCGACACGGATGACCGAGCCTCCGAGAGCCTTGACCAAGGTCGAGTACTCCCCTAGAGGATCCAATATGGCGATGGACGTGTCGGGTCGTAGCCACCGAGTCCTCAGCAGAGTCAGCGCCGCCGCGAACGACTTGCCCGACCCCGTCGTACCAAAGATACCCCAGGAGTAGCTCGCGTGGGACCACCGGTCAACGAATACCGGGCTCGCGTCGGAAAGCGCGAGACCCAGGAGGACCCCTCCCGGCTCCAAGAGCGTCTCGTCTCCGAACGGGAAGAGCGAGGCGAGCCCATCGGTCGGCAAGGTGTGCCAGTAACCCGAGGGCCGTGGCTCGGACGCGGACAGGTCCGGCGGGAGGAGCGCCTCGCGGACCTCGTACCGAGGAACACGTGACCGAAACCCGATGGCGGAGAGCCGCTCGGATAGGCGCATCCTCCTCGCCTCGACGTGCGGCCGGGTCGGAGCTAGGACCACGAAGCGTATTCCGACCTTCCAGAGCTCCTGAGTCCGCCGAGCGACCGCGCGGCCCAGCTCCTCGGCACTCGCACGTTCGACCTCGAGCTCGGCCGTCTGCCCTCCGTTGCCACCGGTGGCGAGCTCCGCCTCGGCGACGGCCCTCGCCCCATGCAGGAGCTCGAGCGCGTTCGAAGACGGGATCTGGTGGGCCTCTACCGAGAGCTCGAGCGTCTCATTGGTCGGAAGAATGCGGCTAAGGAACCCGAAGGGAACTTCCGGGGGGAAACTTCGAATCAGGAGCGGTGCGCGGTAGCTTCGGCCGACCCGCCAAAAGGTCGGCGCTTCGGCGGGCGCGTTCGAAGGGAGGGATCGGGTCATGAACGGGAGAACACCGGGGAGCGAAGCGGAGACGAAGTTCGCTCGGTCGCGAAGAGCGGGACGAGACCCCCCGCAAGGAGGAGGCCACGAAAGGCGGCGAGGGATGGGGGAGCAATGAGGAACAAGATCGCAGCGGCCCCCAGAACGCTGAGCGCGATCGCCGGCCCAGTGCCCGGACCCTTTCGGGTGAGCGAACCCCGTCGTCGGGCCCGCGAGACCCATCCCGCCAACGCGAGAGCGGCGAGCGTGGCCGTCGGCGCGATGAGGAGCGGGAACACTATCGACAACCCCCCGCAGACGACGGCCAATCCAACGGCGGCGCCGAACGCTTCGAATTCGAATACGGGGCCGGCACCTGTTCCGCCGGTCATGCCCCTAGCCCCTCCGTGGGCCAGCCGAACCGGTGTGCAGCCTCGGCCAGGGATCGGTCTCGAAGCCGAACCGGTCGGAGCCCGAGGGAGCCGAGTCGCTCGACGAGGTTTGCGACCCTCCCCTCCAGACGCCCGATGGCATCCGTGTCGACCTCGAATGTGCCGAGGACGAAGTACACTCGCCGGAGGAACCGGCGCCGGCAAAGCAGGGTCACGAGTTCGGAGTACCCCGAGCGCGCCTGGGCCTGCTGACCGCCTCCCGAGGGGATTCCCGGTCGAACGGCTTGGGAGCGAATCGGAGTTGTTGTGACGAGGAACGAGAAGCTGGTGTCCGTCGAGCGTAGGAGTTCACGATAGAGTTCAAAGCGCCGGGCGAGCTCGTCGGGTGGCAGGTACGCCATGGGCATGCCGCCCGTGCGAACGACGGCCACGTAGCGATGGGACTCGAGCTGGAGTAGCCCCTGGCGGACGAGGGGCCGGGACCCGGCGCTTTTCACGGCACTCCTCGGGCCCGCCGTACGCACCTTCCAAGTGACGAACGTGAGCATCCTTTCGTCAAAGGCACGGCCGTCCGGGCGCCAGGCCGAGATGACAAACCCCGCCAGCACCACCGGGAGCCATACGAGGGGGCTCGCGAAGGGGGACAACAACGCCCCCGTCGCGGCGTACGTGAGGAACTTGAGCGCGTCGCGCGAAGACGGGAACGGACCGAGTCGCATTCGGCGGTCCAATCGTTCGGGAAGCCCGATGATGAGGGGACCGCCCTCGCGCTCGCCCATCTCATTTCGCCCCTCCCTTGAGCATCGGCGGCTGGGCCGAGGGGCCGTTCTTTCCGTGGGATGGTCCGACGTGTCGCAACAGTTGCCACGCGCCGTGACCGATCAGCTCACCGACCACGAGCGGGGCCGCCGCCGGAGCTGCCGCCGATCCGGCGACTCGGGTAACTCCGGCGAACGCTCCCCCCGCGGGACTGCTGGTTCGTATTCCGTTGGCCGCCGGCGCGAACGAGGAGGCAGCGGCAGACGGTGCGACCTGGAGACCGCGCTGCGCGTTCGATTGGACAACCCCCGATGCACCACCGAATCCGAAGGAAACGAGGGAGGTGCCGGCCAGCGAGAGAAAGAACGGGGAGGCAACGGCCACGGCGAGATAGGCAACCAGCATGACGGGATTCGGGCTCCCGACAGCGAGTTCGAGAGGAACGACGAGAACGCAAGGTAGGAACGCGAGCTCGCCAAACAGCAGCCACCCTCTTCGGGCGAGGGGGGAGAGGGGGTGAAGGGGCCACAATAGCGTGAATATCGGTAACAGCACGAGCAGGACGGCCAGAACGGCATCCCGTATCCCAACCGCGAGGACCAGGACGAAGACTGCGGCGAACTCGACCAGGGAAAGCACGAATGCGAGCGCTCCATTGTCCCAGGAGAACGGGACCTGTCCCCAACCGGCCAAGTTCACCCAGTGCTGCCAGGCACCACCATCCCAGCCGGAGATGATGGGGTAGAGACCTCCCGCAACGCCGATGATTGCGCCGGCGATCGGCACCGTGAAGTTCGCTCCGACGACGCCGATGATGAGCCGGGGGAGGAGCCCATCCAGTGCGTCTGCCCACCGCGAGACGACCGACCGGGACAGGTAGAGAACAGCGACGCCGAGCGCGACCAGCGTGACCGCCGGGTCGACCACGTTTGTGAGGACGTACCCTGAGAACCGCGCCCCCGTGGATAGGTAGTTCACGCCGCCACTTCCCGAGCCCAGGAGGGGAGGGAAGAGGGCACTGGGCTGGAGCTCGGGAACGAGGAGGTTGTCGTACGTCGGCCCGATGACCGCCGTGATGATGGCCGTGAGTCCGGCGAAGAGCAGGAACAGAAGGGTCCGGACAAGGTCGCCCAGGTCCACGGAGGGGATCGGCACCCTGTCCCTCCTAACTGCCCGTGAGAACCCAGTGGGCGAGCCCGTAGAGGAGTCCGGTGACCGCCGCCATGAACAACAAGGTTCCAATCAAGGCGTCCCGGGCGCGGTCCTTCGCTTGGATCTTCTTGGTAATGTCATTGGAGAACCAGCTTAATGCGACGCGAGCCCAGACGAGCGATAGGATCCCGCTCCCCGCGAGAGCCACCAAGTCGACCAGACGATTGATCGAAGCTGAGAAGTTGCTCACGGGGGTCGAAGGGGCTGTTCGAAGGTCCGGAGACCGAGTACGGGAGGTGGGGAGGAATGGCCTGCCGGTACGGGTACGGTCGCCAGGGCGATGAGAAGGAATGCAATCGTCCGAGTCCTTCGGGAGGCGCCCGTTCCTAGATGAGTTACCGACCAGCTTCGGATGACCACGAAAGCACCTCCTCCCCGTCGGCTCCGCTCTCCGAGCGGATCGCGCCCTCGGAGACCAGTCGGTCGATGGTCGAGCGAACGACGGCGAGCGGAATCCCCGCTTCCTCTGCCAATAGCTCGACAGTGAATCGCTCCGCGCCTTCGGCCGGCTCGATAATGCGCTTGAGTGTCTCTACGGGGTCTGGTCCGGGAGTTTCGCCGCGTGTCTTTCGAGCTCGACGCCCCCGTAGGAACACGACCGTCGCGATGCCACCCGCCGGAATGAGAGCCAGCAGCAGCCAGGTCGGGTCCATCGGGGCCGTGGTGGTCGAATTACCGAATGGTCCGGGCAGCGTCGAAGGGGGAGGCGGAGGAACGGTCGGCTCCGCTGGGGCAATCAGGGCGACCGTAAGGTGGGTCTCGAGGTCTTTGCCCAGACGGTCTGTCACCGAAACCAGTACCTCCAGTGAGCCGTTCGCGTGTGCGGGAAACAGCCAACGGTACGTCCCGTCCGACGGCAGCGTTCGGTTCCAGGATTCGTTGTCGCTCGCGTTCACGTACAGTTGGAACGGCGACTGTCCGCCCTGAACCGACAGGTTGACCGCGAGCGTTTCGTTGGGCGAGGTCGGCCCCGAGGCGACGGCGACCTCGGCCGACAGGATAGGGATGAGCGGGACCTCGAGCCCCGTCCGCCAGGTAGCCCCGCACCCATCGGCTACTCCCGCGGTAAGCGAAAGGTTCCCTTCTTGGTCGTACGACCCGTTCCAGGAGAACGCTCCGACGTCCGGGAGGGTCCCGTTCCCGGGCGACCCGTTCGCGGGTGCGAGGTCAGGGACGACCCACCAGGAGAACGGCGGACAGCCAGAGAGCACCTCGCCGGCGACCTCTGCGACCGCGCCGTAGGAAACGAGAGAACGGGCGCCGGTCACGTTGGCATCGAGCGGGGGGTCGACCCAGACGGTCGCCGTCACGCTCGTTCCCATGTCTCCCAGGGCGTCGCTCGCCCGGACCCCGAGCGTGTACTCCCCCGCGACCCCGAGCGGGACCCTCAGGACCCCACTTCCGTCAGAACCGACGGTCTCGGCGCCCCCCGACCGGTTTCCCGAAAGATTCCACGTTAGTGAGATCGGTAGGGCACCACCGGAGAGGTGGACCTGGACGAGCGCGGTGCTGCCCTCCTCCCCCACCGATTCGACGGGCGTCGCCGATAGTTGTGGCGCGGTCACGACGTTCTCGTAGAGGACGATGCTCGCCGATGTCCCTCCGGGTTGGGGAGGGTACGCGCCGAAGAGGACCTCCTGGGTCCCCGGTGCGATGAACGTGCAGGAGAACGGGGTCGCGTTGGGAGACGCCGGGGAAGTGGGGTCCGGACCGACAGTAGCGTTCGAGCAATCGAACAGCGTCACCGCCCCGGCCGGTTTGCTCTCGGCAACCCCGGTGAACTCGGCCGGGACCCCAACCACCGCCACGTAGCTGGCCGGGGTAATGGCCACCTCGAGGCCGGTCCCAACGGAGAGGGCCTCCGCGACCGAGACGTTGACGAAACTGCCACCGACGTCGTTCGCGACCACGAAGGGGACAAATTCCCCTGCCGAGAACGGGTGGCCGACCGAGAAGGGGCCCGATGCAGGAACGGCGACCGTAGAATGGGCGCCGTCGCCCCAGGTAACCTCCACGGTGTACGGAAGTTCACCTCCGGTGACCGTACCTTCGAGGACGGCCGTGTTCCCGGGTGCCATGGGGTTCGGTCCGACATCGACCCCCGACAACGAGAGGGGAACGACGATCGAGATGCTCGTTCGGTTCGACCGTCCGACAACCGTCTCGTTCCCGCTGCAGTCGAGCACGGCTCCCGACCGGACGGACACGGGCACCGTTCCCGAACCGAACGATTCCGCGGTGAACGTCGCGGACGGTCCGATGCTGGCGTTCAGGAACCCCGTCGCGCTCCCGTTGTCAACCGACCAGCGGTACCAAAGGGCCGTTACGCGGCAGAGAGGAGTTCCGGCCGACCAGACGGCCTGGACGGTGAGGTTGGAGCCGGTGCGCATCTCGTAGGATGGCGGGTCGATGGCGAGGTCGACCGCCGAAGCGTCGTTGGAGGGATGGGAGAGGGTGTTCGCGAGGAGTTCCGAGGATACGGGGGCTCCCGAATGCCCGAGGGTCGTGACGAGCAGTCCCACGAGGAGGATCGAGTCCACCGCGATTGGAAGGAGGCGGGACGCCCCTTCGGTGCGGACCTCCGTCACGCGACCACCCGGGGTCGAGGATGGGGGGCCTGCTATTTCGCGCGCCAGCCCCCGGCGGTGGGTGAAAGGTGCGTCGTCGCTAGGCTACTACCGCCAGGGCGGCGTGCTCGCGCGAGAACGGGGTGAGGGCCGTCTCGTAGGCGACGGCGAGACGGGCCGCCGATAGCGCGGACCGCGCCTCCCGAACGACGGTCGCCGTCGGGCGTTGCTGGGTGACCGACCGGACCTTGAGCATCAGGATCCCGCGACCGCGGGGAGAGAGGCAGGCTCTGGCGTTCTCGACAAAGATCCCGGCCTGGTTCCGCTGAGCGATGTCCTGATAGAGCAGCTCGACCGCCCCGACGTCCGCCTGGTAGCGCTCGGGCAGTTGGGCGTCGGCCAGGATCGGGACGAGCCCGGGTCGCTGCCGAGCGAGCGCGAGGAGCCGGGCGAACGAG